>Ga0137390_10002732_pt1 | contig 14179 bp, 9 predicted proteins | sample 15con2h24AmetaG_FD_104937 | JGI IMG/M metagenome (GOLD analysis project Ga0137390, IMG submission 104937) | Vadose zone soil microbial communities from Angelo Coast Range Reserve, California, USA - 15con2h2.4A metaG | ecosystem: Environmental > Terrestrial > Soil > Vadose zone > Saprolite... | reverse complement strand
CCCTCACATCCTCCGGATCCGCAGCCTCCGACGCCGCCGTGAACCCGACCAGATCACAGAACAACACCGACACGACCTTCCGCTCCTCCAGCGCGGCCGCGGCTGGCGCCTCAACCAGTGCAGCGCCACACACGTTGCAGAAACGAGACCCCTCCGGAACCTCGCTGCCGCAACTCGAACAGGCCGCCACCGACCGAGTCTAGGACAGGCACCCCAAAGACACGAGCACGAGTCGTGCTAGCAGCGCATGCTCATTCTGTTACAGCCTCTAAGCGACGGAGACACGCCACAACTCGGTTATCAATGTAGTTCGCGCAAGTGTTCGATCTCGTGATACCTGCGGCTCTCTCGTTGAAAGAGCGCGGCAGTCTGATCGCAGCTAAGTCCCAGCTCCCTTAGCAGCGTCATCTCGACGAGCGGCCGAAGCTGCTTGTTGAGCGTGAGGAGCCGGGCGCCTTGTGCGGCCGCTGCCTGGCCGGTGGGATCGAGATGTACTTCGTAGTTTCGTGTCGATGTGACTTTTCTGATGAAGGACCTCCGCTTCTTACTGCTGTTGCCGACAACGCGGGCGGTGACGTCGGGACAGCGGTCGAGCACCGCTTGCAGGCGCTCCGCGAGCGTCGGTTCGTGGCTGTACCTGAGCCTTTTCTCGAGCCAGTCGCGATGTTCTTCCGGCACCGCTGCGAGAATGCTCGCCATCCGTTCCATGTGCTCCGGCGTGACCGGTGCGGCCCCCATCGTTCGCCGGTGGTGTGTCTCGAGCACACGTACGAGAGTCTCGAACTCGTGCTCGAGGCTGGTCGGCGGCGTGTGGATGAGGTGGAAGTATCGGGCCAGGACAGGGCCGAGAAGCTCTTGTTTCGCGAACCACGCTGAGAGGATCTTGTCAAGCGTGGGATATATGTCGGCGAGTGTGAACAGCATTTCTGCCGGGTGGAGTTCTCGATCAGCAGGCTCAGGAAGACCGACAAGGCGATAGAGGATTTCGACTTCGATCGGTCGCGGCCAAGTGCCCGTGAGCGGATCGGCCGTGGTGTCGGGGGGCGGGTTGTGAAAGCCTCTGACAGAGAGCACGCGGATTGGTCGGCCGACGGCTAGCGAGAAGAAGTTGCGGAGCTGAGCTACGTAGCTGAGTGATCGCTCGATGTTGGCCGGCTTGTCGAAGAGAAGGCGGAGCGTCGCAGCCTGGGTGATGTGAGATTCGGTTGTGACTGGACGCTGACCGCTCCACGTCCATGGAAAGCCGATCTTCAACGTCGTCCCGTCGCCCAACTGCGCCTCGATGTCTTCAGGCGGGGTGAATGTCATCTCGAGCTTGGTGACCTGCGTCCTCGATTCGTCGTCAAAGATGATCCTCTGGTCGAACCCGGACGTGCGCGCCCAAACGTCGAGGTCGGACAACCGAATGGCGATCTCATCGAATAGAGCTTCCTCGTCGCCGTCGTAGGAAGCACCAACTAGAACGAACTGAGGCCCATACGTGCTTGATGCGAACTGAGGAAAGCCGAGCTGCAGGCTTCGGCCGTTACATCGCTCCAGCGTCACCGGCCTCCCGTTTTGCGCGACTCCTGAGATTCGCGGCTGATATTTGATGAATGAGTCCAGAGCAAGGACGACTTCTCTTGGCCGCTCGTCCGCATTCGATTCCTCGTCGCCGGATTCCTCGTCGTTGGTCTCCTCGAGCGAGTGAGCGAAGCCGCCCAGCAGTTCGAGCCCGATGTCAGCTTGCGAGAAGTGGAGGGTTCCTGGGACCTTGCCGTCGGGCATGAACGGGAGCCACCAATACCCTTGGATGTCACGCGACTCGAGCACGCCCTGAAGATAGTTCCGCGGGGCGTGTGCCGCCATCGGGGCGCAGCGGGCCGAGTTACTCGGCGGGGCGTGCGAACCGGCGGGTGCGGTAAGCCCGCGTCCGGTGTGCACCGCTGACGTATTGAGCCCGGCCGCTGACGGGCTGACCGCAACCACAGGCGCAGGCGCGCGGGGAGGAACGGGTGGCGGTCTCGAGGTATAGGTAGCAAGCCTGTTCGGGGTCATCCGGGCCGATGATGACTAGGTCGACCTCCCGTAGTGCGGCCCGGGCAAGTTGGCCGGCACTGCGGGCGAGTTCGGTGCGCTGGTGCCGGCTGGGGCGTCCCCGCGGGAGCAGTCCGGGAGCTAGGGCGCGCAGAGCAGGCAGGAAGGTATGCCTCCAGGCGTCCTGCTCGGGGTTGGTGTAGAGGGTATGGGCGGGGTCTTCGGTGATGCCGGCGCGTTCGAGGTTACGGGTTTCTTTGCCGATCGGGAGGAGGCGGATCGCCTTTGTCGGTGCTGGGTGGAGGAGCCCGCTCGTGTTCGGTGCGCAGGGGTGCCCGTCTGCGTCGACCGCTTTTGCTTCGGGCCGGCGGCTGTTTCGTTCGAGTGCCACACCAACCGTGTCGCAGAGCACGCGATCGATCGCGGCTGTTGTGAGGTCGACTTCGGTCAGCTGCCCGCGTGCTGAGAAACGGGGAGTGAGGGGCTGGCCGGTTGTGAGGTCGCGCCAACCCGCGCGGCGGGGATCGAAGCTGTCGTGGAAGGGTGCGACTGGCGTCCGCCGTCGGCCGTCGCGGCTGCGTGCGTAAAGAGGGTTTGCGTGTGCGACCGCGAGCCGCGAGAACGGCCGCAGGAGCGTGCGGGGTCTGGGGGCAGCCAGTGTGGTTTGCAGTCGGGCGAGCTCGCCGGGGCGGTTGAGGGTGATGACGCTGATCGATGGTTCGTCCGACCCGTCCGGTTGCTGGCTGCGGATCCCGAGCCGTTGGCTGAGCAGGTGTAGGCGGCCCTGTTCGATCCAGTCGCGGTCGTCGGCGTCGGGTTGGCCCGGGGTGCGCAGGTGGCCGAGGCCGTGCTCAGACCACTTGCGCAGCGTTATCGTCGGCTGGCTGCCTGAGCTGAGGGTGTAGAGGTCGTAGTTCTTGGCTGCGGTTGCGTGCAGATGCAGTTCGAGTCGGCCGCCGCTGTCCGGGTCGAAGTTCTCCGGCTCGAGTGCGAGCAGGAGCGGCGCTGCGGGGTCAGGCCTAAGGCCGGAGTTGTAGGGGGAGAGCTGCTCGAGCTCGTCCTGCACGTTGGCGAGCTGGGCGAAGGAGAGCGCCAAGATTGCTTCCTGACCCCTGCCGTCTCGGTACGGCCCGCCGGGGCAGGGGATGAGTCCGCCGTCGGGGGTGGCGGCGACGCAGAGGCTGTCGGTGTCCCAGGAGCAGACAGTGCCCCCCGTCTTCTCGACCAGTGTCCGGGCGAGCTGTAGCAGCAGCCGGCCGGTGGCAGTGACGCCGGCGGCGACCAGCGGCATCGACCAGCGCCCCGGCTCCTCGACCGCATCGACCCCGATCGTTTGCACGGTGCCATCGAGGCCGACCAGCTCGACATCGGCGCTGACTGGCTGGACGTTGATCTGGCAGAGCAGCCCGTAGCAGGCGGCGTTGACGATCAGCTTGACCAGCTTCGCCTGTCGCTCGTGCTCCGCGCCCGATGGACTGGGAAGCCGTTTGAGGCAGAGCCGTTCCTCAGCCAGGGCGAGGAAGAGATCCTCGCGGCTTGGATAAAACACGTGGCCGCTCGGTAGGACGAGCGGGCGAAGCTTCTTCCGGTGCCGCGGCACGGGACGGATCGAGAAAGCGGAGACGATCCTTGGCGGCGGTCCGGCGCGGAGCAGGCTGCCGGCGAGGTCGGCGAGCATGTATGGGAGCGGCTCGCGGCTGCGGAGCGGCGCCGTCTTTAGGAGCAGGCGGTTCCGGTGGCCGACGCGGTGGGGCAGCAGATCCTCGTTTGGCTCGACGAGGCAAACGGTGCGGCCGAGACGCCGCCACAAGGTCGGGTTGGCCAGCAGCCGCTTGACGGTCAGGCCGGCGAGGAATCGTTGCAGCTCGGCCGGGTCCTCCGCGACCAGCTCGAGTCTGGTCGCGCGCAGCGACCCGAAGGCGCCCGCAAGGTGGGCGGAGACCGGGTAGTGGCCGGTGACGTCGAGATAGGCGACCGGCACATCGAGGTGCCGGACGGCGACGCCGCAATCGCCGCCGAAGAAGGCACCCATCCCGTAGGCGTGCCCGTATTCGGGCAGGTCGCAGCGGGCGAGTGGCAGCTCCAGCCCGACCGCCTCCAGGAGCGCGTCGGCGTAAGAGGCCGCCGAATACACCTGATCGAGCGAGATCCGATCCCCGCCCGGGGTCCGCTGGTGGCAGTCGAGCAGGCGCAAGTAGAGCGCAGCAAGATCGTCGAGCTCAGCCAGCACGCCGGCCGCCAGGTCGCTGTCGGCCTTGTCTCCGGCAGCGGCTCCGTGGTCGCCTGTCCGAACCTCGAATGCCTCGGCTGCCGCCGCGACGGTTGGGTAGCGCTCGCCGCTGGCCTGCACGGTGGCGACCGTGGAGAGGTCGACGAAGTGGCCGGGGTAGACGTAGCCGCCGCGTGGCCGGCCGGCTTCCCCGTCGGGGGCGCGGTCTTGCGGATCGGGTCGGCCGCGGCCGCCGAAGCGGGTCTCTGCCCGTTGCCCGTCGAGCGGCCTGACTGTGACACGGGGGCGGTCGCCGTCTTCGATTTCGCCGTTGGGGAGGAGGGGCCGGCGCCGCCGCTCGGCCGGCGTCCGCCGCCCGGGCGGGCAAGGCCGGGTGCCAAAGATCAGCGAGAAGCCGCCGCCCCGGGCGGCCCGCCAGCCGGCCGCCAGGCGGCCCAGCTGTGGCGGCAGGCCGAACGCGACCAGCGGCAACCGCTGCCGGTAGCAGCGCCGGAAGAACAGCTTGGCCAGCTCGCGCTGGCTGAGCGGCGGTGGCGAGCCACGGGCGGCCGCGACCTCGGCCAGCAGCGCCCGCTCGGCGGGCGGGCAGTCGTCGGGGTAGAACAGGTGCACGTCGAGCGGCCGCTGCCCGGGCAGCTGCGACGGCAAAAGGGCGCAGGCGCCGAAGCGGAGCGGCTCACCCGGCACGGGCCGAGCCACGGTCGCGAGCAGGAACGCCGCCCGCGGCCACGAGCCCGGCCTGCGCCGTCGGCGCGTCGGCTTCCAGCCGACGGGACGCGCCCAGGCGCGCACCGCGACCGGACTCAGCCGTGCCGCCACTCACACCTCGACCCCGAAGAAGGGGCCGAACGCCCGCAGCATGACCAGGTCGAACAAGAGTGCCGCGTTGGATCCGGGCTCCAAGCTGCCACGCCACAGCCCCTGCAGCCAGCTGAGCAGGGCATGCAGGTTGGCCGGGATCTCGACCGTCACGTCGCCGGGTCGGCCGCCGAGATGATGCGCTTCCAGCGGTGGCCGGCCTTGCCGGGCCAGCCGGCACGTCTGGCAGACGATCTGCTTGCGCGAACGGCCGAGCAGGAGCGGGTGGCCGATGCCGCAATCGGCGCAGCGGGCTACGGCGGGGAAGCGGCGCAGCCGCCGGTCGAGGCGGGCGACCAGGTCGGCGAGCTGCTGCTCGTCCACCTACCCGCCCCGGTCGACGTACAGGTCGAGGAAGTCGTCGAACTCGCCCAGGCGCTCAAGCTCAACAAGCCGGTCGAGGTCGATCTCCAGCGCAACCCCCGCCACCCGCCGCCCTTGGAAGCGGCGCAACCCCTCCCCCTCCGGGTCGTCACCCTGCAGGTAGCGCCGCACTGCGTTCGCGTGCTCGGAGACAAGACGGCGCGCGTTCGAGCCCCGCACCGGATGGGCGACCACGCCGCCGGTCGAGACGACCCACAGGTCGCCGTGGTAGGAGCGGTCCGCCTTCCTCGGCACCGACCAGCCGCCAGGGCCGCGCTCCAAGTCGTGGCCGAAGTAGCGGCGCACACTCTCTCGGCTGACCCTCACACCGCTCGTGCGCAGCCGCTCGACTTCGGCGGCGATCGTGGTGCCGCGCCGGCGGGCTTCGCTGACAGCCTCAGCCGCGTTCGCGAACGCCTCCCGCGACCGCGGGCTCAGCCGGGCGAGATCCTTCGGGCCGTGGATGCGAACTACCCGGCGGCGGCTCATGAGGCTCCCTCCAGCGCGTCTTCCCGGCCTCCTCGCGGGCGGCGTTCCGAGCCTCGATCGGCGAAAGTTGGGGATGAGGCTGTGACGGTTTCATGGGTTTGTCCCATCGGTGTCCCACGCTAGACTTCAACCGTGTGCACCGCTATAGAAGCGGGTTTAGGACTGGCGCGGCTGGCGCAGTTGCTCTAAGATAGTGGCAATGTCTGCGCAGTTATCCCAAACCTCAACCGGGCCCACTAAGGCCGACCGCGATCTCGCCCGGGCGGCCTCGGCGCTCGGACCTGAGCCGGTCTCCGCGTGGCAGATCAAGCGCTGGCGCGAGGCCGGCCTCCTCGCGACCACTCGAGAGTTCCGGGGCCGAGGCGGCGGCTCAGGCCCGGTCGGCTACCCGCCCCATGCGCCGGTCCACGCGGCCTGCCTTGCCGAGGCGCTCGCGCGAAACCTCACGATCGGGGAGGCCTGCCTCGTCTGCTTCTTGCGCGGCTTCTCGCCCCGCGAGAAGGCGCTCAAGTGGGCTTACGCGGAGTCCTACAAACGACTCACCGGCTGGCTCGAACGCGCCGGCGGCAGCACGGACGACCCGTGGACGATCGCCGATGCTGTCGCGCGTCTCCTGGCCCGCCGCTCAGCCGGGCTGCCGAATGTGCGAGCCGCGAAAGCGCGGCTCCGGGCCGTCGGCAAACCACCCGGCGCTCTGCGCGACGTGCTGGCCAATGTGATCAGCGGCGTGCTGGGCGCTCGCAGCCGACTCCACGCCGACACACTGATCGCGTTCGGAATGGAAGGTCTGACTTCGCCGATCGGCGCGAGTGACGCACTTGCCACCGCGGAAGATCTTGAGCTTCGGCGGTTCTCGCTGGCTGCGCTCGCCGACGCCGTCCGTGACTCCGCGCTCGCTGAACTCGAGCAGGCACGTGACGCATTCGTCATCCTGCGCGAGGTCGCAGTTCGCTTCGCGTCGATCCTGATTCGCACAAACGGGCTGCGCCTCGACCAACTCGATCAGCTCGCCGACGACGATCTCCTCGCCGCGGTGTTCGGCATTCCGGCGACCTTCATCATGCAACTCGCTTTGGGCAAAGAAACGTTCGACGCAAACGTCAAGACACTGCGGGCGGAGCTCCCCCGTTTGCACGCAATGCAGCGGCTCCTAGATGAACTCCCGCGAGACCTCCACCGCTACGTGACGATGAACGCGACCAGCCTCGCCGCGCTCACCGAACCCGAGTTCGAACGCTTCCGAAGCGAGGTCCAACGCTACTTTGAAGCATATCCCGAAGACCTACCGCTTCTAGCGGAGGCGAACAACCAACCCGAAACGACCGAGTCCTAGAACAAGCAAAGCCCCCGCGCCGCGGTAACGACCGGGGGCATGGCACAGGAAGGAGTGCTTCCCATGCAAGCTCAAGGTATCGCGCTCTGGCGGTGGCTCTGCTGGCGCCGCCGCGAAATATGGATCGGCGTCACGCTTGTTGTCGCGGTCGCAGTTCTCATGTTCGTCGGCCCGTGGCTGTTGCTGTTGGCGGCGGTGGAGTGGAAGACGAGCCGGCGGCGTCGAGCGCGGCTGCTTGGACTCGTGCTCACTGTCCTGTTGGTGCGCGCGGTCGTGCGGTTGTGGCAGGAGTTCTGGGATGTGCCGCACGGTCGCTGGCATCCATGCATGCAGTGCGGCCATCCGATTGAGGCACCTTCGCGGGCGTGGTATTGCTCGCCGTCGTGTCGCCGCTACGCCCAGCTCGAACGGCGCGCCGCTGGTGGCGACGAGCGCGCGACGAACCGCCTTGAACGCTTGCGCTCGACTCGGTACGACCCCGAGTTGGCCGAGGTGCCGTACTGATGGCCGCGCCCAAGACCCGCAACGCCCCGAGGCGGCGCGAGCAGGAGCGCGACTACGGACGTACACCCGCGCAGCTGCGCAAGCGCGGCGCGGTCTGCGTCGTTGACGGTTACGGCACCCGCATAGCGGTCGAGCGAGGACGCCTCGCCGTCAGCGACGGCTCCGGGCGCAAACGACGGGAACGACGTTACTCGCGCGTCGACCTCAAGCTCTCGCGCGTCGTCGTGCTGGGCAGCGCGGGCACGCTCTCGCTCGCGGCGCTCCGCTGGCTCGCCGACGTCGGCGTCCCGCTCATTCACATCGACCGCGACGGGCGTCTGCTCGCGGCCTCAACGCTCGAGGCGGCGCACGCGCAGCTGCGGCGGGCGCAGGCGCTCGCTCCCTTCAACGCGAGCGGTCTCGCCGTCGCGCGCTCCCTGCTTCGCGACAAGCTTGCCGGACAGGGAGGACTGCTCGACCGCCTCAAGGCGTCGCTCACCATACGGGGAGAATTCGCGCACGCTTGCGCGCTGCTCGACGACGCAGGTGATCTGAACGCGCTCCTGCTCGCCGAGCGTGACGCCGCGATCGCCTACTGGAGTTCCTGGGCCTCCGTGGAGCCGCGCTTCCGAGCGTCCGATCTCGCGGGCGTCCCGGAGCACTGGCAGCGCTTCGGCCAGCGCGGCTCCCCCCTTACCGCTGCCCCGCGCTCGGCGGTCAACCCCGCGAACGCGATCCTCAACTACCTCTATGCGATCCTCGAGGCGGAGGCTCGGATCGCGCTGCTCACGGTCGGACTCGACCCCGGCCTTGGGATCGTGCACGCCGACGTGCGCGGGCGCGACTCGCTCGCGCTCGACCTGATCGAGGCCGTACGCCCGGCCGTCGATTCCTACCTGCTTGAACTCCTCGACAGCCGCGTCTTGCGCGCTGCCGACTTCTACGAGACCCGCAGAGGCATCTGCCGGCTGCTGGCGCCGCTCACGCACGAACTCGCTGGGACGGCACCCGTCTGGGGCGAGCTGCTCGCGCCGGTTGCCGAGCGAATCGCTGCCATGCTCGCGGAGGCGCCCGGCGCGCGCATCGACCGGCTGGCGACGCCGCTCACGAGCGCAAACCGCCATGCCGGGCGCGACGGAATGCGCCGGCGACCGCAACGCGAGTCGATACCGCGGGAAGCCAAACCAGCTCGCCGCTGCCATCGCTGTGGCGGCGAGCTACCCCGTCCAGGACGCGTCTACTGCGATGCCTGCCTGCCGCACTTCCGGCCCGAGCAACTCGAGGGTGCGCACGTCCGGCCGTCACCGGTCGAGGTCCTTCGCACCCGCGGCGGCGACCCCACGCACGGTAAGCAGGCGGCCGCCAGGCGTGGCGCCTCGACCGCCAAGCGGAAGCAAGAGCTCGCTGACTGGGAGCAGCAGTACGGCAAGCTCGTCGACCTCTCGGCCTTCGAGCGCGAAATCCTGCCGCACATCCGCGAAGTACCGTTGAGCCGGCTCGTCCGCGCGACCGGGCTCTCACTGCGCTACTGCTCGCAGATCCGGCGCGGCGAGAAGGTTCCGCACCCGCGCCATTGGGAAGCGTTCCAGCGCGCGATGCCTACCGATTAGGTACTGGCGACTGACTCCGCAACGCCCGCATTTACTTTTGAGCGCTTCTCGAAGTAGCCTTTATTGGTTATGGCGAAACCGGGGTCGTCAAGAGGAGACGGGCGCTGGAAACTGACGCCCGCACCTTGCGGGCGCGGAAGATGGAAGGCTCCTATCTAGTTGACGACACTCCATCCGCCCACCGAAACGACGCCGCGGCAGCTTGCGCGCATCGCGGGCTTCATCTGGGGTATCGCGGACGACGTGCTGCGAGACCTCTACGTGCGCGGCAAGTACCGCGACGTGATCCTCCCGATGACTGTGCTCCGCCGCTTCGACGCGGTGCTCGAGCCGACCAAGCAGGCTGTGCTCGAGATGAAGGCGTTCCTTGACGCGCAAGGCATCGTCGACCAGGACGGGCCGCTTCGCGATGCGGCGGGCCAGGCCGTCTACAACACGTCGAAGTTCACCCTCCGCGACCTTCGCTCCCGTACAAGCCAGCAGCAGCTGCGGCTCGACTTCGAGGCGTACCTCGAGGGGTTCTCGCCGAACGTGCAGGAGATACTCGATGCGTTCGAGTACCGCAACCAGATCCCGCGGCTCTCGAAGGCCGATGCGATCGGCTCGCTGATCGAGAAATTCCTCGACCCGTCGATCAATCTGGGGCCGCAGCCGGTTCTGAACAGCGACGGGACGGTCAAGCTCCCAGGCCTCGACAACCACGGGATGGGCACCGTGTTCGAGGAGCTCGTCCGCCGATTCAACGAGGAGAACAACGAGGAGGCCGGCGAGCACTGGACGCCTCGCGACGCGGTCAAGCTCATGGCGTCGTTGGTCTTCTTGCCGATCGCTGACGAGATCGAGTCGGGCACGTATCTGATCTACGACGGCGCCTGCGGTACCGGCGGGATGCTGACCGTCGCCGAGGACACGCTGCTCGACCTCGCCGCGGACCACGGGAAAGACGTCTCGATTCATCTCTACGGCCAGGAACTGAACAGCGAAACCCACGCGATCGCCAAAGCCGATCTGCTCTTGAAGGGGGAGGGCGAGGCAGCGGACAACCTCGTCGGCGGGCCGGAGCACTCGACGCTTGCGAACGACGCGTTCCCGTCGCGCGAGTTCGACTTCATGCTTTCGAACCCGCCGTACGGCAAGAGCTGGAAGAGCGACCTCGAGCGGATGGGCGGGAAGAATGGGCTCAAGGATCCACGCTTCGTCGTCGAGCACGCGGGCGATCCCGAGTATTCGCTCGTGACGCGCTCGAGCGACGGGCAGCTGCTCTTCCTCGCGAGCCTGGTCTCGAAGATGAAGCACGGGACGAAGCTCGGCAGTCGGATCGCCGAGGTGCACAACGGCAGCTCGCTCTTCACCGGCGACGCGGGCCAGGGCGAGAGCAACATCCGCCGCTACATCATCGAGAACGACTGGCTCGAAGCGATCGTCGCCCTGCCGCTGAACATGTTCTACAACACCGGCATCGCCACCTACGTCTGGGTGCTCTGCAATCGCAAGACTGAGCATCGCCGCGGCACGGTGCAACTGATCGACGCGACGAAGTGGTTCCAGCCGCTGCGCAAGAACCTCGGTAAGAAGAACTGCGAGCTCTCCGAGGCGAACATCGACTGGATCTGCCAGGCGCACCGCGCCTTCGAGGAGACCGAGGAGTCGAAGCTCCTCCCGAACGAGCACTTCGGCTACCAGAAGGTCACGGTCGAGCGGCCACTGCGACTTCGCGGCGTCGAGGCTGGCCGCGTCTACACGGCGAAGGAGATCAAGGCTCTGAAGGAGACGGCCGAGCCCGACGAGGACGCGCCGGCGGTGATCCGGAAGGTGCACCGCGGCGCGGCGCCCGACCCCCTGCGCGGCCTGTTCGAGGCGACCGTCGACGGCAAGACGGTCGTCGTCGAGTACGAGCCCGACTCCGAACTGCGCGACACCGAGCAGGTGCCGCTGCTCGAGGAGGGCGGAGTGGACGCGTTCCTCGAGCGCGAGGTGCTCCCGTACGCGCCGGGCGCCTGGTACGACCCGGCGAGCATCAAGTTTGGCTACGAGATCAGGTTCACCCGCGAGTTCTACAAGCCGCAGCCGCTGCGCTCGCTCGAGGACATACGCGCGGACATTCTCGCGCTCGAGCAGGAGACCGAAGGACTGATCGGCGAACTGCTCGGCGGCATTGCAACGGCGTGATGGCTGAGGTGGCGACTTACCCGTCGATGGTCGACTCCGGCGTCGCGTGGATTGGGCCGACGCCTGCGCACTGGTCAATCGTGCGACTCAAGCATGCCGTGCGGCGAATCGTCGGAGGCTCCACGCCGGCGAGCGGCGAAGCGACCTACTGGGACGGGGACGTTACGTGGATCACTCCGACCGACATGAGCAACGTCGAAAGGCTCTCAACGTCGTCGCGGAAGATCACCCGCTCAGGGTTGGCGTCTTGCTCGGCTGTGGTGGTGCCTGCGGGGAGTCTTATCCTCAGCACTCGCGCTCCCATCGGGAACGTCGCGCTCGCAGACGTTGAACTTTGCACCAACCAGGGCTGCAAGGCGCTTGTGCCCTCAGACGTACTTCATCCCGAGTTCGCGCTGCGGATGTTCCAAGTCCTCAAGGCTGAACTCCAGAGCCTCGGAACTGGAACAACATTCGACGAGCTCTCCACAGCCGCGCTTGGCGGTCTTCCGATTCCGGTTCCGCCGCGTACCGAACAGAACGCCATCGTCCGATTTGTCGACCACGCCGACCGGCGGATCCGGCACGCGATCCGCGCCAAGCAGACGCTGATCGCGCTGCTGAACGAGCAGAAGCAGGCCGTGATCCACCGCGCCGTCACGCGCGGGCTCGATCCGAACGTGCGGCTGAAGCCGTCGGGCGTGCCTTTGCTTGGCGACGTGCCCGAACACTGGGACGTGCGGCCAGCCAAGTACTTCTTCAGAGAAGTGGACGAACGATCGGAGTCCGGAACAGAGGAGCTGCTCTCCGTCTCTCATCTTGCCGGGGTCACGCCTCGGCGCGAGAGGAATGTGACGATGTTCATGGCATCTTCGTACGTGGGACAGAAGACCTGTCGGCCCGGTGACCTCGTGATCAACACCATGTGGGCGTGGATGGGGGCGCTCGGTGTTGCGGGGCAGAGAGGAATCGTGAGTTCGGCATACGGGGTCTACCGACCCGTGAAGAACTCCGAGCTGATAGGAGAGTACGCGGAGCTCCTGCTCCGGACGACGCCTTACCTCGGTGAGTACATCTGTCGGTCCACGGGCATTCGCTCATCCCGATTACGGCTGTATCCCGACGAGTTCCTGGCGATCAAGCTCATCTCGCCACCGCCCGCCGAACAGCGGGCGATCCTTGAGGCAACGGCAGGATCGAGGGCGACGAGCGCGGCCGGCATCTCAAGAGCCGAACGCGAGATCGATCTACTTCGCGAGTACCGAACACGCTTGATCGCCCACGTGGTGACCGGCAAACTCGACGTTCGCGAGGCGGCGGCGCGGCTGCCCGACGAGGTCGACGAGCCTGAACTGCTCGACGACCTCGACTTCGAAGAGGCTGACGAGCCCGAGATCGACGACCTGGAGCCGGTGGAGGCATGACCACCGATACGAGCGAACGTGGCCTCGAAGACCTGATCGTCCGCGCGATGACTGGACACACCGATCTCCTCTCGCCCGAGCACGTCGCGACCGAGACCTCCGCTCCCGTCGACGGCGGGACCGGCTGGCTGCTCGGCAATCCGCACCACTACGACCGCGACTACTGCGTCGACCTCATCCAGTTGCGCGGCTTCGTCCTGGCGACGCAGGAGGACCTCGCCGACTCGCTGTCGCTCGGCACCGATGGGCCGACGCGGCGAAGCTTCCTTGCCCGGCTCCAGGGCGAGATCTCAAAGCGTGGCACGATCGACGTCCTCCGTCACGGTGTCAAGCACGGGCCGCACCACGTCGACCTCTTCTATGGCACGCCGTCGCCGGACAACGAGAGGGCGGTCGAGCTCTTTGCGCGCAACCGCTTCAGCGTGACCCGGCAGCTTCGGTACAGCGCCGATGAGACGCAGCTTGCACTCGACCTCTGTCTCTTCGTCAACGGCTTGCCGGTCTCGACGTTCGAACTGAAGAACAGCCTGACCAAACAGACGGTCGAGGACGCGGTTCAGCAGTACAAGCGCGACCGGGATTCGCGCGAGAGGCTCTTCGAACTCGGCCGCTGCGTCGCCCATTTTGCCGTCGACGACGCCGAGGTTCGCTTCTGCACAGACCTGAAGGGCACCTCGTCGTGGTTTCTGCCGTTCGACCGCGGGTGGAACGAAGGCGCCGGCAACCCTCCCAGCCCGGACGGGCTCAAGACCGGCTACCTCTGGAAGCAGATCCTGACGCCGCGCGGGCTGACCGACATCCTCGAGAACTACGCGCAGATCGTCACCTTCAAGGACGAGAAGTCGGGCAAGAAGCGTCTGACGCAGATCTGGCCGCGCTATCACCAGCTCGATGTCGTCCGGCGCCTGCTCGACCACGCCGCCGAGCACGGAGTGGGTCGTCGTTACCTCATCGAGCACTCCGCTGGGAGCGGCAAGTCGAACTCGATCGCCTGGCTTGCCCATCAGCTGATCGGGCTCGAGCACGGCGGCACGAAGGCCTTCGACTCGGTGGTGGTCGTCACCGACCGCCGCATCCTCGACAAGCAGATCCGCGACACCATCAAGCAGTTCGCGCAGGTGGGCGCGACTGTCGGCCATGCCGAGCGCTCGGGCGACCTGCGGGGGTTCATCCAGAGCGGCAAGAAGATCATCATCTCGACGGTGCAGAAGTTCCCGTTCATCCT
>Ga0137390_10002730_pt1 | contig 14182 bp, 20 predicted proteins | sample 15con2h24AmetaG_FD_104937 | JGI IMG/M metagenome (GOLD analysis project Ga0137390, IMG submission 104937) | Vadose zone soil microbial communities from Angelo Coast Range Reserve, California, USA - 15con2h2.4A metaG | ecosystem: Environmental > Terrestrial > Soil > Vadose zone > Saprolite... | reverse complement strand
GCGAGTCTTTGGAGGGCTCCTGAGAAGGGAGAGGCCATGACGAGCCACCAAATCACCGTCTACTGGTCCACGACATGACAATCCTGTCATGCGACGAAAGAGTTTCTTTCGTCTCAGGGGGTGGCCTTTGTCGCCAAGAACGTCGCCGAGGACGCGGTGGCTCGGGAGGAGTTGATCGCGAAGACGGGCCGGATGGCCGTCCCCGTCATCACGGTCGATGATGAGGTGATCGTCGGGTTCGACCGGGGCCGGCTGAAGCGGCTCCTCGGAGTCTGACCACCGTGAAGGTCCACTGCCCGGACTGCGGTGAGCATATTGAGCTGCCCGCTGGGACACGGTCCGGAGATCTCCTTGACTGCCCGAACTGCGCGGGCCACGCCCTTCGAGTCACAGAGGGGGAAGGGCAGTGGTTTGCCACCCTCGCGTATCGGGTTAGCTGTCCGGACTGTGAGCGGACGGTGACGCTCCCGGAAGAGGCCAAAGCTGGCGACGTGATCGAATGCTGCGGACGGCGGTACCGGCTCACCTTCGAGTACGGCGCCTACGCGGCCGAGGCGGCGCTATAGGAGGAGTTTCATGTGGGGCGATCGTTGGTTGGTGCTCGCCGCGATCATCGGCGCGGTGTTGACCTGCGTGGCCTGTCTCTCCCCGGCTCTGGTGGTGGTGCTGGGGGCGATCGGTCTCGGGACGCTGACGGGTCGGCTGGACCTGGTCATCCTCCCGCTACTCATGGGCTTCGCCGGGCTCGCCGTGTACCGATACCGACAGCCCCGAAGGAGAAAGCCATGAAACTGGGCTCACTGGGCGCGGGGGTAGCCGCCTTAGCTGGCGCCGTGCTGTCCTCGCTCTGCTGCCTCTTGCCCCTAACCGTCATTGCCCTCGGCCTCGGGAGCGGCGCGTTCATGGCCGTGACCATGCAGTACCGGTGGATCCTGATCCCCACGGGCGTCCTTGGTGTTGGGGTGGCCTTTGCCCTGTACATCCGGGAACGGCACCGGTGCGATGCACTGGCCTGCCGCATAGCGGGAGGCCGGACTACGCTGGCTCTGCTGGTCCTGGCGAGCCTCGTCGTGGTGACGGCGATCGTGCTAGACCGATTCCCCGAGGTGACGTCCGATTTCCTGGCCCGTCTGAGTGACGCGAGCGGCCACGACGCAGCCGGGCACGACATGAAGGGAATGGGCGGGCGGTGACGACATGAAGCGCGGGCAGGGATTCTGGATCGGCCTAGTCGTTCTGCTGTTGGTGGCGCAAGTTGCGCTGGCGGCGCAGGCGTCGACGATCGTGCTCTCGGTTGAGGGGATGACCTGAGGCGCCTGACCGGTCGCGGTCAAACGAGCCCTGGAAGGGCTCATGGGCGTGCAGCGAGCGGAGGTGAGCTTCCGCGACAAGGAGGCGAGGGTGACGTTCGATCCCGCGCGGGTCAGCCTCGCTCAACTCATCCAGGCTGTCAAAGACGCCGGATTCCACGCTTCCCTGAAAGGTGGAGGCTAGAAGACGACAGGGGCGGCGCCTCGTCAAGTTGACCTTTGGATCACTGCTCCAAAGGTCCAGAGTGTGGTGTCTCGCAAGGGAACGAGACGCTAACTGAAGTGTCGCCGCGTACCGTGGCAAAACACCTCACCTGGCCCGGTAGAACCCATCGGCGACGCCGGTCCGCGTGGTCGGGAATTGTGCCGTGTTAGCTTGCAACGTCACCTCGCCAGTCTTCCGCTTCAACCCTGGGCTGTTTTCCGTCAACCTTGAGGTGCGTGTGACAGGCGCGCGTCACACCCCCTCCGTCCCAGCTTCGAAACCGCCAGCATGACCGGCACTTAGCGGAGAGGCCGAGGATTCCTTATCCTAGTGTCCTCAGCAGCGCGGATTTAGGAGCCTGGTGTCGTCCAGAAGTCACGAAGGTAATAGGCCTCGCGGCGTGAATTCCAGGGAGCCGGACATGGCTTGCCCGGCGGCCCACCCCCGCTTCCTCTCCGGCCCTACAGGAGAGAAAAAAGAGAGAAAAGGCCCTGTTTTATCCTTAATTCTCTTTTTTCTCCTGCTGACCATTCGTCGGTCCTACGATGGAACAAAGGTTCCCAGCCACGCTCGAGACCCGCGCCAGCTTCGGCGGAACTTTGACCCAGCATGGCGCCGGATTGCGAGGCCCGATGAAGAAGCGTCCCACCAGAGCTGACCAGGGTGCCGGAGACTCTACGAGCTTCTTGCCTACCGAAGCCCGGGCCCAACGCCTGATGCCGGGACGTCAACTCCGCTTCCACCACCTACTCTTCACTTTCATGGACCCGGTTCGTCGTCGGGCCGCCTATCCGGTCTTAGACTTCAGTTCACGGCTTAGCAAGGAGTGGTCCACCAGAGAAAAAGTGCTCGTCGAGTTCGAAGAGCAATACGGTGATGGTCACTATGCGGATCGAAAACAACGACTCTATGAGCTGCTCGACTGGCTCGTCGCGAAGACCAACGTCAATCTCGAAACTATCTATCAGATACTTAGACAGGCCAAAGCCGATCGATGGGCGACGTTGTATCCAGGCTGGGCAACTGACCATAGGCGCCTCGTCATGCAGCACGCTCATTTGGTCAAGGACCTTCGAGCTCGTATCAGGAAAGTGCGTGAATCCTACATTTCACTCCTTGCGTCCTCTGGCAGCTATGCGATAGAGGCAATCGATGAACTTCACAGGCTAGAGCGCCTCTTCGGTTTCACGCGCGCACTCGATGATCTCACCACTCTATTGAAGTTCGACCCGCTTCGGACTATTGAACTCGAAGGACCGTCACGTCGCGAAAGGGCGGGTAAACCGGCGGCACCCTGGTTAAAGGATGTTCGTACACGACTCCGTCAAGCTGGTGTGCCTGACGATCCCGACGATACGCTCTTGATCGCGGTCGGACTCCTCCCCTACCGGCCCGCCCCAGATGAACCTCCCAAGTCCAGCCCGTAATTTTCCGCAAAATAATTAGCCGCTGAGCGCGGAACATGGCCTCCCTCAAAATCAGGCCATGAGAACCCGAGCTCTCGACGAGACACCACTCAGCAATGCCCTGTTGGAACAGGTACTTACGTACGCCCGCCGTGGCTGGGCCGTCCTCCCCGTCTACGAAGTTATGGATCGAGGCGACTGTGCCTGTCAGAAAGCGGACTGTAGTGACCGAGGTAAGCATCCAAGGACTCCGCATGGGGTCAAGGATGCCACCAAAGATGAAGGTACGATCCGGGGTTGGTGGACTAAGTGGCCGAACGCAAACGTGGCGATCGCCACCGGGACACGATCAGGTTTAGTCGTACTCGATATCGACCCTCGGCACCAGGGGGAGAAGAGTCTTGATGCGCTCGAGTCTAAGTACGGTCCTTTACCCAAGACGCCCCGCGCGAAGTCAGGCGGAAATGGCGAGCACATCTATCTGCAGCACCCGGGTTCAGGGCATACAGTCCGCAATGTCCAGGGTTTGGGCGGCTTCTCTGGGATCGACCTCAAGGGTGACGGCGGATACGTCATTGCAGACCCGAGCCGCCATGCGAGTGGCCAACGCTACCGCTGGAGGCAGTCAAGCCACCCGGATCTACGTGCTGTAGCTCCCGCCCCGCTTTGGGTAGTCGACCTCTCTCGGGCCCCGTCTTCTGAGATTCATCCCGAGCGGGGCCACACCCGCGACTGGCTTAAGCTCCTCCAGGGCGTCGAAGCCGGCCAGCGGCACACAGTTGCGGCTCAGATTGCTGGGCATTACCTCGGAATCAAATGGAAGCCTCAGGAAGTTGAGACTCTCCTCCTCGGATTTGCTTCCCAATGCAGTCCACCGCACGATCCGGAAGACATTCGCAGGATCGTCTCCGACCTCGCTGCCGTGGAGACCGGAAAGGCCACGGCCCGCAGGTCCGCTACACAGCCTGGGAGTGGCACACCCCCTTGGCCCCTCCTAAAAGCCCAGGCCCTGCACGGTCTTGCCGGTGAAATCGTCCGTACGATAGATCCCCACACGGAAGCTGACCAGGTCGCCGTCTTAGTCACGATACTGACGGCATTCGGCAACGTGGTTGGTGACGGGCCTCATTTCCTCGTGGAGGCCACTTCCCATCCGTGCCGGCTCTACACGGTCCTCGTCGGCCAGACTGCAAAGGCCCGCAAAGGAACCGCCTGGTCGACGCCCCGCCACATGTTCAGCCAGATTGACAAGGCATGGCTCGACGCGCGGGTGACCGGCGGGCTGTCGACAGGTGAAGGGTTGATCAATGCGGTTCGCGACCGCCGAGTCGAATCCCGACCTGTGAAGGAAAAGGGTCGTGTTGCAGGCTACGAGGACATCGTCGCAGACCAAGGCGAGGAAGATAAGCGGCTCTTTGTCGTGGAAGAGGAGTTCGTGGCAGCCCTCAAAGTTATGAAGCGTGAGGGCAACATTTTGAGTCCGGTCATCCGCCAGGCCTGGGATTCAGGCAACCTCCGTCCGCTGACCAAGAACAATCCCATCCGAGCCACCGGCGCCCACATCAGCATCCTCGGGCACATCACGCAGGATGAACTGCTGCGCCACCTGAATGACATCGAGCAGGGGAATGGCTTCGCCAACCGGTTCATTTGGGTGCTTGTCAAGCGTTCCAAGGTCCTCCCCCACCCATTGGGCACCCCGACATCTGAACTCCAACCTCTCGTCAGCAAACTAGCTGCATGCGTCAAGTTTGCTCGCACCAGCAATACCAAGACCATGGTGAGAACCCCGGACGCCGAGCAGCTGTGGGCTCAGATCTATCCCGGCCTGTCCGAGGGGAAGCCTGGGCTCTTGGGCGCGATCCTCGCGAGAGCCGAGATCCAAGTGTTGAGACTCGCATGTATCTACGCGCTGCTGGACCGTGAGCCCATGATCGCGGTCGTGCACCTTCACGCCGCCGTGGCCCTGTGGGAATACGCGGCAGCGTCGGCCACCCGCATCTTCGGAACGCGACTGGGGAACCCCGACGCGGACCGGATCTTGGCGACGCTTCGACAACGGGCCGAGTTGACCGAGACAGACATCCACGACCTTTTCAACCGTCACAAGCCTGCGGCTGAGATTCAAGGTGCGCTTGAGGTGATTGCCAGCCTCGGGTTAGCGACCCGTTACGAAGAGGATACCGGTGGGCGCCCCCGGGCCATTTGGAGAATGACTAGCCATGAGACCAAAGAGAACTAACAGGACCTTCTTTCTTTTAATTCTCACGCCGCTCATGGTCCGGTTGGGGCACTGCCAGCATCCGGCCAGGGGGTACGCGGAGTCGGCGCAGCCGTCGCTTTATCGCCCTTCCCGGCACAAGTTCGGTCACAAAGAGGATCTCGCTAGAGGATGCCAGAAATGAGGCACGGCAGGAACTTGGACAGTACAGAGCACAGGACTAAAGATCCTGTGGTTCGTCCGAAGGAGTCCCAGGGTCAACCCTGCAGGCTCCTATCCCTCCAGGAGACGGCCATCGTCCTGGGTATCTCCTCGGCGAGCGTGAGAAGGCTCGTCTGGTCACGCCGGCTGCCTGCCGTGCGGATTCTGCGCCGAATCCAGATCGACCTCCGAGACATCGACCAGTTTATTGAGCGGTTTAAGCAGCGTTGAAGCAGCCGGTGGACGGTATTACAGTGTTTTAGTACTATCAGCTCACTACAGGAGCTACGAATATGACCGGACGGCGGCGAGTCTCGGGCGGCGGCAAACGAACGGCGCGCTTCGGCGTCTATCTGAACCCCACCACCCGCCAACGGCTGGTGATCCAGGCTGTCAAGGAAGGCACCTCGGCCACCGAACTGGTCGAACGGCTGATTCGGGACTACCTGCGAAAGGAACGAAAAGACTAGGTATGGGGTCGGTTCGGCGGCGGGGGTCGAACAGTTGGTTGCTCGACTTCTGCGGACCGAACGGCCGCCAGCGTGAGACGATTCGGGTCCCGACCCGGGCAGAGGCAGAACGAGAACTGAAGAAACGGGAGGGGGATCACGCCTACGGTCGGGCACTCTTCGCCGCGGCAGACAAGGTCACCTTTGAGAATTTGACTACCCTCTTGCTACAAGACTACGCGAACAACCAGAAACGCTCGATCGGCAAGGCGAAAAAGAGTGTCGAACGGCTGGCCGAGTTCTTTGGCGGGTGGCGGGCCGTCAGCATCACCGGCGCCGACGTCGTGACGTACATAGAGAAACGGCTCCGCGCCGGCTACGCCGCGGCCAGTGTGAACCGCGAGTTGGCCGCGCTCAAGCGTGGCTTTCGATTGGCCGTGAAGAATCGCTTGATCTCGCACGATCACGTGCCCCATATCGCGATGCTGAAGGAACGGCCGCCCAGAGCGGGATTTTTCGAGGCCGAGCAATTTCAGGCTGTCCTGCACCGCCTCCGCCCCGAGATCAAGTCCGTCGCCCTGTTTGCCCACGAAACGGGTTGGCGCCTCAGAGAAGTTCTCGGCCTCGAGCGCCGCAATGTCGATCTAAGGGAGGGATACGCCAGGCTGGATCCCGGAACCACCAAGAACAACGAAGGGCGCGTCGCCTACCTTTCACCTGAACTGCTGGCCATACTGAGAGCGCAAGACGCGGCAACCCGGGAACTTGAGCGCGAAAAGGCGATTCTCATTCCATGGACTTTCCACCGCCGGGGCCGCAGAATCTTGCGCTTCTTGGCTTCGTGGCAAACGGCCTGCCGGCTGGCCGGGGTGCCGGGAATGCTCTTCCATGACCTCCGACGAACCGCAGTGCGGAACATGGTTCGGGCTGGCGTCCCGGAGCGCGTGGCAATGCAGATCAGCGGTCACCGAACCCGGAGCGTGTTCGAACGATACAACATCACGAGCGACGCTGATCTCCGCGAGGCCGCGAAACGAATCGCCGCTCACAACAACGGCTCGGCGGATCACCGACGCTCTGTCGCGGGCGAACCGGCAGCGACCGGGTCCATCCACGAGGGAAGGTAGCTATCGCCGGGATCTGGGCTCGCGACCTGGGATCGTCCACCGTGAGCCTGGACAGCCGTCGCCCCGAATCCTGGCATCACCCGGCGCCGGCGACATGCTCGCCCGGGATCTTCTCAGAGCTGCCAACAACGACAAGGAGCACTTCCGGTCATCCTCTTGTATTCTGCCGATCGCCCTTCTCCGATCTGCGTTCGAGCTGACCCTGCCGGATGACAAGGCGGCCAGGGTGATCCTGCCTCGGATCTGGCACGTACCCTATGGTAATCGCCTCACGCTTACCTTCCTTCGTGCCGCGGTGAAGTGTCTGTAGATCCATCACCGCCAGCATCAAGCCGGCAAAGAACTGAAGAGTCTGCTCATAACTGAGAACTATGTTCAAGCGCTCCTTACCAGTTCCTTCCGGCCAGGTATGATCCGTCGCTACTGTCCCGTATGACTTTCCCCGTCTCGGTTTCATCTGCGCCTCCCGCCGCCAGAGGTTAGCCGCCTGGTCGGAGAGAAAAAAGAGAAGACAGGGCCACCATCGGTTGTTTCTCTTTCTTCTCTCGGTCTCGCCTAACCTCTTGACTTTGAAATCCAAGCGAGGGGTCGATGCACTTTATTGCCGAACTACGAGGGGACGCGGCTTGGATAGAGCGCGCGGCGCTGATCATCCTTACTTCAGACTAGCCGCTCTCGATCAGAAAATAGCCACAAAATGGCCTTGCTCAGCGCAACACTCGGCCCGGACTGGCCACGCCCTGGAGGTGCCTGGCGGGGTCCGGCCCAGGCCGCCTCCAGCGGGGACAGCCTCCGACTGGTAGGATGCTCCCGAGGAGGGACCCACCGACGCGACAGGTCCTCATCTTCATGGCGATCGGGCTCACGCTGAGCGCATGCGCATCCTCGCCGCCCCGGGCTCAGCGCACCGAGTTCGAGGATATTCCGGTCCCGAAAGGTCTCGAACTTGACTGGAGTCGATCCACCATCATCGAGTCCCCAACGATCAAGGCCGCGCGGCTCTTCTACAAGGGCCGCCTTACGCCGGATAGCCTCGCCGTCGCGTTCCGTACCACCATCGAGGCCAACGGCTGGCGCTATCTATCTTCCACGACGGCTGCTGAGAAGGGCACCACGCAAGTGTTCGAAAAGCCGGGTAGCTCGCTTCAGGTCCTGATCTACGAGGGCTGGTACTACACCTGGGTGGAACTGTCAGCAACTCGGGTCATCGGGCAGGTCCAGCCGTCGGCTCGCTGAGCCTTACCCACCTCCGCGGCACCAGTTGCGAGCGGTGACGTGGTCGTGCTCCTCCACGAATCGAACACCTCCGGTGCGCCGCACAGAGTAAGGACAACAATTGGGTTGACAGCCGGTCGGCTCGCCCACTAGCGTCCAACCAGGCAGCGACCAGCTACTTGTTTTCGCCACCTCCCGGGCGCCCACGAAGCCCCCTGCTAACGGGGCTCAGGGAGATGCGGCCGAAGACACTGGTTGTTCAGATCGGTCTGAACCGGGCCCTGGCGCAAGGAGGGCGAGCGACCATGATCCGTTTCCGCACTGGTTCCACTAGCCGTGCTCTCGGTCTCGGCCTGCTGCTTTTGCTCTGCGCGGGCTGCACGCCCGGCTTCATGATCACGGGCCAGAATCCCCTGGATCCTACCTGGTCCCGCGGTCAGTCTGAGACTTCGATCGCCGCTGGCTATGGCCTTTACTACGGCTACATCACCGTCACGTACAACGACGAAACCGGTACGGAATCAACAATCCTCTTCCCGCCCGGCTCCCGGCATGTCTTCGCCGGCGCTTCACTGATGGGCTGGTCGTACTCGACGGACCGTGGACGGACCTGGCACTACGGCGGCAAAGTCTTACCGAACGCACCATTCCCGGTACTCTGGGGTGACCCAGCAATCACCACGTTCATCTACGATCCCAAGTTCGTGTTCTTTTCGAACCTGGCGGTGGCAGCGTCCAAGTTCCCGCCAGGGGGGGTCGTTGGTTCGCTAGGTAACCCTGACGGCTCCAGCCCGATCGGCGGGGCTTGCATCGCGCGCTCGAGCGATGGTGGTGTGACGTTTGCGTTGCACCAGTGCGTTTTCACCGAAACCCTGGACTTCTACGACGGCGGGACTATGGCGTCAACCATTCACGCTGACGTCTTCGCCGGATTCATCAATTACACACGGAGTCGCATCGACATCTGGCGGAGCCCAGGCGCCGATGGGCAGTTCGTTCTCTTGCCGGACCCATTCCCTGGGCACACCATGACTACCCACCCACGGCTGCGTGTTGAGTTGGTGACAGGCAACCTGTACGTCATGGCCCGCGACGTCTTCGGCACACTCTATGTCAATCGATTCGTCAATGGGGTCTGGCAGCAGCCGCGCGTGGCCGGGACCAGTGCCATGCGATACCCGGATGTCTCGCTTTCGGACCGCACGTTGCGTACCGGCCCACAGTTCTCCTTCGACATCGGGGCACCTGCGATCGACGACGGTCGCGACGCCGTGCGGGTTCTGTACACGGTCCAGGATACTGGGCGTCTTCGCATCGCCGCCTCGATGTGCTACGCCGATTTGAGGGCGGACTGTTTCGCGGCGCCGGGGTGGCGTTCCGACTCACCCGGCGACCAGTTCAGCCCTAACGTGCGGGCGTTCTCGTTTCTATGGATGCCGCCGGCGTGGAAGGCCACGTTCGTCTCGCGTGAGGCGAACCCTAGTGGCAACACGGTCCTCGTCCGTATGGGCGACCTTGTCTCCCAGCTAAACGGCCTACACGCCTTCCCAACCCAGGGACTACTTGATGCGCAGGTCCCATGCCCAGACCAGCGTGGCTATTGGGGCGACTACCACGACCTTCAGTATATCGGGGTTGATCGGGGCTCGGACATCATGCGGTTTCTATATACGTTCACGGACTCGACTGCGGGATGCAGCGTGAGAGACACCTTCACGTCCAGCCAGGTCCACGTGCGTGGGGTTATCAAGTAAGCGGAATAGTCGGAGGCGCAGATTGGGGATACCAGGACGGTTATGGATCGCTGTCCTAGCGCTGTTGGTGAGCGGTTGTGGTGCCGAGCCGCGGTTTGAGCCTCGACCTACCGAAACCCTGCGGCTACCCCAACGAGTCGCTGAGGAACGGGTGACGCCAAGCGAGGGCAACTGCGCCCCAGCTGGGCATCCGGACACGTCGTTTTCATCTTGCTGCAATAGGAGCGCGTGTTCGGGTTACTGCGTGCTCAATACGCGGACCCAGATGGTCTCGTGCCAGTGTTTCGGTCGCGACGGCAGCTGCCCGGCGGGGACAATCTGCTGCAAGGTCAAAGGCGGGTGCGCGACACCGGAGGAATGCTTCAAGGCGAGCAAGTCACCCGAACGCTGAATCCTGGCCCAGAAGTCCAAAGGAAATCCACCGCCAACCACCGGATATGTGGACCTTTGCGCGGACAACGACAGCAGAGTCCGAATTGGTCCTCCAGACTCTTATGGAGACTTCTTCGCCCTGCTGCGTGCTCGCTTCCGCCGCTTCATCCCATGCGATGCACTCACGTGCCGCGATAGTGGCAGACGATGCGCAACGCGACAATCACACTCCGGGCACTTTAATGGATCTGACGTTGCTACTCCTAATCAGTCCACCTTTAACCATTGCGCATACGCGCCAATGTCTATCATCGGCACGGTGGCAGTACTCTGAAGCCGGGCGATCAGGTCGAAGAGCAACGCGGTCGCCGCCTTGCCGTGAGGAGCGAGCGTGTAGCGGCCTCGCGCGTCGCAGCCAAACATACCATGGGTGGCGACGCAGCCAAGGTCGAGCCGGCCGGCAGGATCGCCGCCAGCGAGCGCGGCGATGAGCGGCTGGCCCAGGGCCGGGTTCCAGTCGCTTTCAAGCGCAAGTAGCCCGCCGATGATCGGGGACAGAGGTTTCGGATCGTAGGTGCCGCCGGCGTGCGGTATGGGAAGACTGGTCCGGAAAAGCCGCCGGACACTTGCTATCTTCGCTTGCGCATAGCCGATCTGGCCGGCATTGATCGACTGCTTCGCCTCGAATACAGCGTACACGCTTTCGGCGGGAACGATGGTCTGGCCTTCGAAGTGGAAGATGAAAGGCGAATATTGCCGGTCGAACAGAACGACGTCGATCTGGTCGCTGAAGGTACCTTTGCTGTCCACGACATGGGCGCCCGCCGCCTGATAGCGCTGAGGCAGATATGTCTGAAAGAGCTGAAGCCAAACGCTCTCCGTGGCATCACCCTTCGTACCGGAGTGTCCGAATGCCTCACGGGCGATCGCCAGCCGTCGCTCGATATCGTCGTGGAGCCCGGAGAGGATCCGAGGTAGGGACCAGGTCATTTGACGATCTCGCCCCAGTTGGCTGCCTTCAGGGTCTGCACTGCAGCGGCCTTGACCAGGGTCTTACCAGCATCCGAGAGATCATCCGAAATGATGTTGTTGGTGTTCGCGGGGTCGACGATGCGCGCATTCTGGAAGCCGGCAGTGAGGTACTGGAAGACCTTCCAGACATTGGCAGAGAGAGTTCCATACTGCTGCGCGAGAGCATTGATGACGGTCAGTTCCAGATAGAAGGACGGAAAGTCGAGCTTTTTCTGGTCACGCCATAGCTTGAGAATACGGCTTTCCTTCAGTCGGCCGGCGGCCGTGACGTGGGTAATATGCGTCAGCACATTGGTCTTGGTCCAAGTGTCGGCCTTACGCCGCTACAAACTATGATCGGCACTGAAGCCCCCCTGGTGCTTGGCCGGGACCAAGTCGACGGAATGGCCGTTGACCCGAACATTGATTGAAACGTTCTGGGGGGTGGGGATGTATCCCTTCTCCTTCATCCGGGCAAATAGTTTCTGGTAGATCTCTTTCAGCGTATCGGAGGTCTGATGCGAGATGGAAATAACGAGGTCGATGTCGGTCCCGCTCTTATTCGCGGTGCCCTTCATAAAGGAGCCGCTCGGCTGCACACCTAGAAGCATGGCACCCGCCCACTGGCGGACAATCGGATCGATCACGGCCTGCACGCCGCGCACCGGGGAAAACAGGCCAGTGTCGACCGCCTCGCGGTTGAGGATGCCCTGTAGGTACTCGTCTGCCGTCATCACGGACCCGTTGATTCCGCTGCGCAGTCCTACGGCCGAGGGCCTCCAGGAAAAGTAGACCTATTGCCAAGCGAGACGGCGATTGATGTTCCTCGCCACAAATGCCAGGTTGATGCTTCGAAAAAATGGATGCCAATTCGGCGGGGCCAAGAATCCCAGCCGACCCAAGCCCGCATCCCAGACCGGCACAACAGACCCTGCTAGGCCAGCAGCTGTGGCGCGCGCTTGTAGCTCTTGCTGGATCGCACCCTGCTCCGACCGTGTCCTGTACCCAAAGTTGGAGTCCAGCGGAATGACAACGAGGTCGACGTCCTGTTCTCTAATGTGTGCGATGTCGAAGCTCGGCATGTTTAGAGTCTCCTCACTCACTCGTCTCGCCAACCAAGGCGGGAATCCTTTCCCCTGCATGTTGCCGTCAGCGTTCGACCCCTACCTCTCGACAAGCTCGAACTGAGTCCGCAGGTCGTTGAGACGTGAATACGCCAAGTGCGCGTCATGCTGCAGGCGGCCAACTACGATGCCAGGGGCCACTCCGATCTCATTGGCAAAGGCCACAACTGCCGCTGCAGAATTGACGTTGGAGTTCCTTACAAAAGTTCGATACTTTATTGCAGGAATCAGTTCATTGGTTGCGAACTGGTCCGCCTCTCGCTCTTGCGCATTCTTCTCCCCCGTCAAAGGGTTCACAAACACACCTTTGTGGTGGTGGAGAAGATGGCCCAGTTCATGGAAGAGACTAAACCACAGGATATCGCTCCACTTGTAGCGGACACTCAACTGCACAACTGCCTTCTGCCCTAGCCACTGGGTCGCGCCCTGAACTCCAGTTCTGGGCAAGTGCGATACGAAGACCAGCACGACGCCACATCGAGCAAGCAATTCAACCAAACGCGGCGCAAAATCCTGTCGCTCCTGACGAGTCAGCCCGCGCAGCTCACCCAGGCAAGCCTGCAGTAGCGGTCTCTTGAAGGACCCTGCTTTCATAGCTTCAGCGTCTCTTTCGCCCTTCATGAGCCATGCAGCGAGTGCTTCGCGCGAAGCTTTGATTTTCGGAGATTTTCTCCAGACGACTGCCAATTCACGCGGCTCAAGGTTCCGCAGAGAGCTGACCCGGAAGAACTTCAGTAGTTCTGCGACTCGTTCCTGACGATCCTTTACGTCTGGGACCCAGCCGAGTGCTGCCATCTCTTTGTACGGGTACGCTTCCGATTCCGGCCCTTCGGCCGCGAGCTTCCCAGAATCTCGCAGACGAGCGAGGTTATACCGATAGTCGGCCTCGAGCCTTAACCATGTATGGGCGGCAATCCCCAACACAGGCTCAAGCTGGAGTGCGGTCTCGGGGGTGATCTCCTTGATGCCCTTTGTGATCTCATTGATTGCTTGCACAGGCCGACCTGTACGACGAGCAAGCTCGGCTTGAGACATCCCGAGGGACTCAAGAGTCTCAGCGAGAAGTTCACCCGGCGGTATGGCGATGTCGGGCCAGGGCCTGGCCTCACTCATAGTGATTGCTCACATCCTCAATCCAGACACTTGTCATAGCTGGGTTTGCGAAGCTGACCACCAGCCGCTCCTTCCCGTGCAGCACAAGGGCGTACTGCCCCTTCCTGCCAGCCGTGAGCGGATGGAACTTGAGCGGGGAGATCTTGAAGAGATCGTCCGCTGATGTCGCTGCCTGCAAAATGTCCACGCGTTGGACATAGCGGCGCGCAGTCTTCTCCCCCCACCGCCGAACCGCCTCGGCATGATTTCGATAGGCCTCTTGCAGCTGGTTCCTTCGGAACCTGACCTGCACGTGACTTTGACACTCCCAGTGATCTCTGAATTCACCCCAGGGGTTAATGCTATCGGCCAGGATCATCTGCCCGCACGGGCACGCGGAGAGACCCCTTGCCCTACGTAACCTTCGGCCAGCAGGCTCCTCCGTCCTGTGGCGTCCCCGGGCCAGTACCGGCCAACCTTCAACTCAAGCTCTCCCAGTGCACAGTGACTCCAGCGCCCGCACTCAGCGGCGGTGGGTTTCTGCTCATCTGCGTGCGCTGGAATGCGCCCGAGTGCGCTGGAGTTGGGCACAATTTGGGCACAAACTCAGCTTGGGAGAAATTCTCTGGTGAGCAACTGTTTGAAATGAATGGTGGGCTGGGACGGGATTGAACCGCCGACACCAGGATTTTCAG
>Ga0137390_10002729_pt1 | contig 14183 bp, 10 predicted proteins | sample 15con2h24AmetaG_FD_104937 | JGI IMG/M metagenome (GOLD analysis project Ga0137390, IMG submission 104937) | Vadose zone soil microbial communities from Angelo Coast Range Reserve, California, USA - 15con2h2.4A metaG | ecosystem: Environmental > Terrestrial > Soil > Vadose zone > Saprolite... | reverse complement strand
GCTGCGCGCCGACCTCGACCGCGGCCTCGGCGTGACGCGCGCGCACCTCGCCGCCGTCGCGGCGGGCGAGCCGCCCGAGCGCGACGTCATCCTGCGCGGCGCGCCGTATCGCGACGTACAGCCCGCCGAGGCCCTCGCGCTCTACGAGAAGACGCCCGGGCTCTTCGTCCTCGACGTGCGCACGCCGGCGGAGTTCGCGAGCGGGCACATCCCGAACGCGCACCTGATCTCGGTGGACGAGCTCGAGGATCGCCTCGGCGAGCCGCCGCCCAAGGATACGCCGATGCTCGTGCACTGCGCCGCGGGAGGGCGGAGCACGACCGCGTGCCAGACGCTCGGCCAGCACGGCTACACGCGCCTCTTGAACCTGGTCGGGGGCATGCACACCTGGCCGGGGCCGCGCATGCAGGAAGCGGCCGCGCCCGAGCCGCCGCCGGCGGCCGGGACCACCGTCAACTATCGCGGCGGCCCCCTCAGCGAGGCGCAGGTCGTGGGCGCCATCCGCGAGTGCTTCGATCCCGAGATCCCGCTCAACATCTACGACCTCGGCCTCATCTACGGCATCGACATCGACGAGTCGGCGATCGCCGTGAAGATGACCCTCACCTCCGAGGGCTGCCCGTCGGCGCGCACCATCCCGGAGGACGTGAAGCGGAAGATCGCCGCGCTCGGGCAGCCGAACGTCAGGGTGGACGTGGTGTGGGATCCGCCCTGGCACCCCTCGCGCATCAGCCCCGACGGGAAGCAGAAGCTCGGCCTCGCGTGAGGGCGAGGGCGGAGGCGCGTCAGCTGGTCAATGGACGAAGGCGAGCCCTGACACGAGGCACGCCACCGTGCCGCCGAGCGGCATGTTCTCCGCGACGAGGTACGGGAGAACGACGATCTGACCGCCCGGCTCCGTATAGACGATGGTCCGCTCCTCGTTGACATCGTTGTCGATGGTGAGCGGTGTTGCGCTATCGAAATTGTTCTGGGCGCTGTCGATCATATTGCCGAAGGATTGCAGCGTCGCGTTGTCGACGCTCGTCGCCGCCGTCAGCGTGACCACTCCGGCCGCGCTGCAGGCGGCCGCGAGCTGGAGCTTCCCGCTGTCGAAGATGACCGTCGACGCCGTGTCCACGGGCACCCGGAAGTCGATGGGCGTCGCCTGTCCCCCCGATCCCGGAGGCCCCTGCGGCCCCTGCGGTCCCGCGGGTCCTTGCGGACCCGTCGCCCCGAAGGCCGCCGGGTCGACCACGGTCTCCTTCTTCTTGCACGCGTCGCGCAGGAAGACCGCCCCCGACTTCTTCTTGCACACGACCAGCGCCCGGGCCGGGAGCACCGTCGAGCCCACCGCCATGCCCGCCACCATCGCGATCACCGCGTGTCTCAATGTCATTTGATCCTCCTCGTCGAACGGAAAGGGCGCCCGTGTAGCATCAAATGGACGTCCCAATAAAGCCCTCGCGAGGGCGGCGGTGCCTGCTGGACGCCTCGCGCACCCTAACGCAGCTGCGAGGTGCGACGCGGGGATCCCGCATCTTTTGAAGCGCGCCTTGACATCGGACGATGGAGCTGCTCCCAGATGGTGATCGCGCGCGGACCCGCGCCGTCCCAAACGTTTCGGGTGCGACCGGACACGGGAGCGGTGCGCGGTGAATCACCGGAAAGGAGTCGAGCGTCGATGCGGAACACACGGTTGATCGGGATGCTCGCCGTGCTGGCCGCCGCCAGAGCGGCGGGCGCGGCCGGCCCAGAGCTCAAGACCGACGAGGACAAGACGATCTACGCGCTCGGCGTCGCGCTCGGGCAGCAGCAGCTGACGGCATTCAACCTGAACCAGAAGGAGCTCGAGCTCGTGAAAGCCGGGCTCACCGACGCCGTGCTCAAGCGCGAGAAGAAGGTCGACCTCAAGACATGGGGGCCGAAGATCAACGAGCTCGCCGAGGTGCGCAAGAAGGCGTTCGCGGAGAACAACAAGAAGGCCGGGCAGGCGTTCCTCGACAAGGCAGCGGCCGAGAAGGGGGCCAGGAAGACCACCTCTGGCCTGGTGTTCGTCGAGATCACCCCGGGCGCGGGCGACTCACCGACGGCGACGGATACGGTGAAGGTGAACTACACCGGGAAGCTGATGGACGGGACGGTGTTCGACAGCTCCGTCCCGCGCGGCGAGCCGGCGAGCTTCGCGCTGAACAGCGTCATCAAGTGCTGGACCGAAGGCCTCCAGATGATGAAGGTAGGCGGCAAGGCGAAGCTCGTCTGCCCCGCGGACCTGGCGTACGGCGACCAGGGGCGGTCGCAGATCCCGCCCGCCGCCACGCTCGTGTTCGAGGTCGAGCTGCTCGAGGTCGTGAAAAAGTAGGTCTACGTCGCCCCGACGCGCCCGACTGATCCCGAGCGCGCGCGCCGGCCGGCGGGTTTCCACGACTCTGGACTCGGCGTGCGGGCCGACGTAGCGTGCCCGCCGCCACAGCCGAGGAGGCCTCCCATGGACTTCGAGCCGTCACCCAAGGTGCGCGAGCTCCGCGGCCGCATCGCGGAGTTCATGGACCGCTACATCCATCCCGCCGAGCCGGAGATCGCAGCGCAGGCCGACATGATTCGCCCCGGCGTGCCGTACCCGCCGGCGCTCGTGCCGTTGCGGAAGAGGGCGAAGGCCGAGGGCCTGTGGAACCTCTTTCTCCCCGACGAGGAGTACGGCGCGGGGCTCAAGAACTGGGAATACGGCATCCTCTGCGAGCTGATGGGCCGCAGCCTGGCGGCGCCGGCGGTCTTCAACTGCTCGGCGCCCGACACGGGCAACATCGAGATCCTGGCCGAGTTCGGCACGCCCGAGCAGAAGAAGCGCTGGCTCGAGCCCCTCCTGGAGGGCGATATCCGGAGCTGCTTCTCGATGACCGAGCCCGAAGTCGCGGGCTCCGACCCGACGCTCTTGCGCACGCGCGCGGTGCGCGACGGCGACCATTGGGTCATCAACGGCCACAAGTGGTTCACCTCGGGCGCGATCGGCGCGAGCGTGGCGATCGTGATGACGGTCACCGATCCCGAGGCCCAGCCCCATCTCCGCGCCAGCATGATCATCGTGCCGATCGACAACCCGGGGCTGAACATCATCCGTCCCGTGCCGGTCATGGGCCACACGGGCGGCGGCGGGCACTGCGAGATCCGCTACGAGGACTGCCGCGTGCCGGCGGCGAACCTGCTCGGGCCCGTGGGCGGCGGCTTCATGATCGCGCAGGCGCGCCTCGGCCCCGGGCGCATCCACCACTGCATGCGCGCCATCGGCGGCGCCGAGCGCGCCCTCGAGATGATGTGCCGGCGCGCGAACGGCCGCATCGCCTTCGGCGAGCCGCTCGCCAAGAAACAGTTCGTGCAAGACATGGTTGCCACTTCCCGAATGGAAATCGACCAGGCGCGGCTCCTCTGCCTCTATGCGGCGTGGAAGATGGACACGGTCGGCAAGAAGGAGGCGCGGCAGGAGATCTCGATGATCAAGGTGGTGGCCGCCAACGTCTTCATGAACGTGCTCGACCGCGCCATCCAGGTGCACGGCGCGCTCGGCGTCTCGGACGACACGCCGCTCGCGCGCATGTGGCGCGACGGCCGCATGCTCCGCCTCGCCGACGGCCCCGACGAGGTGCACAAGCAGACCATCGCGCGCCGCGAGCTGGCGAGGTTCGCATCATGAAGTTCGGGTTGCAGGTCGGGTTCCCGGACTGGAAGCAGCTGCGTGACGTCGCCCAGGCCGCGGAGGGTCTCGGCTTCCACTCGATCTACTTCCCCGACCACCTGGTGCACGAGGGACCGGAGCGGCAGCGCGACGACCATGCCGCCTACGATCCGATGGTGCAGGCGGCCGTGGTCGCCGAAGCCACGCGCCGCGTGCGCATCGGGCACCTCGTCCTCTGCAACCTCTTCCGCCATCCGGCCGTGACCGCCCGGAGCCTCGCCACGCTCGACGAGCTCTCGGGCGGGCGGCTGGTCGCCGGCCTCGGCTCGGGCTGGACCGAGACCGAGTTCCGCATGACCGGGATCGCGTTCCCGGACGTGACCACCCGGCTCCGCATGCTCGACGAGGCGCTCACCTGCATCCGCGGGCTCTGGGGCGGCGAGCCGTTCAGCTTCGCGGGCGAGTTCTACCGCTTCCAGGACGCGGTGCTCTTCCCGAAGCCCGTGCAGCGGCCGCACCCGCCCTTCCTCCTGGGGGGGAACGGCCGCGGTCTCCTGCGCCTCGCGGCCAAGCACGCCGACGAGCTCAACATCGTCAGCGGGACGGGCAGGGCCGGCTACATCGCGCTCGCGGAGGTGAGCAAGCTGACCGACGAGAGCTTCCGCGCCAAGGCGCGCTTCGTGTGCGAGGAGGCCGCGCGCCACGGCCGCGACGGGAAGGCGATCCGCTTGAGCCAGACGATCTTCACCCTCATGCTGACCGACGCGCCGGAGGCCACAGGCGCGATCGCGGAGAACTTCGGCAAGATGCTCGGCCAGGGGCCGGACGCCGTGCTCCGCTCGCCGCTCTCGCTCATCGGCACGCCCGCGGAGTGCGTCGCGGAGCTCCAGCGCCGGGCGCGCGAGTGGGACGTCACGGAGACGATCTTCGCCTACCGGAGCGACGACGTGCTCCGGCGGCTCGGGGAGGAAGTGCTGCCGCGGGTGTAGGTGGGCCCGCCGCGTCGCCGCGCGTTGCCGCGCTCACCACCCTGTGCTACTCAACCTCGATTCCGAGGGGGACGGTTGGCTCGCGACGATCTCATCCAGATCAAGGGCACGATCACCGAGGCGCTCGCCGGCGGGAACTACCGCGTGAAGGGCGACAACGGGATGGAGTTCCTCGCCAAGATCGGCGGGCGCATGCGCCGCTACCACATCCGCGTCATTCCCGGCGATCGGGTGACGATCGCCGTGTCACCGTACGATCCGACGCACGGGCTGATCGTGTTCCGCGGCGGGTGACGCGAGGCCGGCTGCGGGGGGGCGGCGGCGGGGGCGCCGCCGGCGCTCCCGCGTCCTCGGCCACGCGCGCGGCCGTCGGTCGAGGCGTCCCCCCGCCGGCCGAAGGCGCGCGCGGGCCTGCGGAGGTCGCGGCGGCGGCGCCCCCGCCACCGCTGCGCGCGCCGCGTCTCGGTCGCCCGCTTGCTATCGGGTGCGGCGGTCGCTGGCCGCGCGCGTCGCGCGCGGCACCGCTCGCGGCTGGTCGAGGCTCTCCGGGATCGCCTTGGCTTCGCTGAGCCAGGCAGCTACCGATGCGTCGGAGGGCATGCGCCAGTCGCCGCGGGGGGAGAGGGAGCCGCCCGAGCCGACCTTGGGGGCGTCGGGGACGCAGTCGCGCTTGAACTGGTTGGCGAAGAAGCGCTCGAGGAAGACGAGGAGCCAGCGCCGGATCTCCCCCACCGCGTACCGCCCGCCGAAGGCGTGCAGCGCCATGCGCGCGATGCGCCGCGGGCCGAAGCCGAAGCGCAGGAAGTAGTAGAGGAAGAAGTCGTGCAGCTCGTAGGGGCCGATCAGCTCCTCCGAGCGCTGCGCGATCTCGCCGCCGGGGCCGAGGCGGAGCAGCTCGGGGCTGATCGGCGTGGCGAGGACGGCGCGCAGCACCCTCGCCACCTCGGGCTCGTCCTTGAAGATCACCTCGGCCGCCCAGCGGATCAGCTCTGAGACGAGCGTCTTCGGGACGCCCGCGTTGATGCCGTAGTGCGACATGTGGTCGCCGCCGTACGTCGCCCAGCCGAGCGCCTGCTCGGAGAGGTCGCCGGTGCCGAGGTCGATGGCGCGCTCGCGCGAGGTGAGTGCGAAGAGGAGGAACTTCCGCGTCCACGCCTGCACGTTCTCGAAGGTGTGGTCCTCCCGCCCGGGGTCGTGACCGATCGCCTCGAACACCCGCCCGGCGATCTGCGTGATGTCCATCTCGCGCAGCGTCGCGCCCAGCGCGCGCACCAGCGCGCAAGCGTTCTCGTAGGTCCCGCGCGAGGTCCCGAAGCCGGGCATGGTGACGCCGAAGATGTGCGTGCGGGGCAGCCCGAGGAGGTCCATGGCGTGCGCCGCGACGAGCAGGGCCTCGGTCGAGTCCTGCCCGCCCGAGACGCCGATCGCCACCCGCCGCCCGTCCTCCGGCAGCGCCAGCAGCCGCCGCGCCAGCGAGGTCGCCTTGATGAGGAAGATCTCGCGGCAGCGGGCGTCGCGCTTGGCGGGATCGGCGGGCACGAAGGGGAGCGGCGCGATGGTGCGATGGAGCTCGCGGTAGACGGCCGCGCTCCGGCGCTCCTCGGACGGCTCGGCGGCGACCGTGCGGAAGGGGCGCGCGTGCTGGCCGGCGTTCTCGCCGAAGGACGTCTGCCGCATGCGGTCCTCGCGCAGCGAGACCAGATCGACGTCGGTCACGGCCGCGCTCCCGTGGAGCGCGAAGCGCTCGGTCTCGGCGATCATCTCGCCGCGCTCGGCGATGAGCCCGTGGCCGTCCCAGGCCAGGTCCGCCGTCGACTCGCCGAAGCCGGCGGCGCTGTACATCTGGACCGCCAGGTTCTTCGCGGCCGAGGAGCGCACCAGCTCCTGGCGGTACTCCCACTTGCCGACCGTGACGTTCGAGGCCGAGAGGTTCGCGAGCACGGTGGCGCCGGCGAGCGCCGCCAGCGTCCCGGGCGGCACCGGCGTCCACAGGTCCTCGCAGATGTCGGTGTGCAGCACGAAGCCGGGGAGGTGGGGCGCGGCGATCAGCACGTCCGTGCCGAACGGCACGCGCTCGCCGAGGAGCGTGATCTCGCGCGCGCGGGCGTGGACGGCGGGATGGAACCAGCGCCGCTCGTAGAACTCGCGGTAGTTGGGGGGGAACGCCTTGGGCGCCACCGCGACGGCGCGCCCGCGGAAGAGGGTCACGGCGCAGTTGAAGAGGAGGTCGTCGACCACGAGCGGCATGCCGACCGACACGATCAGGTTCCACTCCGCCGTCGCCTCGGCCACCCGGCCGAGCGCCGCGAGCGACGCGGCGAGCAGCGTCTCCTGGAAGAAGAGGTCGGCGCAGCTGTAGGCGGAGAGGCCGAGCTCGGGGCAGAGGGCGTAGTGCGCGCCCTCTCGGTGGACCCGCTCCAGCAGCCGGAGGTGCGCCTCGGCGTTGAAGGCCGGGTCGGCGACGCGCACCTCGGGGACCGCGACCGCGACGCGGGCGAAGCCGTGGGTGCGTACGTCGAGGAAATCGTCGCCCATCGCGGCCACCATAATAGCGTGGGCCGGGGGCGGTTCCTATGGCGCCCGCTGCACGCCCGTGTGCGGGTCGAGTCTGCGAGGGACGTCAGTGCAGGGCTCTCGCTCCCCGCTCCGCGCTCCCGGCCGCGACCGCAGCGAGGAGGTCCTGCAGCACGTCCATGTCCGGGGGCTTCACGAGGTGGTGGTCGAACCCGGCCTCGAGCGCGCGGCGCTTATCCTCCTCGCGCCCGTACCCCGACAGGGCGACGAGGAGGACCCGGCCGAAGCCCGGCTGCTGTCGCAGCTGCCGGGCGAGCTCGTAGCCGTCCATACCCGGCAGCCCGAGGTCGGAGAGCACGACATCGGGCGCGAGCGCCGCCGCCGCCCGGAGGGCGTTGAGTCCGTCGAAGGCCACCCGCACCTCGTGACCCCAGCCCTCGAGCATCGCGGCGAGGCTCTCGGCCGTGTCCTGATGGTCCTCCACGAGGAGGATCTTGAGACGGCCGTCCCCGGCAGCGGCCCGTGCCACCTCCGGCGCGGCAGCGAGCGCGGGAAAGCCGCTCGGGAGCACGGGCAGCCACGCCACGAACTCGCTGCCCTTCTCGAGCCCGGCGCTCCGCGCCTCGACTCGCCCGCCGTGCAGCTCGACCAGCGCGCGGACGAGCGTGAGTCCGATGCCGAGCCCGCCGCGCGTGCGGTCGAGCGAGGCGTCGCCCTGCACGAAGAGGTCGAAGATATGAGGCAGCAGCTCGGGCGGGAGCCCCACCCCCGTATCCCGCACCCGCACCGCGACCTCGTCGCCCACGCACTCGGCGGTGAGCCAGATCGAGCCGCGCGGCGGCGTGTACTTGGCCGCGTTGCCGAGCAGGTTCGCGAACACCTGCGTGAGGCGGACGGCATCCGCCTCGACCCGCACCGGCTCGGACGGGAGCGACACGGTCAGCGCGTGCCCGCGCGTGTCGACCAGCGGACGCGCGAGCTCGACCGCGCGCGCCACCACGTCGGCGAGCAGGACCGGCTCCTTGCGGAGCGTGATCTTCCCGCGCGTGATGCGCGAGACGTCGAGCAGGTCGTCGACGAGCCGAACCAGGTGCTTCACCTGCCGCTTCGCCATGTCGAGGAAGCGCTCTCGTCCGGCAACGGCCGGGCCGAGCAGCTCGAGGCTCGTGCCGAGCGGGGCGAGCGGGTTGCGCAGCTCGTGGGCGAGCATGGCGAGGAACTCGTCCTTGCGCCGATCCGCGTCGGCCAGCTGCTCCGCGTGCCGGCGCAGGTCGTCCTCGAGTCGCCGGCGCTCGGTCACGTCCATCGCGGTGCCCAGCATGCGGACCGGACGGCCCTGGGCATCCCGCAGCACCCTCCCCTTGGCCTCGATCGTGTGCACGCCGCCGTCGGGCCAGAGGTTCCGGAACTCGATGTCGTAGCCGCTCCCCTCCTCGAGCGCGCGCCGGATCGCCTCATTCACGCGCGCGCGGTCGTCGGGGTGAACGATCTCCTGGAAGCCCTCGAGCGTGCCCGCGAAGCCGCCCCGGGGGAGGCCATGGATCGGCTCGAGGTTCTCGCTCCACTGCACCTGCCCGGTGCCGACGTTCCAGTCCCAGACGCCCAGGCGGCCCGCCTCGAGCGCGAGGCGCAGCCGTTCCTCGCTCACCTGCAGAGCGGCGTAGTCGGCGGCCCGGCGGTCCTGCGCCGCGTCCCGCTCGGCGATGGCCGCGCCCAGGAGAAGCCCGGTGGCGGCGACCACGGCCATGTAGAGCTGGAGCATGACGAGGCCCTCGTGCACGGTCCCGTGCGCGAAGGGTCCGAGGCCGTTCGCGGTGCTCCAGATCGCCACGCCCGACACGATGAACGTCACCGCCGTCGTCCCGATCTGCCCGAAGCGCAGCGCCGCCCAGATGACCAGGGGGAAGACCGTGTAGTGGAGAGGATAGTCCCGGAGACCGATCCCCAGCTGTCCGGCGAACACGAGCAGGGTCACGAGGGCGGCCGACCCCAGCAGCGCGGCAGTCTCCGGGGGACGGCGGCGGTCGAGCGCGAGCCGAGGCACGCGTGACCAGACGAGGAGGAGGGGCGCCACCACCAGGTCGCCCATCCCGTCCCCGATGTACCAGTACCGCCAGAGCGGCCAGAAGCTCGACCAGGAGTCCTTGCCGAGGCAGCAGCTGCTAACCATGCCGATGGTGGCGCTCACCATCGTGCTCGCGAGGGCAGCGCCCACGATGAGCGCGAGGGCGTCCCGCAACCGATCGAGGGTGGTGCGGAAGCCGAGGCGGTGGAGCAGCCACGCCCCGGCGACCGCCTCGAGCGTGTTCCCGACCGCGATCCCGCCTGCCGTCCAGAGCGGTTGGTCCAGGGTGGCGTTGGCGAGGAAGGCGCCGAGGGTGATGCCGGGCCAGGCGCGCGGCCCCAGCACGAGGAGAGCGGCGAGCGCGATGCCGGTGGGGGGCCAGACCACCGTGACCTGCTTGGCGACGAAGGCGAATCTCAACCCGAGCTTCGCCGCGGCGAAGTAGATCAAGGCGCTGCCGAGGATGCCGGCCCACATGCGGAGCGTGCCGTGTGCGCCCGCGGGGTCGCGGCCGATCGAGGGGTGCAGGGAGTTCACCGGGCGGCTCCGTGTATTTTCTACAGCCCCGGAGCCGTCAGAGACAAACGCCGACGGCCATCTCGGCCCGGCCTACCCGGTCTCCGGCGGTGTCCCCGCGATCCCGTGCGCGATCTTGAGCGCCACCGCGATGATGGTGAGGGTCGGGTTGTAGCCGGCGGACGTCGGGAAGACGCTCCCGTCGCAAGCGTAGAGGTTGTCCACGTCGTGGAACTGGCCGAGCTTCTTGCCCGGCCGGTCGCCACTCGTCACCGAGGTCCCGGGGTCGTTCCCCATGCGCAGCGTCCCCATGATGTGGCGCGAGCTGGGCGCCGCCCCCTGCTGCTGGTCGGTCGGCGTCAGGAAGATCTTCTCCTCCGGCGCGCCCGCGTTGTGGACGATCTGCATCATGAGCGGTACGTAGAACTCTCGCGCCGCCACCTCGTAGGCGTGCGGCATGTAGGTGACGCGCGGCACCGGGAGCCCGTAGACGTCCTTGTAGGTCGGATCGAGGTCCACGAAGTTCGTGCGCTGCGGCGCGTCCTCGGCCTGCATGGTGAGACCGAAGAGGTGCTGGCCGAGGGCGCCGTCGCGGAGCGCGTTCTTGAGCGTCGTCCCCGAGCGGGCGCGGAACCCCCGGAAGACCGGGAGGCGGATCGCGTACACGGAGCCGTCCTCGCTGATCGGCTGGCCCTGGGAGGCGCCGAACTCGCAGATGCCGCCCAGGAAGACGCGCGTGTTGCCGCTGAAGAGGCGGATGGTCTCGCCGCCCGGATCGACGCCGCGGAAGTCGGAGATGCCGTGCGTGACCGCGCGCCCGCGCTGCCCGTGCACGCGGCGGGGGAGGAAGCCGTTCACGTTCGACTGGTAGTGGAACATGAGGTTCTGCCCGAGCTGGCCGCTCGAGTTGCCGAGCACGGCGCCGCCCGGAGCGGGGGAGAGGAGGCAGAGGCGCGCCGATTCGATCGGGCTCGCGGCCAGCATGAAGGCGTCGGCCGTCACGCTCTGCCGTCTGCCCGCGCCGTCGATGTACTCGACCCCGCTCACGTGCCCGCCGTCGTGCACGAGCCGGCAAGCCTGCGCGTTGAAGCGGAGCTGGCAGCGGCCGGTGAGCAGCGCGCGCCGCAGCGTGGTCACCGCGGGCGAGCCCTTGGAGTTGTTCGGGCAGCCGAAGCCGCTGCACAGGCCGCAGTCCACGCACGGCGGGCGGTCGTCGTAGAAGCGCGAGTTGATGGCCGCGGGATAGGCGTGCGGGTTGAGTGTGCCGAAGCCCGGGAGCGTCACCTGGCGAGCGCCATCCGCGAGCAGGAGGGCAAAGTACATCGGCACGCCGGGCGGCATGGGGTAGGGCTGGCTGCGCGCCGACTCGAAGATGTTGTCGCCCTGCTTCCCCTGCACCCCGTAGAGCCGCTCGGCCTCGACGTAGAAGGGCTCCAGGTCGGCGTAGGTGAAGGGCCAGTCGGCGAAGTTCGCGACCGGGCTCATCGGGTCGTTGAAGCCCGGGACCATGAGCCCCGGGTTCGCGGCGATGAGCGCGTCGATCGTCGACTTCAGCCGGAAGTCGACGGCGTTGAAGCGCGGTGTCTTCGCGTCGGCGTGCTGGAAGGCGCCGCCCACGGCCCTGGGGAGGACGTTCACGTCCTCGTTGACGGCCGCGGGGCCCGCGGGGTCGCCGCGGAAGGTGCGCGGCTCGAGGAAGCCGTCCTGTTGCACGAAGCTCCGGAGCGAGTACTTGAGCTCGTCGTTGCTGTGCAGAGGGAGAGGAAGGCCCGCGGAGTCGTCGAGGCCCGGGAACGGGTTCGGGCCCGCCTCGAGCACGAGCACGTTCTTGCCCGCAGCCGTCAGCACGTGCGCGGCCGTCCCGCCGCCGGCGCCGCTCCCGATGATGCAGAAGTCGAAGCGCGCGAGGCCGCGCTTCCCGAGGACGTCGTCTTCCGGCTTGCGGCGGGCCACGCTCAGCCGCTCCCGAAGATGCGGGTGAAGGCGATGATCGTGTCCTGGACACTGTTGGCGTCGGCGCTGATCGGTCGCGGCCCGCTCAGCTCGTCCGGGTTCGGCGTCGACATGGGATGGTCGGGGCGCTCGTTGTAGCCGTCCTTCGCGCGCGAGAAGATCGAGTAGCCGAGCGGCTGGTCGTCGCCCTCGAGGCCGAGCATCGTCCAGCCGCGCAGGCGGCGGTTGCCGCCGTACTCGGGCGGCCCGAAGCAGCCCTCGAGCGTGTGCTGGATGAGGAGGTCGATGAAGGTGACGCCGCGGCGCCGATCGGCCTTGAAGCGCACCGACGCCGGCCCGCTGTCGAGCAGGGCGAAGATGGCGTCCTGCTCGGCCGGCTCGAGCCGCACGAACGCCTTCCCGTGCATGGCGCGTGCGGTCTGGTCCACCTGGCGGAGCGACTGGCGATAAATGGTGCGGAGACCCGTGAGCGGCCCGAGGAGGGCGTCGTTGAAGTCGGCGCCGCGGACCTTCGCGGAGCCGAAGAGCTCCGCGCGCCAGCGTATCTCCTGCACGCGCGTCAGCGGGATGAAGTGCCGGAAGGCGTCCTTCGGCCGCCGGCGCGAGGGCGTGCCGTCGTCGTTGTCGGGGAAGGGGTTGCGGTTGCTGAATGGGCCGCCGGCGAAGACGAGCGGCACGCGGTGGTCGAAGGCGGTCAGCATGCGCTCGATGTAGTGGGCCGCGCCCAGCGCGCGCGCCCCGGGGTCGCGGTCAGGGGGAATCACGCGGTCGCAGAGCGCCGAGAGGGTCGCGAACTCGTGCCCGGTGAAGAAGCGACCACGCGCCGCCGCGTACGCCCGCCGCGCGCCGGTCACCGGCGCCGCCAGCGCGGCGAGCACGACGCCGAGACCCTTCAGGAACTCGCGCCGCCCGAGGAGCAGCGTGGACGGGGGCGGCGGCTCGGGCGCGAGCGGCTCGGCCGGCCCCGGGAGCGTGCGCGGGAGCTTGAGCTTCGGCACCGGCGCTTATATCCACGCCAACTCCCGAGGCGTCAAGGTTTTCGCGCGGACGCCGGTCACCGGCTCCCACGGCGCCCGCGAAGGTGGAGCAGCCCGTACGCGTGGTGCTGCACGCGGCGGAGAAAGGCGCCGACCCGCGGGTGTGGCCCGGTCGCCCGGTAGATGGCGCCCGCGCCGACGAAGACGCCCAGCCAGGCCGCCAGCAACGCGGCCACGGCGAGGAGCCAGCGTCGGTCGGTGCGTGCGACGTCGTGGCGTCGCGGACCGCCCCCCCCGGTCGGCACGGGGGCGAGGATAGCCGAGGGCGCGGGCCTCGGGCCAGGAGCCTTGACGCTCGCGCCCGGCGGCAGGTATCGCCCCCTCCGTGGTGCGCTTCTCGATGAGCGAGATCACGACCCTCGGCTGGTCCTTCGAGCGGGACGTCGAGGCGTTCGCGGCCGCGGGCGCGCCCGGGATCGGTCTCTCGCTCCGCAAGCTCGAGGCCTACGGCGTGCCGCGCGCCGCGCGCCGGCTTCACGAAGCGGGGCTCGCCGCCTCGTGCCTCGTCTCGTCGGGCGGCTTCCCGCTCGGCGACGCGGCGGGCGAGCGTCGAGCCCTCGAGCGGACCCGCGCGCACCTCGCGGCCGCGGCCGAGCTCGGCGCGGGCTGCCTCCTCGTGCTGCCGGGCCCGGCGGGCGCGCTCTCGTGGGAGGAGGCGGCCGGGCGCGCCCGCCCGCTCGTCGAGGTCCTGCTGGGGGACGCCGAGCAGGCCCGCGTCCGCCTGGCCCTCGAGCCGGTGAGCCAGCTCCGCGTCGACCTGGGCTTTCTGCACTCCTTCGACGAGGCGCTCGACTTCGCCGAGGCGTTCGGCTCGCCCTGGCTCGGCGTCGTCCTCGAGCTGAACAACGCGTGGGTCGAGCGCCGGCTGTACGCGAACATCCGGGCCCGCACCGCGCGCATCGCGATCGTGCAGGTGAGCGACTTCAAGGTGGGCACCATGTGCGCCAGCGAGCGGGTCGTCATCGGCGACGGCGACATCCCCCTCCGCCGCCTCTGCGGCGCGCTCGCCGAGGCCGGCTACGACGGCTGGTACGACATCGAGCTCCTCGGCCCCGCCATCGAGGCGGAGGGCTACGAGGCGGTCGTGCCGCGGGCGATCGCGCGCTTCCGTGGGCTGTGGACCTGAGCAGCGAGGGGCGGGCGCTGGTCGCCGCCGTGACCGGCGGGCGTGAGCCCGTCTCGCGCCGCGTGCGCGCCGGGCGCCTCGGCCTCCACGTGCTGGTGTGGGGACGGGAAGGCGACCCGACCGCCGTCTTCCTCCACGGCAACGGCGGGCACGCGCACTGGTGGGACCCGCTCGTGCCCGCGCTCGTGCCTGGCTGGCGCCTGGTCGTGCCCGACCTCCGTGGGCACGGTGAGAGCGAGTGGGCGGAGCCGCCGCGCTACGGGATCGAGGACTTCGCCGCCGACCTCGACGTCGTGTTGGTGGCGCTGGCGCCGGGCCGGGTGGTGCTCGTCGG
>Ga0137390_10002721_pt1 | contig 14192 bp, 8 predicted proteins | sample 15con2h24AmetaG_FD_104937 | JGI IMG/M metagenome (GOLD analysis project Ga0137390, IMG submission 104937) | Vadose zone soil microbial communities from Angelo Coast Range Reserve, California, USA - 15con2h2.4A metaG | ecosystem: Environmental > Terrestrial > Soil > Vadose zone > Saprolite... | reverse complement strand
GCTGCCGCTACAGAGTGAGGCTGCGGACAGCATCTTCTACACCTATGAGGCCTTCAGCACGCCTCTAACAATCTTCGAACACAAAATTGATATCGGAAAGGCTGATCTCTGGCATCGAAGGACAATTCATACTGCTGTTCCCGACTGCCTTCTGCGTGAGGCAACATTTCCGTCGACAGATGGCGTGTCGATTCCGATCACAATCGCATCGTGCCCACAATCGAGTTTCGCGCAACGACACCCGATCATTATGACAAGCTATGGTGGATTCGGTGTATCGATGACACCTCAGTTCTCTGTCCTCGTGACAATCATGGTGGGGTTGGGTGTCACATTTGCCCTTCCTCAAATCCGCGGCGGGGGTGAGTTCGGGAAAGAATGGCATGATGCGGCCCGCGGACGGAATCGTCAGGTCGCTTTCGATGACTTTATCGCGGGAGCGGACTGGTTAATTGCGGAGCGCCTCACGAGTCCTGATCAACTCGCCATTTTTGGCGGTTCGAACTCCGGCTTGCTGGTCGGTGCCGCGATGACACAACGGCCAGACCTCTTTCGAGCGGTGCTCTGTATTGCGCCTCTGCTCGACATGGTTCGATACGAGTTCTTTGACAAGGCCGTCAAGTGGCAGGAGGAATTCGGAACAGTTGATGACCCAGAGGACTTTGCGGCGCTCTATGCCTGTTCTCCCTACCATCGCATAACAGACGACGTCGACCACCCATCAGTCCTGTTTGTTTCGGGCGATGAGGACGACCGTTGCAACCCGGCTCACGTCCGCAAGATGGCTGCCCGACTTCAGGGGCGTAGTGCTCAACACTTCGCAGTCATAGTGGACTATTCCGAGAAAAGAGGTCATTCGCCTGTATTGCCTCTGTCTGTCCGTATTGAAGCTTTGGCCAGGAGAATTGCTTTCCTTTGCCGTGAGCTAAACCTGCCAGTGGAGGTTGGAGAGCGCCATGAAACGGCTTGTGATTGAAAGTTGGCTGCTGTTGCTCTATTTCGAGTTTGTCCTGCTATTCCGCAGTTTCAAGGTGTTGCACGAGATTGTCCGGAAGGAGAAGATCCGGGCCGCAAGTGAACCAATGCTTTCCTCAAGTGCAGAGTTGTGCCATGCGGTGGACCTCGCATGCCTCTTCTATTTCAAGCAAGTCATGTGCCTCCAGCGTTCGGCTGCGACAACCCTCTTGATGCGACGCCACGGATGGGAAGCGGAGATGGTGATCGGCGCACAACTGCTTCCGTTCAAGTCGCACGCCTGGGTAGAGATCAAAGGAGTGATTGTGAACGACAGACCCTACATGCTCGATATCTATCGTGTGCTGGAGCGCTGCTGACGGGAGGGGACGCAATGAGCATTATTTTCGGTATCAGAAAACTTGAAGGGGATGCGGTGGCAGAGCGCCAGCTTGTTCACCTGGCTCACGCTACAGAACATTGGGCGCCAGATGGAACCTTTGTGCGCGCAAAGGGGCGAATGGGTATGGGCTACCAACCTTATCACACGCATCAGCGGTCAAATCTCGAATCGCAGCCGCTCGTCGACGAGTTCGGCAACATGGTCACCCTAGATGGGCGTCTCGACAATCATAAAGAGCTTCGTGAGCTGCTGGATATCCGAAAATCAGATACGCCCGACTCGCTGATCGTACTTGCAGGGTTCAGGTGTTGGGGAGAGGAGTGTTTCGCAAAGCTTATTGGGGATTGGGCGCTCGCGATCTGGTCACAAGCGGAGCGGACTCTTTATCTTGCCAGAGATCACGCCGGCACTCGTACCCTGTACTTCGAGGAGAGGCATGGGCGCATTGTCTGGAGTACATTTCTCGAAACGTTCTTTGTGGAGAACAAGTCACGCGATCTGGATGAGACGTATGCAGCCTCTTACCTCGCCTGCCAACCTATCAGGGATCTGACGCCCTATCAAGGCGTTTCTGCCGTCACACCCGCACATTTCATCGCCTTCCATGAAGGAAAGATTGTTCGCAAAGCGCATTGGCAATGGATGGTCAGAGAGGTCATACGCCATCAGACAGATCGCGAGTACGATGAGCATTTCCTCGCACTGTTCCAGCAATCGGTTGAACGTCGGACCGCATACGGAGATCCAATCCTAGCCCAACTCAGCGGAGGCATGGACTCAACTGCAATCGTTTGTATGTCGGATAAAGGCCGCAAGGCGTGGGGCGCTAGCTGCAACGATTTGCTCGATACCGTATCTTACTTTGACGATTCTGAGCCGGGATGGGATGAGAGGCACTACTTCTCAATTACTGAAGCACAACGCGGCAAGGTCGGGATTCACATCCAGAATTCCTTTGCGGATCGCATGCTACAAGCCCCTGGTAACTCCTACGGGTGCCAGTTGCTGCCTGGAGCCGAGGCTGCACACGCTGAACGCGACAGAATACTTTCGCAACATACCGAAAAGCTGGGAAGCAGAGTAATGCTCAGTGGCATCGGGGGAGATGAACTATTAGGCGGTGTTCCAACACCCTTCCCAGAGCTTGCTGACGATCTTGTTGCTCTTCGGCTAGCCGCTTTTCTCAGAAGAGGCGTGCTATGGGGTCTCGCGTTGAGATCACCCTTGATCTCTCTTGCCTGGGGGACGATTAGGTTCACGTCGACGCTCTATGGGCCCACCTGCTCCCATAAGTTAACACTTCCCGAATGGATAGGTGTGGGCACACGTCGATACCTGAAACTCACTCACGATAAGGCTCTCTCAACGGACCTTCTCCCCCATAGGCCCGCCGCGATTAGCAACGGGATAGCTTGGTGGTCGATACTCGAAACATTGCCCCACATCGGGCCATCCTTTCTGAAACGATATGAATACCGCTATCCCTTCCTTGATCGCGATCTGGTTGACTTCCTATTCCGGGTCCCAAGAGCGCAGATCATTCGCCCCGGACGCAGACGCTACCTGATGCGTCGGGCACTTAGGGACATTGTTCCTCCGGAGATCTTGGAACGGAGGAGGAAAGCTCAATGCATCCGAAGCCCGGAAGTCCTTCTCCGAACCAAGCACGCGCAGATAGCCGGAGTGATGGCAAGATCGCTCACTGCAAGCCGAGGGCTGATTAATGAAGCCCAGTTCCTAAAGTCGTTGACGGATGCTAGCAATGGAGTGGATTCAGCACTTCCATTCCCCATTCTAAGGACGGTGTCGTTTGAACTCTGGTTGAAATCCAACCCTGTATTACGGGAAACGTGAAGCATTGTCTGAGATTCATGCGTCCGGAGGCGAGTCCGCGGGCATGACAATTCGATGGAAAGGAGGTGATCATCATGCGCTACTCTCGGCCCAAAATCCTGACAACCCGTCAGGCTGCGCCAGCGATTAAAGGCGGCATACCGAAGCAGGTCGGAAACAACGACGGCTCCGACATGCCCACCGCTGCCGCTGGATATGAAAGCGATGAGTAACCCGCTAGCTGCTTGCACTTCAAAGTGCATGCAGCGCTAATCGTGGCCGTGGCCAAGATCGAAATTGTCCACGGCCACCTTACTTCGCGGGTTTCTTCGCAACACCAGCGTTCCATCCTCGATCTGAAACGGCCCTTCATAACAACTAAGTCACCTGGTGCGTTGAGGCGGCGATGTCCCCAGCAGCCAGCGTTTATACCAGTCGAGATTTCTTTGCATACTTGCAAGTCGAGCCTGTGGGTGAACTACTTGGTGAGGCTCATTCGGGTAATAGTAAAGCTCTACGGGTTTGGATTGCTGCTTCAGGCCGGTGAAGACCTCAAACGATAGAGCCAGATTGAGCGGCGGAGCTTTTTCTGTGCTGTACGGGACGCCATTACCCATCTCTTCCATGAGCAGCGGGGTGTGAATCTTATCCAAATTGAAAGATATGGAGTATTGCATCCAATCCTTCTGAGTAGAACCATATGGACTGCCACCATACATCGTCTCGAAACCGCGGAGAATCCAGTCGGAATGAGCCAGCCAGTATTCTCCCAGGCTATACTGGACATTGTCGGCGACAGTTGCTGCACGATAATGCGTCTTGGCGTGAGCCAGCATGAATTCGGTGTACCAACCTGAACGGCTGAAGCCGATAATGCCGACTTTACCGGGATCAATGAGTCCTTGAGCATCGAGCATTTCTACCGCTCTGTCCCACATATCCATGTGAAAGGCCGCTTCACCGATTTGTCCCGGATAGCCCTTCGGAAAGTAGTTCGCATCGTTCTTATCTGTATCTGCCTCAGGAAGTGAACGGATCAAATACAGCATTCCGGCGTTGGCTATTGGCTGCGGAGCAAAGGAGGGATAGTAGTCCTGCCCCGCATCGCACAGGAATTGACCGTACTCGGGTTTTGTTTGGATGACAAGGGGATATCGTTCGCCGGCAACATAGTCTGGCGGCAGGAGCAGAAGGCCACCAATATCAAGTCCGGTAGTTGTTTTCCATCGCACCTCTTTTGCCGAGGCGAGGGTGAGGCGCTCGAACTGAGGATTCAGTTGATCTATGGTCGCGAGGTTGTTATTCGATGGCGAGTACAGAAACAACTCAGGAGGAGTGGTCGTTGATTGATAGTCACCCACGATCCGAGAACCATCACTGGCAAGCTGCCCGTACCGGAATCGCTTTGGTAGTGGAAGAGTGAAGGATGAGAGTTCTCCCCACGTTCCTCCGACCTGGTTAAACATACCGATTGTGTCTGGCCCAGTATGAACGAGGATTTCGCCATCTGCCTTCCAGGCAAGAGGCTGTTCCGAGATATTGGCTATCTTGGAAGTGACCTCTTCGACCTTCCCAGAGGCAACCACCACATGAAACAGGTGTCCTGGTCCGTACGATGTTGGGTTGTTTTTGTAGTCCCGTTCTTCCAGCGAGCTGCCGACGGGCGGAGCGGCCACGGCGAGGTAAGATTGGCTGTCGCGAGACCACAAGGGCAAGTTCCACGGCTCTGGCGACTCCAGTGGGAGGGTAGTTTTTCCTGTTCGAAGGTTTTGCAGCACCGTGATGGATATGTCGAATCCAATCCCAACTGTCATTCTCCGAACGAATGGGCTTCTTTGCCAGGAAGGAGGCAGAGGGCCGCCTGTAAGGAATGTCAGGAGGAGCAACTCTCCGTTTGGGGACAAGCTCAATTTGAGAGACGAGACGGCTGAAAAGATCGATACAGGGTGCCCCGTGAATGGAGACGCCACAACAACCTGATCTGGCTTGCTCCATGATCCATTCTTCCTTCTTCTTGTGACGTAAACCTGGTGCTGACGAAACAGCGAGGCCGTTGGGCGCTGATTTGAGATCCGATATCCCTGTGCGACCTCGGCGGCGTCCGGGGTGATGTTGAGAGTTCTCAGGCTATCGACGACAGAATATGCGATTACTGACGCATCTTGCCCTACATCATATTCATCAATTCCTCCCTTATCCCGTAATAAGACCGAAGTCCGACCTGTATCGGTATTGACCTCTGAGATCGTCGTCTGCGAACCGGTCTTGAGAAGAGCGACGATGCGGTTGCCGCCGTCTAGCCAATGAATCTGATTGATGTCGTCCGCAGTCAGAATGAGCTTGGCCGGACGGGTGCCTTTACCGGTTAAGCCTTTTATATAGAGTTGCATCTCATTCTGATTTGTCGTCAGATTGGGTGCGGTGACCAGGTACGCGAAAAAGGTGCCTTGTGGATTGAAGACGATTGCTGGGTTGAAACCCGACCTGAGATAGTGAACCGATACACAGTCAGCAGGGGCGATGGTCCGCTTCTGCTGACTGTGTATCAGGGGTGATGTTGCAGCGACGACGAATGATGCGACAACTTGTAATTTCAGGTGCATGAAATGGGCCGCCCTTGGCTTACGAGAATGCGTTTCGATGAAGAAAAGGTTCTGACTATCTGATCGAGGACGCCTAGAAGACGAGTTTGAGTGCAAACTGCATAGAACGGGGTCCCCCCTGCTGATATAGGGAACTCACAGTACCGAGACTCTGATTGAGCATCTTGGTCGCCTGTCCAAACGTCGCATCGCTCAGAGTGGGATCGACGTATCCGAAGTTTGGGTGATTCAGGAGATTGAACGCTTCTGCCCGAAACTGAAGCCGGAGTCCCTCGGACAGTGGAAATTCGTGCCTTGCAGCCAGATTGATTTGGGTCGCGCCAAAGCCTCGCACGAAGTTCCTGGGAGCATTGCCCGAAGTCGTTCCGGCCGGCGCCGTAAACGCTGGATTGACGTTATTACCGGCTCCGCCGTTTAAGACTCTGCCGCCGGGATATTGGGAACCATAGAGGTAGATTGATCTCGCAGGGTCATAGTTGACGCCACTGTAGTATTGGCTTCCATTGGTGGGGTTCGTCAGGAGTGTTCCGTTCAAGGTGATGGGAAATCCTTCACGGGCGTTCAGCCGACCGTCCAGCCCCCAGTGATTCAGGAACATTCCAGCGACTTTGTCCTCGGTGGCATCTGGCAGGTCCCAGCTAAGTCCGCCCTGAAAATTATTGCGGACATCAAAATCTGAGTTGGCTCTCATCAGAGGAAGCGCTGCATCGTTCGATCCGTAGTCGAGGGAGTGTGACCAAGTGTAGGAACCAAGAGCGTGAATCCCATGACTGATTGATCTCTGGAATTGAATTTGAAGAGCTTGGTAATTGGATGAGACGCCGTTCGGAAAGTAGTAAACAGTACCAAAGCTGGAATTCAGGGTAGACAACGAAAGTTGCTGTTCCTGTATGAGCCTGCGCCCATTCGAGGCAACGTAGGAGAAGGTGATCGCCTGGGCTCTGCCAAGAGCCTGCTGAAGGCTCACATTCCATTCAAAGGTGTAAGGGAGTTGAAGATGAGTGGGAAACGCATAAACGCTTGCACTTGTGTACGGCGGATTGGCGTTTGGCGTAAAGTTGAGTTGCGAAGCTGTTGCCGGTAGGGATTGATTCGTCAGAATGTTGTAGGCAAGGAAACCAACACCTTGAAATCCCTTGATGGCTTCTTGGTTGTCAGTGTCGAAGAACACTCCCAATCCGGCACGAACAACGGTTTCACGTTCAGCCTGATTGTGAGCTGTCCATGCAACGCCTAGTCGTGGCGCAAAGTTGTACCACGATGTCTTCCATAGCGGCGTACCCTGTGGGGCGATGGTTAATGTCGCGGGGTTGGATATGCTTCCTTGTAGCGTATACGCATCTCTTCCATTGCCGCCGGTAGGAGGTGGATCAATCTCCCATCGAAGCCCCATCGAAAGGTTCAGGCGGGGCGTGGCTCGCCATTCGTCCTGAGCAAAAAGAGCTGTCTCATTGAGAATTGGCTCAGAACCTAGAGTGTTTTCAAGGATCAAAAGATTTGCGCTGTTGTTCACCAGTGATTGTGATGTCTCAAAAAGTCCTTCGACAATCGGTGTTACCGGAGCGGTGGGCGCTCTCAAGCGACGATAGTCTGCCCCAAATTTGAGCTGATGATGTCCCAACGACCAGCTAAGCGCGTCCACCGCATTCCATTGACGGCTGCGATTGCTGGCATTGGTTGTCTCCAGAATAGACGTACCCACGCCAGGGAAAAAAAGTTCAAAGATCGGCTCAGCATTTAGGTATCCACCTGCCCCCATGGTTTGGGCCAGGTTGATAGGGGAGGCTCCTCCAAAAGAATCCAATGTGCTCTGATGAGTGGAGTCACCGCGTGCGTAGCCAATGCGAAGCTCATTCGTAACGGATCGTGAAAGCTGACTGGTCGCTCCAAAGGTGTATGTCTCGGTATCGATATGGGTTTTCAGCAACTGAGACAGGGTCCGGCTAGAGGTAAAACTCGGTGTATATCCATAACGGAAAAATAGAGAGTGCTTTGAAGTAAGAGCTTGGTCCCACCGTACACTTGTTGAGTCGATCTTTCCAGGCAAAGAATATGGAGCGATGAACTGTGCGAGGGTTCCATAGTCGACTCCATTGCTGCTGGGGAGAGGAAAGGCATTCAGAATCGGCTGGAGTACCGAGGCAGCATTCTTGCGGAGATTTGCATCAGGTACATACTGAATGCTGGCGGCCTGCGGTTGGGTAAGGCGTAGTCCCTCATAAGATCCAAAGAAAAAGGTCTTATTTTTCCCGTTGTACAGATGAGGAATTGAGACTGGCCCTCCCAAAGTACCGCCGAAATCATTTTGCCGCAGCGGGGATATTGGCTTTCCATAGTGGTCATTGAACCAATCGTTCGCATCGAAGAAGTTGTTTCGTAGGTAGTCAAATGCGCTGCCATGGAAGGTGTTCGTACCGGATCTCGTTATCAGCGAAAACTGCCCTCCGGGCGTGCGGCCATATTCCGCAGAATATGTAGAGCTGACAACACGGAACTCTTGCAAAGCGTCAACTGAAATGAGGCTCTGCGTTGTTCCCAGCGCCGTAGCACCTCCGAGCGCCCCGCTTACCGCTGCCTGTGGTCCGCCATTTCCATTGCCGGCGAGGATATTCCCACTGACTCCATCCACTGTGTAGTAGTTCGACTCTGTTCTCTGTCCGTTTACGCTGAAATCACCATTGAAGCCAACCGTTTGGCCGGGTGTCTGAGGGCTTTGAGTGACCACCCCTGGCGTCATGGAAATCAGGTCTTGAAAGCTTCGTCCATTAAGCGGGATGTTTTCGACGAACTTTCTATCGATCATGGTTCCAACTGAGGCATCGGTCGTGTTGAGTGTCAGGCCACTACCATCCACTGTCACTGTTTGAGCAGCGGAGCCGACCTTCAACACTAGTTGGAGATGGCGGTCGTCCCCGACGCTGAGCATAATGTTGTCAACGACGACATCGGCAAATGCCTCCTTCGACACCGTGAGTTGATAGCGCCCCGGCTTCAAGAACGGAAATGTGGCTGCTCCGGACTTGCCACTCTCGGATTGCTGCTCCTGACTCGTGGTGGAGTTTCGAACTACCAGGTGCGCATTCGGTATGACCGCACCTGAGGTGTCGGTAACTGTGACAGAAAGGCTCGCGGAACTTGCATCCGCGAAGACCATACGATGAGGACAGATCGAAAGAAATGCACTCAATATCCAGATTGCAAACCTGCGGAAAGGTACTTCATTTTTGCGCATACTTCTCCTGTTGGCTTCGTGAAGCCACTTGTCGATGAATTGAAGGCGCTACTCGTTACGGTATTTTGGTGCTGCCTGCCGGAGGCGTTGGACGATGAGTGCCAGCCTGCTCTCCTCGCGTTGCACCTCGGCTAGCTGGTCAAGCAACTCAGCCGGGCTAACCGATGCGGATGAAACTTCGGGCGACAATGCGAAACTTGCCACAAGGAGCTGGTCAAGACGATCGGCACTTTGCCGGAGCGAGTCAGCCGTTGTCGCGAGTTCGCTGACGGAGCTGATCGGATCCGCGTGTTGGTATGTAAGGGGAGTGACAGTCCTCTCTCCGGCTAGTGTGGCGGCGATCGCGGTCAAGTCCGCGTCGCAGAGGGCCAGAGGACGCGCCAGCAATGTGAGCCAAAGTTGCCTGTCCTGCGCGCCCATTGCGGCTAGCTCACCGCTGCGAAAGTCCCTCGACCCGATCTGACTGACGTTCCATGTGGCGCGATGAACACCTGCACTTCTTGCTATGATCTCGCGTGCGGCTTCTTGGACATGCTCGTCCAACTCGGCTCCGGAGAGTCCCGAACGAGCGCTCAGTGATTCTTTGAGCATGCTGTCCAAAGGGATGCGATCCGCTGCAATCGACACCAGCGGGGTCAGCTCTACTGTCGAAATGTGGCGCGGAGTCAGCGGTGCATCGGATGTATGTAGGTCGATCCTGAGGTCGGCGCCACCTTGAAGTGCCTGCAATGATTGAATTAGCGACCGTGCTTCCTGGCGGGTTGGCAGAACACCTGTGACCTCGACGGCACCATTCGGATGTCTCACGATGTCGACTGCTGCCTGTATGTTTTGTGGCTGGTTGCTGAGAACTTGTAGGGCCTGAAGGGCCAGGTGCACATCGTCATTCGTGTTTGCGTTTTTGTGGAGGCTAAAGGCATAGGAGTCAGGGATGAAGTCACTCTCCCGGACTTGCTCGGCACGGAGAACCTCGTAACGCAACTCCTGGAAATGGTATTCACGGGTTTCATCTCCATCGTGGACGCGCAGCGTTTCGGCGACCGGGCGCATCGTGGCGTTGGCAATGATCAGACGGCCCTCGACGATCGAAGCCTTCTTTGGGATCGCAGGCCGCTTGAAACTTACCTCATACCCATCCTGCAACTCGCGTAGCTCGAGATTCTCGTTGTCCCCGGCCAACTGCTCGAAGTCGGCGGTGTTCGGCGGATGCTGCCATAATTTGTCCGCCACGCTGATCGCATGAGCAGCGCCCTCGGACTTTGATTTCCCAGGCTTCGAGAAGTCCCGAACCTTCCCGCTGACGTCGATCCAGTGACTCGCGAGCACATTACCGCTGGTCGTGCGAAGGCGAAGCGTCTGTAGAGGACGGTCAGCGCTGCGGAGAGAGTCGACCTGCACGGTGGCGATCGTTTTGCCTTCTCCCGAGCGGACCTCAAGCGAGAAGATTTCGCGAACGGCTCCATGGGGAGGGGCCGCACCCGCAGCTCGCTCGATCGACTGGTCGAGGATGGCTGCTGCTGTGATTTGCTTCTTCTGCGTGCCTGGTGGCCGGGTGTAGGCAAAGCCCAGCACGATCAAGACGCACAGGCCGATTGCAATCGCGATGGCCCAAGGACGTCGTCTCTTGAGGCTGGACAGGAGGCCCGAGAGCCAATTATCACCTTTGAGAGGTGCTTCCATGTCGTGTCGATGGGTCTCCTCTGAGCCGGGTTCGGACTGGTCGAAGATCGGGGCCTGAGCCGATGGAGGGCCGTCCGCGCCCACTTCGAGTAGAGGATCGTAGTAGGAGACGTCGATGACCGGCGCTCCGCCGGCAAGAGTCAAAGACACCGACAGCTGGCGATCATCGCTGAGGTCAACTGCAGTCACCCGCGGCGCTGGTACTTCGAGAGTCTCTTGTTGCAAATCGAAATAAAGCAGGCCAACGCCCTGCTCGCTGAGAACTTCGACGAAGCCCGGTTGAGACAAGGGCGGCAGTGCGATCTGAAGATTACTTGAGGCGCTCGTAATCGTCTGCACGCCTCGAACTTCTCCATCAACCACGATTTGGAGTTTTTTGGGTCGGTGCTCGTATGTCTCACGCAGCTTACGACGGAGTTTCTTCAAGCCTTCGTCTCCAGTTCTCGCGGATGGCGGGTTCGTGTCCGCTGGAGGATCGCCCTCGGTAAAGAATCGAAGCGTCAGGTCTGGCAGACCCAAGAGGCGACTCGCATGATTCAGGCAGGCTCTGCAACTTGCGAGATGGGCAACCTCCTGTGTGCTGAATGCTGGTGCATCCGGTCGCAGGTAACGATCCTGGAGTTCATCAGGCGGGAGGCAAGTGCCCTCAGTCTCCGAGAAGATCCGCCGCTGCAATTCTGCGAACAGAGCCTCCGGTTGCTCTGGAAGGTAGCGGGGGAAGGTGGGAGACCTCCCTTCGCCCCGGCTCAGGAAGCGGAGAACGCCGGGCCGGTTCAGATATGCCTTTGCTTCAAGCCGAGCCGTTTCGATAAGCGTGTCGACGTTCGACCGTTTTGCCTTCAGTAGTGCCATGACCTCGGTCGAGAGGTAGCCAAGGAAGAAGCGCAGAATCAGAGCCGACGCAGCCCGGTTGGTCTTTCTGCGGATGCAGGCGTACTCACAGATGCCAGCCAAGTCACTACGAACATGCAGAAGCTGGCTCCTGTCGATGGCGGATATCGCGAATTCAACGGAGTCGAAGTCGACCGCGAGCAGTCCCGAAACTGCATCCCGGCCGCTCCGCAGCTTCTTGGAGATGAATAGGTTCTTGAGTGAGGTATATAGGTAAGCGCGAATTTGGTCGTCATCAGTGAAGTCAGGACCAGACTTCATCTGTACGAACCGAACGTAGAGGTCCTGCACCAGGTCTTCTGCTTCTTCAGAAGCGCCCCGGGTATGTTGATGGGTCCAGTCAAGCAGCCAGTCATAGTGATTTAGGAAGATTGCCTCGTGGTCACGGGACTTCTTCTCGAACTTCAAAGGTTTTGGGGAAGGCAAAGCTCCTCCTGTCAGCGCCACAACTCGCCGAGGGGGGCATTCGCAAATGCGCAAAAATGCGCAGATGCGCGGATTAAAGGCAAGCTAGCGTCGGAAATTGAGAGGAAAGAAGGGGAATGATCGAAGAGCTCCGTCCTTTTGCCGGAAACGCTCCCCCCTAGGGAAGGCGCCTCTAACGGCCGACAGACGCAGCCCGACCTCAGCACATACCGCGACCAGGAGTCGAGGCAGTCGAGAGGTTATCGGGGATTAGTAAGGAAACGGGAGTGGTGTAGCAATTACACGTACATCGCGGAGACCCAAAGCAAGGCTCCGAACCGACCAATAGCTGAACTTATTCTTCGTTATGATTGCATACGGAGGTGTCATGGACACGAACGACATTATTAAACAGATCGACACTGAGATATCAAATCTGCAGCAGGCAAGAGCAATATTGATAGGTGTTGCGCCGGCGAAGAAAGGTCCAGGTCGTCCTAAATCAACTGAACCTAAAGTGATCAAGCCTAAGAAGAGGACGTTGAGTGCGAAGGGAAGAGCAGCGATATCCGCAGCTATGAGGGCTCGTTGGGCAGCGAAGAGGGAAGCGGTAAGCCCCAAAGTAAAGAAGACTGTAAAGGGGGGCTAAAGCTAGTCTCCGGTGGATTCTGCTGGTTGCAACGGAATGCTGCCACTGAGTGCTACATCATGCTGCCACTGAGTGCTACATCATGCTGCCACTGAGTGCTACATCATGCTGCCACTGAGTGCTACATCATGCTGCCACTTGCGGCATTCCCGATGCACTATTATCCTGCCGCCCGGTGCAATCCAATCTTGCCATTTAATTTGAAGCGGTCGCGATTGCCAAATCCAGAGGTCCGCGGCGGCATGGCGACTCCGGTCGGAGCAACAGGCCGTAAGGTGCGGTTTGCCCGTAATCCGCCCAGAACCCAGAAATCTGGAAAGTCTTGTGTCCGCACTGTTCGGTGAGTGAGTTGGCGATTATGCGCAAACTGAGGTTGCGACGCATTACTTCTGGATCGCCGACCACACGTGCATGCGAGCGATACAATCCGCTAGATGCTGCAGACACGCGGTTGTCGTCTGAGTCTGTCGCGCCCTCGTCGCAGTACAGGCTAAAGTTCGAGAACGGAGACCCATATGATCTCAGACCATCCCACCATTTCAGAGCGATTTCCCCGCTCTTCGCAATACAACCCGGAATGGCTCCTTGCCAGCATCAGCGGGGCCGCGAATCCACTCTGGATGGCCGAGTGGCTGACGTCCGCGCTCGATCTGCGACCTGGAATGCGGGTACTCGACCTTGGCTGCGGACGCGCCACCTCCTCGATCTTCCTCCACCGCGAATTCGGCGTTCAGGTCTGGGCCACCGATCTGTGGTTCAGTGCCGCGGAGAACGGCCAGAGAATCCGCGATGCGGGAGTCGAAGACAGCGTTTTCCCCGTGCATGCTGACGCCCGGTCGCTACCCTTCAGCGACGAATTCTTCGACGTCATCGTGTCGCTTGATTCCTTCTATTACTACGGGACCGACGATCTGTACCTCAACTACCTCGCCCGATTCGTGAGGCCTGGCGGAGCTATCGGCATCGCCGGGGCTGGCCTCATGCAAGAGATCGACAGCTTTATTCCTAAACATCTTCGCGATTGGTGGACGAACGATCTCTGGTGCCTGCACTCTGCACCCTGGTGGCGCCGCCACTGGGAGCGCACCAAAATTATGGACATCGAGATCGCGGATACGATGCCGGACGGTTGCCAGCTCTGGCTGGACTGGCACAGGCTCATAGCCCCCGACAATGAAGCGGAGATCAAAGCTCTCGAAGCTGACCGTGGGGAGTATCTCGGCTACGTTCGCCTCGTAGGTCGCCGCCGCACCAACGCAATACTGCCAGACCAAATCCTGTCCGTGCCTACGCAATACATCAAAAAGCCTCTGCTGCGCACCGAGCCCTGACGCAGCGGCGAAAACGGTAGCGGACGCAACATCGTAGTCGCTTAGCGCTCAGATGTCCGACGTGGACGAGAAACGGGCAACCGGAAGTAATTCTCGACTGGTGCTAACAGGGGCGATGCGCTCATTGAGCCTTGAACAGCGAGCCTTGTGGCGTTCCGGATGGATGGTAGGCAAACCGCACATTACTCTCCTGAGTTCGAACCGGAAATCG
>Ga0137390_10002720_pt1 | contig 14195 bp, 16 predicted proteins | sample 15con2h24AmetaG_FD_104937 | JGI IMG/M metagenome (GOLD analysis project Ga0137390, IMG submission 104937) | Vadose zone soil microbial communities from Angelo Coast Range Reserve, California, USA - 15con2h2.4A metaG | ecosystem: Environmental > Terrestrial > Soil > Vadose zone > Saprolite... | reverse complement strand
TCGCCCAAGCTATCGTAACACCACTTGTCACGAGAAAATGGTTAGCAGCGTCGTCTGGATGCCCAAACATAGTGGGCGGGTGTCATTCACCTGCCAGGGCGGAACAACCTGGAAAAGGCACAATGTTGACTTTGCAAATCACCACATACTGTAGTGCCCACTCACCTGAAACCTGGCGATTGAGTTCGTGACATTCCGTACACTAGTTGCCACCTACGTCCGCTCCACCTCCACACATTCACAACAAAGGGTGTGTCCGATTGATCCCCTGGATGCGGGATACGTGTCCGTCTAGATCAGTCTTCCGCAAGACTTGCTTTGGGGAGTCGGTCTCCTCAACCGCGTTACCGTTTGGCACGCTGTGATGTCCAACAAAATCCGGCGGCATTAGAATCGACGTTTCGGCCCCTTAGTATGCCCGAATGCCAGTGCTTCCGGCTCAGCTTTGCATATCGGTACCGGTATACTGCAAGCGAATTACGAGGTTGCGTCAATGCTGTAAATAGCACCCATCCAGCGCGCTGGTATGCCAGTGGTCTGGCTATCCGGAATAAGTTATCCCACGTCCCCGCATTCTACATTGTGTTACACAGGTTGAGCGGGCACTATTACGCGCAGATCAATCCGTGCCTGCCACGCGGAGGCGCACCATGTGGAGCCGGGTAGGTCGTGCTGCGATTCTGGCGATAATCCTCATTAATATCCACGAAGTGACACAGGTATGACGGTACCAGATGGGCTATGGGGCGTTTGCGACTGCAATGCGGTGGGTGCGGCGCGGCAGTGCGGTCACACTGGCCCGGGCATCAAGACGGTTGACAACGTTGACAGGCTCAACGTGACAAGCAAAGTATGAGACATCGGACGTGAGAGCCCGTCCGTTGCGTGCGAGATGCTCGCATGGAGGAGGACTGGCGTATCAACCGCGGAAAGTGCAAGGCCGAATATTGCATATTGCATATTGCTACTGTAGTGGGGCGGTGACTCGGAATACTGGCCAGTGGACCATGCGTGATCCTCACTGTTGTCGATGGCGCTCACTTTAAATAATGATCATACCGTGAAATTGTTCAGCAACCGCGCGGTCGATAATGATGACCTTGTTGAAATTAACATTGAGTTGTGCACAGGCAAGTTGTGGCCGCCGACTGTTTATCAGACATATTCAAGTTGAAAGTCCGACTGGCAATATCACAATGCACGACGTGAGCGTCCGAGTCATTGCTATGACTGACCCGGTCTGCCAGTGGGCAGTGGGCTCACAGGCGAGGCGAGATACAACTCTTGCTCCAAATCTCGCAGTGATGGGAAATTTCATACTTCTCAGCCTGCGCATTATTGCCCACGGGAAGTGAAGTTCGATAGTTCGACCCTTCGAAGGTTAGATTTTCCAGGAAGACCGATTTCTGCCATACTGAGGTGGTGTCTGAGACTGAGACAAGCTCAAGCCAGCGTTGTTGGCTGAAGGTGTGGATCGATCATCCAAAACAACGTGGAAACCTGTGTTAGTGCGTGACTAAGGCGGGTTCGCCGTTGCTCCTTTCTGCACCGCTCTTTCTCGTGCTTAATCATGCGTATGCTGGAGGTTTACCATCACTAAACGAATGAACGTGCAAAGTGAGCAACTAGCCGACGTTTTACAAAAGCCTGGGCCATGTGCTGATGTCTGTGAACGTGAGTCAGGCCTTTGCTGTACACTATCCGCCTCACTAGCGGCGCCGGATGAACTTGAAAACACTTTCTCGGACATCTACTTTGCGTCGCAGACATGCTTCTGGAATTTCTCAAGCGAAGTACCTCCGAATGTATAGAAAGATAGAAAGAGCTCAGTGATGGATGTTTGACGGCTGATATATCCCCGAGTTCGCCGGTCTGCCAGTAGGCCTCAGTTGGCCTTATAAATGAAATCTTCTTCACGTGGCCATCACTCGCTTCGCTGCCAGCTTCGGTTTGCGTACCTGGAACCTGGAAGTAAACCCTGACTCAGTGGTCGCGTTCACTATCTCTATATTTGCTTTGCTATGCCAGAAGTTCGAATGGTTTGCAATCGGCGTCTCGAGGGTGCTTGGACGGGGTGCTGAGGTGCTATATGATTATTGAACGCTGGTATTGGTCCAGCTGTTTGGCTCGGGCCACTGCCACGAAGCCTTTACTATCTACTCCTGGTGGGTCTAAATTGCAGACGCACGTGCGCATCTATTTTCTGAAGCATGATGTGCTTCTGCTTCTCCTCGTGGCAGACGGTGCCAGTCAACTACAGTATAAATAACCACGATGAGATTTCGCACCGTGTGGGGCTTCATCCTTCGTCGCTTCTCCCTCGGCGGTGAGATATCCACAGCAGTTCTGTGCACGTGCCATGGATCCGAAGGAAGACTCGAAACAGGCTGAGGTGGTGCAAACAAGCGGGACCGACGTTCCAGATCTTGGCAAGCAAACCACCTTGACCACCACGAGGGAGAAAATAAGCGCCTACTTCACGATCGCCGCCGCGGCATGTGGCCTTATTAGCGATGGATGTAAGTTCCACTACGCGGATTATCCGACATCACAGTGCGGTCAGGGCTGACCATGCAAAAAAATCCCAAGATCAGAACAACCTTATGACCATGACCAATGTATGCAGTTCGCGGTTTCGACTCTGACAGTCAGATGTAATCTAGATCGTGCTAGGTGGTGTTCAAACGCTTGTACCCAAAAGTCTATACATCGACCGTCTCTACGCGGGTTTCCAATGCGCTCCTAGTCGGTAAATATACCAATTTGAACACCACCATTGCCCGGGCTTTACCCCTATCTAGGTGCAATCATTGGCCAGCTATTTGTTGGCTTGGTGTGCGACCGCGTAGGACGGAAGGTTGCGCTAGTCTCCACTACACTACTCATCGTTCTCGGTGCTACGCTGGGGACCGCTGCACATGGCGCCCACGGTAGTGCGAAGGGATTGTTCTGGTTCCTAACCATTGCCCGAGGGATAACGGGGATTGTTCGTGCCGTTGCCACAGTCTGGCCTTTGGTCCTCATTATCTTAACAGGGTGTGGGTGGTGAGTACCCCGCATCGTCTACCAGTGCCAGTGAGGCTGCGAACGAGCAAATGCTGAGCAAACGTGGCCCTGGTATGCTTTTCGGCCTGGTTGTCTTGCGTGCGATGACTGATGCCGTTCATGCGGTTTCACAGTTTTCATCATGGTGACAAACTTTGTTCTTTCCGTAGGTTACGCGCCTATCCTGGTATCAGCCATAACGTTTATTCTTGTTAGTTTGGCGGTCCCTTGGCTTGTTCCGTCTTCCTTATTGTCCTTTCAATCGCTGGAGAGAATCATCTTCATACTGTCTGGCGCGTATGCTTTGGCGTTGGAATTGTCCTTCCACTCACCGTGCTGGTTTTTCGATTGAGGATGTTGAGCTCCAAGCTTTACCGTAAGGGCGCTATCAAGAGTGAGCATGGCAAACCCTCATGTCCCATTAGCTACCGCTGATATGATGGACCTTGTTTCAGGGAGAGTACCTTACCGCCTGGTTTTCAAGCGTTATTGGAGGTCGCTGATTGGCACGTGTGGTGCATGGTAGGTCCCATCGCAGGGCGTCACGGTGTATAGATGTTGACTCTGTTCAGGTTTTTGTATGATTTTGTGACGTTCCCCAATGGCGTGTTTTCTGGAACCATTATCTCTAGCGTCATCCACAATAGTGATATCAAGAAAACTGCAGAGTGGCAACTTCTTCTTTCCTCCATCGCGCTGCCTGGTGTCTTCATCGGGGCACTTCTTTGTAACCCTCTAGGTCGCCGGAACACAGTAAGCCTCCAGATCCAGAGTAAAGGCTACCTCCACCTCAACGAGCGAACCAGATGATCCTGGGGTTCAGTGGTTACCTAGTATTTGGTCAGAGTTGTCTTATGACTAGCAGGGCATGGTCTCAATTCGATCATCAGGTTTGACCATTGGGCTTGCATACGAGAAAATTACGAAGACCATCCCTCTCTTCGTTGTATTGTGTGTCGTTTCCCTTTCCTCTTGTGACCAAGAGTCACATCCCGACTGATGCTTCAATTCTTTTCAAGTTATGGCTTAATGCAATCATCCGGGAATCTAGTTAGTTCTTGGGCCGATTCATTGTTTACCAGAGAAAACTCACCATGCGTGTCCAGGGCCCTGGTGATATGCTCGGTCTCGTCAGCGCCGAGTAAGTTCAGTACGGTCTATTCGATATATGCTCATACAAACGGTTCCTGAAAATAGGTCATATGCTACTCCCATCCGGTATGTCAGTTCTGAAAACGGCTCTTGGTAGGTACTGACTTCAAGCAGAGGGACGTGTTATGGGTTGTCAGCAGCGATCGGCAAAGCCGGGGCCGCAATCGGTACACAGGCGTTCACTCCTATTCAAACCAACCTCGGAAAGAGGAGCAGTGATGTCCTGTAACCATGAAAGGGCTAGTAGCTGAGCACAGCTTGCGCTGTCCAGGTGGACATTCATTATAGCGGCGATTTGTGGAGTAACGGGGATCCTGGTGACATACTTTTTCGTGCCTGATATGACTGGGGTGGACCTTGCTGAGGAGGACGCGCGGTTCATGGAATATCTAGAAAGTAACGGTTGGGAAGGAGCGGTCGGCGAGGATGAGGACATGAATCTGATTGAAGGAACGGCCTCAGACTCTGCGCCAGATGGCAAGTGACGGTGACGATGGTAGGTTGTAGCCGGTCCGGACAATTGCCGCCGTGACCATATGTCATTCTCTTTTCTCCCTCGTCGTCTCGTTCCAACCTCGTCATGGCCTTCTTATCGTTGGTTACGTAGTATTCGGTTCGCCACTACTGTGTCAAATTTATCTGCTCTTGAGAAGCGAGTGAACGGTAGCACAGTCAAAGTCTTGGACGCTTCAAGACCGGAATCCCTTCGAGGCACAACTGAACATGGCATAGACACTGCTCGACACGCTTCCGACTCTAGTAAAACGGAATCTTACCTCTTATCTCTTCTTGCAGATGGAGCTACGCCAACGTTGCATGACCTGGAACGACTAAAGCCTTCAGAGCACTCGGATCCACGATCAACAGAGTACGCGCTTGAATACTGCGCTCTTCTGGACAACATTTGCCGTTCCTTCAGCAGTGATCAGCTACGGAGTTTTGCCCAGAAGTATGGCCTACGGTTAAGCTCCAAGCGGAGAAAAATGGTTTTCGCGGAGGCTATCGTGGAGAAGGCGTGGCGGTGGCCACCCCTCAGAGAACTCAAACGCGCACAGAGGGATCGTACTGAAGCAGCCTCCCAAAGTATGTACACCCTGACTCTTATGCCGATCTGTCTCACACTTTGTAGCGGTGCCACTCACCTCGAGCGAGCTTTTCGTTCTTCTCGGAAAAGGTCTGTTCGCACGTCTCCCAGACTTTGTTTGCTGACACCAGTTCTAGATGGCTCCGACTTGACCCAGTTATCGAGGAAGTACAATGTACACATTTCAGTGAAACCCAACCCCCTCGCCATATATTTAGAAGGAAGTCGCGAGTCTGTCAGGGAAGCCGAGAGATATGTCGATGGTGTTAGAAAGGCGGGCTACCTCTCTGTATTCATGTTCACATATACTCATCGGTCAGTAGGACATTGTGGAAGATACCATCGACACCCCTTTTACACAACCCGTCTCACAGGAGGCCCTTCAGAGGATTTCACGCCTTTCTGGGGCCTTCGTGGAGAATATTGGTAACCAGAAAGTAAGGAACGCCGGTAAATATGAGTGCATCCTGATAACCTTTTGAAAAAGTTACGGGTTCGGGCCAAGCATCCCGCGAATATCGTGTTAGCCCAGAGACTGTCGATCAGACTACATTACCAAGTATGTGTGATATCTCACTTCCTGGGCCATTCTGACGTACCTGCGGTAGAGAGAACCCTCTGAACTCCTTGTTCAACATTTACACAACCAGGAACTGCACACGCCAACAACAGCACCCCTTGCATACGCCTTATATCCATTTTCTATTCCTCGCTCATTGCCCCCGATGATGGGATCGAATACCCTCTTTCGGTGGCGTAGAGTTGGAGATTGGTTGGGGGATACCTACTCGGAAAGTCAGGGTGTTAGTGGACTTGCGGATTCACAGAGTAGTATTTTCTCGATGGACGGGTGAGCACACTCTTGGTGTGATTCATCGGTCTCCTCAGCGTACTTTCAGGGTTGAGGTTCATCTCCAACATCGGCTTATGATGAATACCGCTTTGCCTAGCCATGGATCGAGAAGGCTCGTATCTGCCTCGTAAGCATCAATACTGTCGTGCCCTATCGTCTACTGAGCCATCGTTAGATCAGGGCATATTCTCTTCCCCTCCCTTCGACGATCCTCCTTGCTGGCTTCAAATACGGGGGGATCGACTTACTCGGATACGCTTTCCTTGGTTTCAACCGAGCGATCGTCAGCTACGTTTATTCCTAGGTGAGCAAACCGAAAGTCCTTATTTAATTGTACTGATTCCATGTAGTCTTCCACTCGAGCTCGTTAAGGCACTACCATCGCAACAACAGGTTCTCCATCGTTTGGTTTATCGCAGATTGCCCGTCCTTGGACAGGACAACAAAGACGCCGTGGCAACCCATTTCTTCCGACTTGAGGTACCACTCGTTGACTTGAAACAAGTGCGACCTTCCATGGGCCTTCCAGACGGAAGTGTTTTCGCGGGTGCAATGTTCTGGAGCGGTAGTTCCACTAATCTAGATATCCTAATGCCTGATCGGTACGGTCCATTCTACTGTGGTCTTGAGGCCTCACTTTGATGTTTGCGTATCAGTCGAATGGACCTTCGCTTCAACATGTCGGACATGAACTCCCTCGCTTCTAATGAATGCCCTGGTGAGCTACTCAACTACCTGAACGACCTTGAAAACTTGTGCGTATCGCGGGCCCTTGCATTACGCAGCTAACACCTCTGTAGTTTGATCTCCAGTGATCCGGGCGTTACTCAACCAGTTCCTCCCCTTCGTGTATTCTACGACAACCGGGAATATGTTCTTGTGACTAACGTTAGCGTTCGACAAAGCTCGGAATCACCATCTTCGGACGCTTCTCCAGAGATCGCAATCACGTCCGAGAGCACACTCGATCTCGAAAGCGGGCATCATTCCGCAGTTTGTGTGGTAAGATCATCTTATGTTGCGCATAGTTTCAGCATCTAATCACACTATGTACCCGAACAAAGATTTCGTCAGATAAACTGGACTCCCCACAGGAGTGGAACGCTTTCCTCCAAAAATGTGATCAGATGACGGCAAGGACTAGTGCTACTAGAAACTCCGAGCTCCACTAGACTTTTGCTCCGATTACAATCGATACGGTGCCTAGCCGCTGAATCGGATATATTATCTACTTACTTAAGAAAACTCTCGAGGCAGACATTCCTAGCGCGAAGTGCGAGCCTGACTACGCTAGCGTTTTTTCTTTTCCTTCTCTCGTCTCTTATTCGCACGTACCTGTAGAGTATATCAGACACCACTTAATGATAACGAGACGAAAGCGAGTCCACCTCTTTTCTCATTCGCGCGTCGACCATGACATAGCGACCCTTGACGCCTTTCGGTCTGCCCTTCAGGCCTCTGTGGACGCCCTTTGCGACGACTACCTTGACCTCCTTTTTCTTCCTATCCTTTGCCAAACCTCGTCGCATAAGCTTCTCCACCTGTTGTGCTTTCTCGCGCTCGGTTAGGTCCGTTGTGTTCGTGACACCCTCAGCTTTCTTCAAAGCCTTCTCTAGACGCTGAGCAGCCTTGAACTTCTTTCGTGCCTTTGCTTCTGCAACCTTTTTGATAGGTCGCGCGTCGAGAGCGCGCTGCTTGGCGCGCAATGCCTGCACGGCCTCCTTCGTGATGGGAATGTTGGGAGTGTAATACTTAGCCTCGTCGTCAAGAAACCACGAAGGCAGGCCTTCTTTCGAGTTGAGAGAGTAGCGCGTGAAGCCGTCGTTGATGAGTTCTGTTTTCGTTTTTCTTCGGTTGACAAGGTCTTGGGCGAGAGACACTGCCTCTGCTGTGAGTAAGCCGTGCTCTGTTCATTCGATCAGTCGACTGTGGGACTTCATGTCTAGGAAAAATAGTACTTTTTATTTGAGACGATTTCAACTCGTCTTCGTTCGGGTCGTTGACGTCCCACATCTCTGCGTCGTCTGATTCTCGTGGTACAACTTCAAATTCTTCCTGCGGCCCCAAGTCATCGTCTTTTGGTACTGACGCCTGGTAATCCTTGAGCACTAAACCTTTCGGCAAAGGTAGAATCTCACCTCGACGTCCAGCAAAGGCTGTGGAGAATTGGCTTCCCCGTCATCACTCTCGCTCAAGTGATCTAGTCCGTTGAAAATGTCTTGGCTAAACCACATATTCGCCTTTCTGGACATTTGAGATGCTGTCTGGGGTTCCTCGAGAGAAGTCAACAGTCGTGTCTTCTTCCGGGACGTCTCTTGCTGGTGAAGTCGCTTGCGTTTGGATAACTGAGGTGACGATTGCGCATCTTCCTCATCCGTTGATGAAGAATCATCCGACTCATCGTTCCTGGCTTTACGCTGCTCCATTTCAGTCCAACCACCGTCTTCATCCCCTTCATCTGTGTCAGTTTGAATCTCGTCTCTGTCGATACCCGACCACTCTTCGCGTCGCCTGTCGTTCTGCCTTGCGTCACGGACTTTGACTTTGGCATCTCGTTCGGCAAGTCTCTCCCGATATGTCTCATAAAGTCCATCCAAGTCGTTTTCGAGTGCCTGCATTCGGCCATTCTGCTCTCCATCGGTACCTGGAACCTCGTTGTCTGAGCTGTCGTCATCCTTGGTCTCCTCAGGCCCATTGTCCTCGTCGTCCGTGTCGGCCATATCATGGAAACCTTTCCTTGGGATTCGCTCCGCGTATTCCAGGTCAAACATGTCCTCTTGGCCATGTCCGAGGACCGCGTCGGTTTGCTCGAGACCAATGTCCAGTGGTGCGGTCATTTGTAACTGCATTCTCTGGATCGTCTTCCTCTTGACTTCGTTAGCCTTCCGTCGCTCGCGCTTTGCTCGGCTGGCGGCCTCTGCATTAAGTTGCTCCAACTTAGGACTAGTTTAATTAAACATGTTGTGGGTGGCTAGATGCAGTTGCGTACCTCCTGTTGGATCATTTCGTCTTCGTCGACGTTGTCGACAACCTCAGCTGCCTCCGTGAATTCCTCCACATGCTTTGTTTTCACTTCCAAGCCCAACTGATGCATCGAAACTTTAGATGGATAAATGGTAGAGCTCAGAAACGGACCTCTTCTCTGAGGGCAGTGCGCCACTTGAGCAAGGCCTTGAAGTCGCCTTTTCCGAGGACCTTGAGGTCGTCCAAGTTAGCTTTGACGTCCAGAGAGGTGAGAGGCAGCGAAGCCCAGCTAGCCAGACAAACACGTGAATAAACATGACGCTCCTAGAAGGGCTTGCGAACGTACGCCATTTCCTCCTCTGTGGTAAAACTCATCTTGTTCACCGTCCCTAGCACGGTGACTGGGTCAGGAGCATGGATAAATTCTGCTACACCTATTTTCTTGAAAAGAGTGTAATCGTTGTCGGCGTATCCATCGCGGTGCCTCCGCTTCTTATCCGGTTGGAATACGTTTGCTTGCGCATTGCTTCCCGTGATACCCTTTTCAAGGAGAGCGGCAGCATCAAGGTCCTTGAATACGTGTTTTGGATCGAGGAATTTGGGATCAATAGCCTTAGGAGCAAGGAATTCGCGGCAAACAACAAATATCTCTGCAGAGACGTTTCTGTGAACTGTTGGTCACTACGCATGGACGCTGGACAAGCAATCATACCGGGAGGAAGGAGGTTTCGTTGCTTCAACTTTACTGAACAACTGGTTGAAGACCCAGATGAGGTTGTTGTAGTCCTTACTTCGAAACACCTTTGTGACAAATGTTCCTCCTTTGATGAGAAATTCTACCGCGAGCTTCAAACTCATGAGAACCAGTTCCGACTGAGCATATGCGTCCTGTATCCAGGCCGTCCCAACGTTTGGTGCGCCATCGTGGAGCACCACATCGGCCTTCCAGTCCTTGAGCTCATTTCGAAGGAGGTTGCGACAATGAACAGTGGTGATGTCCGCGGAAAAAGTTGTAACTCGTGGAATTGGCTTTATAGCGACCAGGTCAACGCCTGTTAAGGGGCACTTTTTAGCAAATGGATCAAACAGCCGTTGTGATGATGATGTAGAGACTCTGCGCACCGACGATCAGACTGTTCACGGGCATTGTCTTGCTTGCCACCTGGAGCCATCCCCCGGGAGCAGCGCACAAGTCAATACAACATCGCGCAGATTCCAAGAAGGTGAATTTCTTGTTCAGCTGGATCAGCTTGAACGCGGAACGTGCACGGTAACCCTGTTCTCTGCGGGGCAGTACGGTCAAGAGGTTGTAACTCGTATGAAGTGGTTCGACATACTTTGCGAGCTTGTAGTACTTATCCAGTCGACCCTTCCCAGTTTTTTTTTGTGCCTTGCCCATCTCGTCGAGTAATTTGAAGCGGTAAAGCGCGTATGCATACGCGATAGAGCGACTTGAAACTTTTCCGGCAAAACGCACGCCCCGATCATTCGGGCCGCTTTCCCGCCACGTGGATATGCATACACCATCACCGACCGCTGCCTCGCCTGACCCTCAACTTCTTGACTCTGACCAACACATGCCCGAATCCTCTTTACTGACACCACTACTTCCAACTCGGCGTTCATCAAGAATGGCTCCAACTCCATTACTGTTGTGGCGCACAGGAGCTGTATTTGGTTGGGAGTTTCCTCGAGCGCTTTGTTCATACTAAGTCGTCCCACTGCTCTGCTACCAGTCGCGGCCGGCATGACTATGGGTGCATTCGGGACCCATGCTCTCCGGTCTATGGACGGTTTCTCCCCAGACAGAGTAGACGCATTTATGACAGCGGCCCACTATGCGGTAAATGCTTGCTACTGTGTACCGGTATCAAACTCCTAACGACTGTTTATCCCGCACTAGATATTCAATGGTCTCGCGTTGTGCATGGTCTCTTTGCACTCGCGCTTCCGCACCCACCGTTTCGCGGGACCGGCCATCGCCGTTGGGGGCCTCATATTTTCAGTCACCATCATGGCCGTTGTCCTCAGTCAGGGTCGGTAAGTACACTCGTGGTGGGAGGTGCTGGCCATCCACGTTTTTTTAATGCATGTTCAGTCTCAGCGGATTAGCCCCAGTGATACCTGTCGGCGCAATGATCGCGATAGCTGGGTAAGTGGACAGGATTTATAAAGCCGGAACGAAATCTAATGTTATGATGTGGTGGTAGATACATATCTCTTGCGATTTAGCTTAGTAATAATAAACGGTCACGTGATATACGCGTAGTGTGGTGTGAAGCGTGTCAACTCCGACTGAAAAATAAGACATTTTGACGCTCTCGTCCTCACCTCTACACATCATCCTCTCTTCTCGCTCATTCTCGCCGGCGCACCCCTCTCAGTGAGTGCTTCCGTCTCAATCCATCCCACTATAACATTAGATTCTATCTTCCCGCGTTACCATGGCCGATCACAAAGCGAATCGTCTCAAGCGTCGCCTCGATTCCCCTACCGCCCTTGATTTCTTCACCTCTTCATCCACATCATTTCATCCTCGCCCATACCAGCCTAGCTTTTCTGCAGCTCCACCGCCCAAACCTCCACCCCCCGCGCGTAATAATTCACTTACACTTCCACTCCCCTCAATGGACCCCACTCCGGGCGAGCCAAACACCATATTCATACACCCGCCGTTCTTCGATTTCCCTGATTCTCATCTATACCAGGATGGTCTTACTTACACTGCTATGGCTATCAATCCCGATTGGTTTCTTGATCCCGCTGATTTTATCTCAATGCACACATCTAATCCTAATGCTATGCCGTATCCCCCCCAACTCGAACCTCCACGAGGCTGGTGTCCAGCTAAAAAGAAAGATCTGAAAGAAAGGGGAGCTGAGGGTTGGCCCGATGGAGAGGAACCACGTCTTCGATGCACGTTTTGCCGACGAACTTACGCCGGTGTCAATGCCAAGAGTATGTGGAGACGACATGTATTCGAAAAGCACAAGATTGCCATGTCTAACCGACGCGACAATGCCGACCGGTCAAGGAAAGGCAGTCGTATGTGTTTGCTTCTCTGAGACTTTGTTTAGGTATTCTAATGAAAATATTCAAAAGGCGGCCAAGAGAAGGAGAACCAGATAGTCTTCAAACGTAACGGCCCTATTGATGAGACCACAAAATCCAGGCTGCGGTCCCTTCGACCTGCTACTTCGGCGAGCACGTCCGCCCTGTCAGACAGGAAGCATGGCAATGAATCTGATACAGATCCTGATCTGCACGTTCCCTCTGCTCCTCGGGTCCCCCAAGGAGAATTCCCCGCCCTCGAGCCGCCACTCGATCTGTCCCGGCCACCATTATCTCAACTAGATTCTCGAGACAGTCCTACTCCTCCCCCAATCTCTCCGCGCTCCGTCTCACCAGAAGTTGCACCACCTTTTGAGAAAACGTCTCCCTCGCGTTTTCTGCCAGTTATTCCGATGTCCCCTTACAATCCCCTCACCACACCGTCCTTTCGTCACTCTCCCCCACGCCTTCCGTCTGATCAACCATGGCGATTCCCTAGTCCCAGTCATCCCCTTCACTTCACTGCTTCGGATGTCACATTTGGCATGGTCCTGCGCGAGCAGACCAGCCCATCTGGGATGGCAACCGCCTCATCGGCCATAGATGTTAGCCCTGTGATCATTGCGCCACGCGATGGGAAGGCTAGTCTTTTTAATACTCCCAGCGTCGTCATATTCGGCAAGAAGGATATAAGAAGTAGCACTACGAAGGCAACCCCTCGCAGATTATTTATATCGAGTTCCTTACCTACTCCCATCACCGAACGCCTTGGCCTTGATCGCTCTCGTCCCGGAGAGGAGTCCCCATTGAGACGAATCGGGACCCGCGGCACTCCACGAATCTCGAGGGCTGCTATGTTTGCACCAACTCGAATAAAGATGAGTGGAGTAGCGATTGGTCCTCCATCAACTATCGGGGAAGATCCGTTTGGAAATCTCTGTGGAACGATGACGGAATCAGGGAGACTTTTTTCTGGGCGCGCAATCGCTACCCCTCTCTCAAGCCCTAATGCGGACAGTCCTGTGGTGAGGACGAGGCGTTACATGAGTAACGACAACCTTATAAAATCGACCTTAAACCGCGAGTTATTCTCCAAAGAGCAGACCATCGGTCTTGGACTTTTGGAGGCTTTCTCCCCGAAGCAAGAAATTGCTGACATCGAGGATGACTGTGAAATCGATTCGATGTTGATGTCCTCCTCACCTGTCCTTAGAGCCCGTTCCACTGTCGATCTCGACATAGAAGATTATAATGAGGGAGGTCAGAACTCCCCGGGCATCCACCCACCGGTCAAGAAGAGAAGGAAGACTCATTGCAGGGGCGTCTGATTTTTTCATCTGCTACTCTTGTTCGCTGTGCGATGGTGTGGTCATTCGTACATTTCTCTGGTTCCAGTTGATGTCCTTGCCCGATTTATGTATCCCTATGCCTTCCTTCCCCCTCGTCCCCCCTTCCCAGGCTCCTGCACACGTGAATCGCGGGTTCGAATGTTTGCGTATTCACTCACTTTGAATTATCTTCTTCTGGTTCTGGCTGCACAGGCCTCGCTTGTTTAGCTCTACAATAGGTCTGTGTGGTCGCCACCCGCTTCTTGGATCATCCGGTCTGTACCTGTTGATATATGTACTCTCGTGTTTCTTTAGTTGTCTTGGCAGTCACATTGGTGGCTGTCTGTATTATTGCTATCGATGATATGTGTTATGGGGCGAGTGAGTAGGCTATGTAGCGACGGCCACTCTGGTCATGTGATGATCATATATCGAACGCGCGCGCAGCACTCGAGTGCCCGACTCCCAACTCCTAGTCGAAACAGCTTTACGCCAAGGCCACCATGTTCGATGATTGTGAGCCGTACCTTCTAAGAAGTAGATCTCTAGAATCTAAGCTGAGCAACCCATAGACGTCGAACATGCCACAACCGCTGCCGGTGGGGTTACGCATGGAACCGGAGCGCCGCCCCCTTTGCGCTATGAAGGCTTTGGGCCTTCACCATATGACCACGAGAATGCGCGAGAGAACGAATTAGGAGCTGTACGTGCCTTCTGT
>Ga0137390_10002719_pt1 | contig 14195 bp, 16 predicted proteins | sample 15con2h24AmetaG_FD_104937 | JGI IMG/M metagenome (GOLD analysis project Ga0137390, IMG submission 104937) | Vadose zone soil microbial communities from Angelo Coast Range Reserve, California, USA - 15con2h2.4A metaG | ecosystem: Environmental > Terrestrial > Soil > Vadose zone > Saprolite... | reverse complement strand
GTTGTAGCAACCCGCGTGTGCCTCGCCGAGGATGTGGCCCATCTCGTGGGTTACGTCGCCGACCAGCTCGTTGAAGGGGGTGCCTGGCACATGGAACTCGTTGAGCGTGATCACTCCAGAAACGTAGGTGTGGTCCCAGCGCTCATCCAGGTAGTAGACGGTGGTCCAGTGGACGCAGATGCCCAGGAAAGAGGTGTCGCAATACGTGTAGTTGCTGAGGGCAAATGCTCGCGCCCGGCCCCACGCCCATTCGTTGACGTTGTAGGCGTACAGGTCGGTGTAGCCCTGCCAGGCTTGGCCATTGCAGGCTGGCGCGCCGACCTCGTCGTACCAGATCAACGTCGGCGTAGCGGTCCAGTTCGTAGCGGCGCTGCCGGCGGCTGACCAGAACTGACCGGCGCAGCCACGTGAATATGGGACATGGGTGCCTACGCCTGGGCTATGAGCCCAATGGCCGCCCGACCAGCCCATGAAATGAGCGCTGGCTGCAAGTGGCATTGCGGCGGTCGCCGCCAACACCGCGCCGGCCATGGCCAGGGCGCGAATTCGAGCCGAAAAAGGAAATGCGAACTTCATTGGAAAGGTCCCCTCGAAAATCGAAAGATGACTGGAGTCAGAGTGCTTCGGTGGAGTTAGACCGTCTTCTCCTGCGATCGATAGCCCCCCTTATTGGTCGGCTCATGGGTGTCCGGTTCGGCTCGAGTTGAGTCGGCCGGGTCCGCGGTCCCTGGGTGAAACTGGCGCCAGCCTAGACGCGACGGAGCTGAACGCGTGTAAGGTGGCTCACACCAGACGTGTGAATTCGTTCACACCCGGTCGGCCGCCGACGGACCCGAGTTGTTAGCGGACGGCGGCTACGTCGACGAGAAAGTCGTCCAGTAGTTGGCCGTCGTGGCCGACGGTCGCTGGTCCAATGCGGACGGGACGCACACGACCATCGCTGGTGACGGACAGCCGCCCTTGTGGTCCGCCGACTACCGCGAAATTGCCGTCGGGGAGACCGTGCAGGAAGAGCACGTATCGCTCGCCCGCGCGCATAAGCGGGTCATCCTCGAGCACGTCCCCGCCACCCGACTGGACCACAGTAATGCGGCTACCAGAGCTGGCGGAGCCAAGCCCCACGCGCTCGGTCTCGACCGGGTAACTGGTGGTCACGATCACGATTCCGGCCGGGCTGCTCGGGCCGGACTCCGGCCCGAGCGATCGTGTCGGAGGCGCAGGTCGGCTCGGATCCGGCTGAAACGGGATCGGCGTGCGAACAGGTTGGACCTCCTGGCTGGTGATGCCTTCACCCACCACGCGCCCGACCACGACCAGGTCCGACTCGTGGACCAACGTAGCGAGATCCGGAATCGCGGCCACCGCACCACCGCCGGCCGGTGACATGTTGGCGGGCGTAGTCACTGGGCCACTCGTCAGGCGGTGCTGGTCGAGATACGTCCGACTCACCGCGGCGACCAGCACGGCAAGCCCTCCAAGACCCACCAGGATCGCAAGCCAGCGCGCCTGACGTCGACGCATGAGTCCGATGCTGCTCGACAGTAGCAGATGCTGTAGTTAGGTGAACCTGAAACGTGCGTAGTCTGTCGCGGTCAAGAGCAAGCCACCGCCGCCGGCACAGACGGAGGATGACGACTTTCTATGGGCGGCCCGCGGGTTTGGTTGCCCGGACGAACGCGCTCACAATGCGTCCCTTTGTAGCCGTAAGTTCGGCGAGCCCGGTGCGAGCCGATGCGCTGCCGCAACACTCGCTTGCGGCGAGAATGGCAGCGTCGTACACGCGAGTCACCTCCAGACCGACCTCGTGAAATCCGGCCCCGTCGAGGAGGTTGCGATAGGTGTCCTCCTCCAACGCGCCCGCGATGCAACCGACGAACAGCTCCATGCTCTGGCGCAAGGCCGGCGGGAGCTCACCCTGGACTACCACGTCCGACACCGCGAACCGGCCACCCGGCTTCAGCACGCGGAATGCCTCGCGGAGCACGCTGGGCTTGTCTCCGCTCAGGTTGATGACGCAGTTGGAGATGACCACGTCGACGCTCTCGTCCGGCAGCGGGATCTGCTCGATGTGCCCCTTGAGGAACCGGACGTTGTCAACCCCCCGCTCTATGCGGTTTTTCTCCGCCAGCGCGAGCATCTCGTCGGTCATGTCCAGACCGTAGGCAAAGCCCGTTGGCCCCACCCGTTTGGCCGACAGTAGGACATCGATGCCGCCGCCGGATCCCAGGTCAAGCACCGTTTCGCCCGGTTTGAGCTCGGCGAGCGCGGTCGGGTTCCCGCAGCCGAGCGAAGCCAGCACCGCGGCGGTGGGCAGGTCTTCAACCTCGCTGATGGCATACAGGTCGCTCGTGATCACGCTTTTGTCACTGTCACCAGGGACGCTCGGGGAGCACGACTCCGTCCCGCAGCACGTTGCGGACTCCGCGAGCATCTGCAGCCCGGAGTCCGCGGTCGCGCCCTCCCGCGCAACTTTCGTTGCGGCAGCCGCATAGCGTTGGCGCACCACTTCGCGGATCTGATCCTTGTCCTGAGTAGTCAATTCAGTCATGGCAACCTCTCTCCTCTTTTCCTAGTCTGGCGCGATCCGCGACTCGTCAGCAGCAAGTGAGGCTGTCGAGCAGCCCTTGCAGCGTGGCGACAATCGGTTCTTTGTTCAAGCGGTAGAACATCTCGCGGCCATGCTTGCGCACACGCACCAGGCCCGCACGGCGCAGGATATTCAGGTGGTGAGAAACGGTCGGGCGGCTGAGCGTGACCCGCTCGGCAATCTCGCCGACGTTGAGCTCAGCACGGGCCAGGATCTGGACCAGATCCTGGCGCATCGGATCAGCCAGGGCGATGAGCAGGTCGCGGCTGACGGCGAGGTGCTCGCCGAGGGTGCGCACCTCGGGATCGAGGGCGCCGGGATCGACCAGACAGCACAGGTCTTGATCGGCTATCGTAGGAATGCGTTGAAGCACGTCGACATATTAGAACACGGCGGGCGGCCCGTCAACGGTCTCGCTACTGTGCGCGTCGCCGCGGCCGCAAGCGCCATAGCTCAAACGAGCGATCAACTGTCCAGAGAAACGCTCGCGTACTTCGTCGAGCCTCACCCCGGCCTGGATCGGTGCTAAACGCGGTGGTCGAGCAAAGCCGTAGAGCAGAAACGTCGCGCCGGGCGCCGCCATGGCCGAGATACTTTCGACGTAGGCACAAGTCCAAATTGCCTCGCCGTCTGTCCAATGCACAACGCCTGGAGCAGTCAGTGAGAGGATCCCAGTCGCGATCTCTAGCGAATCCATGAAGTCGATTGCGCTCTCGGGCGACCATTCAGGAATCACGGTGCCAGATGGATCGCCGCCATGAGTGGGCAGCGCCTTCGCCCAGAAGGGCGGCACGAAATGTTGATGAACGTCAATGCGATGGGGAGTACTCATGGTGTCTCTCCTGGTGCCTGAGAAATCGCGGTGATGGCTAATAAGCCAGTCGGGCGATGTGCTCGGCAGCCATGATCACAGTGATGTTGATGGCAGTGGAGGGCACGTCGGGAAAAATGGCGGCGTCCACGACGCGAAGTCCGTCTACTCCTCGGACCATGCCCAGCCTGTCGACGACCGCGGTCGGGTCGTCGTCGGCGCCCATCGGTGCGGTGGAGCTGGGGTGATCGTAGGTATTGACGGTGGCGAGCACGGACTGCTGCACCGATGCCTCGGTGGTAGCGGCTCCGCCCGGGTTGAGCTCGTACTCGATCAGGTCCGACAACGGGCCCGTGGCGGCGATGCGGCGCGCCAGCCCGACGCCTTCGAGCATCCGCTGCCGGTCTTCGGGCCGGTGGAGGAAATTGAGGTCAATCCGTGGAGCGACGTTGGGGTCACGGCTGGCCAGGGTCAGCGACCCGATAGACCCCGGCCGGACCATGGCGACGGCCAGCTCAAATCCGACATGAGTCGGGCTCTTGGCGGGGTCGAACAGGTGTGTCGCGGTGATGTGAAGGTCGAGCTCGCCTTCGCCAGCTTTCGAGCTGGCCACCCACGCGATCGCACCGACGACCGGGACCTGCTTGCCGATACGGTCCGGTCGGGCGGCATAGGTGTTGCTGTAGTACGGATGGTCCTGCAAGCGTTGTCCGACCGGCAGATCGACCAGCACGGGGATGCCCATTGCCCGCAGGTGCGGAGCCGGGCCGATACCTGAGCGTAATAGTACCGCCGCGCTGCCGTACACTCCGGCGGACAGGATCACTTCGCCGGCCTGCAGCCGCGTGCCGTCATCCAGCTGCACCCCGGTGGTCCGCATTCCGTCGAAGAGCACGCGGTCGACCAGTGTGTCGCCCCTGATCGCCAGGTTGGGACGGCTGCGTACCTCGTCGGTGAGGTATGCCATGCCGGTGTTCATTCGGGTGCCGTTCACGAGGTTCTTCGGGTAAGGCCCCACTCCTTCGGGCGAGGGGCCGTTGAAGTCGGCCGCGGCGGGGATGCCATTGGTCATCGCGGCGTCGATGAACGCCCGTTGCATCGGGGTGATCTCGTCGCGGCTCAGCTGGTGGATGGGCAGCGGCCCGCAGCGCCCGTGCCACTTGTCGTCGCCGCCGGTGGCGTGCTCTAACTTTATGTAGTCCGGCAGGACCTCGTCGAAGGACCAGCCCTTCAGCCCGTGCTCGGCCCAGCGCGCGAAATCCGAAGGCAGCGCGCGGACGGTGACCGCGCCATTGACTGCCGAACTGCCGCCGAGCACCTTGCCGCGTAAGGCGGCGATTGGATGCCCGATGAAGCCCGGTTCCGTGAGGTAGCCCCAGTCGGACCCGGTATTTGCGCCCATGATGTTGCTGTCGGCGATCTGCTGCGGGTAGTCCATTGGTGGGTACACCAGCCCCGCCTCCAGCAACAGAACCCTCCGCTGCAAACTCTCAGTTAGCCGGGTCGCAAGCACCGCTCCGGCTGAGCCGCCGCCGACCACGATGGCGTCATAATTGTTGCTCGACATGGCGTCCTCCATATGACCCGGCGGTCGCTACTACATCACCTTGATGTCATGAGGTCGTACTTCAGTTGGCGAGCGTACCGTCGAAGCCGATCGTCAAGTGCGTGCCATCGCAGAACGGTTTGTTCCCCGACTGCCCGCACCGGCACAGGTGAACCTCGTAGGGCTGGTCGATCTCGCGGCCGTCGTAATCCGTCAGTTTGATGGGGCCGGAAACCAGGTACGGCCCGTTCTCACTGGCGGTGATCGTTACATCGGGGTTTTGGATATTGCCTTCCTCAGGAAGGAGCTTCATCGTCCTGGAGATCGGGAGTCGCCGGATGCGGGTGCCGGTCAAGGCGGCTATCGCGTTGGCCAACGCGGGGGCGACTGATGGCACGCTGACCTCACCGACTCCGCCTGGCTGCTCGTTTGACTCGATCACGTGCACCTCGATCGCGGGTGTTGTGCGCATCCGCACGAGCTTGTAGCGGTCGAAGTTTTGTGTGACGACGTCACCACCGTCACCGAGCGTCACCTCGTCCCATTCAGCAGCACTCAGTCCAAACAAGATGCCGCCTTCGACCTGGGAGCGAACCAGATCGGGGCTCACGGCGATACCGCAGTCAATCGCGCACACGATGCGCTCGACGTGAACGCGAGCACGTGCGGGACCGGGAATCCCTCCGCCAGCGCGGCAAGCTCGCCGAACGCCGCCCGCCTCCCGTCCGGGTGGCGGAGCACCCCCGACTCGATTTCGATCTCTTGTGCCGGCACTCCCCAGGACTCGGCCGCGGCCTCCAGCAGCCGCGCACGTGCGATCGCCGCGACCTGCCGGTAACGCATCCAGAACCCCTGGACAGAATTCGAGTCCCCCGTCAACTGCACAGCGTTGCCGAACACGGGATTCCCGTACAGTTTGGTGTTCCCCGCCGCATGGATCACCTTGATCGAGCTGAGCTCCGCGTCGAGCTCGTCAGCGACGATCGTTGCGAGCGCCGTGTGCACGCCCTGGCCCATCTCCAGTTGGGTCGACAAGACCACCACGCTGCCGTCCTCGCGGATGCGGAGGTAAGGTCGCACCGGGTCAGGTGGATCGTCCGCGGCCATCGGCAGGACCTCGGGCTCGGCGGCCACGGTGAGCGCCGCTAGCCGCCCGTCCGCGGCCAGAGTGTTGGCGGCCGCGTGGATCGCCGCTCGGATCCTGGGGTAGGTGCCGCACCGACAGATGTTCCCGGTCATCGCCGTATCAATCGCGGTGTCGTTCGGCGGCGGGTTCGACTCGAGCAGCGAGATCGCAGCGAGTGTTTGGCCCGGCTGGCAGTAGCCACATTGCACGACGTTGCCCCGGTACCACGCGTCGCGTACAGCGTCTACAACCGGGCCTGAAGCCCCCTCAACTGTGGTAATCGGTTTGCCGACGGCGCGCTCCGTGGGCGTCTGGCACGATCTGACATTGCGACCATCGATCAGAACAGTGCACGCCGCGCAGAAGCTCGATCCGCAGCCAAACTTTGTCCCGTGCAGCGCCAACACGTCGCGTAGCACCCAGAGCAGTGGCGTCTTGGCATGACGATCGTCGACCTCGACGTCAGCACCATTCACAGCTAGTTTCAAAGGGTGGCTCCTTCAGGCTGTGAGTTGTACGGCCGACTTGTTGCATTGAATGAGAGCCGCCGCCAAGTCGTCGTGCACGTGCCACCCAGCCCCGAAACGCGGCGCATTTCGAAGTCTCCACGGTGACAGTCGACTGCCGGGAATCCATGGTCAATCCTGCCGAAATTGAGCATGCGGTGCCTCACCTGACCCGTTGCCCGGATAGGCACCCGGTGGCCCTGTCGCGGGCCTGTTAAAGAGTCTCGATGGTGACTCGTGCCGGCTGGAAACCTGCATACATCAGGTCCGAGTCGCTGCGCGCTTGTGCGCAGAAGCACCGTTCAACGGATGCCGGTGTCGATACTGACGTCTAACCGCGTCACCTGCCCGGCGGTAATGGTGACCACCCGCGGCAGGTCCATGCTGCGGTCGATGCCCGACCGCTTCAGCTCCACCCGGTAATTACCAGGTGAAAGGGCTGCGCTGTAGCCGCAGTCGGGGCCAAGAGCAAACCGAGCCACCTCAGCGCCCGTGTCCGCCTGATACACCACCAGCCCGCGCGCCGTGCAGGCCGCCGGCGATGGCGTTGGTGGAGGCACTCCCACACGCTGGACAGGCTGTAGGGGGCCTATCGTGACCTGCCCCTCGAGGTAGCCCAGCGGCGACGGTGCCACTGGCGGCGCAATGGCACCTGTCCCATCTGATGGAGGCACAGGCGCAGTATTCACATCATACGGATCGGATACGCACAGCGCTTGGCCGCTTCCGTCCGTGGGGTTGTACGCGTAGACGACGCGATAGGTACCGGCATCTGCGTCTGCCGCGAAGGTGCGGGATTGGCTCTCGCCGGGCCCAAGCAGCGCCGCGGCGATGCCGACGCACGGTGGAGTGGGCGGGAACGCCACGTCCTGCCAGGTACCTGTATCGTCCAAGCGCTGCACCCCGAAGGGCCAGGGACTGCCCTGGCAGACGATGCCGCCGAGCGGCGCGATCGCTGTGGTGGTCCCGTTGACTAGCGTAACGGTGACCGATTCGCCAGGAGTATAGCTGGACGCATCGGTGTTGACGGAGACCGTACCGCTCACGGCTGGAGATTGCACCGCACGCCCGTGGCTGCCGCCTGCCACCACGCCCGATGCCAGCGACGCTGCGAGCACTGCCACGAGGGCGGCCAATGGCAGCAAGACAAACCGGGCTCGAATCTTAGTCAGGGCGAACATTCGCTTTAGCACTATCTACTGGTATACGTCGCAGGCACCCGTTTCGTTCCAACACTGTCGGGTCACGGAAAACGAATGCCCTGAGTAGACCCACCAATTCGTATTCAAGAGGACACTCCGCACATCTTCATTGTCGGGCTGCCGGTATAGCTGGAGCGGCCCGCTATTCTGATACGTATCGTCCAGGTACAGCCATGATGCGGTCTGTGTACCGGCTCGTTTTCGGCCGTCCGCTGCGCACGAGCGAAGGAGACCACGAGCGCCTCGACCGGCCGCGTGCGATTGGGGCCTTTGGTCTCGACGCGCTCTCCTCCGTAGCGTACGGACCGGACGAGATCCTCTACGTGCTCGTACTCGCTGGGTCCGCGGGCGTGGCGTGGAATCTGCCAATCGCTGCCGCGATTGTCGCCTTGCTTGCCATCGTAATCACCTCCTACCGCCAGACCATCTTTGCGTATCCGCACGGCGGGGGCTCCTACACAGTCGCTCGGGAAAACCTTGCTACGGGTGTGAGCCTGGTTGCGGCGGCGGCCCTCATGGTCGACTATCTCACCACGGTCGCGGTGTCGATCACGGCCGGCGTTGAAGCAATCATCGCTTTCGCACCGGCTTTGGACACCATTCGGGTGCCGCTTGACGTCGGCCTCATCCTCCTGTTGATGTTCGTCAACTTGCGGGGCGTCCGCGAAGCCGGTGGGCTGTTCGTGATCCCGACTTACATCTTTGTCGGATCGCTCGGACTCCTGATCGCATGGGGCCTTTTCCGACTGACACTTGGAGGCGGGCTGCCGCAGGTACCAGCGCTACCAGCTCAGCCTATCGAGGCGGTTTCGCTGTTCCTGATCCTGCGTGCTTTCGCTGGCGGATGCACTGCAATGACCGGCGTCGAGGCGATCGCCAACGGAGTCCCAGTCTTTCAGCCGCCCGAAACCAAGAACGCCGCCAGCACGCTGGTGATCCTGGCGGCCGTGTTGTGCGCGCTGTTTCTAGGCGTCGTAGCGCTCGGCAATGCGATTGGCGCCGTTCCATCGGGCCAGGCCAACGTCATCGCCCAGATTGGTCAGGCGGTCGTGGGTTCGAGTCCGCTATTTTACCTGGTGCAAATCTCCGCCGCGGTCATCCTCGCGCTGGCGGCCAACACCTCGTTCAATGGGTTTCCGTTGCTCGCGGCCATCATGGCTCGCGATAGCTACCTGCCCCACCAGTTCGGGCATCGCGGGCTCCGGCTCGCCTACTCGAACGGTATCGTGGTGCTCGGTTCGCTGGCGATACTCCTCGTAATTGCCTTCGGCGGCCGTACGCACGCGTTGATCCCGTTGTTCGCGATCGGGGTGTTCTTGTGTTTCACGCTCTCCCAAACGGGGATGGTTCGCCACTGGCATCGCCTCCGTGGGCCCGGTTGGCCTGCAAAACTCGCCATCAATGGCGTGGGTGCTGTGACGACGGGCATCGTCACGCTGATCGTGGTTACCACCAAGTTTGCCGAGGGTGCCTGGATCGTGCTGGTGCTGATCCCGGTGCTCGTCGCGACCTTCAGCCGAATCCACGCGCACTACGTCGACGAGGCGGAGGAGCTGAATGTCGGTCATCCACCACGACCGGCTGCAACGCCCCATAACCTGCTTATTCCGGTGGCCAGGCTTGACTGTGCGGTCGCGGAGACAGTGGGCTATGCGCTATCAATCGGCGGAACGGTGCGGGCGATGCATGTTGTCACCGAAGACGATGATGCGGAGGCACTCCGCACAAGTTGGGCGGCCTGGGGCGTGGAAGTACCGCTCGTGCTCGTGCCTTCGCCGTACCGTACATTGGTCGGTCCGCTGCTGCATGAGATCCGACGCATCCACAAGGAGGCGGGTGGGCGTGTGACTGTGTTACTGCCTGAGGTTGTGCCACGCCACTGGTGGCAGGAGGGGCTGCACAACCAGACCGTGTTGACGCTGCAACTTGCGCTGCGCGGCGCGCCGGGTGTTGTCGTGACCACCGTGCCGGTGCGACTCGAGCGCTAATCGCCAGGTCGCCGATGCAGAACACTCGCGACGCCGTGCAGAACGGTACTGCGCAGTTCAGTCGGCGCCCAGTCCAGCCTGGAATGCCTCGAGCAGCCCGGCCAGTTCGCGCGGCCGTTCAATCGGAATCTCGTGATTGCAGTCCAGCAGCGCCAAGCGCGACCCGGGAATACTTGCCACCACCGCCGCACGCAGCGTCTCCGGAGTAAAGATCGGGTCGTGCAGGCCGCCCACCACGAGCGTCGGCGGCGGGGCATCGCTCAAGCGATCGATGAACGATGTACGGAGGCATGTGCTCAGCGACTCGTCGAGCACCGCGCGCGGGACCTGCACGGCGTCGTTCGCCCAACGCTCGAGCACCTCCCCGCGACGTGTGCGTCCGCGCGCACCAGGTTTTTGTCTACCAGGGAGCCAACCCCATCCAGTAGCAGCTGCGCCGCATCACCAGCCTCAGCAGAAGCCCCCAGAGGATCGACGACGGCGCTCGCGGCAGCCAGCGACCAGGTGCCGACGAGAAGTCCGAGCTGCCGGAAGAGCGCTCGCTCTGCTGGAGTGAGCAGGTCGTAGCTCCATTCGATAGCCGCTCGTAGCGTGCGATGGCGAGCCGGCTGATCTCGCGCGCCGCCGGTCAGAAAGACCAGCCGGTTGCTGAGCCGCCTCAGGATCTCGTCTACGGGGAGAACCCTGCTGCGCGCCGCGGCGAGCTCAGTGGCGAGTGGCAGTCCGTCCAGTCGAGCGCAGAGCTCCGCCACGGTGCGCGCGTTCTTCTCCGACAGGCGGAACTCCGGTGCCACTGCGCGCGTGCGCTGTACAAACAAGGCGACCGACGGTACCGCGCCCAACACCTCCGGCGGGACGGGCCGCGACAAGTCTGGGACCGGCAGCGGCGGGATGGGAAACTCGCGTTCCCAGCTCACCTGGAGTGGTTCTCGGCTGGTGACCAACACCTTGAGGCCGGGCGCGCCGGCAAAGAGCCGGCTGAGGATGCTGCCCGCGGGCAAGACCTGCTCGAAGTTGTCAAGCACCAGCAGCAGCTTCGCATCAGCCAGATACGACACGAGCTGGCGTTCGAGTGCTTGCCCCACCTGATCCATAAAACCGAACGAGCGCGCGATCGCCGGCAGCACCAGATCAGGTTCACGCAGAGACGTCAGATCGACCCACACCCCATCGCCGAACGTATCAGCGACCCGTTCAGCGGTTGCGAGCGCGACCCGCGTCTTGCCTGTCCCACCGGGCCCAGTCAGTGTCACCAAGCGCGGGCCACCGTCGAGAAGCCACTCGCGCAAGGTGGCAATCTCTCGCTCTCGACCGATGAGAACTGTCGCTTGCGACGGCAGGTTGTGCCGCATGCTAGGTTCGTTCGGCGAACTTCTGAGATGGGACATTCATGAAATTCCGTCGTGAGCGTGTGAAGCTCCTCGGCTGGCGAGGGACGTAACGTACTCTATCTGCGACAACACGTCGACCCGCACCCGCCTCCGCCACCGCCGCAACCGCCGCCATCGCGGGCACTCTTCATCACGGCCATCATGGATGCCTCGATCGGTGCGCACGCCAATGCTGCCCTCAGGCCGGCGATAGGGCAGATGATGCACCGCAACATGCAGACGCGGATGGTCGACCCAGCCGAGTTGAAAGTGGCCTTGTGGTTTTACGTGCCGGGACGGGTGCAGCCGGTCGATTGGCAGGGCTTCCGTGTTCTACGGCTCAATCGGAAGGAACGCTCTGTCGAGTTCGAAATCGCTGCGCCCTTCGAATTGCCAGAACATCGCGTGAATGCCTACCTGCACGATACCTTGAAACAGGTGCCTGCACTTGCGGAAGCGACCTTACATCTTCGCGCACCGCGCGCGTCCTCACCCGCCCGCCGCACGCCTGCGCATCGTCGCGCGCATCGCGAATCAGATTCCCGCCGCGGAGTCGTTGCTTGCTTGCAGGACTCGCCGAAGAAAGTCGATGAGGAGTTCTCTTTCGGCATTTGAGAGCGGACGCAGCAGCTCGTCCTGGACCTGCAGGACTACCTTGTCGAGTCGCCGCAAGCGGGCCGCGCCGGTGGCGGTGATGGCCACGATGTTGCGCCGGCGGTCTTCAGGGTCCGCTGTTCGCTTCACGTAGCCGCCGGCGGCGAGCTCATTGAGTGCGGCCACCACATCGCTCTCGTCGATGGCGGTGCGCCTGCCAAGTCTGGCCTGGCTGGCCGGGCCGTACTCCCGAAGCGCGGCGAGCAAACGGTAGTGGTACCCGCGTGACCCGGCAGTGGCAAATGCCGCGGTGAGCAGCCGATGGGCGTGCAGCGACGCCTCGCTCAATAACCAGCTGGGCATCTGCATGAGCCGTGACGGGGCTGCGTCCATCGATTCCAACGCCGTGATCCTACCTGATTGTTGGCGCGACCCACTATTTTCGTATATATTTGGCCGTGCAAACGAATTGACGTGCCTATCGTGATCCGGAGCAACACGACACTCAATCCGTTGGTCCACGCTCAACTCAAGGAGCCAGGCATGACCACTAGTGCCACGCCAACCACCCTAAACCCGTCGATCATCGGCCAGGCCGAAAAGGCGCACTCAGCGATCCTGAACCGGATACTCGTTGGAACGACGCTCGACGAGAAGCAGTGGATCACAGTACAGGTGGCCCTCGCGGCGGGCGCAACCTTCGACCAGGTCCAGCTCGTCGCCGGCGTTGCCAGCGCCGCGAAGGTCGACCCGGCGGACGTCGAGGCGGCCATTGCCGCGCTAACAGGTGCGGGGCTGGTCCAGGCAGTGCCCGGAGCAGCTGGCCAGCTCACCTTCACAGCGTCTGGTCGCGTGCTTGTCGAGAACCTGCGCGGTGAGACCCGTGACATTATCGCGCGGGCCTACGGCGACATCCCGGCCGACGACCTGGCCACTGCCGCTCGCGTGCTGACCGCCATCACAGCCAAGATTTCCGAGGAACTGGCCGCGAACTGAAAGACACGTTCAGATCGGTGACACAGATCAGCCTCTGGCGCGCGGCGTCCACGTGATGGCCTGGTCTGCGGATTCGGCAACTCAAAGGAGTGATGCTGGTTGCTGGGGGAGGGACGGACGGCATGCTCGTCGTACGCGGCGACGATCTCCGCGCGTTCCGCCTGTACCGCTTTCGATGTCGCGGGTGTTGGAAAGGAGCCAGGCTCCACGATGGCGACGTCGATGCCAAACGGTGCCACCTGGTAGTGGAGTGACTCGGCCAGACCTTCGAGGGCCCACTTCGTCGCGGCATACAGGCCACCGCGATGCGGCAGCCCTCGACCCAGCGTGCTGGTGACGAATACGATCAGCCCCGACCGTTGGGCGCGCATTGTCGGTAATACGGCGTTGCTGACGCGCAACGGGCCGAATGCGTTCAGTCCGAACCGGCTCTCAACCTGGCTGATGGAGAATGCCTCGAGTGGTCCAGTCGCCGCCACTCCTGCGTTATTGACCAGGACATCGACACGTTTGGTACGCCGCATAACCTCCTGCACCGCGCCGTCGACCGAGCGGTCGCTCGTCACGTCCAGCTCCAGGACATCGATGCGGGCCCCCTGCGCCGCGGCCCACCTCCGGAGTCCGTGGGCCGCTGGAGCGTTTCTCGATTGGACATCGCGCATGGTGGCAAAGACGTGGTGACCGTGACTCGCGAGTGTCTTCACAATCAGCTCGCCGAAGCCACTGCTGCACCCTGTCACCAGCACGGTTGACCCGCCTGGCGGCATGCGTCCGGTGGTCAATCTTCGAGGGGACGGAGCAGCAGCGAGCGGATCTCCCCGAACTGCCGCGGCAGCTGCGTCCACGTCCCGCCGCCGTCCTGGCTCTTGTACAGCAAGCCCAGATTGGTGCACGTGTACATCAGATCTGGCTGCGCCGGATGGACGGCGATGTGCAGTCAAACGGGCGTGGCGTCGAGGTCAGGCCGGCGTCGAGGCTGGCGAACAGGCCTCGATTGGTCACGGCGAAGACCCAGCGCTGACCGTCCTGATAGGTGACGGCCAGGCCGTGGATATCCTCCGTGTCCAGACCTCGGACGTGCTTGGCGAATGTCTTGCCACCGTCTTCGGAGCGCCACACGCCGTCGATCTCGACGCCCACCCACACCAGGGCTGGGTCGCGCGGGTCAAAGACGATCTGCGCGATGCGCGGAACTTCGACCGCTGGACAGGAGGTCGCCAAGCCAACGGCGAGTGCGGTCCACGTCTGACCGGCGTCCTCCGACCGAAACAGGCGCGGCTCGCGTGCGTGTTGGCCACTGAATCCATGGTCGTCACTGACCGCACGCATCCGCCAGATGGTATCGACTAGCGAGCTTTAAGGGAGGGGGTGGCTTCCGGACGAGTCAAGTTTAGGCGGCGGGTTTGGATGAGGTCCAGAGGTCGTGGAGTGCGGTGTCGAGTTGGTGGAGTGCGGCGTCGATACGGGAT
>Ga0137390_10002718_pt1 | contig 14200 bp, 14 predicted proteins | sample 15con2h24AmetaG_FD_104937 | JGI IMG/M metagenome (GOLD analysis project Ga0137390, IMG submission 104937) | Vadose zone soil microbial communities from Angelo Coast Range Reserve, California, USA - 15con2h2.4A metaG | ecosystem: Environmental > Terrestrial > Soil > Vadose zone > Saprolite... | reverse complement strand
GAATATGGCAACGCTCTTTCCTGGTCTCCAGACGGAAAGTATCTGGCCTTTTCGGGACAACTCTCACCTCAGAAACCCAACAGCATTTTTTTGCTTGCGCTTGAAACTCTTGAGAAGCGCCAAGTCACGACACCGCCCGTCGGCTCTATTGGTGATTCGACCCCAGCATTCTCTCCTGATGGAAAAGTTCTGGCTTTTGTTCGAGGAGCTTCAAGTCGTGACGTTGAGATCTACGTTATGCCGGCCGCCGGCGGTGAACCGAGGCGACTTACTTTTGATCATCGCAGCGGTAGAAGCCTGGCTTGGACTGCGGACGGCCGCGAGATCTTGTTCTCATCGTGGTTTTACGGCAGCCTCAGTCTTTGGAAGGTCCCGGCCTCAGGTGGTATTGCTGAGCAGCTAGCTGTTGGAGGGGAGGGTGCCTCCACCCTGGCTGTTTCGCGACAGGGGAACCGCCTCGCGTATTCACAGGAATTTAGAGACACCAACATTTGGCGAATTCGTATCGGTGGTTCTTCAAACAAGGATGGTCCTACTCGATTAATCTCCTCTACACGGCAGGACTATGGTCCTCAATACTCGCCGGACGGAAAGAAAATTGCTTTCTCATCAGGTCGATCTGGAAGTAGTGAGATCTGGGTGTGCGACGCTGATGGATTAAATCCGGTGCAGGTGACTTCGTTCGGTGGTCCTGACGTAGGCTCACCACGCTGGTCTCCCGACGGTGGACAAATTGCTTTCGATTCTATAGCGGCTGGTCATCGGGACATCTATGTGGTGAGCGCGGAAGGAGGAAAACCACGCCGTCTTACCGATGATACTTCCGACGATGTAAGGCCGAGCTGGTCATTAGATGGAAGGTGGATCTACTTCGGCTCCAACCGGACCGGAGATTGGCAGGTGTGGAAGGCGCCCGCCGAAGGAGGTCAGGCCGTGCAAGTGACTCGACAAGGTGGACGGGAAGCATTCGAGTCATTTGATGGCAAGTTTGTTTACTATTCCAAAAGCTTCGGCGTCCCGGGCATTTGGAGAGTACCTCCGGCTGGTGGCGAGGAAGTGCGCGTCCTGGATGAACCCCTCCAGGGATTCTGGGCCCTGGCTCACAATGGCATTTATTTCGTCAATCCGAACGCGACGCCCCATCCAACCATTGAGTTCTTCACCTTCAACACAGGTCATCCGACGCGCCTTGCAGCCATCGAGAAAGAACTTCAATTGGTGTATCCAAGTCTCGCTGTTTCTCCCGATGGCAGGTCGCTTCTTTATGTGCAAGTGGACAGTTTTGAAAGTGACATCGTGCTAGCCGAGAACTTCCGTTAAGCGACAAAAAGAAGTTCGTTTGACCGCAGTTACGCCTTATCTCTGGTATCGCTCGCGGCCGTTGCTGCTGCCGATTTTTGCTGGTTGCGCTTCGCGATTGCGTAAAGGATCGTTTTAACTTGGAACGGCGTTAGATTCGGATACCCTTCCATCAACAACGCAATGATTCCGACAATGTAGGGACATGCAAAGCTATTCCCTGTTAACTGTCGATAACCGCCGCCCGGCCAGGTTGTTTTCACCTCAACCCCCGGCGCGACCAGTTCGATGACATGCCCATAGCGATAACCAAAATTGAACGGGTCGCCACCGGCCCTTTTGACTACTGAGACTATCGATGAGGAAAAGATTGAAGGGTAACTCGGGTAGGGCAGATTGTTTGCCGCCGCCACAACAATGCAACCTGCGTGATACGCCCGATCCAGCAGGTCATGCAGTGGTCCAAAGTAATCCCTTTTTGTCGTCCCTAAAGAAAGGTTAATGACATGAAACTTCTGTTTGATGGCATAGTCGAGTCCGACAAGGAACATATCGCCTGAGCCGGAAGCATTAGGTCCGAGCACTTTAACGCTGTAGATCTCGGCGTTGGGCGCGACACTCGTGATGATACCGGCGCAAGCGGTGCCGTGCCCTGCTTGATCGCCCGAAGTAGAAGGATGGAAGTTGATTTTGCCATTCTCCGCCACTGCCTCAACTGATTCCCTGACTTTTCCTTTTAGATCAGGGTGCTCAGTGTCTATGCCGCTGTCGACAATGGCAACCCGCACACCGCGACCGGTGCAGCGCTCCCAGCTTGTGTCTTCTCGGATTGCAGTCCACAGGTCTGGCAGGGCATTCCCATCATTCAGGGCAACATCAGACTGCGGCATCTGCACATCTCCTCAGCTCGAAATTACAAATCAAAATCCGGAGTAACTAGTATTCACCGCCGACCGCTTTTCCGTGAAACGGGCGAAAGTCTCCAACAGATCACGACACAATTCACGCTCCGCTTCACCTTTGCTAAAAATCTCTCGTAGCGAGATCCAGAGCATTCCAATGTCTCGGTGTTCGGGAGCTGTAACAATACTATTCACCCACTCGCGCAGATCGTCTGCAGACTCCTGGCCTCCTTCTATCCCGGAAATTACAGTCTTAATGGAGCGATCGAAAATAGATTCAACTAGTTCCGCAATTTCGTGGGCGTCAACTATCCGGGCCAGTGCATCAGCAAAGTAAGCCGCATGGTCCATCTCTTCCGGTGTGAAGGGTGGATAGGGCGGTTCACCTTTGCGATTCACGAATTCCAACACGCCTACCATTTCATTTCCCGTTCGCAAGGGCGTCGCCAGCAGCGTGATCGTCTTGAAGCCGGTTTTTTTGTCGGCCTCAGACCAGAATGATCCTTCATTGGACACGTCAGACACGGCCATTGGCTGGCCGGTCGAGAAAACTAACCCAGCGATCCCTTTGCCGGGCGGGATGTGAAGCTTGAGCAACTCTTCTTTGACATCGCTGATCGCTGTCAAGAATTTCAAACCCCCTTCACTCCCGTCTCGCACTAACACCGATGCTTCCTCTGAACCAACAGTGTTAGCCGCAAGTTGCAAAAGATCCTCAATAGCGCGCTTGAGCGGCGTGGTCAGTGAATCTGAGACATCGATGGCATCGATGACTTCACGCAATTGGGTTGCAAAAGGTCCGGCGTCGTCAGTTGCATAAGCGCCTTGTGAGAACTCGTCGTAACCAGTGTCAAAACTTTCTTCACTCATAGTATTCTTCTCAGACCTGGGCAGTTTTAGTTTTCTGATCCCAAGAGGGCGCGGTACCCAGAATAAATATTTGAGATGCTCTGTAGCCACTAGAGCATAGCCGTGGGGGCTTGCAAAGAGGCATTTACGAAAGAGGCATTATACAGTTGAGGGCGATTCGCGCAATAACTTTGCTGGTTAAGAGCGTTGTCTTAATCTGCAGAGACTGAACCATCCAGATGATGACACTCAACCGCAGAACAGGAAGCGGTAGCGACCTGGCCGATCCGCAACGTTCAACCTACTTGCCATACTCGGTGGTGCATTGCGGATCGGCCAGGTCGCTACCGCTTCCTGTTCTGCGGTTGAGCGACATTTCATCAGGCGAATGGTCGCCCGACTTTGTCACCACCGGAAGAAATTATTTTCAAGTTCAGACACTGCGTGTTTTAGAGTAATGGTTGAGTTTGACGTCGACACGGTAACTTTCTGAAACGCCGAATGATGTAATTTAATAGCCGTGGTAATCGGCATAAAGGATCAATAAAGGGAGCAAAGATGAATATTGAGCCAGAAGTTTCCGCTGGATTAATAAGACCGCAGGAGCGCGTTGCCACGCTTATGGGCCGCGCATTTGAGTCAAGTCAGTCTGGAAGTCTGGATAAAGCGATGGCCCAGTTGGAGGAAGCCTTAGCTGAAGCAAGGGCGACCCCATATGAAATAGAGTTTCAAACGCGCATTCAATTGGCAATGAGCCTCGCAGATGCGTACCAATCGGCCGGTCAGATTCAAAAGGCGTGCGGGATGCTAATGGAAGAGTCCGCGTTTGCGGAAAAAATTTCGCAAGTCATGCAGGCCACTGGCACGCCGCCGCAAAAACGTGCTGCAACAAGTGGCTACTTACAGGTGCGCGATCGTTCAACCCAAATGAGTCTGCTCGGACAGGAAGCCCCAGAAATTCCTGTCAAAGAATGGATCAAGGGCGGGCCGGCATCGCTGGCTCACTTTCGTGGCCGAGTCGTACTGCTGGAATTCTGGGCCACATGGTGTAAACCCTGCCAGGAAATGTTTCCGAAACTCACAAAGCTGTATGAGGGCAAGCGTGCTGAGGGTTTGGAAGTCATTGCTCTTACCCGTCACTACATGGCTTTTCGCGGGCCTGCTGAATCGATGATCGAGGAACGTCAACTGATGCTCAACATGATTACTGAACATGGCGTGAATTTTCATGTTGGGATCGCCGAAGACGAGCGACTGCAAGGAATTTACGGCGCAAATGGACTGCCGACAGTGTTCCTCATTGATCGCAACGGGATAATACGGTATGCCGGTCCAGGCGAAGGCGATATGACATTTAACAAGCAGTTACAACAATGTCTGGAACGGGTGACGTAGAAAAACTATCGTCAGAGATCCGCAAAAAAGCTTGTCGCGTCACGTCATCGCTGGTAGGATGCGCTTGCTTCAATATTATGGTCCTGTGAAAGTCACCTCTGAGTCGCGTACCAGGGGAATGGCGAGTAGTATTCTCTCTTTTTCCTGGTTCTTCAGAGGTCTTACAAAGAGCGAAAACGCAGTCCAGAGGCGCCTCAATCCCAGCGTCGTCAAGCGTTTAATTCTCGTCTCGAATATCCGCGGTGACTATTTTGGAACCCGAAGTGATAAAACACAGGGTTCGAATATTCGTCGATTGAAGCAAGTTAGATGGCTACCGCTGCCAGAAGAATTCTCGGGCAGCATCAGATCATACGGGCCAAAACGTGACGCCCCCAAGGCCTCATCGCGGCGGCCGGTTCGATTCAACCTGAGGACTCCAATCTCCTCTCAACCAATCCACTTTAACCAAGGAGAACAGCAATGGCGATTTTGACCTCAACGCCCGGAGAGGGCAATAAAGTAGGCGTTTATGATGTCCCAGATAGCGTACTCCAACAGTATGCAGTTACGGGCGAGAAAGCAGCGCAGATGTTTCCCGAAAGCAAAAAGGCCTCGGGCAGCGAGATCCCCAAGAGCAGCGCTGCGATGAGCGCGACAAAAGTGGAAAATGCAGAGAGCCTGGGTGAAGTTCAGGCCTATAGCGACGTCTGCGTTTGTCGTCAACTTCTTTGTAATGTCTACGGATGCTGGTGGCACTACTACTATTGCTACTGCTAGAAACGCACCGCAGATACCGAGTGTTAGCAGAGGGTGCCTAAAGATCCCAGATATCACGTCTGCCTTCGGCACTTTCATTGTCAGGCTATTCACAGCCGCGGGTAAAGACTGGTTTCTTGCCCGCGTGCTGTGTTTGTATTACTACTACCCCGCTTACACAGCTTTTCTCTGTCCTGATCAGAAGGGAAAATAATTCATGTCGAAGCCTCCTATTCCTGGAATGCCGGTCCCTGGCATGTCCCACGAGGGGCATTCCGGACAACCAATCGAAATGCCTGCAGGCCAGCCCCCTGGTGTTGCTTTGCCTGGAGACTTGCCGCTTGGGCCTGAAGGCATACCTGGAGATGAGAGGCCCGGCGGCGGCAAAATCCGCATGAAGGAAATGCCTCGCATGAACGCGCGTCCCTACCTCAAACGCGCTTTCAAGCTTCTCGGTGAGCACAAGCCATTCGTGGCGCTGTCGCTGTTTTTCTCGTTAGTTATGTTCTTGCTTCCCTTTGTGGCGGCTGCTGCTTTTGGACCACTCATCAAACTGTTTGGGGACGGTGCAAAAACAGGCAACTGGAACACCGTCTGGACCTTGAGTGGTTCCTTCTATGACAAGGCGGCACATGGCGGGGAAGCGGGCTGGTTTTCGATACCCTTTATCACAGACTGGCTAGCTACGCCGTTATCCTTCACCACCATCTTCGTGATCTGGACCTGCGCCATAGTGCTGCGTAATGTCCTTGATATCTTTCGGGCGTGGGTGGACGCGAATTTAGAGCAACGACTGCTGACGGGATTCCGACAAAAACTCTATGAGCACATTCAAACACTCTCGCTTGATTTCTTTATGGGCGGCCAGACTGGGGCATTGATGCAGCGTGTGCTTTCAGAGACCACAGCGGTCCAGCGACTGCTTACGCAAGTGGTACTGACTCCGGTTGTGGATGCGATTGTACTGATTATCGTCATCAGCTATTTGTTGGCGCTGAGCTGGCAGATGACGCTCGTGTTGTTTGTCATGGCTCCTCTCACTGTTCTTATGTTCCGTTTCACGAGCGCTAAATTGCAGCAGGGAGCAATGGGAATCAACCTGAGCGCTCGAGAGTTGGGCTCGGAACTGGAGGAAACCATAAATGGCATTTCCGACATTCAGGTCTTCAACGCACAGCCGAAAAGAAATACCCGATTCTGGGAAGCGTCGAAGAATGCGGCCAAAAGTACGGCGAGCACAACTGCCTGGATGAGTCTCAGCAATAGTGGCGCGCAGGTCTTTATCTCGTTGACCACCGCTCTCATCCTGCTGTTTGCCATTCTGCTAGGCCAAAAATGGGGACTTACGTTTGCGAGCGCCCTGGTCTTTATGCAGATGGCGCCAAACTTGTTTACGCCCGTACAGAGACTGATCAGCTCCTACACGATGTATCAATCATTGGTGCCAGGGATCGTCTCCACTTACGAATTGTTCGATACAAAGCCAACCGTTGTTGAAAAACCGGGAGCCATAGCTCTAGGTGAAGTTCATGGTGACATCAACTTTGACAACGTCGTCTTCGGTTACTCGCCAACACAGAAGGTCTTGAACGGCGTTTCTTTTGAGATCAAGGAAGGTGAGACCATCGCATTCGTCGGACCGATCGGTTGCGGCAAGTCTACAATCATGAACTTGATTTTGCGGTTTCTTGACCCGCAACAGGGACGGATTCTGCTCGAAGGTAAGGACATCTCCAACGCAACTCTCAATTCCTTGCGCGAACAGGTTTCAAAGCTTTCGCAATTCCCCTTCTTCTTGAAAGACACGATCAGGGAGAACGTCAGACTCGGTAGAAACGAAGCGACCAACGGGGAGATTGAAGAGGCCTGCAAGCTGGCACATATCCACGACGTTATCGTTGACCCGCAAAGAATGCCGCGGGGTTACGACACGGTAGTTGACGTCCAGGTACCATCCGGTGGGCAGAAGCGTTTGATTGCTCTGGCGCGCTGCTTATTGCGCAAGCCCGAGGTGCTGCTGCTGGATGAACCGACCGAGAATCTGGACGCGGATCAGCGTAACCGGCTGATTCAGGTAATTAGAGAGTATGCGCGGGAGAGAACGTGTCTGGTAATTAGCCATGATCTCAATTTTGTAGCTGCCGTCGCGGACCGGATCTTGGTAATTGACAAAGGGCGAGTAGTCGATCAGGGCACGCACGACGAGTTGATCGAACGCGAAGGTCTGTACAAGACGCTCTATCAACTGAAGAATGTTGATCCGTCACTACTTCGCACACGCGGGGGCGATGGTGGCGCTAAGAAGGGGATTCCGGGAGCCCCAATCGAGGGAATGGGTATGCCCGGTGGAGCTATGCCCGGCGGAATGCCCGGTTGAAGCTGGGATCTATTCCCGCGTTGATAGATTAATTAGGCAAAACCGTTCCTCTTAGCGCGTCCCAAAATTGGGTAGTGTCATAGTTTGGAAATTCTTACTCTGCGCGATCTCTGCGACCGGCGGTGGATACTCGTGAGACACTCAACTACAGAACAGGAAGCGGTAGCGACCTGGCCGTTTGGGTATCACTCAATCAAAGGGATGAGCGCGTGGCATTATTTAGCGAGGCTCAGGTCATTTGAGCTAAAACGCTGATTGAGTCTGCCGTAACGGCCAGGTCGAACCGCTTCCTGTTCTGTAGTTGAATGGTCCGCTCCTCGGTCCTGTAGTCGGTAGCGACCTGGCCGTTTGGGTATCACTCAACCAAACGGGTCAGCGCGTGGCATCATTAGCAAGGCTCAAGTTCATTTGAGCTAAAACGCAGATTGAGTCTGCCGCAACGGCCAGGTCGCTACCGCTTCCTGTTCTGTAATTGAGTGACCCGCGTTACGCGTGTCTAAAAAGTGCAGCATCAAGTTTGGATTTCTACTTGTTGAGCTACCGTCTTGGACTCAAGTAGGGGTTCTTTCAAAAAATTGTTGGAAAAAGCTCTTTGCCAATATAATAGGCTAACTTTGACCGATTATCGCACTCGCTTCGCAGACACTTCGTGTGCATCGGAGTATCTCCACAATCTAACAGTGGGGACTGCTGATCTGGATGCAATCTATGCCCGCTGCGCCGAAGCGTATCCAGAGGTTGATTTGTCGCGCGAAGAATTCAAAGAAGCCGTCATTGGGGCTGTAGACAAGTATCTGGTCGGTTTCGCAAAGGAAGGCGAAATACCAACGGCCCAGGAAATCCGTAAGTTCATTAGTGAGCTTCAAGACCTTGATTTATACCTCACGCTCGCCTGCGCACGTGGTGATGAACAAGCCTGGTGGCAGTTTGATCGGCAGTACCGGTCGTTTATTGAACGTCTCGCACATCAACTTGTTGGCAGAGGGATGGACGCCAATGAAGTTATCGATTCTGTCTATGTCGAGCTTTATGGAACGAAGGCAGTGAACGGAGTTCGTCAATCAAAGTTCAGGACCTATACGGGGCGGGGCACGTTGCGTGGTTGGCTGCGCACAGTCATATCGCATGCGGCAGTAGATTTGTATCGAGGGCGACAGGATGAGATCCCATTGGAAGAGTGGTCAAATAGTGGTGCCGAAATGCCTGAGGGCCAGGGTTGGCGCACCGAGGCGCACGGAAGTGAAATTTCAATGTTGGAAAAAGTAGCGCGCGAACGTTATCGCTCGGTGACCATCGCGGCGTTGGACCAATCACTGGCAACACTCGATGCTCACGAGACGCTATTGCTCCTTTACTACCATGTGGAGGGCCTCAAGCTTCGTGAGATCGCTCGCATTGTTGAGGCACCCACCTCCTCAATTCGACGTTGGTTCCAGCGACGGTCGAAACGGCAACGCACTTCACCGACGCGAGTACATGAATCGACCGTGATGCGTTGGTTGGACAACGTGTATAGAAAGGTTGCTGATCGTTTTCAATCCGAGTTGAAGGACAAACATGGCTTGAACCCAGCCGAGATCGATATTTGCCTGGATATTGCTACTGAGGACTTTGGTCAGGGTGTGGGTCTTAATCTCGAAAGGGCTGAGAATAAGAGCTTGAGCAAAGGAGAAGCTGAAAGCCCTCGAGTTGAAGGAGCCTCGTAAAGAACACGGTGAAGCGACACAGCACAAAAAAAGAGACGGCGGCCATTCGATACATGATCCATCATCGTCTCAAGACATACACAAAGGTCGAGGCGCTGGATGCCCACCCCGATGATGATACAGTCAGTGCTTTTGTCGAGGGCCGAATCGAGGAAGCAGGATCATCACAGATGGTTTCCCACTTGATCACTTGCGGATCTTGCCGTCATACCACAGCCCAATTGGCTCGTCTCGACTCTCAGATCAATGCGGAGAACGATTCGCCATTAAAGCATGAGGGGCTGGGTCGAGTGCGCTTGCTGCTGGAGGGTTTGGCGTCGCGCGTGATGCCGTCATATGAAGAGGATGTTGTCTTCGCGTACCAGAATCCGTCTGAAGTAAGTACGGAAGCCATTGAACCAGCACCCGAAGGGTCAGACCAAACACAGTCCTCTGCGGAGACGTCGAGCCAGGTGAAAGAGACGAAACCTGATTAGCATGTAACGATAGGAGCTTCCCCATGAATGAAGATTATGCCGCGATTATTACAGGCCTGCCGCTATTCAAGGGATACACTCTAGATGGCGCCAAAAGGATCCTGCATGGCGGTGAAATCAAGATGGCTTCCCCGGGAGAAGTCCTTTTCAAGGAAGGCGATCCCCCGGCATTCGTCCTTCTGGTTCTCAAGGGCAAGCTGCAGGTATACGTCGAACGTCACGGAAAGGACATGGTTTTGACTGATGCGGGACCGAGTAAGATCCTGGGTGAACTGTCTGTGTTGTGCGGAATCCAGCGCTCAGCTTCAGTCCGGGTAGTCGAAGACTCGACGCTCCTTCAATGGGAAGCGGCCGAGTTCCGCGGACTGCTTGTCAAAGATGTGTTCCTGTCTGAGCGGATCTTTCGGGAGTCGTTGCGCACTTTGATCGATAAGGAACGAGCACTGATCGATTCCCTCACAAAGTCGGAGGACGCCCCGAAGTAAAGCGAACAGACAGCATAGGTAAAGAGGTCTGTTTACATTTCCAGTTGCAGGAACCGTTCGATGACCTCTCTGGGCCAGCGAATGTGATTGACACCTTCGCGAACGGTAGCAAGATCTACCTGGCACGCTTCTTCGCTCGTGACTGGCATGAGTTCGCGGCGCAGAATCGTCTCTTGGCGCTCTGGGTAAGAAGAACAATTGGAATGTTTTTCGACTAGCGTTGACACGTTTCACCTCTAAGTAATCAGGGATTTAATGCCGAGAAGGTGACGGTGCACCTTCAGGTCAATACCTTACAAGCGGTATACCGCGATCGGTTGATCGAGTAGAGGATTCCTCTAAATGCGGGTTAATGGATGTATTTGGCAGCAAACCCCGATGGGTCGCAATGGACGGTCAAACCAACTTGACAGGTTAAGGTGACCAGTCGGTCATGATGAAGAAGGTCATGATGAAGATCTTGACCTGCTGCCTGGTTTCGGAGCATTATCGCGACCTAATTGCTAAGGTTTCCAGGCTGGCCGCAAAGCCTGCGTTCATCTCGCATCCTTCCTGACCAGCCCTACCGCTAATTTCAATGCGCTTCTCCACAGAGGTGTATTCACCGGCAAGGAGCTTCTCCCATGTTTCCCCTGCCTAACTCTAAGCTTCTCACTAGTCATTTGTTGGAGCGAGCACCACTGACCTTGGTAGCAGTATTGCTCTTCACGGCTGCGCTTCAGGGGATAGCGCAACAGCCGAATCCCAACGAACAACAACGCGGGATGGGTTTAGCCGCCGCTACCACAGAAAAGCGCGTGGCGTTGGTCATTGGCAACAGCCGTTATGAAACGTCCTCGTTGCGTAACCCTGTCAACGACGCCAACCTGGTAGCCGCCACGCTGCGCGAGATGGGCTTTGACGTCATCGCGCGCACACTATTCCAATGCGAATTGGTTTTGGGAGATCAAAAACGGGCATCTCATCGTATGCCGCCTTTACTACCTCTTCAAAGGAACTCTGAAGATTGTACAGGTGGTTACATAGCTCCACCACAAATTGGGTCGATATTGTCGAACCACCTTGGTCAAGCCAAATGAACATTGCCCCGTCGCCGAGAAATTTCTCGTGAGCCGGTAGAGCAGTAAGTGCCGATCTTGTCACTGTAGGTTTAAGTTCACTTGGCAGCCAGTATTGAGCGCCACCATATATTATTCGCCCGATAGCATCATTAACACGGTTCAGAAACTTGGGAACGTAGTCCTGCACGTCAGGCTGATTGAAGAATTGCGAAAAGCCTTCAAGGTCGTAAATGACAACCAAACCCTGCTTAGGTCGACTAGCAGTAGCTTCAAATTGGATTGTTCTCTCTTTTGTCATAGACAATGAAACGCTTACCCGAAAACCGCGTAGACATTGAGCGCCAGAGTTTCTAAATGTGCAGCAACTTTGTTGGCTCCTATCTTTAGGGAATTAGGATGCCCGCACCCGTTTCGAAGCTTAAGAGCTGTGTCGAGCTCCTGCTTGACGTTTTTACCAATCATCGAAATGGCTGCAGCGATCTCGAGAAAGGTTGCCTCTTTCAATTTGCCGACGTCGTCTGTGTTTTTCGCGGCCTTCCACTTCGCATCACGCTTCAGAGCTTCCGCGTTGAAAGCTGGAAGATATTTAGCCACGACATGATCGTGCAAGAGAGCCATCGCGCCCACCCAGGACAGGGCTACAGCTGCCCGGAATAGAGATTGCTCTGCGCAAACAATAGCTTCTGTGAGGAACGCGCGCGCATCTTCATTCTTGAGTTTTGGTAGAAGCGCGCGAAGAGATTGCGCCTCCGTCGCCGCTGGCGACGTCGCTAGCTCTTGGGCCGCCAATCCAGCGACGTACTTTCTACCGGCGTCGGCTAGCTCCCATCCTTGGGGAGTCTTGATTGCCTTATCTTCAGCCGAAGACAAGTGTGCTGAAAAGTTGATTGTCTTGGCGCTCTTTATTCCAGCGTCGATTGCAAGCTTCCGGACGTGTTTAGTCGATACAGCTTGGGCTCCACCCGCCGCGACGCACAAGAGCGCAACGTCGGTTTTAGTAAGACGCTGACGGTGGACCGCTTGCTTAAGTTGCTCAAGCGTTAGCAAGTTTTGCCTCCAGATCGGCTCGCGTCTTTGCTGTTAAAGCATACGCGTCTGTTGCCGTCTCAGATAGTTCGTCGTCATCAACCGCAGCTTTCAAATAATTAGTCAGGTTGCCGGAGTAACTCTTCCTGTAGTAGCTGCTCGCTTTCTGCATCTCAGCCAAAAGTTCCTTTCGAGAGAATGTTTCCTTTTTTAAAACAAATGTCAGGTGCACTGCAGCAGCGAGCAGAAGGTCCCCTCCAGAACTCACCTTCAGTCGTGCTGCAATTGTGCCAGTCGTGAGGGATAGAATCTTGTGCGTGTCCTTAGCGGTGCCCGCCAGACTGTCCCTAGCCGGAACTGTACCCGCTGCTTTGTGGAGTTCCATCGCCGTCTTTAAGAGCTCTGGTAGTTCTTGCTTGAGGAATTCCTCATTTCCTTCATAGTCGATCTCCACTTCGCCGATTCGTATTTTCAGTTTGCTGCTCACGTTAGTTCTCCATTGTTGTGCCGTCGGTGAGGTGTAAACGCGCCGGTGCGCGTCTACACAAGACCACGAACTATCTGACCCCTTGTATTTGGTGCAGTTTGAGGTGCACTAAAGGAAAGTTGAGAGGAAGCGAGCTATTCTCCGGTACGTTAGAGGGAAACTTAGAGGGATTGAGAACCGCCTCCAAGGCCTTACGCTTCGAAGACTTTCAAATTTCCAAAGAAAAACTGGTGAGCCGTGGAGGGCTCGAACCTCCGACCCGCTGATTAAGAGTCGGCGGCAAGTGAACGTAGGTGAACGTAGAGGAACGACAAACCATCGAATTTAAAGTGCATAGCATCTGAGAGATAGAGCGAACGATGCGCTCATGTTCACGGATGTTTAGCTGCCTGTGTAGACGAGTGTGTAGATGAAAACTAAAAATTACGTTGAGCGAAATAAAAAAATATACGCGCGGGTGACGTACAGGGATTCGGCCGGTCGTCGTCGGCAAATCTGGCGCAGGGTTACAACGAAGACTGCTGCGCAAGACAAAGCCCGCAGACTGGTCCAAGACCTGGATGAGTTCGGTGTTGAATCCTTCGAACATGATTTGAGCTTAGGAAAATACTTGGACCGCTGGCTTAAATCTGCCAAGAAGAAACTCAGCGAACGCACGTATGGAGACTATGAGAGTCTCCTGGACTTGTACGTTCGCCCGGTCTTAGGAAAGAAGCGATTGAAGAAGCTTCGGCCGCTGGACTTTCAGGCTGTCGTGGATTCGATGACGGAAAAAGATTTGTCACCGCGCACGGTTCGGTATGCGCATACGGTCGTATCCTCGGCCATAAAGCAGGCGGTGCGGTGGAAGGTTATGACGAGCAATCCCGCGCAATTTGTGGAACTGCCGAAACAAGTAAGAAAAGAAATGCAGGCGCTTTCGGTCGAGCAAGCGAAGAAGTTCTTGCAACAAGCTGCGAAGGATGAGTATGGCATCCTCTTTGAGTTTGCGCTCATTTCCGGTATGCGGCCGGAAGAATACCTTGCTTTGAAATGGGAAGATATTGACGAGAATGGCGTGAGTGTGAGGCGCGTTTTGGTTCGAAGGAGAATGGTGCGAAAGAAAAACGAAGGGGGCTGGTACTTCGCTGAACCCAAAACCAAGCAAAGCCGGCGTTCTGTTGTTCTGCCTGGATATTTGGTAAAAAAACTGAAAGCGCATAAGACGAAGCAATTGGAATATAGGTTGAAGAAAGGCGAGAAGTACATGAACCATAACCTCGTCTTTGCCAGCTCTTCCGGCAGTCCTATTTCAATACGCAACTTGGAGCGGCGGCATTTCAAGCCAATCTTGGAAGCGGCGAAGTTGCCGAATATAAGGCTTTACGATATTAGACACTCGTGCGCAACATTGCTGCTG
>Ga0137390_10002713_pt1 | contig 14209 bp, 13 predicted proteins | sample 15con2h24AmetaG_FD_104937 | JGI IMG/M metagenome (GOLD analysis project Ga0137390, IMG submission 104937) | Vadose zone soil microbial communities from Angelo Coast Range Reserve, California, USA - 15con2h2.4A metaG | ecosystem: Environmental > Terrestrial > Soil > Vadose zone > Saprolite... | reverse complement strand
GGAGTTTTTGCGCGATCGTGAGCAGTTGCTGTTGTTCCTGGCGCGAACTCTGGTGGAAGCGGCGCTGGCCACGCCAGGGGCGGTTGATTTCGACGTGCGCGAGACCCTGGATGCGCTGGTCCGCACTTATCGCACGCTCCAGAGTGGCGTCTATTACGAGACGCGCCCGGCCAATCCTCTGGCGGCCAGCATGTGCGGAATGGTGCAGGCGGGTGTCGAGGAATTCCGCAAGCAGGAGCCGGAGCGCACTGGCATGATCCGCACGCGCGACAGCGATATTCTGGCGATGCTCGTTTTTCTCCAGCGCCTCGAGCTGGACAACAACAACGGGCGCAAGCGCGGCCGCGCCTATCTCGATTTCCTGCGGGGGTTCTTTCCCGAAGAGGCGGGTGAGCCGGCCCGGACTGGCTCCCTCATCGTGCCTTAAATTAAACTTCCAGGGGAATGCGGAGTTTTGCGGTAATGTCGCGGATGCGATCGAGCGACTTTCGATAATCGCCCGCCAGCGTTTTGCTCATTCCCAGATCCAGTCCGAGGTAACCCGAGTAATTCATGGTCTTAAGCAGACGAAAAAATTCCTGCCAGTCGATCGAACCGTCGCCGATGGGAAGATGCTCGGTATTGACGGGATCGTTGTCGGAGATATGAATGTTCGCAAATTTTCCGTCAAGCTTGGTCAATGCAAGCGCAACGTTTTCGCGCTGGGCGGAGAAGTGTCCCGTGTCGAAATTCGCTTTGAAATTGGGACGGTCGACATGCTCGATGAGGCGTAACAACGAATCCACCGAGCAGATCACCTCGCCCACGCGCGGCTCCATAATGACAGTCTTGCCGTAGCCGGCGGCTATGCGGGCGCACTCGCGGCTCGATGCCACCAGCGCGTCCCAGACAAGATGCCATTGGAAACGTGGCGGGATACGCACGCGCGTCTGGTTGGCGAACTTGTACCCGCTCTTGCCGCCCAATTGATAAGGCCTGGCGCTGATGTAGCGCACCGGCGGCGCGTAGCTCGCCAGGTGTAGGGTTTCGGAACCGAAAAATGCGCCAAGTTCCGCTCCCATGCGGAAGCGGTCCAGGGCCTCCCTTTGCCGTTCCGCGTGGACTGAGACCAGGGCAGGATCGACGACGCAGAAATTGTGAACGTGCAATCCGCAATCCTTCAACGCCTCAGCAACCGACGAGCGTTGGGCGTACATCGAGCGCAGGTGTGCCACGCCGAGCCCCTCCATCTCCAGAAAACGGAAACCCAGCTTCCGTATTTTGGGCAGCGCCCGGAGCACGTCGCGCACCGTGTGCGGCTAGCCGTACTGAAAGATTACGTAGAGATAAGTGATGCTGATGCGCATGGGCTTTGGCGGGGCGAAGCCTCATTCTGCCCGAAGGATGGGGGGACGCGCAAGTCGGAAGGTTGCATGAACTCACGGTGGGGCAGACGCCCTCGTCTGCGCCGGACCCCTGGTCCGGCTTTCCCATCGCACGAGAAAACCGAGGTCGACGGGCACCGGCTTTCGATCCAGACACTAGCTACGCCGGCTTGGCGAAGGTGATCCGCAGGCGCCAGTTCTTGATCTTCACCAGGTTGCCGAAGGTCAGCCGGAGCGGTTCGTGGGAGTGTGGGACCGCAGAGGAGTCTGCGGCGTCGCCGTCTACGAAATCGGCCGCGCGTTCCGGCGCGAGTTGAGGCTGCGGTTCAACCGCCGAGGACAAAGCAGGGACGTTGGCAGAGCGGGCCGAAGCAAGTTCCAGGCTGTGCGGCATCATGATCGGCAAGTTGCCCTGGGCCGGAATCGGGCGGTCAACGGGTACAGAACTCCAGGCCATTTCAGGCGCCACAGAAAGCGAAGAGCCGAGCTCAACGCCCGCTGGCTCCGGGTCCGAATACAGCTCACCCCAATAGGGCTTCGTTGAATCCCCATCCGACGGCTGCTGTCCATCGTCCGGCAATATTTCTCCCGCCGGCGTGAACGCAGGAATTTGTGTCTCATGCACTAGCGCAATTTCGCTAACCCCAGCAGGCGCGCTTCTAAGACACTCGCAGAACTGCGTAAGCTCGGCATACTCGTCGGCGGGAGTGAGCGGCAAAGCGGGCGTACCAGCGGATACGGCAGACGACGGCATAAAGAGCTGGGCCGGCGCCGGAGGCATGGGCTCATCAAACATCCAGAGACTGTAGCCGCCGAGGACGCTGTCATTTTCGCCTGGGGCCGCCGGACCGGCGGTTTCAAGCGACAGAGCCACAGGTTCGCTTCCCAATTCCGCCGTCAAACGCAGGGATGATTCGTGAGGCGCCGGCGCAGGCTCGAGGATCGCGAACGCGCTCTCCGAAGGCGCGATAAGATCCGCCATCCGCTCTTCGAAATCGAGCGCCGCGCCCCATGCGATCCCGAGATTTGGAAGTTCAACTTTACAGGAGACGCCCAGCAATTGCGGCTCATGACCTTGCCAGCCGGCTTCGGTAATCCGGGGGAGGATGGTGATGGCCTGAAAGTCCGCAGTACGCGGGTCGGGTTCCGGTGCGAAAGGAGCAGCCGGCAGCTCAGGAGCTGTGGTTTCGGAGACGATCTTTTTCGCCGGCTCCGGGAGACTGCCAAAGCTCGTCAGAGCCTTCCGGAACGATGAAGAATACTTCTCCCGATGGTCGCGAGAGCAAAAGTCTTCGTCAAAGAAACCGCGGAAGGGCTTTAATTCAGTATCACAATAGAGACACTGCACGGCGCACTTCTCACTCCAAGAAGCTGCTTCATTATAACCCGAAAAATCGGGGCTATTTTCCGAAAATGGCATTGAAATTGTCGTTAATATTGGTTTAATTTCGATAGAAAACAACCCGGGACTATCTGAAGGTAACAAATGAAGAATTTCAAATCGAACTTGACGTTCTACGGTTTACACGTCGAGTCCCAGCGAGCGCATGAGCTCGAGCGCGTTGCTCCTTTGCACCACCCCGGAGCGCAGCCGGTAATCAAAGAGAAGCTTGCCGTCTTCCAGACAGTCCTCGAAATGGCAGTTGGTAGCGGCCGCGCCGAGGCCCTCTGCGATTTCTGCAAGGGCGAGGTCGTGGGTAGTCAGCAGGCCGATCGCGCCACGCGCGATCAGGCCGCGCACGGTGGCTTCCGCGCCTAGCCGCCGGTCATGGGAGTTGGTGCCTTGCAAGAACTCATCTAGAAGGAAGAGGACCGGCACAGGCCCGGCGGTCAGATCGACGATTTGCTTCAGACGCGTAATTTCTGCGTAAAAGCGCGACGTGCCTTCATGGAGAGAGTCCATTATGCGGATCGACGCACCAACCGCCAATGGGGACATGCGAAGGCGGGTCGCACGAACCGGGGCGCCGCACTGCGCTAGGACGGCGTTAATACCGATGGTCCTCAGCAGCGTGCTTTTCCCCGACATATTGGAGCCGCTGACCACCACGAGCTGAAGTTCCCGACCGATGGCGAGGTCGTTGCGCACCGCGCGGTCTTCAGGGAGCAGCGGGTGAGCCAGTCCTTCTCCGTGGAAACTCGGCCCTGCGTCCGCGAACTCCGGGAACGGGTCCGTTGGATGCTCATAGGCGTAGCCTGCGAGCGCGGAAAGGGCTTCCATTTCACCCACTGCCGCGATCCAGCGGCGAATCGCCGGCCCGGAGTGCTTGCGCCAGGATTCTACGGCAAGCACCCATTGCAAAGTCCAAAGCACGATCGGGTCGATAGCTCGGAACAAGACGTGCTCGCGCGAGTCCAGCATGTTCATCAGGCGCCGCAGTCGGGCAATTCGGAAGGACGGTGGGCGGCCTTCTATGTCGAGCATGGACCGCAACTCCGCCAGTCGGGGCGCGGTGAATTGCTCTCGTTCGAGACGCGACAGGACGTCGGACAGGAGCGCCAGATCCCGGGCTGCGTCACCCGCGGCGCCGGCAAGCTGCTCGGCGCGCTTGTGAAACCGAAGAAAGAAAAAACCATTGACCAGGACGACTCCGAGCGCGAGATCCCGCATTCCCCAGACAGGCCATGCGATGAAAATGAACACCGCGAGAGCCGAGAGCAGTCCGGCTGCCACCCGGACCGTCGGGCGGGTGAACACAGCTGCGTGTTCGCCCCACCCCGCCAGAGCGTCCGTGTGCACCTTGGTGCGCACTTCTTCTCCCAACACCGCCAGATCCTCGCGGAGATCCAGACGAGAACGCAACTCGGTGACGGCAGCATGGCGCGTACGCACCACATCACCGGTGGCCGGTGCGCGCAACCAGTCAGCCAAAATCAGTTCGCCTTCTCGAGTGCGCGCCGTCGAAAGCAGTTCGAACAGCGATCCTGTTCCAAACAAGTCGAGATCTTCCGAGTACGGATGCAGCCTGTCGCGGAACCGCTCGCCGGTTTCTCCGTGGCCCGCCCACCGGTTATCCAGGCGGGCCAGGCCGCTTTCGTAAAATGCCACTGCGCGCGCACACTGGTTTCGCGCCTGAATGATTTGCTCGTGAATCACAACCAGCACCACGAACAGAATGGCTGGAATCAGGAGCCACAACGGAGAAATCGCGTCGAACCCAAAGGCCAGAAAGGCCAGGATGGCAGCGGCAAGGGCCACCAGAAGACGGCAATTGCCCAGCGTTCTGTGCCGCCGTTCCATTTGTTCTACGCTGCCGCGCCGGGCATCGAGGCGGCGCAGGTATTCCCCGCGCGGCGAATCATCGCTCAATGAATCCATTCGGACTGGAGATCCCTTCTTACAGGGGTGTTCGCTCGAATCAACGGGAGTAAACCACAGCCACCAGAATTACGCAGGCAGAATCTCGAATCGCGCCCAGCCCGGTAAGCTTGCCGGCTGGTCATTTAAGAAAATGATGCGGCGCGTTTTTGGAAACGGCAGCCCGGACGCCAGCGCATTATTGTAAACCGCAACGCTCTTCAAGATCTGCCGGTAATCCTCGTTGGCCGTATCGAGCCAGGCGGATTTTCCAATCAAGCCGCCCCCCCACCCCAGTGAGAGCAGACACGCTCCCGAGCTGCGCGCCTCGGCCAGACGTGCGTCGATTTCGTCCAGAGTCTTAGAAAACAACTGCATGCCGGTGCGCTCCGCATAACTTTTGTGAAGTGTCAGCAGCGCGGCGGCGTAATCGTTGGCGGCTTCAAAAACGTTCCCCCGCTCGACCGTCTGCCGCCAGCCCAGTACCCTGCGAATCTCCGGCGAATCCAAAAAGCCCTTCTCCTGCCACGTTCCCTCAAACGCGCTGCCTGGCGGAGCCATCTCGGCGAAAATCGGTGTGCTGTCTTCAGGTTTCCGGCCATCCGCGGCGCCGCGCGGGCTTTGTTTCCAGCCGAGCGAATACTGCTCCTTACCTCGGCCCACCAGCGTCGCAATGCGAAGCAGGTAAATCTTGAAACGGGAGTAGTCAACCGGCGCCGAATCGGCGACGCTGAAAACCCGGGTCCGGCTGTCGCCACCGGTTCCGATCAACTGCTCCTCAGCCGCTTCCGCGGGCCGCCGCGAGGGCCGGTCCGGCCGTATTCGTCCTGCCAGATCGCGTAAAACACCGTCCGTCAAAACTGAAAACAGCATCCCCGTGCGCAGCGCGCCTTTGATTGCCGAGCCCGGAACATAAGGGCCAGCAGCCCCGGCTGCAAACGTCGGAATGTTCAAGGTCTCGCCGCTAGCGCGGTTCCAGTAAGCCGAATACGCCGCGTGTTCGAACGGAATGCGGCGATGAGCGAAGTTCTGCGCGAAGCCCCCCCATGATGCAAAATCCAGCGTGGTGGCTCGCTTGAGCTGAGAGAGGTAACCTTCCAGTCGCGGGCCTTTGGCTAGCAACTTGAAGATGCGGCCCTGGTCGAGCACATTCACCTGGTCCTTCCAGACCATGTAGTCAATGGCGGAAAGCCGGCCACCGTCACCGACCAGGACAGGCGTCACACACGTAAGCCGGTATCTCATGGGACTGCCTGCCCGGGAACCGGAATCGCCAGCGCGAATCCGGCGCGGTAGACCGGATGGGCGAAACCGTCGGGAGCCACGTCCGCGGCGGCTCCGCGTACGGGCTGCTCCGCAACCAGCACCGATCCCTCACCCACCATATTCAGGCTCTTTTTGAGATCACCCGAGCGTACCGGACTTTCCACGCGGCCGCTTCGAGCGAGGACATAGTAATTTCCGCGGCTCCAGTCGACCGCGTCCAGGCCTGCCGGATTAAAAAGCGACAGCAGCCAGTAGGCCGACGGCGCTTCCGGTGGTGGCGGTTCAGATGGAGCTGGGTTGGCTCCTTGCTCCTCGGCAGTGGGCTCGGCGGGCTGATCCGGCAAGATCATTTGCGGCAGCGAACCCTCAATGAACTCCGGCGGCTCGGCGCGGCCCCATCCCTGCGAGCGTTCCCCGCCGAAACCGGAATCGGCCAGCAAGCGTAGAGCCCCGCGCACCGATCCATCCCAGCGCTGCCGCTGTTCCTCATCCGCGAAGGAGATGATGCACCACATTCCTGCCCCAGGAAGAAATTCGAGACACGCTACAGCATGAGGCTCCACGTTGCCGGAGAGGCGGTCCACCGCAACCCCGGAGCGCGCTCCAATACGAAACGGGCCGGACCTGCCCACGGGCACCAGGCACTGGCTTGCGGCATCTACATCCCATCGATCTTCCTCGAGCGCGCGGCCACTCAGCAGGGGCGCGACGACTCCCAGCGGAACGAACTTGGCGCCCTTCCAGCGCACTTTGGCTGAAGCTGGAGGAGGCCACACTGTCCGCGGCGGAATAACGAAGCCGATCTCGTTGTGAAAGGGATACAGGGAACTGAAACGGACAGAAGCGCCGGCCGAGTTGTTCGCCGTGGCGGCGAGCCATTCTTCCAGATTGCCCATTAGCCGGATCGCTCCGGTGACGGCGGAATACAGGGAGTCGCTGTGGTAGACCAGGTCCACTCCGTCGCGGGCTCCGGTGTCGGGGCCCAGCCGCCAGGGCCCGGTCGGGCGAAGCTTCACGACTAGCCCTGGTTGTGGCGCTCCATTCATTCTTTTACAAACGACATGGCGGATTCAGCGACCAGCTTCTGCAGAGCCGCCACATCGGCGCCGGAGATCAGCTCCTTAGGCGGTCCGCCGGAGGCGTAGTATTCGCGATTACGCCAGATCAGTTTCAGATTGGCAAACCTGACGCGGCCGCTGCCGCGCGAACCGCCACCGCCCAAAGCGTCGTCCTCGAGAAGGCGCAGGCCTTGCACGAACTGGCCGAACAGAGGAGCGTCTTCGTCACACAGCACGTCCATGATGAACCGGACGCGGAAGCGCGCGCCCGCGGGGACACGCTCCAGGGTTCGAGGATTCGCCTGCGATGTGATGCGGTCGATCGCATTTTCGCTTTTGACCTCGGTCAGCTCGTCGTCGAGGTTCTCACGCATCGATACCGTAATGCTTTCCATCTCGAGCGGCGCGTCAAATACGGCCAGGCGCGCGGGGCTTGCGTTGTGGCTGTCAACCGGCTCCCCAGTGACCCGCTCCATGCGGCCGGCGTTCCGGCCGAAAAGCAGGCAGATGTCATCGTCGGGCCGGTCGCTCTGGTGGATCCGCACCTCCTGGCCCTTGCGACGCGAGAGATAAACCAGCTCCGACGGCACCGCCGCCCCCGAAAACTGCTCGAGCAGCGAGCGGATCTTGCCGCGGAGCGAACTGCCAGGGATATACGGGTGACCGAGGGCGTCTTTGACCACCGGGTTGTCCGAGCCGCCAATCTCGAGCGATCCTTTGCCGGCCCCGATATGCAGGCCGGTCTCGCAATGCAGCTCGCCCTCCAGGATCAGCTTGCCGATCAGTTTCAATTCAGTTTGCGTAGTATGCGCGCTCATTCTTCCTCGCGTGATGGTCCAGGTGCGCCAGTCTTTATTCGTTGTACGCCACAATGGCCTCGAACAAGTCCCGGAAGCGTTCATAGCCGCGGCTGTCGTTCTTCCGTGTGACTTGCAGCAAAAGCTTCTCCATTTGATCGAGGCTGCGCAGAGAGTGCCGTGCGATGGTATAGGCTAGGCGCGCGCGCAGCATAACGAACTGGTGCTGGCGCTCGTTCTCCGGCGCACGGTACGCCCGGCGTACTGCGTTGTACAGCCGGCGCAACTGGCTCTTCGTGGCTGAGTCCATGTCCCGCATGCGGCTGACAATGCCGTGCGCCTGATTGTCCAGATACAAGCTATCGCTGATCAGCTTCTCCAAGTCAATCTCGGGCGGGCCTTCCGGGCGTCCACGGTCTCCACGATCTCCTCGGCGGTCGTCGCGGCGGCCTTCTTCGCGCGGACGGCCTTCGCGCGGAGGCCTGGACTCGGGTTTTCTGGTTTCCTGCTCTTGTGCCATGTTGATTAAACCTCGCTGGCCAGCCTGGCCCACTCCATCGCCACCAGACCGGCTGGCCGGAGCTTCACCCGCATACCGGGTTTCGCCTGTGGGACTGCTTTCCTCCCTACAATCTCATTCACCAGGTGCGCGCGCAACTTCTGGAACTCTCGGTCCCGGGCGTTTCCCAGGGCGCGGTGAAATCGCCGCTGGAACCGGCCCAGCCGGCTGATGGCGGCGTCCGCATCCGGGGAACTGCCTGCCACAATTTCCTTTTGATAAAAGCCGCGCAGCTGCGCCAGAAACTGCCGCGACCCATGGAACTCTTCCAGCATTTTCAGGATGGTGTCTTTCAATTCCGCGGCGTCCGCCAGGCGTTTCCACTCGAGTACGCGCCCCAGCAGGTAGATGCAGTCCTTGTCCGACGATTTGGCGAAATCCAGATTGCGGCCCGCCTGTTCGTAGACTACAGCGAACGGTGTGTCGAGTTCGGGAGCCACCGCTAGCGCCATCGAGATGGTCTTCGCTTCCGCTCCCGGAAAATCCTTGAGGTTCTCCTCCGTGAAGCGATGAAACAGTCGCTGCAACTCGCGCGCCAGCAGAATCAGGGCATCCCAAGATCCGTAGATCGCGAAATCGTCGCCGCCCGAATACAGGATGGTGACCTTTCTCCAGAACTCAGGCATGGAACACAGGACTTCGAGTTCGCCAGCGAAGAATTGCTTGTAGAGAACGGAAACCTGAACGTGCTCTTCGATGGTCTGCACCCGCCGCAGGCGGACCAGGAAATGATCGACATCGCCGCGCAGAATGCCCCAAAGCGGCCGGCCCTGTGCACGGTGCGCTAGAACCGCGGCACTCGCGGCGCCGCTTCCATCGTCACTCGGAGCCGCATGACGAGAGAGCGTGATTCCATCGAGCGAAAGATTCGAGGAGAGCGACCACGTATGCTTGCCCGTGCCGGGCATCACTCGCGCAGGCGATTCCGGCGACCAGCCAATGACCGATGCTTCCCGGACTTTCAAGCCCAACGCGGTGGCGAAGTAGCGATCGGCCTCAGAGTTGGGCGACTCATCCGCCGGTACGTACGGTTGGAAAGCCTGTGGGCCCGTTCCGACAAGCGGCGTGCTCCGCTGGCGCTGCAATTCTTCAGTGAGCCGTTTGCGAACCGCGCTCCAGTCGCCCAGGTTTTCCGTGATACTCCATAGGAGCTTCAGATGACCGTTGCCAAGCTCGGCAATCTGACGGGCAGCGGCGCTCAGGAACTGGCTGGCGGATTCTCGCGCCTCACCGGGCAAAACCAGCAGAAACTGCCCGCCCCCGCTCGAACCCAAGAGCACCCGGGAGAGGCCCATCTCGGCAAGCAAGGCGCGGGGCAACACTTCAGAAATGAGTGTCAACCATTGAGAGCGGCCCGCAAGCAATTCCTCGCCGGCAAAGCCGCGCGAAGCGCCGGCCGTCAGGAACGGCTCAATACCCAGAATTTTCCCCTGTAAAAGGATCTGCTCGGACATCAGGATTCGGAACTAGCGGAAGGGCTTAGTCTATCACAGCGAGTCGGCGCCAGCGGATTGGCCGCGGCCGTTTTTTTCCGGCACACCCGGCGGTCGGCCAAGCATAGAATAGCTGCATGGATGGCTCACCGCTTCGCACGCTGTTCACCGAACAGGAGATCCAAAAGCGCATCCGGGAGATGGGTGCGCAAATCGATGCGGATTACCCCGCCGGAACCCTGCACCTGGTGTGCATTCTGAAGGGGGCATGCTTCTTCATGGCCGATCTGGCGCGCGCCATTGAACGCGACGTGGTAATCGACTTCATGGGGATTTCCAGTTATGGGCGCGGCAAAACAACTTCCGGCGCGGTAAAGCTGACCAAAGATCTGGATATGACGATCGAGACTGCCGACGTGCTGCTGGTGGAAGACATCGTAGACACCGGCGTCACGATCAATTATCTGGTCAACATTCTTGAGCAGCGCAAGCCCAAATCCATTCGTATTGCCGCGCTATTGGATAAACCCAGCCGGCGGTTGCGCCCTGTAAAAGTGGCCTATCTGGGTTTCGAGATCCCCGACGAATTTGTAGTGGGGTATGGGCTGGATTACGCCGAGAGGTACCGGAACTTGAGAGATGTCTGTGTTTTAGAGGGACCTCAAGTGGCCTAATGGCGCCGCGCGCAGCACAAGTGTAAACCTGCAAGCTTCCTTACACCGGTGCTATCATTCTAGATAGATTCCAAAATTGGAGGAAGCAGCAAGATGGGTCCGCTAGGTTGGCAGGAAATGGCCTTCATCTTTCTCCTCGCGCTTCTCCTGTTCGGGCCAAAGAAACTCCCCGAATTGGGCAAGCAGGTGGCGAAGGGTTTGGCTGAATTCCGCCGTGCGCAGAACGAGCTGAAAGCCACGTTTGAGCGCGAGATGAAAAGCCTGGAGCGGGAAAACGAATCGATCAAGGAAGTAACCACCAGCTACAATCACGACTCGTACAACTACGACTATTCTTCCTACGACTCAGGATCCTATGGTTCTGAGCCGCACGATTCCACCGCAAACACTGCTGTAACCATCACAAGCGCATCCGCACCTCAGGGCGCTGAGTTAACGCCGGGAGCCGTTCCCCAAGGGGCTATCGCCAGCGGGAGTATTCCCGCCCCAGGAACCGAAGGTTCCACCGCGAACGCCGCTGAGCCGGGCGCCCCCGCAAACGGAGCGTCCTCTCATCCAGGTAGCGAATCCCCGGCGACTGAACACCGAGCCTTGACGAGTTAGCATGTCTTCACCCGAGGATCCCAAGGGAGCGGAAGCTCCCCAGGGGGAAGGTGCATCTTCACCTGACCTTTTGAAGCCGGAGAATGGCCACCCGGCTGAGCCGCACATTAGTTATGCGCCGGTAACCGACGCTTCGCGCTCTCCGGGCGATGGATACAGCTCCACCAGCTCTACCGCACTGGTTCCAGTGGCAAAAGGGGGTGGTGGGGGAGGATCCACTCCTCCGCCTCCTCCCCCGGATTCCGAGGGTAACGGAGAAGAGGACGGCATGCTGCGCATGTCCTTTCTCGAGCATCTGGAGGAACTTCGGTCCCGGATTTTACGGGCGATTGGCGGAGTCGGGGTAGCTTTCATCATCAGCCTGACATTTTGCAACGACCTGTGGCGAATCGTCAGCGCGCCGGCTGTGGGTGCCCTGAAAGCCCTACATTACAAAGGGTTGAACGGCGGTGATCCCGGACTCATTCAGATCGCCCCGATGGATTATTTCAACATCGTCTGGGTGAAACTGCCGATCCTGACCGCGATCTTCATCGCTTCTCCGTGGATTCTCTACCAGGTTTGGGGGTTTATCGCGCCGGGATTGTACAAGCGCGAGCGGCGCTGGGCGGCTCCATTCGTTATCAGCTCGGCCGGTTTGTTCGTCGCGGGTGGCTTGTTTGGCTATTTTGTGGCCTTCCGCTACGGCCTCACATTTTTGCTGGGTCTCGGGCAATCCTACTCGGTCACGCCGATGGTTTCAATGGTCGAATATTTCGACCTGTTTGTAAACGTAATCCTCGGAATCGGCCTCATCTTTGAGATGCCGGTGCTGATTTTCTTTCTGACGCTGCTGCATATAGCCAGCCCCAGCTTTCTAATCCGTCACAGCCGGTACGCCATCCTCGCGATCACCATCATTGCGGCAGTCGTGACGCCGACTCCCGACATATTCAACATGATGCTGTTCGCCGTTCCGATGTGCGGATTGTTCTATCTCGGAATCTTCGCCAGCTACCTGTTAGTGCTGCATAGGGAACACAAGAAGTTCCCGTGGAGGCCTGTGCTCAAATGGGGAGGCAGTGGCCTGCTGATAGTGGGCCTCGTGGCTTACTTTGTGCTATCGCGACACGGGTACCATTTCGTCACCCATTGGCCCTTTTTGACTCGCTGAGGGAACTGGAAACTGGTACTCAAAGTGGTGTAACATCGGTTCGACGCTGTATTTGCCCCGGGGGGAGCGCCGTGAACATCAATAAGACGATTCGCGAGCTCATCGAGGAGAAGAAGCGGCTTGACCGCGTGATCGGTACGCTTGAGGAGATGCAGCGAACTGGACCGGTTGAGATTGCCGCCCTTTCGCAGAAGAAGCGCGGCAGGAAGTCCATGGACGGCCAGGCCCGGCAGCAGGTATCGGAGCGCATGAAACGCTACTGGGAGGCACGTCGCAAGCAAGGAAACGTGCTGGAACCGGGCATGGGAACATAGCGAGTCTTAAGGCACATTTCCGCCCGGCGGTGATATCATAAAAGCTATCCCGACAATCGTGGGCGGCTAGCTCAGCTGGGAGAGCACGGCGTTCGCAACGCCGGGGTCGTGGGTTCGAATCCCATGCCGTCCACCACTCTTTTCCTTTGATTCTGCAGTGACGTACTCCAAACGCGAGGCTGAAATTCTGTCCCACGCGAACCCCTGGCCCCCCACGCTTTCCGAGATACATGGGGTGCAGGTGCGGGGGTGCCTCATAACAGCACTCAGATGTTTTGGGATACCACCCACTGAATGTGAGGTGTCTTGGTATGGCACGACTGGTCGGGGAGCGCTTCAGGTCCCAAACGCCGAAGTCTTGGTGCGGCCCGCCGGCAGACGGGAACCGCCCAAGACATTCCAACTAGAAGCCCGATAAAGAGGATCCGAGCGGAAGCGGACTCTTTGTGATCTAGGCGCTCCGAGATTTACGCCGATACACTAGTGCCACCGTCATGATTCCAGCGAAAAGCAACAAGGAATTGAACCGGGGTTCGGGAACAGCAGAACCGACCAGAAGCCCTTCGCTGTTGGGGCTATCGAAAATGACATCTTTGGTTCCCGTCGTTGTCATCAACGAGGTGAACACCGTACCCACCGGCGAAATGCCAGTCGTGAATACAGGAAGGGTCGGTAAATTAACAAGACCAAAGTTGTACGTGAAAACCTCATAGCCCGTCGCGCTGGGATCTACGCCTGCTATCTGTGTTGCATCGAGATAAGAGCTCAACGGATGTCCGTTACCCAACCCGCTAAAACCGTTCGATGCATTGTCAAGTAGGTCATTCAGTTTTCCGCTGGTGAAGGCCCCAGCATCGATCGGAGCCACAGGAGAGAAGCCCGTATTTGTCGCGCTGATCGATTCCGAGAATCCTGCCGCTTCATTGTTCGGAACCAGAGCAATAAGATAAAAGTCGCCGCTTCCAGTCCCGCTCAAGTCCCCTTTCAAGCCGATTTCAAAAGTGGCCGGGTTGTTCGAGAGTGTAATGTCTGTGGGGTTAGCGGAACACGTGGTAGGGAGGACACAAGCCACATGGAGGTTGTCGGCCGTCGCTACCGAAACAGCGCCCATCACAAACAACATCGAAATGCTCAAGAAGAAGCCGCGTTGAAACTTCATGTCTGCACCTTTTCAAACGCCCTGCACAATAGACAAGGCGATGTCGCTCGACTACTCCCCTTCGTTAGGGTACGTAGAACATTATATAGATACGAAGGTAGTTGGCAAGTAAAAAAACCGTCTCAAAGTCCTGAAAAAGTACTGTTTTACGGGTTCGCTTCCTTGGTACTAAGTGCGGGACGGCGCCTTATGGTACTAGTACTTTTCGGCAAACTAAAGAAGAAGAGGGATTTGCTCGATACAAATACTTGATTTCACATAGCCCCGTCAGTGTGCAAATTAGCACAATCGGCTTCTCGTTTTTCTGGGAAAAATGACCGCTGACACGCCAGTCGTCCCCGGCAGCACCAAACCGACAGGCTAGCGAGAGTCGCCCAGCCTGGAATTCTCTAGCTAGGTGCCGGACGACCCAAACCCGCCGGTTCCACGTACCGAGTCCCCCAGTTCTCCTTCTTCCCATTCGGCGGCCTCGTATCGCGCGATGATCATCTGTGCGATGCGATCCCCACGCCGGATGATGTAGTCCTCTTT
>Ga0137390_10002706_pt1 | contig 14219 bp, 19 predicted proteins | sample 15con2h24AmetaG_FD_104937 | JGI IMG/M metagenome (GOLD analysis project Ga0137390, IMG submission 104937) | Vadose zone soil microbial communities from Angelo Coast Range Reserve, California, USA - 15con2h2.4A metaG | ecosystem: Environmental > Terrestrial > Soil > Vadose zone > Saprolite... | reverse complement strand
GCTCAGAAACCAGAGCGCGTTGACCCAAACCACTGAGGACGGTGGTTTCCTGTTGGACTGGAGGAGGGAAGAGCTTGAACCCTTACTGGCAAGGGTGCCGTTTGCGAGACCGTCGAGTTGTTGAGATATTTGAGCGAGGAGGATGACGGTGTTTCCGGCGGAGTCTGGCAACAAGGACTTATAACTATCGACGACGAACGTGGCGAGTGCGGTTGCGAATAGTCCGGTCTACGGAGAGCATGTTAATCGTGTCAGCTCCTGTTCATGATGATGCGCAGTAAGTAGTAGCGGGAAAGTCTACATACAAAAACGAGTATCGCGTCGGCACCGGCTTTCCAAGACTCGACCTGGTCTCTGTCGTGGTTCTCGGCATGCGACAGGTATATAGAGAACAAGGCACTTGAGGAGTCGGTAAATGAAGACTCCGATTCGGGTACTTCTTCCAATACACTCTGAATGCCGATGCCGGTAGACGACCGCGACGCCACCCTCGCGGTGTTAGCTGCTGGAGCTGCAGTAGAGTGTCAGATGCTGATATCGGTCTCTAGTAGCAGGCGTCACGAATGGGAGGGGGAGATGGTGGGACCTACCTATGTTTCTGGAAAGTCGAGAAGGATTGGGAGTGGATTGGTTGGTCGAGGTAGACATGCCACAGTGTACAGAAAAGAGTGCTGTATAGCCCTTGGTGAATATTGTGCCATCCTACGGTCAACACAGAAGTCCTAATATACGGCCGAAGTCGACTCGAAGTTATTGTATTGTGATACATTGTGGGTCCAAATATATCGTTCTTTGTAGCTCTCATAGCAACAGTCGTCCCTCCCATTGTGCTACTCACGCTTACTCAGCTCGCGTACTCGACCCACTCCCAATGTCATTGTTCAATTTCTTGTGCTTCACAGCTTGGGCCCATCGTCGTCCTTGTTTACTACGCATATCACATATCAGACGAGCCCGCTTCTCTTTGAGACGTCTGCCTTGCCCTGCTGTTGTAGCCGTCGTGGTTGTCATGCCCTCATATACATCCGAAGCATCACTAACGCCTATTCCGTGACGACTGCCAGTGTGAGAAACTCGAGACGCCTAGCCCGACTTTGTCGCATACACTGCCAAGTGTTAACAGTATTGTTCAGGCCCTCGTATAGAACCAGCGATCACGAGGAACACGAACACGGATGATACATACCCCGCCGAAACAGTCAACAACACCAATTCTCTCCTCGAATTTCGGGGGAAAGCCGTCCTCGTTATTGAATAACAGAAGTAATAAAATCTAAGAGTCACCCCTTTCGAACCGCTTGGCGAGAAATACGATCGTTCCCGTCTGTGTTGCCAAGTCCTGCAAGACAGTACTGCAAGGCTCCAGTCCAGATGGGGAGCAGTGACTCATCTAATCATGAATCGAAGAAAGATGAAAGAGTGAAGTTGTGACATGGTGTCCCACGGAGACGAGACCACGGGCTGGCTATCCGTATAGATTGAGACGACTGCAAGCCTAGCCCTTCAAGAGTGCAGATATTGTGTAAATTCCAAGGCTGATTTGACTATGAGCTACACGAAGTCCAAGCGCATTCCGGGCCAAAAAATGTCGAGTCGACTCGGATTCATCAAAACGATGCACGACAACATTTAGCCAGAACCTTACGGGATAGGCCTCAATGCCAGAACCCAAATGTATGTTGACATGTCTGATGACGCATAACATCTTGCTGCCTTAAGACCCAGGGTTTCTTCCGAATACTTTGTCAGGAAAAAAATTGTCATCGTTAAAACAACGCTCCCAGGGTCACCCAATTTATTCGGCCAGGCCGAAGGCTGTGTACGAATGCACGAATATTACAACATGCGGGATGCCCTTGAGGGAGAGTCAACGACCACAGAATCAGCAGGGTACAGTGGAAAATAACCAGACGATGAGCACTTACAACTACCAAACACTTTGCTGAGCCGCACCCGCGCTTGGAATACTCTGTGGCATGACGGTGCTCCGTGGCCCAGCCACTTCTCTCTCACGCGCGGTCAGCGCTTCCGCATCTTTGCGATACTCGATCTTCTCAACCCGGACTTCACCATCTATGAGCTGGTAGACATATGTCACGACAACTGGACCCTGGATATCCATAAGCGCGAAAGATGGTGTGGGATCGCTGAGAACCGGACAGATTGTTGTAGCATGATGCAGCGAAACTTCGAACGTAACACTCACCCGTTGAAGTAAGCTGACCAAGCCCCCGTGGCCGACCCAGGGTTTACGAAGAAACGACCATCATAGTCGATGGCTTGGAACCTTTGATATTCGTGAGCTAAACGGCTCGGTGCCCCGACAATGGTTAACCATACGTATGAGTATGCCCAGAGATGAGTACGTCAACATCCATTTGCCGAGCTATGGAGTTCAATGAGTCCAAATCCCCCGTTGGAACACACTGATGGCCGTGAATAACCCCTATTCGTATGGGCGAGTGGGTAACCGTCAAGGAGAGAGGGGATGCGACAGACTGGTAACGGATCCTGTCAAAGTTCGTAGGACCCCCACAGCTTGAGCTACGCACCTCATCGTAATCGCCACGGACGACGTGCACGTCAGCTGCGACTGTTCTCAGGTAGTCGTAGGTTTCACGGTCGCAAACATTGCCAGTGCAAAGGATCTGCTGGATTTTTCCTGGTACAAGAAGTTTCTTGAACTTTGAAGGGAGATCGTGGGTTCGATGAGGGATATGAAGATCGCCAATGACGAGGACGAGAACCATGGTTGATACGTTGATGGTGTGAGAGCGTTGTGCCACCCGCGGCCCGCCTTGGCCAAAACGGGCGATGGCCGAGATGAGGGTAAGGGGGCCAAACACAAACCGTCATGGCCCACAGTATCGAGGAACGTTGCACGCCATTGAAGCTAGAATATGACTCCTGTTTCAATTCATGGTTCGAAGGTTATCTCGAGCCTGCCGTCTCTGCCTCTGCCTCTCAAGAAAGTCGCACCAAGTACTCAAAGGAAAAGGCCGAAGAATATGAACATAAGTGCGGCAAAATCTGGGCAAGTTACCGCGAATGTGTGCGAGTATGCTGAGTCCATTGTTTTATCTACAAACTCCCGCTCAACGATGATGGTAATGCCTTTCAGAAAGCTGTGAAAGACAAGGGACTTGAAGACCTTCTTGACCAGGCTCGAAAGGAAAACCCTCTTAAGGAACCTCCAAGGATGTCGTAGCTTTTATGTGCTAGGGGGGAGCTATGCGTGTTCTTTCACTCTGATAATGTCGTCTACTCTAGTGAGTGCTGTGTCCCCCGGGCTTTGCGCGATCTCATTCGTCTTGACAGAACCGTGGAACGTGCAGCATTGTAACATTCCGCAGAGCTCTCTACTACATGTTTGTTTGTGTAGACTCTTGAGTCACTGTTTCGGCAATCTACTGTCTACTTTGTCTAGGTATGACCTCTCGACGCTCTCCGACATTGGTGTTTACCTTGAGGTATATTGGCAGTAGCACATGTATCATGCCATAACATCCTTCAATCTATCCCCGACCAGACGTCCCTACGAAATGGCTGGTCACATTTCATCCCTGCCACGCTGGCATCATCGGGTCTCCGTGTACCTGGGGCTGCCAGCAGTCCTCGAACCAAAACTCGCCTGACAGGCCCAAAGTAATAGATATGGGGCGATGAATCTGACGATGTTTATTATTTTATGCCACACGGCCGTCTAAACCCATCAGGAAGAGTTGCCATGCTGGCAATGATACAGTTGGTGAATAATTCTGGCGTTGGTACCGTGCGCATGATTCCGTGGGGATCCCTGGTTGCTACGTATGTTCTAGAAATTTTGGGGGACGTCTACCGACAGTAGCATCGTAGCATGTGCACGGCCGCGGCTATTATTGATAAGCAACTCCAGTAGTCTCGGCTTTATACCGCATCTCGCAACCGCGAATACGGTGCATGGACGTGAGGTGCGTTCGACGAACGTTTGAACCACCTTACCCTAACTGCGCCGAATGCACTCCTTGGGTATGGTACGTGATAACGTACGTGTTCCATCCTGAGGCCGCAGCTAATCCAGACGTCCTACTGGGTCCTGTTCTCTCATTCTTACCAGATTCTTCGTGACCAAACCCAGCACTTAAACGTTAGCCGGGGATGATAAGCCTTATCTGGAAACCCGCGACGACTCATATAAGTTCAAGTTAGCGCGACAGAATACAAATTAGATGTAGAGTCAATTGACTACTGTGAGTGTTCATGAGAGCTAGATACTTTACTGGACATGCACGAGACGTTCTTTGAGGTGCACTCATCGTGTCTTATAGCTGGTAGCTTGACTTTTTGGGTTACCGGATACCCTCACCTTTGTGATGTACGCCAGCCGTGGTGGAGAAACGGTTCGACGCACAGCAGCACAGGTCCCGATTGCCACGGACAGCCCGGCACAGTGGTACTACGGTATGGATACAGTAAACATGTACCGCATGTAGTAGCGCAGAAGAAAAGAAAAGAAAAACATTCGAAACCTTTCGCGCGGTTTCGGGCGTGCCGCCGCCGCGGAGAGCGCGGTGCGATAGTTGCGAAATTGGCTCTTTGCAAAGACGCACGACGACACCTAGACAGCCGGGCACACGGCCTAGACGTCATCCTCTAGCTAGGTTTCTCCAGGTCGCTCCACACCCGCCGAGCTCCGGCCAATGGAAACTTCGAAGCTACCACGTGGCGCCTAGGGAGCAACCCCACACGGGATCCCCAGTGGGGAAAGGCAACCGTCGCGAGGTGATGTTTCCAACCGAAAAACCCTCTTGTCCCGGGGCTTAGAGAACCAGGACCATGTATATATGTGCATGGACTGTACACATTGTACTGGCAACTCGGTAAGAATAACTTCTGCGAATGGTGGAGCATGTGAAAGACTTTTGCATCCGTCCTCACGAGTCCCAAACGGGCATGCTGCCTCCATGAGAGGCCAGCGCGCATCGATCCCGTGCCGTTCCCGCACGGGGAACCGCGCGTCTGCCTTGCGTGTGTATACATGTTCGCCCTGTTGATGCCCCCTTTTCCATCTCCCTCAACTCTACGTTTCCCGGTCCCGGGGAATTCGCCGCTTTGACGGCGCCAAGCACATGATGGCTCTCTCCTGATAATGTGATACATGCTCTAGCCACGGGCACACGCGGGCTGGCTGAACCACCGTAGCCCATCATACTGTATTGTGCAGCACGCCCGGACTATACGCACATCATCATCCTCGAATTTTGGATCAACGCGCACGGCACGGCTGGGAGCTCGAAGTTCGAGGAGGTCCGGCCGCCGGACGAGTCGACTCGCGAGTCTCTTGCGGCCGTACAGGGGCCCAGACTCCCAGACCCCGCTCTCCACTCGGCCGCGCTTTCCTCGGCGGCGGCATTACCCGGCCTGCGTTCCAAACATAAGCAACAAACCCCACCTGCATTTCACCGTCAGAGTTACCGTGGGCATAGAGCCTGGGAACATCTGATGGGCGCCCAGCACCTTTGAAATCATGACGTCCGCCACTGACAGCACAAAAGTCATCAACTTACCAGCCCATTGGAGACGCGTTCCTATTTTTGATTTAGTAGCACACGGGAAGTCAAGAAGTCCCTGTCTGTGGCTCTGATTCGAAACATAATGATAAGTTGCATTGCTACTTCCCACCCTTCCCACCAATTGAGTCCTTACACACAGGTTTGCAATACGAACGAAAGAAAGCAACAGTATACAAGCCACACCGCAATGCGACGGTGGGCGAAAGGTTCCAGCTCCCGAAGAAAATGCGATAACAATTGGGTAAATAAGGTAAGAATGAAGAAGGGACGAACAATGAGTTGTTTGAGGTTTGATGATCGAGGTGAGACGTGATTCAGGATACGTGAGGATCCCCTTAGGTTGCTGCGATAGAAACGCGCCGAGACACCGTGGGTGCACACCATGGCTTTCATGGGCTTGGCAAGTAGTTGACATACGGGGGGGCGAAGCAGTTGTATGTTAATTTGGGTGCCGGAATATGCATGGGGAACCCGCCCTCATCAAAATCGGCGTGCAAAGGTTGCATAGAAATGGCATAGTCCTGCCCTGCATGGTATACGGTAGTTCTGCGGGAGGAGTCGTGCGTTAGCAACCGGAAAATGTGCTGCTCAAAACGTGAAATGGCTCACGAGTCGTATGAATGGGGGCCAAAGGCCGCGCTTTGCTCATATTTGATTTCTGGCTGCACGGAGACCTCGTGTTCCACGAGGCGTTGACTAGGCATGTCAAAATGTGGCAACATGGGGAGCTGGATCTGCGCATGTAGCCCTGCAGCTTGCGCATCACCGTGTGGAGCCAGCGGGGCTACTTGGGGCTGAGAGTGGTTATGGCGAACCGGATGGGGGGCAGCGATTGATTGTTGTCCCACAAGGGTGTGATTGGTGGCGTCTGGGAGAATCCCCCCCTGGAATTGCCAAGGCTCCTCCATCGAACAGTCATCGCTTGGAGTGGAGCCTTCCCAGTATGAGCCCGTATGATCGGAATAATGAAGTGACAAGAATTCGGGCACTTCGGCTTTAATATAACGATCAGGAGGGGAGGATGGGGTCGAATCCTTTTGCGTCGGTTCTCGGGTCTCGCGGCGTGGACGACGGGTCTTCGTGCAAATTGTAGGCTCGGATGTAACCTCAGATGCATATTCACAGAGGTAATCACGCGAGGCACAACGAGCACACGAAGGCCGAGTTCCGGTACACTTGAAAGATAGAGGCATTTAAGCAACCGTGACGAGAGAAGGACAGGGAGAGAGGACATACCTTTGCCTTGCGCTCACGACACTTTTTGCAAGCTTCCGAGGCGCGCTGGTTGCGCAAAGGCGTTGGGGAGCGCAAGAAAATGCAGTCACCCTCTGGGCCCGGCAGTATCCCCGCACGATACTCTTCGTACTCGTGACCCCATGAGACGTTGTAGGGGATCAGGTTCCAGGCATCGTCTGGGTCCGACGGGGTGATAGCTGAATCAGGCGATGGGATGGAATAGCCGCTAGAAATCGACGGTGAGAAATTCGAGAATGTTGGCGAAATGGACGTGTCGAGAGCAGGCGAGAATGCAAGGCGCGCGCTGGGGGCAGGGAGGTGGATGCCATCATCAACAAGCTCTGACACGATGTCCTCTGCATTAGTGGTGCACCCCGGAAAAACTTAGCGACGATTCACGGGAAGGGGGATGGACGAGCTTACGAGCGTCATGCCGCGGGTGTAGGGTATCGGTGCCTCGGCAGAGTTCATCGCTGCCATTGACAGCGACGCTAAAGGTTCTAAACATCGGAGGAGGGCGGGACATGATGTACACCTGGCCAAACGAAGGCTGTGGCAGAAGAGTACTTGTCGCAGATAAAGACAAGGTGAGATGGGAAAGAGGGATGAAGGAAAGAAGGGTGCTTGAGAAAGGGAGGGGGGCTATAAAGATGACATGATGGGTGACTTGGTAGCCACAACCGAGGTGAGTTACTGGAAGGGGATGAAATCAATTGTGTTCCACCAGCTCATATTCTACAGTGCTGACTCTGTTCATTGGTACGGATCTAGATAAAAAATTCGAGGCGAACAATCGAGATGAAGCGGGTCAAAAAGTGTGGATTGGGCGCCGTATGGCCGTTCCTCCTAGTCCCATGTCGCCTTCCAGACGCCAGCCTTGGTTCATGGCTCATGTCAACCTTCCTAACGATCATTTCGTATTCGCAGGGACGAAATTTCCAGACTGTGTGCGACATTGCACCTTCCCACTGTCCCCCACTCCAAAGTGATGGGAGGTGGGCGGTAGAGTTGACCGCTATGGGGATGAAAAAAACTTCTGGCAGCGGCGATGATTCGTTCCTCGACGATCCCATCCTTGCGGACCCGGGGAGTGAAAACTGTTGGGCAGGTTTATACATTTTTGGGTTGCCGATCGCTCGCAGGTGTCAGGCGCACTCTGCACCTGGAACTCGGCACCTGATGAGCAAATTCGGATGACAATGGTGAGACGTAACCAAACAAACAAAGGGGTCATGGGCTACTGTACAGCGCGGCGGCGCAGGGGCTTCTTCATTCCTTCACAACAATATACTGATTTATAATATTTAAAAAAAATTCCCGGTTTTAGTGATGAAGGACGCAGCGCCCGTAACATGATGACACTTCTCGTTCTCGACTCTGAAGGGGAGGGGGGGATGAAAAATTCAAGCTGTTAGTTTGGTTTGGGTTCGAAAAAAAAAAGCGTGAGGAGATCTGTCAGGTACCGATAAGAATGTGGACGTGACCCGACCTGGTCACATCAACACGTCTCCTAAAGCAATAAATCTACATACCTTGTGTGAAACTACTGCCCGTATGAACGATTGATGATGATGGATGATGATGATGATGATGCCTGATGATGGCCCCCTGTTTCGCTCTGGTGGAAATTCTAGCCTGCCATTAGGCACAGACACGGTCGCGAGGAGCCCGTTCACACTTCTCGTGGCCCACTCTGGTTACTGAAGGGTGCCCAGCGATTCACCGTAACTGGCCGTCCGAACGATTCTAACCGACGGGACCTCGGAGATGAGTTTGCGACTCCAAAGGGGGCGAGCACCTAAAATTAAAATGTGCACCCGCCAATGCTACAAATTCGTCTCCTCTCCAAACAAGCCATGCCATGCAAGAAGCGCCTCGGCCGATTTCGGATACCACTCCGGCAGTGGGGGAGCTACTTGGGGGACGTGGGGACGTGAACTCTCATTAGTAAACGCCCAACCTTGATCGGAGAACTGATGGCTCTCTGATCAGTCCCAGGCCACCTAAAAGGGCAACCTCGAGTTGTTCAGATCACGGGGGCCCATCGCTGGGAGAGTTAAGAGTGTGCAAAGCCTCGCTTCACCCAATAACTATCCGATATCGGATCCTCGCACTCGGGATTCGAAGGGCGACATTTTCCAGCGCTTCTTGAGGAGCGACAACCGGCCCTGGTGTAGATGTGACGATCACTGCCAGCCGGCCCTCCAGCGCCCGCCCGTGGGCCAAATGGGATTTATATGAATAGTCACAAACACTAACTCTGTCCTATGTCCCATGCTGAAACTCACGCCCCTTATTATGTTGTCAAGGATAGTTTAGCCCGGTTACATGCTCGGGCGGGTGCAATTAATACATGTGAAGGGACGGCAAATTCAAGTGGCACAAAGCGTCATGTCGTGGGGTCGTGCAGCACGGCAAGTAGATATCGCTTGTCTACGGGAAACCGATTTAGAAGAGAGATGCCTTTCCATGGCGTTAATAACTCTCACCTGGAGATATCATAATCTCGTGGCGCTTGGTCCGGATACGCATGAACCGAACTTCGTCCTGAATCGGCCCTTAGTTGAGACGAGGGAGATAGAATAGATGACACATACTCCTTCGTTCACCTCCCCGCTGACTTCTTCCAGCGCACTCTGGACACCCTCGATTATCTTCCCTATGGCGGAGGCGTACTTCCGTCCATGTTCACCCTCGAATACTACGCCCGAGTGTCTGATTATGCTGACTGGTTGACCCCGCGAAAGTAGGAGATAGCCAAGCACGGATCTGTGAGAGGAGAGGAGTGCAAGTGTCTGTTCAAGCTCTGGAGGTGTTGGGATCGCAGAGGGTGATGTTGATGTCGATGTGGCCTGTGGCAAGGATAAGGGTGTTGCACTAGCTGACGGTACTGCCGAAGCCTATCTTCTGATTTTAATCACCATGTCTTTGTCTTTTCGATAACACGCCTGGAAACTTACCATGGACGACGATAAGTAAGCTGTGGACGGAGGCCCGCAAAAGGGCAGACACTTCTACAGTAGTTATTTTGGATCACGTGGTAGCCCACTGCACCTCAGCAGTGCCGGCCGAGACGTTCACTTACGGGCACAGTCACCACAACTTCTCACTATGCAATGGAATGCTACAACTGCGAGTCAAGGCAGCGACAGTTCTATTGCCAGAATTGCATCAGAACACAGTAGGTCACGTCCCGCTGCTTACCGGTCATCTGGCTACTCATCAGCGCGAACGATGTGCCAACGCTCAGCCTACGCGACTTTCGCTTGCAAATACAGCACGCCGCCGTTGACCGGGATGAACAGGTTCGCAAGGCTACCGCCGCCATCGATACCATAAGTGATTCTCGTATACGACGCGCGGATCTTGCAACGGGACAGGAAAGGCTCAACGAACTGAATGACGGGCTCGCCAGTCTGCGAAGAGAGAACGACAAAGGTAACGTCTGCGGTTTATTCGGACCCTCGTGCTCCGTGCCCTGAACTTCCCCGTAGCTAGACAACGCGTTCGGGCCTTACGCGAAAACCTCGCGACGCGGCGACGGACCCTCTCCCAAGCCAAGCTTCTTCCACCTCCGCCCCTCGATACTTTGATTTCTGGCGAAGTCGCCCAGTTGAACGCACGCGCAGACACCATTGCGCAGGCGCGCAGTGGACTCGTCTCGGAGCTAGTGGAGGTGTTCAATATAGTCGAGGTTGGCGGTCGTCCTCCAATTGGCGGCAAGGCCGGTACGAAGGGCGAATGGACTATCGGCGACCTCGTCTTGCCAGTACCTGGGGATATCCGACGTACGTTTCTTATCATCTTTACGTCTTTGCTTCCACCTTACTGTAGGCAGGGTATCCTCCCGATCATATCAACGCGGTCATAACACACACCCTGCATTTCATAGGACTTCTTACATTTTACCTCGGGATTCGCCTTCCGTTTGAGATTATATGGACAGGGGAGAAGCTCGGGTTTGGACAGCCTTGGATACGCTCCATCAAAGGGACAGAATCTGGTAGCTGGGCAAAGTAAGCAGAAAACCATATCTTTCTGTGTCCTAATCGTCAATCTCACGTTTTCCCAATAGGTGGACATCCAAGCATTGCCTTCATGTTTCTGCGTCGTCTCCAGCCCCGGTTGCTGACGCCGCCCCCGCTGCTTTGGCCCAGTCGACGTCCGATTCCTATTTAGAGACCCGCCCGCTACCCATTCCATCATCTTCGTTTACGACTGCATACGCGATGCTGTTGTACAATGTTTGCTATCTCGCGTACACACAAGCCATTGAGATCCCTCTTTCTCAGGCCGGCGATGTCCTCTCCAATCTTTGGTCCGTTTGTTGCTCCGCAGAGCTTGGACGGTCTGTTGATCTCCTCTCTACTTTCCCTTGCGAGTGACTGATTGTCATAATTTTTGTAGTCGTTCCCATCAAACATACCCACTACTTCCGCCACCCACGCCGCCCAGTTTCCCACTCGACTTTGCACAACTACTCCAAGCTACTGCTGCCACTCCCGCATCGCGGCCGCGCCCGGTGCGCCCACGCACCGCGGGCACAATCAAAGCCAGGAACCACATACCCGAAGAGGACGAGTGGGACTTGTTGGACGATGACGAAGCAGGTGCTGCCGAATTCCCCTAGCACAGGTATATCAACACCACGAACCCCATTCGCTTCTTTTTGTCATTTATCTGCAACACCGCTATCTAATGTAGCATACTTAACGCACGCTTGTATCACACCTTCCCAACTCGGTCACTAGAGTTTTTGTTGTTGTCTCACATTTCTCAATAAAGCTGACAGTTGGTACCTTTTGATACAAAGATAGCAAAACCTGGGGCAGCTACGAGCCCCATGACGACGGGGAATCAGGAAGCGCATATGGTTATGGAGCTGTCGAGCCGAACTCGCCGGGATACAAGACACAGAGCGGGGATGACTTGTGAGACAGGAGGAGAAAGGCGAGAGTTCGGGCCATTCCGGGGCATAGTATGGGGATCATGGGACTCTGCGCACCGCCGAACGTCCCGAGAGCTAGCCTCTGTTGGTAACATTGTTGTTCAAAGTCGGTGCCAACGGTTTATGGACGACCAGACAGCCACATTAAATCCTGAGAGGCTCTAAGGACAATATGGGTACATGAAGGTTTGAAAGTCGTCCCGACCCGGTCTCAGGACACAATGGAAGCGCAGACACACCGTCCCGTGATCCGAGCCGAGAAACGACCCAAATCCCGAACTGGGAGGGTTATCGATGGATGGAGAACAATGTGACGTCCCCTCCTGGGGAACAGGCTCTCACGTGTCTCGGTAAGATGGCGTTCAACTTGGCTAAGCGTCGATGTCTGATCGCGACGGATGTCATCATAGGCTTCGAGCCAGTGCCAGTGGCTTGACAAGCCCGACACGGCCAGAAGCACAGAACAAACGACTGTCAATGAACGTTCCGGGGACTTGTGCAGGAGGTTGCCCCATCCAGAGCACATACAGTTCTGCACCACATGGACACATGGACCGTGACAGACCAAGTGGTTTGTTTGATGGGACAATCGATTGACTGAGAACGGCCAGGAAAAGGGCGGGCGAGATCTAAACCACCTGTCTTATTCTATCATCGACATCTCCCCAAACAGCAACCATATCGCCCTTCCGTTGTTTCAGCTGTGCCACTGGCCCAGGAAATCAATGGCCAGGTATCCGATGAACGGACATGGACGTAACTCCACGTGGATCACAGTTTATCGATTACGATGCACCGTGCGACGTTTTAACGACGAACGGGGCTATTTCTGCAACGCCGTCGGCCGTCCATGCGAGCGCGGATAACTTGGGGTCAAGACATTCAGTGGCTGTCAGGGCGACGGAACCCTCTGTCCTAATGAGCGGTCACTGTTCGGGCGTCGCAAGAATATTTGCCCAGCAAACAAAAAAAAAAAAATATGGTTCCTCAATCTCTTCGAGAAACATACAACATACAACCTTTTTATGACCGAAAGACAGTCAAAATTAAAATGCTGTATTGAGATTGGAGAATGGAACGCCCGGGCATGGATTTCCGCCCCAAACAGGCGCCCAGTGACTCATGGCGGGGCAGGGCAGGTACATACGGGCGTCCCTGCAATAGCATGACACCGATAAGCACCGGGGCAACTTCATTCATTCACCATTTGAAAAGTCCGGGGTCGGTGAACAATCATCAGCTTGTCACCGAGGGGAAAAAAGATAATAATAAGGTTTTTCCCCAAACGATCTGCAGTCGCCGGTTGTACGTGTGCGTCCTGCAGATCTGAAAGACAAATTCTTCATAGGGAAAAAAACAGGGTCTGACCTGGCCGTAGTACAGTACAATCAGATGCGGATGCTGCGACCCTGTTTGTTGGCAGAACGCCACTCCCCGCGTTTGTTTGCGATCAGGTCGACGTCCATAAAAGGCGCAATGATTTTTCGTTTTTTCGCAAGATAACTCAATACTTCGCTAGGATCTGAATAGAGATTTCGCGAGCAAGTCTCCGGGCGAAGCCTGCTCACCTCACGTTCGAGGGCGTCAATGCATCGGACTTGTGAGACTCGAAGAATACGATACTGTGCTCTTGGAGGGAGGCATGATTTCCCACATGTTTTTGTAAATATTTTCCGAAAGAAGGCGTTCGTCGTCGAAGCAGAGACAGTGCATTTGCGGCGTGTATCATGTATGCTTCACTCGGAGGCACGTACAAGGTGTGAAAAAAATATCTTTGCCGACTTGGGACGTAAAAAGAAAAGAGGGGGAGAAAGTCCGCATTTTTCGCATGGCGGTAGTAGGCGCAGAGGGGCCAGTGAGTTTTTTTTTAAGTTAAGTTATGGTTTGGGTTGGAGATCACACCACTGAGTTTTAACGTAGCAGCCACAGATACCGGTTACATCACTGCTACAAGTACAGTACACTACGATACTCAATGCGTCGCTGTGCGAGCTGACGGGCATCAGGAAGCAAAAATGAGAGCGAGTGACAGCGGCGAGCCAATAGCCGAGCATGAAAATCGGTTCATACGCCTACGGCATAAAGCACTGTACGCACTCAATGCCGCAGGGACCCGTGGATCGCGTGGCTGTGGCTGACACGTGGCGACAGATGGCCCCCTGGAAAGGGGGAGGTTTCGGGGTACGAGGTGTGAAATTTCCTGGAAATGGTATAGCACATCCGTCTGAGCCTGAGGGGCATTGTTTCTGGGTGTGAGCGTCGTGTGTTTACATGTGGGCTCATCGTGTCTCCGGTACTGCGACAACGCGGCAACTGAGGAGTTAATGTTAATGCGAGACCTTAAAACAGAATTCCGAAAGTTTTTTTTTCCATTGGCGGCGCTCATGCAGTTAGGCGCTTTATCGGGGGCGGGGGGGGGTTTCCGCGAGGGAGGGGGAAACTGGCAAGTGCTTGATCGGAGATACATTCTACGTGAAACTAGT
>Ga0137390_10002704_pt1 | contig 14223 bp, 14 predicted proteins | sample 15con2h24AmetaG_FD_104937 | JGI IMG/M metagenome (GOLD analysis project Ga0137390, IMG submission 104937) | Vadose zone soil microbial communities from Angelo Coast Range Reserve, California, USA - 15con2h2.4A metaG | ecosystem: Environmental > Terrestrial > Soil > Vadose zone > Saprolite... | reverse complement strand
GGAATGGGGGGGGGGGGGGGGGGAGGGGGGATGAGGAGAGGGGGGGAGAAGGGGGAAGGGGGGGGGGGGAGACACACGATCACGCCGACATCCTGAATGGTGCCAGGCTCGACACTGCAGGCGGACTGGGCATTACTCGACGATGCCCAGTGGGCATTATCAACGGCGTACTCCAGTGAGGCTGAGCGGTGCGGGCCAAAAATGTCAGCCCGAGTTCGGGACGGTGAACAAAAGTCTTACGTGGGTAGAAGACGGCAGAGGCACTTGAGATGGAGGCCGTGATAAGAGTACAACTATCTTGGAAGGTCGACGTATCCCTAAGGCGTTCTTGAGACACGGCAAGCACGACCTTGCTGGTGGCGAGAGAGAGGAGAGCAGCACACGCAAGGGGGGCCACTTTGACCATGTTCTGACACAAGAGAGGGAAAATCACAGCAGTGACCCAGGTGGGGGGTTAGCCCTTATTTGAGGGCGCATCACCTGAGGTCATCCAAAGTACGGGTGTGAGAAGATCGGAAGATTAACGCCCTACTTGGCCTTGCCACGCAGATTCATGGTGAGGGAGCGCTGGACATGTGTGAGGTACATCTGCGCTGGACGGGGTGATTGGTGGTGCAAAGGGAAAAAAGGGGGGGGCCGGCGGGACAGGCAACCCAAAGCAAGGACAGGCCAAATCCCGGGGCCAGCAAGGAGCTTTACGCATGGAAGGACTGAATACATTGGGCGCATGTAGTGAGTGAAGCACATAGCTGTGGCGCAAGAGTTGATCCAGAAGATTAAAAAGCCCTGGGCGCGAGGGGCACAAGGGGGAGATGTCACGGTCCGGAATTCAGTTCCTATTTTTTCGAATGTGTCGCGCGTACAGGGCATAATGCGGCGACCGGAAACTGGCTTCCGGGAGAATATTCGTGTAGCCCAAGTCCTCTTTGGCAATCCTCGAAATAAGTAGGATCGACGGTTTGCTTGGATCCCACCATTCAGCTGGGGGAGGCGCGACGGCTGACTCGGCAGCGACGAGCATGGCTGTGCGTGCCTGTCGAGGGTAGTCGTGGGAAATGTTTGCCATTTCCGTCCATGGTAGCTTTGCAACCATGGTGTGTATTTACTTTACCTGTACCTTTACTGTACTGTCTAGTTACTGCTTACTGCATTGCGAATGATGGGGATGATACTGATGGAAGAAGAGAAGGCGGTGCTCTGTTGTGGTGCAAGTGTGAATACCGTCGCTAAGGCTACTGCGCGGCAGCCTCGACCACATCAATCAAACGGCGCTGCTGCTCCTCACTCTTTTTCTTTTCCTCATTCTCTTTCATCAGGCCGGTCCTTCCTCCCCTCATCATCATTCTCTTTCTTTGCCCCTTGCGCAGGTCGACACTCCACCCATCTCGTATTCTATTCATCCCCCCAACCAGTAATAGTTCATAACAATGTCCACTCGTGGGCTCGACTTTTCCGACGGCGCGCAGCCCCCTCTCGACGCGCATCCAGACCTGAATTACGACGCTGATGCTCCCCAGCCCGCACACCTCCAGCGCAACAAAACGGAGCGCAGGCGCCTCCAGGGCCTCCAACGCACCAACACATCCGCCTCCAAGCCCGTAACTCCCTACCAGCCCAAAACACTCAAGGAGAAATGGGACCTCTGGATGATCAACGAAGGTGGCAAGCGCCTCTTTTTCTCCGTCTGGGTCTTCCTCCACCTCCTCGTCGCCGTCTTTGGCTTTTTGAATTATGACTTGAAGGATAACCTCACCGGAGCCCGTGCCACGTTCGGCATCACTTACCGTACGTCCCTCCTCCCGCATTGCCATAGCCCCCTTCCTCAGCAACTGATTTCTATTCCCCAGCCATCGCCCGTGCTGCTGCCCTTGTCCTCCATATTGACATCATCTTCATCCTCCTCCCCGTCTGCCGCAATTTCATCTCCCTCCTCCGTCGCACACCTCTCAATCAGATCATCCCCTTTGACAAGAACATCACCTTCCACAAGGCCACAGCTTGGTCTATCGTCGTCTTCACAGCCATTCACGTTGGAGCCCACATGGTCAACTTTATCAAACTCGCGCTCGCCGACCCCGATGCAAAGACAGGCAGTGCCAAGTTTGTCGTCTTCCTAAATGCCAACTTTGCCACCGGCCCTGGTGTTACAGGTTGGATCATGACCGTCGCCCTTGCCATCATGGTCTTCTTCGCCATTGAGAAGAGAAGGCGCGCCAACTTCGAACACTTTTGGTACTCTCATCATCTCTTTATCATCTTTTTCATCTGCTGGCAGCTCCATGGCATGTTCTGCATGATCAAGCCAGATCGTCCCCCGTTCTGTTCTTGGAACAGCATCGGTGTCTTCTGGGTGCGTGGCCTTCACTTTGTTCCCGCCCTATCTTGGAATCTGACGGTTTTTTTCGTCTGGCAGCGCTACTGGCTTGTCGGTGGTGTTATCTGGATCTCGGAGCGCGTCCTCCGTGAGATTCGCTCGCGTCACAGGACGTATATCTCCAAGGTGATCCAGCACCCGTCCAACGTGATGGAGATTCAAATCAAGAAGGACAAAACAACCGCTCGATCTGGACAGTATATCTTCCTCTGCTGCCCCGAGATTTCCTATTTCCAGTGGCATCCGTTCACCCTCACAAGGTGCGTTTCCTCTTCCTCTCTCCACCATATAATCGGATCCCGCTTACCAACTTTCCCCATACCTTAGCGCGCCAGAGGAGGACTACATTTCGGTGCATATCCGCGTCGTCGGCGACTTTACCCGTGACTTTGCCAAGGCACTCGGCTGCAACTTTGACACGAAGAGCGGAGAAAGGAGTGAGAGAGGTGAAAAGGGTGCAGGTGGCAAGGTCGTCGGTACAAGCGAGAACCCGCCTTTGAACCGCATCCTACCCCGTGTCATGCTCGATGGTCCGTTCGGCTCGGCATCTGAGGACTTTTTGAAGTACGAGACGGTGCTACTCGTTGGTGCTGGTATCGGTGTCACCCCTTTTGCTTCGTGAGTATCGAGTATCTGGTCTTGTCTAGCTCCGGATTGCTTACCTTTCCGTGTCAGGATTCTCAAGTCTATCTGGTACCGCATGAATAACTTGAATAATTCCAGGCCGACGCGCCTCTCCAAGGTAAAGTTCTCTTTCGTTACGCTATGCCCATCCTCCTTCACACTTGTGCAGGTTTACTTCACCTGGGTTATTCGTGACTTCGGTTCGGCCGAGTGGTTCCACTCACTCCTACATGCGATTGAAGAACAAGATGTGGGGAATCGGATCGAGATCAACATCTACCTAACAGCGAAGATCAAAGAAGACGACATGACCAATATCATTGTGCAGGACGTTGGCGCTGAAAAGGACGCGATCACCTCGCTGCGCGCCCCGACGCACTTTGGCAGGCCTAACTGGGATCGCGTATTCCCGAGCATCGCCGAGAAACATCCCGAGACGGACGTGGGCGTGTTCTTCTGCGGGCCTGCCGTACTCTCTCGTCAGTTGCATCAGATGTGCAACAGATACTCGACCCCTGGGGGCACCCGCTTCTTCTTCGGAAAAGGTGAGTTGTGTTTGGCATTGTGATTACCTTTATCACGTACTGATGTTGGTTCTATAGAGAATTTCTAGATTGGTATCCAGGATAAAACATAGATATCTATTGGCAGCTGCTATTTGAACATCACATCGCAAACCAAACTCACTTGAACGCACCTATCGTTTTTTTTATACAGATGCATGCGTCGTTTATGCATTTTAACCGGGCGTTTGTACTGCACTTTTGGAGACCAGCCTTGATGGTTGGTGTGTACCTACTATCGTTGCAGGGTTCTCGTTGAGGGACCTGCTGCGGAAATTCCTTGTTATTAATCCAGTAACTAGGGCAAGTTTGAAGTTATTTGGAATGTCTAGCCATCACGTCCACACACCCCGTTCTCCCCCTTGCAACAATACAGTATTATTATGAGGGAGTAGGCTTGGTTTGATGAATTATCACACACTGAGGCAGGCACAAGCCAGAGAGAACTCAGCTGGCGTTGTCCGGGCGGTGCGCGTCTCTCTAGGTCTCCCTATCTCCGGGCTATCGTACTGGCCAGGCCGCGGCGGACGACTTGGTGTCCATATTGGAGAATGGTAATCTTGGGCTACAATAGTAGCTGTGGTAACCGGCTCAAAGTTATGCACGACCGTTCCCCCGAGTTGCACTCAGGTCCGTCCGTCCGCAATGGAGCTAGCTGGATGCGAAGGCTTTGTTGACCCGACTCACGAATTGGTTGTAATGTTCTGCCAGTCCTCTCCTCGTCGCTCTCTGTAAATTTCCGCTCGTTACCATAAGCATACCCCGACTACCTCCGTAATCGTACAAAACTATATTCAAGAAAACCGGGAAAACATAACAGCTGCGACAACAATCTGCAATGTCAAATCGATGAAACGATGAAACTGGTCGTGTAAGCAGTATTCATTTTCCTCGCTCAAAATATCCGACCTTCGCCTGCCCACCCAATCGTTCCCGTCCTTCTCTCATCATAACGATTATCCAATTCGGCGTCTTTTTTGCACCAAGTACCGCAAATCAAGTCGCACGGTGCTGATCAAGCAACTGCGCGATGACATATTGTCCATTTGCCACGGCCACCTGTGACGGCGTCCGGTGGTAGCGGTCCCACGCGGTCGTATCTGCACCATGTTGAAGCAGGACCTGCACGACGTCGAAGTACCCCTTAGCGGTGGCGGCGTGCAGGGGAGTGCCGTACACGCCCCCGCGGCTGTTCACGGCTCCCGGGAACTTGTCTGCGAGGTACTCCATCAGGCTTGGGATCCCGCACAGGGCGGCGTAGTACAGCGCGGAGGCAGGGGCCTTCTCCGGGCGCTCTGTGGGCGTCGGAGGACGCTCGGGGTTGTCGATGTCGTGCAGCCACACCCAGGCGTTGAAGGTGGTCTCCTGTGCGAAGAGGCGCTGGATGCCGAGCTTGACGTCCTCCCTCTCGGCGACTTTGCCGTGTCGCGCGTGGTGCAGCCAGTACCTGGCGGCATAGTGCGCCATCGTGAAGATCTCGAGAGAAGCCCGGGTAAGCGGCTTGGGCAGGTTGTCGTCGAAATGCAGGAGCGGCGCGATGCAGGTCTGCAACGCGACCCAGTGCGAGTCTTCCATGTTGCAGGTGTACCGCTTGACCCTGTCCGGGACGACGTCGTGTACGATGCGATCCGAGTAGAAGAACTCGGGCACGGACACGTGCGCGAACTGCACGTATTTGATGCCGTTGATCCAGTCCGTGGTCACTAGGTTGTGACACACGGTGTATATATCCGCCTCTGCGGTCTCGGGGTGCCAAATCGCCTCGTATTTGGGCGTTGTGCCCGTGTCGTAGTCGATCGTGAGGATCTCCGATAGCTCATCCACGAGAAGCGGACGGGCGCTGACTCTCAGAAACTGGATCATTCGGTGCGTGTGCTCCCAGTTTTCGTTTGGGACGCGCTTCACTATGCGACCGTACGTTACATCATATGTCTCATCCATCCATTCCAAGACGGTTTGGACGGTTGCGGGTAGACAGCCGGGTAGAATCTTGAGCTGGCATATAACCCAATGCCACCTATCGCAGCATGGCGTCAGTAGCTCAATCTACTAGTAAGGGACAATCACTCACGCGCCGGCAGCTTTCTCAGCGAGGACTTCCCAGGTGGAAACCCTGTCCTCATATCTCCACCTTTTCATCCTTCGGTTCTCTACAATGCGCCACTTGATGTAGTTGACGATATCGTCGTAATGGTCCTGTGTTTCGTGAAGGGAGAAGGTTTGAGAGGCCAGAGGTTGGAGGGCATTGTGGATGGCATCTTCATGAAGATTGGTCGCGAAGATGCGTAAATCTTTGAGGTTCAAACCGACAAGTATCTGGATGAGCCGCGCAGCATCGGGCGGGGGCTGTTGGGGGGTGGAGGAGAGACACTCATTCAGACCGTCGATGACGAGGTACGTAGTGCCTTGTGCGGGGCGTGAGAGGATAGCCTTCAAGCACTGCAAGAGTGAATCATCGTTGGCCTGTTGGGCACCATTGCCGGAGCCTGAATATAATTGCTGGAGAACTTCGCGGCGTTGGTTGGACTGGGCGGCGAGCTGAATCAAGAGGGAGGAGATAAGGTTTCGGACGCTTCGCTTGGCAGGATCACGAAAATCGCAATAAAAGTAGGCAAGACATATTGATCCTTGCTCGAATAGTGGCCTGAGATCCTCGATGACCGCAGAGCTACTCATTGTGTCAAATGTCAAGAACGAGCTAATGGCGAGGGGCCACATACCAAAGGATGGTCTTGCCCGCGCCCACTGAGAAAAAATATGAATGACAAGGAATACGGAAAAGATGACAAAGATACCCACATTTACCACGCACCCAGAATAGGGTGCCGTCAGTTTTCCAGGCTTTATAGGGATCACCTTTAAGGAGCCATTGATTGGTATCTTCTTGGCGTGCTTTATGGGCAATCCAATGACTTATCGATGGGTCTGGTGGAGAAAGCCATTTCTGATACGGCGCCAGCTTTGCACCTTGGAAAGGGTCTCAGTTTGCCCAAAGGGATGCCAAACCTTAAGCTGTTGGGAATACTCACTCAACTCTGGACTGAGAAGAGGATCAAAGTCTGGGTCAGGGATGGGAGGTGGTGGTGGCGGAGGCGGAGGCTGCATCAGGGAAGACATGGCGGTTGTGATGCTGGCCTATTCGAAGACGGGGGTAGGATGTGGGGGAGAAAAGGAACTGGGATCCAAGGAGCGAGGATTCGAGTGGGCGCAGGGTTTAAATCATTGACTCGTGTCACTCGCACGGCCTTGTTTCCAAGTCCGCCAACTCTGATAGTCGATAGTCGTCCGAGGGTGTCCTGGTCCTGAACAAACAACAAACCCCAGATATGGCCAGTAATAGACCCACCGCGCCCGGTTCCCAGGGCATGTCCTGCCTGTCCCAACGCCATAGATCATCATCCGGGGGGCGAGGATATAGGAAGATATCGAGAGCTCGAGAGGTGTACACGGTTTGGTACCTGGGCCCAAAGAAGGCCTAAACCATATCTACCGGACAGTGCAGTGCAGTACTACTATCATACTGGCATCAGCCGGGAGATTTCCGCGCACCGCCTTCAAATCGTAATGTCCCGCAACGAAGGACAAGGCCACTGCCAGGAAAGGCTGAGAAACGCACAGCCTCCGAGTTGACATCTCACAGGCAACCGTAAATGGCAATCCCCTCTCACGTGGATGTTCACACACCCTCGACGTCAACACCAACTACTGTGCTATCACATCCGGTTTCGCAGTGGAAATGCAATAGAAGAGCTATCGTAGTACAGTCCAGTCCGCTAAATAAACACACATATCTAAAAATTTCTTCTAAACGTCAAAACAACAGAGTGACAGAAGAGCAACTATTGAACAGAATCACCATGCACCCATATATCCTGGTCACCCTCGCCCGAGTAATCAGGCGAACTTTCTCCTCTGTAGTGTACAGATATAGGGCGACCAGAGAGCTGGCGAGCGGCAGTAAATTTCACGATGGACGCGGATAAGGATTCCCGCGACCTGTTCAAGCGGAGATCGCACAGCGCAGGAAACACATCTTGGGTTATCCCCTCGGTAGCATGTTCCAGTGCTGATGCGATGTTTCGCGCGAGAGCGTCGGTCACCTCCAACGTCTTCACTCCCTGGAAAGAGCGGAAAAGGTCCAACCAGTGCGTGGGATCGATCTGGTCCTGTTGTCGGCGAGTTGAGAATAGAAGAAATGCCTTGATGTCGAGTCGATCGACAGTAAGCAAAAATGGGGAAAGCTGCCTGCACATGTGGGCAAACGAAGCTACCCTCCGACCCAAATCGCGACATGAATGTTGGAGTCGAATTTCAGGCCGGCAAGGCGATTCTTGGAATTGTTCAGTGATGGCGACGTCTTTCATCGAAAACTGAATGGAAGCTTTACGAGGTGATGTCAACCGTTCTGTGCGACCGATGAATCGGGAGAGTTGTGGGATTTCGAAGACGGGCTGGTCGAAGAACGTTACACTGAGATTTTGGAGTGACGGTGCGTCCACCCTGGCGACAAGGTCCTCCAAGTACTCGCTAGTACCCTTGAACTGAAATTCTGTGAGAGAAAAAAGGTTAATATAACTTGAGGAGGTTGAGAGTTGCCGAGCGTCGCTTTGTTCCGGGTGAGAGACCGAGAACATGAAATGTAATTTAAGGCACTGGAGCTGCGTCGACGCGGACAAGCCATTGACAAGCATTTCTGGTGAAAAGGACTCGGCACGTGGAATTTCTTCAAGCTGAAGAGAGACCAAGTGTGGTGTGGATAAAAGGAGCTGTGGTAGCGTAGGAAATGCGATGCTCTGCAGGTAAATTTCGCGCAGTCGTGGGGCGTATCCACCCAAAAACGCACTGGGGAGGATCAATGGCCTTGTCGCTGAATCCCGCGATCTGAGCCGAAGCTGCTCCAAAGCCGGAAACGGTTCCTGCATCAGTAGGGCTGATCTTTCCAATAGAGGGCTTGTAAGGGCAAAATTAATTTCGCATACGCGATTGCGGTGCTTGAGCGCAGCAATGACATTAGCATCGTCTTTGTGGTCTGGGGTCCCGCTCGGAGGGAAACGGGGATAAAATATGGCGATGGGCAATGGCGGCCAGCAACTCAGATCTTGGGTGACTGGCTTTCGGTAAGTGTAGTACAGTCGCAACTCCAGACGACATGGTGAGGTGAATATGAGAGAGCGCCACCTTTGGCACACGTGTGCTAGCCTTTGCCATTTCCACGGGCCCAAAGATAGGCGTTTCAGAGCGAACCCACGATCTTGAGTGAAGATTTCGAGGAGAACCTCATCAGGTAGCGCTTGGATTGTCACATGCTGGTCAGCCCCGCCAGCTTCTCCGCGGTGGGATGCTGGCGTGCGTTCGTGCTGCTGGATGGGAGAAGGCTCAGCCACCCGAGTCGATGTCCGCCTGACGATGGAAAACACGCGGGTTATCATTGCCTTTACCGCGATGATGACGACACGTGGGGAGTATGGTCGACGGATCGTTGGGATGGATTCACCAGCGCCCGGAGAAGATCTACATCGAATATCCCATCAGCCTGGTTCAACCTGCAAAAATGAACCAATGTATGCTGGGGACATACTGGTAAGAATTCATCAAAGGGAAAACGATGAACTTGCTGGTGAGAGCCACTTGGCACCTGCGAGGGGCATGCCTGGGCCAGTGGGCTCACGTGGCCATCACACATCGCGCGCTAGCTCACACTCACGACCCTGATCGCGTCACGACGTCCCCTGATTCGGCGTTGAAGTTGCAATTCTTTCCATGCGTAAGAAATATACTGAGAGAGCCCAGAGGGCAGGGCGGGCCTAGACTCGCAATGTACGATAGAGGTCATCATATCCAGTGTCAATTCGAAAGGCACATGAGTACTTCTCTAACTTCTCTTGAAAATATGAGGTAGATTCAATATGATGAGTGGCGGTATACTAAATGTGAGGAGCATGTCGGGTTAGGGTTTCTCCTAGCAGCGGAGCAAAAGTTGCAACAACTCGGAAAAACGGGATGAATCAACGCTCGACGCGGCTCACTCCAATTCCAGATAAAACCCTGAGGCCTGAGTACTGAATCCCGAGTATTCATTCTTTGTTATTAGTAGAGGTTCGGAGGAGGGCAAAGCGCAACACAGTGCGTGAAGAGCCACGGGCCGACTCGCTTTTGCCATGAAAATTTACCATCCAATATCACTGGCGCTTTCCCTCTGCTCAATCCCTCACTCGAAGATAAGGTTACTGAGTGGGAGTTTGTTGCGATTGTAGTTTACCACCTTCGTTTATGCTCGTCCGGGCGGCCTGGGATTGTGGCCCCAGTAAATCCGTCACATCACCGGCTCAGGATATATATACCGTCTCATTTTTCCCGGTGGCAAATGTCCAGGGTAAAGGAGCAGTGAAACTTGGGGTGAAGCCACAACCACCTTTTTGCTACAGGTACAGTACCGTACAGAATGGCTGAAGATGAAATTACTTCTCAAGAGGAAAGTCACACGTCAAACGCACTGCTTTCCCATCCCTGGGACGAAGTTCTCTCCTCCTCCTTTTGCTTCTCGGCCACTAACTCCTCAAATGTGCGCACCTTCCGCACCCCTGCTTTGATCCCCCCTCTCCCTTGCCCAACCATACTCTTCGCTGCACCCTCGACACTTTCCATACTGACATCCACGTCCGCATGAGCTCCAGCCTTTTGCGCACGCGCCTTCAGCGGCGTTGCCAGCGTGCCTTTCGGTCCATGCTTTTCCGGCCCTAGAACCTGCGGCTCCGCACCAAGGGCGACCCTCGCCTTGTCCCCTTCGCGGACGATTCCTGTACCTGTCGTGCACCAGCCTAAGCTAATGCCACCCTGCGTGCGCCGCAGGTGTCCAAGCTCGCTCCATAACGCCGTAGCTAGCGCAGGACCGCGTGTCAGCCCAGCATCTTCGAATATTTCGGCGCGTGCAATAGTGTCCCAGGCGAGTGAATCTGTGCCTTCGAGCACGCTACGGATGTTGGCGTTCAGCGTTGTTTGCAACGCACCTCGTAAGCGCGTCGTGAGTAAGGGGCGGAACATGGTGAGTAGTACCGGGTGATTCGATTCGGTTATGCGCACGTTAACATCGTCGGAAACATTGACCGCGACCTGGTCGATACGCAGAAACTTTTGTCGCTCAACACGCTCTGCAAGTCCTGCTACCGTGTTAGGAATTGTCCTTATCTTGATTTCGATATCGACGCCTTCCGGTGGAAGTGTGATCTCCGCAAGACCGGTAAACTCTGCGGGCCCGACAGTGGCAGTCAGGTCGCGGTAGTAAAATGAGAGTTGATTGAGTTTAAGCCGTAAACCTTTCACATGGATGTGCATCAGTGCTCCAACAGCTGTCGTAGATTTCCCATCAGTGGGCGCAGCGATCTCGATGTCAGTGATGTTGCGGATGAAGATATGCCCTGGGAGTAGCCCGATAGAAGAAATATCGAGGTCTTCGAGCACAAATTCAGTTTTCTCGTCGATGTACTCCGTACTATCACATACATAAGCGATGAGATCGATGAGAAGGCGAGGGAAGGGAGGAGATCATACCGAGGAATCGGAATACTTTTCATCATGCGGACAAACCTCGGCAGGTAGACGTTGAAAAGATCCGTCCATAACCACGACGTGCCGCTAAGCGCAGCCTGCAGACCAACTGCTGCTACATCAACGAGAGTGTCCTCGATGTCACGACCGAGTTGAGTATACGCCTTGCGTACAGCCTGTAGATCTTTATCCGTCTCCATTCGTTCCTGGAATTCACAGACTTGTTTTCGTAGGGCCTCAAAGTCCTCCTTCCAATTCTGGCTCTTGTCAAAACCCGTGTCAGTCAGTTCATTCCAGCGCTGGCGGAGGCTCTGGCGGGTGTCCCTTATCTCCTCAATGTCGTTGTCGCCAATATTTTCGAGCGCGCGCCTCGCATACGCGATGTAATCTTCAACCCACTGGTGCAAATTCGTATCGTTGCGAATGTCGAGGACGCACCTGCGCAGCGCGGAGTACAAATCATCAAGACTCTTGCCTCCGGCAATATTCTGCGCAAGTTTGTTCATGTGTCGTATGGCATGAATGAGATGCTTCTCCGGTGTCGAATCGGTGATAAAAGACTCAAGAGACGTTGACTGAGCAGCAGCTGCGGCCACATCTCCCGTCGTTTTGAGCCACTTTTGAACCAAATTGAAGAGCGTGTCAAGCGATCGACGGTATTCCGAGTCTTCCCTTGCGCGCTTCGCCATCTTGAAAGGGGAGCAGGAATCAGTAGGGTGTATCACATGGAATAGAATAAGAAATTTACCGCCGAGACGGCTACACGTAAACGGGTGCAAGAGCGATCCGTAAGGTCTGTAGTCTTGCGACCAGCAGACTGAGCAGCACCAATGGCGACCGAGCCATAGTCTTTCACGGTGTCCATGCTCTTCTCGAATGATTCGCGCGCGTCGGCATTTTCCCACTGCTCCTTAGTCTGTTCCTTGATACCAACAGTGTCACGTTCGCCTGACTGTACCTCGCCTTCAACGTTGCGTAGCTTCTCGGCCGCTTCGCTGGACTTCTCCGCAGCAAGTTCCGCGACGTCTGCGAGTGACAGCCGAGTGAAAGACGCGAAGTCTGAAAGAATTCCGAACCCCTCCGTCGCTGCGTTGTCCCAGAAAATCTCGAGAGATGTGCGTAAGGATGTGACAAGTGCCCGATAGTCGCTCGAACCCTCCTTCGAATCCAGTAGGACGTCTATATCGAGAGAAGCTGCGGCGATGTCGGCTTGGCTAAGGTGCCAGATGGCTTTTTGGACAAGGTTTTCACCTACAAGAAGATTAAAACGGGTGCAAACCGAAGGCCACAAGATCGCACCGTTCTTGTGAGAACCATAACCCTTGCAAGCCTCAAGGATCGCACGAAGATCCCCGGCGAGCTTCTTGCCATTCTGGCTCAGCTCACCTACATCGTCTGTTTTCTCGATTCGAATAAGATCAGATTGGAGCAGTTTTTCTATCCAGGCATTTGTCTGCGACTGTGAGGGCTGTTTGGCCGCTCTGAGGGCAGCGATGACAGATGTTGCCTTGTCCATAGTAACGAAGAACTCCAAAGTGGTAGATGAAGATTCATTTAGGGGTGACCGGTTGTTCTTATATACGTTAGCGGAAGCAGGAGCAGAGTGACGTGAGGGAATGCGTCGACGGCGAATGACGTCTTCGCAAAGAGGCACGTGACGGGAGAAAGCCACAGTGCGCGTCATTGCTGGCGGAAGTTCATGTCATTGCGGAATTTTCTGTCACCTTCACTTCACCTGCTATACGGATGCAACGCCTCACCATTGCATAAGCGCTTCATTTTAGGTGCATGTTATGCAATTGGAAAATACAATGCGGTGGCATCGAATGGAAGACAATGTAGGTGGTGAAAAAACACATGGACAAATGGGATCCTCGTAAATCAGTCGAAGAGACCAAAGCCCTATTCGTAATGACATAACGTTAGCACTCGACAGACACAGAGAAATACACGAGAGCGAATACATACCATGTCCTCATCTGATTCCTCCTTTTCCTCCTCCTTTTTCTCTTCTGCTGGTGCCTCGGCAGCAGGAGCAGCTCCACCAACGCCGGCAGCGGGTGCACCAACTGCAGGTGCACCACCTCCTGAACCAACATTCGAAAGGAGTTCCTTGACATTCTTTCCTTCAAGGGCCTTGGCAAGGAGGTTAGCCCAGATCGGCTCAAGGTCAACGCCAGCTGCGTCGGTAATCGCCAGAATCTTTTCAGACTGGGAACTGACGATCAGGTATTCGGGATGTGGACTGAGGAATCGGATCGCGTACAGTGATATCTACGCCATCATCAGCGAGGATGAGGGCTGCATATGTTGCGGCGAGTTCGGTAGAGGCCTAGATAAGTGATGGCAATGGTCAATATGCCGTTCGAATCCATCCAGTCGAACGAATATCCATCCACCGTCTACACGGCCACGATCAAGGAAGAGAACGATAATGTATCGTCGGTAGAGATTATAGGATTTGTTTACTCACCATCACACGCTTATTTTGGCAGACGTGAGGGTCGGGGAACGTGTAGTTTTCAGGGATGGGTCGAGCGGGAGGAGGTCAATAAGGTTTATCCCTGTAAAACAATTAATTAGGTGTCGGTATTTTGGGTTATTTGTTGTGCCACGTCTGTCGTTTGCTCGCGCCGCGCCAAGACGTTGCAACAACGCTGTACGCCCGTCCTTCGCTGCCATCATGAGCGGGTGTGAGTGCTCTTTCCCTAAAATTTGACCAACTTATCAACCCTCTTCTTTCCTAGTCCGCTTCCTTAACCTGGTCCGACCTTTCCTTCCGATTCTCCCTGAAGTCTCGTCTCCTGACCGCAAAGTATGCGCCTCTTAGTTTGCTATCGTCGCGCACTCTCATAATCATTTTACCTTTAGGTTCCCTTCAACCAAAAGGTCCTATGGACCGCTGTCACTCTCCTCATTTTCTTGGTCTGCTCACAGGTCCCCCTATATGGCATCATGTCCTCCGACTCGTCTGATCCGTTCTATTGGATGCGTGTCATCCTTGCCTCCAATCGGGGTACCCTCATGGAACTTGGAATAAGCCCCATCGTTACTTCTGGCATGATTATGCAGCTTCTGGCAGGCGCTAATCTCATCGACGTCGACTTTTCTCTCAAG
>Ga0137390_10002702_pt1 | contig 14224 bp, 12 predicted proteins | sample 15con2h24AmetaG_FD_104937 | JGI IMG/M metagenome (GOLD analysis project Ga0137390, IMG submission 104937) | Vadose zone soil microbial communities from Angelo Coast Range Reserve, California, USA - 15con2h2.4A metaG | ecosystem: Environmental > Terrestrial > Soil > Vadose zone > Saprolite... | reverse complement strand
GCTGCGTGCCCGACCCCGCGCTGCCGGAGAGCGAGGCGGTGCTGCTCGAGCGCGCCCGCGCGCTCCATCCCGACAAGACGATCCCGGACGACTCGCCGTCGCGCTTCAAGAAGGAGGGCGCCGGCGCGGCCGCCGTGCCCGCGACCAACGGCCACGACGTGGCCGCCGCGGCCCCCGTCGCCGCCGCCGCGGCGCCGGCTCCGAAGCCGGCGGCCGCGGCGGCGGCGCGGAAGCCGGTCGCCGGCGTGCGCGGGCGGGTCGAGAAGCCGATCGCGAAGCCGCCGGCGGCGCCACGCCCGGCGCGCTCCTTCGCCGGCGAGCTGCCGGTAGACTTCGATCAGCTCCTGGCCGAGCTCGGCTCGCCGCGCCGCCGGCTCCACTCGCGGCTCGCCGCCCTGCCGCTCTCGCTCCTGGCCGCCGGGCAGGGTCTCCTCGGCGCGCTCGGCGTGCGCGCGCAGGAGCGCATCGACGCGGCCATCACCGACCGCCGCTTCTTCAACCCCCAGCTCGCCACCGCGGCCAACGTCTTCCTGAACCTGGTGCTCTACCCGGTCGGGGTCCTGGCGCTCGCGGTGAGCGCCGGACGCGTGGACCTCTTCAGCCTGGGCGTCCACAAGTGGATCTTCCTCGGCCTCGCGCTCGCCTTCGCCGAGGCCGCGTTCCGGATGCGCGAGAGCCTCTTCGGCGGTGTCCCCTTCGGCGAGGCGCCGATCCGCGGCGCCCTCTACGCGCCCCTGATGTGGCCGCTCGGCCGCCTGGTCGTCCTGCTCGCGGGCGCGCGCGGCTCGGCGAGCGGCGTCGGCTTCGACGGCTTCTACGGCGACCGGGACCACTTCGACGAGAAGCTCGAGCGCGATCGCCGCTACGGCTCGATCTACAAGGTCGTCGACCGCGACGACGCCTACATCCTGCGCCTCGAGTTCCCGCGCCGCCTCCCGCCCTCGTCGCTCGCCGACGAGCTCAGGCTCCCGCCCGAGATGCCCGACTACGACTTCGAGCTCAGCCTCCAGGACGGCACCTTCGTGGTGCACGGGCGGGTCACCGACCCGCAGGTGCGGAAGCTGACGGCGGTCGCGGCTGCCTTTCCGCCCGAGTTCACGACGCGCGTGCCGCTCCGCGACCCGGTCGCCGGCTTCCGGCACCGCTACCGGGACAAGACCCTCGAGGTCATCCTCCCCAAGACGGGCTCGTAGGGCCGGCCGTGCCGGCGAGCGCCGTCCTCGGCTGCGGCCGCCACCTGCCAGCGCGGGCCGTCACCAACGAGGAGCTCGCACGCGACCTCGGCGCGTCGGGCGCGCGGCTCGCGGAGCTGACCGGCGTCACGCGCCGGCATCACGCCGACGACGGGCACGGCCCCTCGGACCTGGCGCGCGAGGCCGCGCTCGCCGCGCTCGCCGGCGCGGGCCTCGCGCCGGCCGACATCGATCTCATCGTCTTCGCCACCATGACGCCCGACGTCGCCTTCCCCGGCTCCGGCTGCTACCTCCAGGACAAGCTCGGCTGCCGGACGGTGGGGGCGCTCGACGTGCGCGCCCAATGCGCCGGCTTCCTCTTCGCGCTCGCCACGGCGGACCGCTTCGTGCGCGCGGGCGCCGCGGGACGCGTGCTGGTCGCGTGCGCGGAGGTCCACTCGACCGCCCTCGACTACACGCCCCGCGCGGCCGCGGTGACGCCGTACTTCGGGGACGGCGCCGGCGCGCTCGTGCTCGGCGCGGCGCGCGAGCCGGGCGTGCTCGCCGTCGTCCTGCACAGCGACCCCGACGGCCTCGAGCGCTTCTGGTGCGAGTTCCCCGCCAGCCGCCACCACCCCGCGCGCATGGACCGCGAGGCCTATCGCGCCGGCCGCCACTACTACCAGCTCGACCCCGGCGCCGTGCACCCGCAGGCGCGCGCGGCGCTCGCCGGCGCGGCGCACGAGGTCCTCGAGCGCGCCGGCGTGCCCGCCGACCGCGTCGCGCTCTTCCTCGTCCACTATCTCGACGCGCGCGTCGCGCGCGAGGCGGCGGAGGAGGCCCGCCTTCCGCGCGAGCGCGTCGTCGCGACCGCCGAGGCGGCCGGTCACATCGCGGCGGCCGGCATCCCGATCGCGCTCGCCGACGCCCTCGCCGCCGGGCGGGTGGGGAAGGGCGACCTCGTCTGCGGTGTGGCCTTCGGCGCGGGTATGTCGTGGGGCGGAGGACTGCTGCGCCTGTGAGCGGAGGGACGATGGACGAGATGGTGAACTCGCGCATCCTGGGCCTCGGACACCAGCTCCCCGAGCGCGTGGTGACCAACCACGACCTGACCAGGCTGATGGACACGAGCGAGGAGTGGATCGAGCAGCGCACCGGGATCCGCGAGCGCCGCTTCACCGTGGCGGGCACGAGCGGCGCCGACCTGGGCGCACTAGCCGCGCGTGCGGCGCTCGGCTCGGCCGGGATCGCGGCCGAGGACCTCGACCTCGTCATCCTGGGCTCGCTCTCGCCCGACGTCGACTTCCCGGGCACCGCCTCCCTCCTGCAGCGGAACCTCGGCGTGCGCGGCATGCCGGTCATGGACGTGCGCAACCAGTGCTCGGGCTTCATCTACATGCTCGCCGTGGCCGACAAGTGGATCCGCACCGGGGGCGCGCGCCACGTGCTGGTGGTGGGTGCGGAGATCCACTCGACCGGCATCGACCTCTCCACGCGCGGCCGCGAGGTGGCGGTCATCTTCGGTGACGGCGCGGGCGCCGTCGTGCTCGGGCCCGAGCCCGACCCGCGCCGCGGCATCCTCTCGACCCACCTCCACAGCGAGGGCAAGTACGCCGAGAAGCTGATGGTCGAGGCCCCGTCGAGCCGGGTGCGGCCGCGCGTCACCGAGGACATGCTCGACCAGCCCGGCAGCCGCCTCTGGCCGCGCATGGAGGGGCGCTACGTCTTCAAGCACGCCGTCACGCGCTTTCCCGAGGTGATCCAGGAGGCACTCGCGGCCCACGGCTACACGCCCGCCGACCTGGATCTGCTGATCCCGCACCAGGCGAACCTGCGCATCAGCCAGCTGGTGGCGATGGGGCTCGAGCTGCCCGAGGAGAAGGTGTTCAACAACATCCAGCGCTACGGCAACACGACCGCCGCCTCGATCCCGATCGCGCTCCACGAGGCCGTCCAGGAGGGGCGCGTCAAGCCGGGTGCCCTCGTCTGCCTCGCCGCCTTCGGCGCCGGCTTCACCTGGGGCGCGGCGCTCATGCGGTGGTGAGCATGGCCATCGCTCCCGAGCTGCCGCGTGCGTTCCTGCGCGACATGCGGCGCGAGGACCTGCCCGCCGTGCTCGACATCGAGCGGCGCTCGTTCGCGCAGCCCTGGTCGCGCGCCTTCTTCGAGAAGGAGCTGGCGACCCCGTTCGCGCGCCTGGTGGTGGCGGTGGAGGAGGCCGTCCCCCGGCCGCAGGTGGTCGGCTACACCTGCCGGTGGCGAGTGACCGACGAGGTCCACCTGCTGAACGTGGCGGTCCATCCCGAGCGGCGCGGCCTGGGGCACGGGCGGGTGCTGGTCGGGGCGGTGGTGGCCGAGGCCGAGGCGGCGCGCACGCGCGTCGTCTATCTCGAGGTGCGCGCCGGGAACGTGATCGCGCGGCGGCTCTACCGCCAGCTCGGCTTCAGGGACCTGGGCGTTCGCCGCGGCTACTACGGCCCCGGCCAGGACGCGATCGTGATGGAGCTGCGGCTGGGCGGCCGGTGAGCGCGGGCGTCGGCGTCGACACGAGCGTCGCGGTCGGCGCGGTCCGGCTGCCGAACCCCGTCATCGCGGCTTCCGGCACCTTCGGCTACGGGACCGAGTTCGCCGGGCTGGTCGACCTGGGCGCGCTCGGTGCGCTCGCCGTGAAGGGGCTCTCGCTCCTGCCCGCGGCCGGCAAGCCGGCGCCCCGCCTGGTCGAGACGGCAGGCGGCATGCTCAACGCCATCGGCCTCCAGAACATCGGCGTGGAGGCCTTCCTCGCCGGCCGCCTTCCGGCGCTGCGCGCGGCCGGGGCGCGGGTGGTCGCCAACTTCTGGGGCGACAGCCCCGAGGAGTTCGCCGAGTGCGCCGCGCGGCTGGACGGCGCGCCCGGCGTGGTCGCCCTCGAGCTGAACGCCTCGAGCCCGAACCGTCCCGAGTGGGGGAGCATCCTGGCGACCGACCCGCAGGCCCTGGCCGCGATCGTGCGTGCTGTGCGCGCGCGCGTGCGCGCGCCGCTCTGGGTCAAGCTCTCGCCCAACGTGGGCGACATCACGCGCGTCGGACGGGCCGCCGAGGCCGAGGGCGCGGACGCGCTCACGGCCATCAACACGCTGCGCGCCACCGCGGTCGACGTGGCGACGCGCCGCGCGCGCCTCGCGAGCGGCACCGGCGGCCTCTCCGGCCCCGCCATCAAGCCCGTCGCCCTGCGCATGGTCCACGAGCTCGCGCGCGCCGTCCGCATCCCGCTGGTCGGCGTGGGCGGCATCATGACCGGCGAGGACGCCCTCGAGTTCCTGGTGTGCGGCGCGAGCGCCGTGCAGGTCGGCACCGCGACCTTCTACGACCCCCGCGCCCCCCTCCGCGTCGCCGAAGAGATGGCCCACTGGTGCCGCGCCCACGGCGTCAGCGCCGTCAGCGACATGATCGGAACCCTGCGCACGTGAGTGGGATGCGATGAGGACCCGAGGTGCGCGCGGGCGGGCGGCGGGGGCGCCGGCGCTCCCGATCCTCGGTCCACGCGCGCCTCGTTGGCCGCGGCGTCCCCCCGCCAAGCCGCGGGCGCGCGCGGGGCCTGCGGGGGTCGCGGCGGCGCCCCCGCCGCCCGCCCGCGGGTCGCTAGCGGACCGCGACATGATCGCGAGCGTGAGAACATGAGCGAAGAGCGTCGAGACAGTCGCTCGAGCGGGCGCGGGGGCGCCGCCGCGACCCCCGCAGGCCCCGCGCGCGCCCGCGGCTTGGCGGGGGGACGTGCCGACCTACGCCGCGCTCGCACCGCCGCCCATCTACCGCACCTCGATCTCTATGTAGTCGGTGTCCGAATCGCCCGCGTTATCCGACACCGACAGGTCGGCGCGGTACTTCCCCGCCTTCGTATACGTGTGCTTCGGGTTCGCCTCGTTCGAGTCGGGCGTGTCGTCGCCGAACTTCCAGGTGTACTTGAGCGGCGGCGTGCCGCCCTCGACGTCGGACTTGAGCTCGACGGTGAGCGGCGCCGGCCCGTCCTCGGGCGTGCCGTCGGCCCAGGCGAGGAGCGGCGCGGCCTCCTCCTCGCCCTTACCCGCGGCCGCGGTCGTCGTGGTCGACGCCTTCGCCGCAGCGACCGTGGTGGGGGTCGTCGGCGCCTCGCTGGGCCCTCCACCTCCTCCGCAACCGGGGAGGACGAGCAGGAGCGGCAGGACGACGGTGGCTGAGGCGGCCAGGATGCGCGTCATGCAGGGACCTCCATGGTCGGGTGTCGCTGAGCGGCGGCGGATTCTCACAGACGACCCCGAGGCTGTCAATTCCGTGCGCGGCGCCGCGCTCGCGCTGGCGCTCGTGGCGTTCGCGTTCGCCGGCACCGTCCGCGCGGCGGCCGCGGACCCGCCCCGCCCGTCGCGCGAGCTCCGCCTGCTGGTCGTCCTCGCTGGCTTCTCCGATCGGCCGCTCGCCAAGACGCCGGCGCACTTCGCCCGGCAGCTCTCCCGCTTCGTCGCCTACTGGACGGAGGTCTCCAGCGGGCGGCTCCGCATCGTGCCCACGGTGCACGAGGCCGCGGTCACGCTCCCCGGCCCGCGGCGGAGCTACGTCCAGCGGCCCGACGCGCTCGCGCGCGACGCGCTCGCGGCCCTCGCGGCCGCGCCGGCCGCCGCCGACGCGCTCATCGTGTTCTTCGCGGGCACGGGGCGCGAGTCGCACCCGGACAAGGGCCCCGCGGACGACCCGTGGTCCAACTACACGGCGCTCGTGCCGCCTGCGCGCGCGGGCGGGGTGGCCTTCGCGGCGGCGTGCGTGATCGCGGAGAAGGAGGTCCGCCCGTTCAGCTCCTTCGGGGTCCTCTGCCACGAGTTCGGCCACTGGCTCGGCCTCCCCGAGCTGTACGCCCCGGGCGGGCACGCGCAGGAGGGAATCGGCGTCTGGGGCTTGATGGGGCAGGGGACCTGGCTCGGGCGCGGCGAGCGGCCGCCGCACCTGTGCGCGTGGTCGAAGCTCCGCCTCGGCTGGGTGGAGGTCGAGACGATCGCGCGCTCGACGCGCGGCGTGACGCTGCCCCAGGTCGAGCGCGAGCCGCGCGTGGTGAAGATCCCGGCAGCGCCCGCGCACCCCGAGGAGTACTACCTGCTCGAGAACCGCGCCCGCGTGGGCGCCGATCGCCGGCTGCCGGGCGAGGGCCTCCTCGTGTGGCACGTCGACGAGGGCGCGCTCTCGTTCCGGAGCGCGGAGAACGACGTGCAGCGGAAGCTCCTCGGCCTGGTCGAGGCCGATGGCCGCGGCGATCTCGACCGCGGGCACGCCGCCGGCGGCAACCGCGGCGACGCGAGCGATCCGTGGTCCGGTCCGCCGCCCTGGCGCCGGCGGGCGAGTGCGGTGCTCCTCCTCCTGGGCGCGTGCCTGGTGGGCGCCGCCGTCCTCCGCGCGGCGCGGCCCCGCCCGCTCGTGCCGGCGCTCGGCCGCCTCGCCGCGGCCGCCGTGGCGCTCGCGGCCGGCGCGCTCCTCGGGCGCGCCCCGGTGTGCGGTCCGGGCACCCCCGGCATGGCTCCTCACGACGGGGGCCCGACCCGCGTCGTGCTCCGCAACCTCTCGCCGGCCGGGCCCGTCATGCGCCTCGACGTGCTGGTCGCGCCGCCCGCCGGTGATTGACTCTCTCGCGGCGGGCGTGCGACGCTCGCGGCGCACGTGAAGCTCGTCATCCAGATCCCCTGCTTCAACGAGGAGGAAGTCCTCGGCGAGACCCTGGCGGCGCTGCCGCGCAGCGTGCCCGGCTTCGACAGCGTCGAGACGCTGATCATCGACGACGGCTCGAGCGACGACACCGTGGGCGCGGCGCGCCGCGCGGGCGCGACCTATCTGCTCCGCTTCCCCGTGCATCTCGGGCTGGCGCGCGCCTTCGAGGCGGGGCTCGATGCGGCGCTCAAGCTGGGCGCCGACGTGATCGTCAACACCGACGCCGACAACCAGTACCGCGGCGCCGACGTGCCCCTCCTGGTGCAGCCCATCCTCGCCGGTCAGGCGGAGATGGTGATCGGCGACCGCACCCCGCACCGGCTCCGGCGCTTCGGTCCCGGCAAGCGGCTCCTCCAGCGCATCGGGAGCTGGGTGGTGCGCCAGGTGTCGGGCACGCGGGTGCCCGACGCGGCGAGCGGCTTCCGCGCCTTCTCGCGGCGCGCGGCGCTCCGCCTGAACGTCTTCAGCGAGTTCACCTACACGCTGGAGACCATCATCCAGGCCGGCATGAAGCACATCGCGATCGCGCACGTCGCGGTCGAGACCAATCCCGAGCGGCGGCCCTCGCGTCTCTTCCGCCGCATGACCTTCTACGTCCGCCGCTCGATCGCGACCCTGGTGCGCATCTATGCCCTCTACGAGCCGCTCAAGGTGTTCTGGCGGATCGGCGCGGCGTGCATCGCGACCGGCGGCGTGATCGGCGCGCGCTTCCTCTACTACTACCTGACCCGCGGCGGCACCGGGCACGTGCAGAGCCTGATCCTGAGCGCGGTGCTCCTGATCGTCGGCTTCCAGACGCTGCTGATCGGCCTGGTCGCCGACCTGATCGGCGCGAGCCGGTCGCTGCAGGAGGACACCCTGGTGCGCGTGCGCGAGATCGAGCTGCGCCTCGGTGACGGACCCGACGTGGAGCGCCTCGAGCCCGTGGTCGAGGAGCGGCCGGCGCGGCGCGCCCCGCCGTGAGCCCGCCCCCGAGCGCGTGTCTGTTCGGCACCTACGACGCCGGGCACAGCGCGAACCGCCTGCTCGGCCTGGCGCTCGCCCGGGCCGGCTGGCGCGTGGTCGAATGCCACGAGCCCCTTTGGGAGGAGACCCGCACCAAGGGCCGGCGCTACTTCGGCGTCCGCTCGCTCGCACGCCTGGGGGTGCGCTGGGCGGCGGCGGCGCGCCGCCTCGGCCGGCGCTGGCGTCGCCTCGACGGGCCGCCGCCGCTCGTGGTGGTCGGCTTCGGCGGTCAGCTCGACGTGCTCCTCGCCCGGCGCCTCTGCCGCCCGCGGGCCGGGCTCGTGTTCGCGCCGCTCGTGAGCCTGACCGAGACGCTCGTCGACGACCGGCGCCTGGTCGCCCCCGGCGGGCCGCCCGCGCGCGCGCTCGCCTGGCTCGATCGCGCGAGTCTCGGCGCCGCGGACCTGGTGCTCGCCGACACCGAGGCGCACGCGGAGTACCTGGCCGGGCTCGGCGCCCCGCGCGACCGGGTCGCGGTGTGGTACCTGGGTGTGGAGCCGGAGTTCCTGCCCGCGGTGGCGGCGCGCCCGGTGCCGCGCCGCGTCCTCTTCTACGGCCGGCACCTGCCGCTCCACGGCGTCGAGACGATCGTCCTGGCCGCGGCGCGGCTCGGCGCGCGGGCCGAGGTCGTGCTGCTCGGCGACGGCCCGGAGCGGGCGCGCACCGAGGCGCTCGCCCGGCGCGCCGGCGCGCGCATCGCCTGGCGCGACGAGGTGCCGCTCGCGCGCCTGCCCGCCGAGCTGGCCGCCGCGGCGCTCGTGCTCGGCGTGTTCGGGGCGAGCCGGAAGGCGGCAATGGTGGTGCCGAACAAGGTCTGGCAGGCGGCCGCCGCGGGCCGCCCGCTGGTGACGCGCGATGGGCCCGCGCTGCGCGAGGTGCTCCGTCCCGGCGAACACTGCCTCGCCTGCCCGCCGGCCGATCCGGCGGCGCTCGCCGAGGCGATCGGGCGCCTGCTCGACGATCCCGGCTTCGCGGAGGGCCTCGGGTGCGCGGCGCGGGCGCACCTGCTGGCGCGCTTTTCCCCCGAGCGGCAGGCGGCGCACCTGGCCCGGGTCCTCACCGAGCGTTTCGGCGTGCGCACGGCCGCCGCGCCCGCGCCGCTGGCCGCCGGCGGGTGAGAGCCCGTGCGCACCGCGGCGGTCGTTGTCACCTGGGAGGGCGGGGCCACCACCGACCGCTGCGTCGCGTCCGTCCTCGCCCAGGACCGGCCGGCCGACGAGGTGATCGTGGTCGACAACGCCTCGGGCGAGCCCGAACGGGCCCGCCTCGGCGCCGCCCACGGCGGCGGGCCCGGCGTGCGGCTGCTCCTCCTCGACGAGAACCGCCAGTTCGCGGGCGGCCTGAACGCGGGCGCGGAGGCCGCCATCGCCACGGGCGCGGAGCGCCTCCTCCTCCTCAACAACGACACCGTGCTCGCACCCGATGCGCTCGGACGCCTCGCCGCGGCGCTCGACGCGCGGCCGCGCGCCGGCATCGCGGGCCCCCGCCTCATGGATCTGCGCGAGCCGGCGCGCGAGCTCTCGGCCGGCGAGCGGCACATCCTCCCGCTCCTCTGTCTGCCGCGCACCTGGCTGCGCTACCGCCCGCGCACCCCAGCGCCGTACCCCGTGACCGGCGTCATGGGAGCGGCGCTGCTCGTAACGCGCGCTTGCTACCAGGCGGTGGGCGGCTTCGCTGCCGAGATCGAGGTGTACTACGAGGACGTGGACTTCTGCCTCGCGGCGCGCGCGCGCGGGTTCGAGATCGTGATCGAACCGCGCGCGCTCGTCTACCACGACGGGCTGCGCGGCTTCGCGGGCGGGCTCACGCCGTGGGCGGCGTTCCTGAAGGCGCGCAACCCCTGGCTCGTGGTGCGCCGTCGCGGCCGCGCCGCCGTCTGGCTCGGCTTCGTGCCCACCTACGCCGCGATGCTGGGCGGGAGCGCCGCGCTGCACGCGCTCCGCGGCCGCGGCGACGTGGTGCGCGCGCTCGCGCGCGGCGCGCTCGCCGGGATCGGCGCGGCGGCCGGACGGGCCGTGACGCCCGTGGGGCCGCCAGGCGGGAGCCGATAGGGTGCGCATCGGGATCGGCGCCCAGGTGGGCATCCTCGGCGGGCCCGGGACCTACGCGCGTGCGCTCACGGCCGCACTGGCAGCCGCCGGCGGGCACCAGTACGTCGTCTTCACGGACCGGCCCGAGGCGTTCGCCGGCCTCGGGCTGGAGACGGTCCACGTGCCGCTCGCGAGCCCCTACCATCAGGCGGTGTGGGACCACTGGCGGCTCCCGGGGCTCCTCGTCGCGCGCCGCGTCGACCTCTACCACGGGACGAAGAACGTGCTCCCCTGGCGCTTGCGGGTGCCCGCGGTGGTGACGGTGCACGACCTCGCCGTGTACGCCGCGCCCGAGACCTTCGCGCGCGCGCAGCGCTGGCACCTCCGCCTGCTCGTGCCGCGCGCCGTGGCGGCGGCGGCGCGCGTCATCACGCCCTCGGAGCACGCGCGCGCCGACGTGCTGGCGCGCTTCGGGACGGCCCCCGAGCGCGTGGCCGCCATCCCGCAGGGCGTGGAGGCCGCCTTCCGCGCCCCGCCGCCTCCCGGCGTGGTGGAGCAGCTCCGCGCCCTCCACGGCCTCGGGCCGCGGCTCGTCGCCTGCGTCGGCACCGTGCAGCCCCGCAAGCACGTCGAGCGCGTGATCGAGGCGTTCGTGCGCGCGGGCGCCGCGACGCGCGGCTGGCAACTCGCCCTGGCGGGGCGGCTCCGGCCCGGCTACGCACCGCCGTGGCTCGTCACGCTGCCGCCCGGCGTCCGCTGGCTCGGGCCGCTGCCGGCGCACGCGCTGCGTGCCCTCTACGCGGCGGCCGAGATCGCCGTCAGCGCGTCGGAGTACGAGGGCTTCGGGCTCACGGTGTGCGAGGCGATGGCGAGCGGCTGCGCGGTGGTGGCGGTCGCGACCAGCTCCGTCCCCGAGGTGGTCGGCGACGCGGGCGTGCTGGTCGCGCGCTCGGACCCGGCGCTGCTCGCGGACGCGCTCGCGCGCCTCATCGCCGAGCCCGAGACGCGCGCCGCGCTCGGCGCGGCCGCGCGGGCCCGCGTGGCGCGCTTCACGTGGGAGGAGACGGCGCGGCAGACCCGCCGCGTGTACGAGGAGGTGCTCGGGTGCGCGTGACGGCGGTCGTCGTCCACTGGCAGGACCTGGACGACACGCGCGGCTGCGTCGCGAGCCTGGAGCCCGGCGTCGACGTGGTGGTGGTCGACAACGCCTCGCGCGAGCCGGTGGGCGACGTGTTCGCGGGCCGCGCGACGAGTCTCCGCAGCCCCGAGAACCTGGGGTACGCGGGCGGCGCCAACCTCGGCATCCGCGCCGCGCTCGCCGCGGGCGCGGAGGTGCTCCTTGTCCTCAACAACGACGCGCGCGTGCGCCCGGGCGCGACGGCGGCCGCTCTCCAGGCGCTCGGCGCCGACCAGCGGATCGCCGCCGTCGGGCCCAAGGTGCTCGCGCGCGACGATCCGTCCCGCCTCTGGCTCGCGTGGGGCGAGGTCACCTGGCGCCAGAGCCTGGTCGCGCTCTGCGGCGCGGGCCAGCCCGACGGGCCCGCCTGGGGCGCCGCGCGCGACGTCGACTGGATCGCGGGCTGCGCCATGTGGATGCGGCGCGACGCGCTCGCGGCCGTGGGCCTCCTCGACGAGACGTTCTTCGCCTACCACGAGGAGGTGGACTGGTGTGCGCGGGCGCGCGCGGCGGGCTGGCGCGTCGTGTACTGCCCGGCGGCCGTGGTGACGCACACCGGACGGGGCGGGGCCGGCACGCGGGCGTCGATTCGCATCCGCAAATACTTCGCGGCGCGCAACGCGGTCCTCTACGCGCGCCGCCACGGGAGCGCCGTGCAGCGGGCGAAGCTCGCGGCCTTCCTCGCCGCCACCCTCCCGCTCGAGCTCGTGCACCACTGGACGCACGGCACCGCGGACGAGGTGCTGCTCAAGCTGCGCGGCATCCGCGACGCGCTCGCGCGCCGCCGGCCACCCTTCGAGGAGCTAGGGCTCAAGTGAGAAGCGGGCGCGGGGCCGCCGCTCCGCTCGCGGCGGGGCTCGTGGTCGCGGCATACGGGGCGGCGCTCCGCCCCTACGGCATCTTCGACTACGTCGACGAGGGGCTCCTCCTCGTGCAGGCGCTGCGCGTGGCGCGGGGGCAGGTGCCGTACGTCGACTTCCACACCGGCTACGGGCCGCTCTATTTCCGGCTGCAGGCCTGGCTGCTCGCGGCGGGCGGCTGGGATGCGATCCGCTGGGCGCTGGTCGCCGTGCAGGGCGCGGCGGGCGCGCTGCTCTTCGTGCTCGCGCGCCGGCTGGCCGGCCCGGTGCTCGCCTGGGCGGCGGTGGCGCTCGAGGTCGCCTTCTTCCTGCCCGTCGCGCCGGGGCGCGGGGCGCCGTTCAACGCGCCGTACCCGGCGTGGTACGCGGGCCTCGCCGGCGTGGCGCTCGCGGTGCTGCTGGGAGGCGAGGCGCGGGTGCGGCCATGGCGTGCGGCGGTCGCCGGGCTGATCGCGGGGGTCGTCGCCGCCATGAAGCCGAACAGCGGGCTCCTCCTCGCCGCGGGTGCCGCGGCGGCGGTCGTCCTGGGCGAGGTGCGCGACGGCGGTGGAGGATGGGTTGCGCGCGCGGTGCTGGCGCTGGTCGCGCTCGCGGCCGTGGCGCTGGTCCTGCCCGCCGGCTTCACGGTCGCCGCCTGGGTGCTCGTCCCGCCGGTGGTGGCGCTGGCCGCGCTCGGCGCGCGGCGCGGCGTCGCGGACGCCGACGCGCTCCGGCGTCTCGTCCCGCTGGCGGCGGGGTTCGTCGCCGTGGCGGGCGTGGCGTTCGCGCCGGCGCTGGCCGCGCTCGGCCCCGGCGGTCTCGCGCGTGAGATCGGCGCGGGCGTCGCTGCGCTCTATGCGCTCCCGTTCCCGTGGCCGGCGGGCGTGGCGGCAGCGGCCGGGCTCGCCGTGTTCGCCGTGCGCAGCCGAGGCGCCGGCGCGCTCGCTCTGGCGGCGCTCGCGCTCGCGGTCGGCGCCGGCGCCGCGGGGGCGGGGGCGCCGCTGCCGGCGCTCCGCCTCGGTGCCGAGCAGGCGGCGTTCGCGCTCGTGCCGCTCGCCCTCTGGAGCGCGCTCGCCGAGTTTCGCCGCGGGGGCGACGCCGCGCCGCTCGCCCCGTCGGCACTCGCCGCGACGGCCGCGCTCCAGCTCTACCCGCGAGCGGACTTCGTCCACCTGATGCCGCTCGGCGTCCTCCTGCTCCCGCTCGCCCTCCGCGTGTGGGCGCGGCTCCCGCTGCCGCCCCACGCGCTGGTCGCCCTTCCGCTCGTGGTGGCGGCCGTGCGCTTTGCGCCGACGGGGCTCGTGCTCGGACGCCTGGCGAGCGGGCGCATCACGCACGTGGCCCTCGGCGCGACCGACCTCGTCGTCGACCCGGCGGGCGCCGAGCCGCTGCGGGCGATCGCGCGTGCGGCGGCGGCCGTCCGGGTGGTAGCGCCGGAGGAGAACGTGCTCGCCTTCCCCGCCTGCGGGATCGTCCTCTTCGTCGCGGAACGGAGGCCGGCGGGGCCGCACGACTACTTCTTTCCCGGCCGTCCGGACCGCGCCGAGGCCGATGCCCTGGCCACGCGGCTCGCCGCCGCCCCGCCGCCCCTGGCGGTGACCTGCGCCGCCGCCGATACGGCGCTCGCGGCCGCGTGGAACTACTACCCCGCGCTGGTCGCGCTGCTCACCTCGCGCTACCGGGAGGTGGTGGTTGCACCGCCCTTCACCGTCCGCGCCCGCGAGCGGGCGCTCCCGTGACCTCGGGCGTCCGCTCAGACCCAGACGCCGCCGAGGTCGATTTCGAGATCGGGGAGCAACACGGTCCGCACCCTGGCGGCGCCTTCGTGCGTGCCGACGAGCCTGTAAGCCGCGCCCTCGAGCTGGTAGACCTCGAGGATGCGAGCCTCCGGATCCACGACCCAGTACTGGCGGACGCCGTAGCGAGCGTAGAGCGCGGCCTTGGCAACGCGATCTCTCAGAACGGACCAGGACGAGAGGATCTCGACGACAAGATCCGGCGGACCCTCGATCGCGCGCTCGGTGACGATCGCTTCCCTGCCAGCGGCGGCGAAAACCAGATCAGGCTGCACGACCGTCGCGGACGCGAGAATGACGTCGATGGGCGCGTAATAGACGCTCCCCAGGCCACGTTCGCGGACATGGCCGTGAAGAACCCAGAGGAGGTTCCGCGACACCGCCTGGTGCCGCGTCGAAGGCGCCGGGCTCACTTCCAGCTCGCCGTCGAGGATCTCGTATCGCCGACCGTCATCCGGCAGCTCCGCGTAGTCCTCGTACGTGAGCTTGATGGGCCCGG
>Ga0137390_10002671_pt1 | contig 14279 bp, 15 predicted proteins | sample 15con2h24AmetaG_FD_104937 | JGI IMG/M metagenome (GOLD analysis project Ga0137390, IMG submission 104937) | Vadose zone soil microbial communities from Angelo Coast Range Reserve, California, USA - 15con2h2.4A metaG | ecosystem: Environmental > Terrestrial > Soil > Vadose zone > Saprolite... | reverse complement strand
TGTTCGGGAGCGATTGGTGTATCGCTCACCCTTGCCTGGTGTGGGAAAACCCGCCATGGTGGTGGTACGAGTTCAAGGGCCCCCTCTACGATTGAGCTTTGCCTTCCTACTTCCCATTGATGTCTCACGTGTTAGATGCACCGTTGATGCAACATTAAATTGTTAGAAGACGACACGGTCAGGTGTTGTGGCCGTTGTAGCGTGAATGACAGCATAATGCCCCCCCATCTCCGAACTTTCGCCCTTCGCCCGCCTTATCTCTCTGCTGGTTTCTTTGTTCTCCATTCTCCGCCAGGAACTATGTCAAACTGCGCATGATCGATTAAGGTTGGTTAGAGGGCCCCAAATGTGACTGTTACTTACCGTTCTCACGGTGAGCTAAATCATCGGAAAGATGAAAGTGTGCTGCAAATGACATGTACACTGTATGAACATACAGCACGAAAGCATGGCGACGACAATGCGAAAGAAAGGATGTGTTGTGTGGTCGAAGTACAAATGTTTGTGTCAGTGAACCAACTGCGGAGGAGAGGGGGGGCACCATCGATAGGAGGTGGGGTGTCAACAACCAATTATATGCATTTGTCTAACCAATCAGAGCGGCCTGTTTTCGAATTTCATAGTGGTTTACTTTATATTATAGTAGATGGAAAGATTGGGTGAGGATGTGACTAGAATAGGAGCAGCCATACAGTACTGCAGCGGCATCAGAAAAGCGTGACGCTCATGTTTTTGTTGCGTCGCGTCTTATGCGGTGGTCCACCCAAACCATACCATGCACATCCCCCACGACGCAGTTTGGCTACCCAGACTGGGCTTCTGGGTGAATTGACCTCCCGTGGCTTTATTTCCCAAGTTACAAAGTGAGTAGTCTTCACGAAACCTTCGGACCCTTCCGTTGAACCCATGTTGGTTCCAGACCTGAACAACTCCAGAACTTTCTCCAGGATCAAAGCCGAGTCGTATACTCTGGCATAGATCCAACTTCCGACTCTTTACATGTAGGCCATATCCTACCAATGATGTGTCTGGTACATTTCCAGCTTCACGGCCACCAAGTCATTCCCCTTGTAAGCCGTGATAACTAGCTTCAAGCCTTTCCCTCATCGTTCTATAGATTGGAGGCGCTACGGCATTGATAGGAGATCCCTCAGGACGATCTACAGAGAGGCCTCACATGGACGAGGCCGCGACCGAAAAGAACATGCACGAATTACTGACTGCCGTCCTGAAGTTCTTTGAACGCGCTCGCGACTACGTGGGCAAGCGAATACCCTCTCTGGACGCTTCATGTAAACCTCCACTCGTCATGAATAATATCGAATGGTTCAAGAATTTGGGTCTGTTAGAATTCATGCGTGTCGCTGGGACAGCCGCCCGAGTCAACAGCATGATTACTCGAGAAAGGCTGGTCTTATCATTAGATATTCTCTACACGTTCACTCACCTTCATGTAGCGTTCAGTCTCGGCTGAGCTCCCTGCAAGGCATATCGTTTTCAGAGTTCTCATACCAACTTCTGCAAGCGTATGACTTCCTTGTCTTGCACAAAAAGGTCGGCTGCACCATCCAGGTCGGAGGATCAGATCAATGGGGTAACATCATCGCCGGACTGGAACTAATCGGCCGTACGTGCGGGACGTTGGATGGAGCTGCAGAAAATCGGGAACGAGCATTTGGTATCACTACGCCTCTTCTCACAACGTCAAGTGGGGCGAAGTTCGGCAAAAGTGCAGGCAACGCCATCTGGCTGAATGAACAACTGACGACAGTGTATGATTTTTACCAGGTGAGCGATGTTTAGATGCGCTCCTATCATCGACGTAATACCACTTGCAGTTCTTTATGAAGACAAGTGACGACGATGTCGGTCGGTACTTGAAACTGTTCACTATGTTACCCTTAGAACAAATACAACAAGTTCTCGAGGACCATAGCGTGAGTCATACTTAAGACGCCACGTATCCTTCTGATGGTAACCACAGAAAAAACCCGAAAAACGCATTGCCCAAACACTTCTGGCTGAAGAAGTAACGGAGCTTGTACACACAGGTGACTTCTGTCAATTATTCGAGGTTTCCTTGGCTGAACCCCTTTTAGGTGATGGTGTTGAGCGAGCGAGATTAATCACCAGAGTGCTCTTTGGCACGGACGTATCCGCGCTGAGTGCCGAGGAGGTTTTAGGAGCTCTTGCTGGTGATCAGCGTCTTTTTACCATTTCTGCCGATGATATGTACGGAACGACAGTCCTGAGGCTGACCGTTAATCATGGGGTAACTAAGAATGCTAGTGCGTCACTCCAAGACTTCTGGCTATTCGACCGCTTATCTTCAATAGGTGCCGCGAAATCCTTGGTAGCAATGCGTGGTCTCTATCTGAACGGCCGGACTGTCGATGCACATAGGAGAGTTCAACCGGGAGACTTGATTGATGGACGCCTGATTATTGTCCGAGCTGGTAAGGACAAACACGCGGTTTTCGCACTGAAGGTATAGCACCGCCCTGGCGACACCGCTTAAGGGTCAATAGTTCGCAGTGGCTCTCGCAACCAGGTCAATTACCGTCGTTTAATCACCTGCACTTTACACACGCTAGATTATCACCTATGCGACGTTAAATAGTACAATGCTGTAACTGTGGTGCGAATCTCGGACCACGTGGATAGGTGGATAGAGGAAGCTAGCGAGCGACGCGTTTGTCCATAATTCGACTAGCGTAGTCACTGGCAACCCTTGCCGCCCGTCTGCCACCTCCGTCCCACTTCCTCGTTGTCCTCCCAGGTAGCTTTTAGACATGTTCTCGGCGAGCCACTTTGTTAGTGGTGCCGTGCTGGTTGCCCTTATCGCTTCCTCCGTTCCTGTCCACTCATTCTACCTCCCCGGCGCTGCACCTCATGACTACAGAGTGGGAGAAAAGGTTGACCTTTTTATCAATGCGTTAACTCCAATGCTTTCCGGTTCAGATGATGCAAAATTAGTGAGTGCACGTTCTGTTCCTCAAACCCCTGTCGCCTGATCCCCTGCAGAAGTCGCTGATTAATTGTATGGACGAGGAATGCCTTCCGAAGGGAGATAATCTGACCTAGGGGTGACAGATGATTACTACCACCCAGGCTTCCACTTTTGTGAACCACCAGGCGGCCCTCACAAACAACCCGAGTCGCTGGGCTCCATCCTCTTTGGTGATCGCATATTCGATTCACCATATGATGTACGGAGTCTCTACGTGTCGTGTCATGTCATGTCGGTCGCGTCTCATCCCTCTCTTTCAGATTCGAATGTTACAGGATAATGCTACGTGCAAGCTTCTTTGTGAATCTTCTGTCAATGCTGAAGACGCCAAGTTTGTCAATGACCGCATACGCGAAGACTACGCGTTGAACTGGCTGGTCGATGGCCTTCCTGCAGCCGAGATGAAAGTCGACACAAGGTCGGGAGACATGTTCTTCGATTTGGGTTTCAATCTTGGAGACAATACTGGTCTCAACGCGGAGCGCCCCCTGTTGAATAACCACTATGACATTGTTCTGAAGTGCGGTTCGTTCAATACGCCGTGACCCAGTGCTGTGGCCAACGTGACGAAAACACAGATATCACTCTCCTAGTCCCGGAAAGAATCGTATAGTTGGCGTCCTTGTGTGGCCCTCGAGGTACTTTCTCCGTTCATACCCATCGCACGTTCCCTCACCATTCGTCTCGTCTCCTATAGCCGAGGTGGCTCCCAAGATGGTCACCTGGACTGTGACTCTAGCGTACCGTCTTTGGTTTTGAGCGAGACGGAAGCAAATCAAGTTCGATATTCCTATCGTGTGATGTGGGATGTAAGTCTCTCTCCTCTATTTTACAACCAGTTCTGACTATGTTGGCGAGCAGGAATCTTCTACTCCATGGGTAAGCCTTTCCTCCCGACACCATTCTCTATTGGGTGAATTGCCATTTCCCGACAGGCAACTCGATGGGACAACTACCTTCATATCTTTGACCCTCGCATCCATTGGTTCAGCCTGATCAACTCGCTCGTCATCGTCATGTTCCTCTGCGCTATGGTTTCAATGATCGTCTACCGTAGCGTATCTCGAGATGTACGCCCATCCGTTACTTCCATCTCCGTCCGCTTTAACGCGACTCGTTCACAGATTTCTCGGTACAATGCTATCGACCTCAGCGTTCGTATATCCCTCCAGGTAGCAGTATTATCAGTTGTGCTAATCGAACCTCACAGGAAGATGTCCAAGAGGATTGGGGCTGGAAACTTGTCCATGGCGAAGTTTTCCGAACACCGAATAATCCCCTAGTGCTCTCTGCACTCGTGGGAAATGGTGCTCAGCTATGTGCCATGGTTGGGGTCACTTTGGGTCAGCCTAGAGAGCTTCTGCCACGGACGTTCAACACTGATTTGGGGTTACTTAGTCTTTGCTCTGTTGGGCTTCCTTTCCCCATCAAATCGTGGTTCACTCGCCACAGTCATGATGATATGCTGGACTTTCTTTGGCAGGTTCGGCTTAGCTTTGCGCCTGCCATAGTCTACAAAGCTCACGGCGCTATGCAGTGTCTCAGGCTACGTTTCAAGCAGGGTCTATGTAACCCTTGGAGGCACCGAACGCAGGAAGAATGCCTTTCTCACCGCAACCGTCCTCCCGACGTACGTTTGACGTGTAATCACGGAGGTATAGCTCACACTCGACAGGTTCATCTTCGCGATCGTCTTTCTCCTCAACTTATTTTTGATTGCGGCCCACTCTTCCGGTGCTGTCCCATTCGGTGGGTCTACTCTACTTCGATACCTTCACTGTGTCGTGACTATATTCGCCTTTTAGGTACATTGCTTCTCATAGTACTCCTTTGGTTTGGCATTTCTGCGCCGTTATCCGCAATCGGCGCATATTTTGGGTCTAGGCGCGGCGTAAGACCTTTTTGTTCCATTTCAACTTTCTTTTCTTACTCTTCTCCCAAGGCCATCTCTCACCCTGTCAGAGTCCATGCCATCCCTCGTCAAATCCCGCCACCGCCAAAGTACTTACGACCGTGGGTATGTCATTATCCCCCACCGATCTTTTAGCCTGGTGTTAAATGCAAAATAAGGCCACTGCTTTACTCGGCGGCATTCTCCCATTCGGCGCCGCGTTCGTAGAACTATATTTTGTGCTGTCGAGCTTGTTCGCCTCTAGAGCATACTACGCCTTCGGTTTCCTTGCCCTGACTGCAGGTGTCGTTGGCTTGACGACTGCCACTGTCACGATCTTGTTTACGTACTTCCTTCTCTGTGCCGAGGAGTACCGGTGGGTCTCCTTTTCCCTTACGGTTTTGTCCCTGTTACTCACGCACTTGTCACTAGATGGCACTGGCGCGCCTTCGTTACTGGCGGTGGAAGTGCATTCTGGCTGCTTGCTTACGGGCTATTCTACTGGGTGTCACGCCTTTCTCTCGACTCGTTCTCTAGCGTTGTCCTGTACCTAGGTTACCTCTTCCTCTTGGTCATTCTTGATTTCTTGGTGACAGGTCAGTTATCTCGGCTTGTGTTACTCTTTCATTGAATTATCGCATCCGACTCAATCATGAACCACAGGTACCATCGGATTCTTAGCTACGTACTGGGCCATACGGAAGTTGTATGGCTCGATTAGGGTCGATTGAAACATGAACCGGTATAGGTATAGGTTGCGCATAAAAAACGATGGTTTGACCCGTGACGAATACTATGAATCCTAGTGAGAAAGAATGGGAGGTCTTTGTGCAACCGTTCCGGTCGAGACGAACGTCCGAGTCCTGTATTGTTCTCGCGGGTGGTAAACCCTCCGTAGCGTTCATGAGATGGATACAGCATGTATGTGGCTTAAGAGACTACTCGACTACCAATTGTCAACTGCAATCTCTTGGAGAAAGTCATGGACGGTATTGCCCGTAATCTCGTGGAGAGGAGAATTGGAGAATATCGTATTGGTCCGTCCAGAGGCAGGGACATCAGGGTGGCATCCCTACCAATAATCAGCATCCCCTTTAATCCTCCATCACTATCTCTGCCCACCGTCTCGAGATAGTCGGCCATTTGGGTTTTTGCGCTTGCAAGGGGTACGTCGGCACGCTCGGTTTTCACTATCAGCAGAGGACGATCATCCCCAGGATCAAGGATCACATTGCGTCACTTTTACGACGGTGTAATCAGGGGATTGTTCACGGGTCATTTTTCCCCGCAGCGTCGTCATGAATCGCCGGTCGGCTGGGTGATACCAATATAAAAATGTATTGAGGCACGAGAAAAGGGACGCCTCCGAGTGATCTCCAGCAAAGCGGAGGCGAGTTGCCAGCGCATCGGGGACTGGGGGAACTTGTGGGATATCGGCCATGGCCTAGGCATGATGTCAGCGTGCTCTACACTGTAGGTATGAAGGATGGTGATGAGAACTTGAAAGAGACTGGGGTGCAAAACTTATAATCACAAGGAAGATAGGGGCGGACTCGTACAACCATATAGTTAGTTATCATCTCAGCAGCTACATACATACAGTCCTTCATAGTTCCCCCTCGTGTTTTCGTGCTCTCATCTTTTTCTTGTTCTTCGCCCTGAGTTTCGACTTCGTCGCTGCGGAACCGCTGTCCACAGGAGGTGGCGCTTAGTACTAAACTTATTGTCTCGCGTCATCTCACATCGTCTTTAATCTCCCTTGTCCCTCTTTTCCCTCTCGCTTCCCTCTCGCTCCTCTCTTCTGATTCTCCAGTGTTGAGTGATGGACAACGAACAGCGTGAGTGCTATATCCAGCACCAACCTTTTCGATCCGTATATTTTCCAGTCCATCTCCAAGAACTTGAACTCCATAATCAATTCTCTTCAAAGTGTAATGTTGTCCCAAGATCCGATCCTCTGCGCACTCGCTGTGTTCAAAACCTGGCAGTGACACGACTTGAGCGCTACATATTGTCAAGACAACACGATGACATCGATCAATCAGTTCTCCTCACAGAAGCGATACTCTTCCCATATCCCTGGAATAATTGCTCTCTAGATATCTCCGAGGTATTCTATCTCATCAATCTCGCCATTTTTATTCGTGCCAAGGAGTCCAGGCAGCCCAAATATGTCGAGTGCTGCGTTGCGTGTCTTCGATATCTCTGTGTACAATGGCGCGAAGCCTTCAATGTCTTGCTCTTTTCTGCCACGCGTTTTCTTATACGTGCGTTGGCGATCCAGGTGGAATTGGAGCTTAGAGATGTCGGGCAGGACATCGACAAGATGGCAGGCCTCTGCGACGAACTTCTGAACTCTGACACCCCGATAACGTCCCTAAGTGACCACTTTGCTAGAGTTGTTAGTACTCATCCCGAAGGACCCTTCGAAGGGCAAGATCCCTCTGACAAAGTCATTGGTTGCTTGCGGAAGGCTAACATGCGACTACCAGATTTACATGAAGTCTCCATCGCGCTTGCTGATTCTCTCTACATTCGGCTCCGTATGACTCCTTCGGACGATGATTACGAAGAGGGTATAAGTATTCTGGAAGAGATCATCAATTTTCGTGGCCCTGGTGGTAAGCCGAGTCATACTGGGACACCGCATTATTGTCTGCTGCCAATTATGCCGAAGCACGATTTAGCTCTTATGGATATGGGAAGCCAGAACATTTGGAAGAGGTGATCTACCGCATCTGCGCCTTGCTCGATGGGATTTCTCCTGAGGATCCTTTACGGGATACGATTATCAGACATCTCTCGACCCTTCAGGGACTGCGTCTCAATGGCTTCAGTGCCACAAGGAGTGTTCAAGGCATGCCGTCTAATAATTCAGAATCTCCCAGGCACTCGTCATTTCGGGAACTGAGCATGTCTCTCACCAACTGGACATTTCCAAGTCACCGCCAATGACAACAATGAGGAGGCAAGTTGAAACACTCCAAAAGCTTGCTGTGCTGCATCAAAAGATTAGTGAGACTCAGGGGAAGCTTGTGGAAGCTTCCCCCGAGCCTTGCTAATCTTCTGACGGAGCGCAGCGAGCTTTTCACGTGTTTCAACTCGCCTCCTCTCGAGGCCATCAATCTTGGTTTGCCAAGGATGAGATAGCGCGTGGTCCCAGGCCTTCGATTTGCCACCTTCGAACGCCTTACTAACATAACGGACATCGAAGACGGCGTCAGGTATTGTCGACAGCTACTTGCTTCTCACCCCGATAATCAACTTGCAGCCGACGCCCGTTTGGCCTTGAACAACCTGTTGTACTGTGCCTTTGAGTGTACCAACAACATCGAGTACCTCACCGAAGCAATTTCAGTCGTTTGGGATAATCTCAATGCCCCAGATTCACTGTCGTTCCATTTTCCTGCACTTCTCACGCTTCTTTCACATATATCAACTCGTCTCGATCTGCTCGATTGTAGAGAAGATTTGGATGAGCTCATGCAACTGTTCCCCATGGCCGCTAACCATGAACATGTGGGCTTACTTTGCCAGTTCCCGGTTTCATGCCAATGGGCGTCGACTGCCCACCGTTTCAGACACCCCTCCACTTCAACTGCATATGATTGCGCCATCTCGTCAATGCAAGCCCTTCTTACATTTGTTCCGACAATTGATACACAGCATTCCCGACTTGTCGCATTTCGTGGTAATTTCGACACACTCCCTTTGGACTATGCATCCCATCTGATCCGCATCGGTCGACTCGACCAGGCAATCGAGACCCTCGAAGGTGGAAGAGTCCTACTCTGGGTGGAGATCCGTGGCCTCTGCACCTCAAGTAACAAACTTCACTCAGCCGACTCGCGTTTAGCAGAAAAATTTGCCTCGATCAATAGGGACTTCGAAACGCTCACCTTGACATTCTCTCCAAACAGCAATATTGATAGCAGAGACGGTGGTCTCGAGGAGATGGATCCATTCGGTCATCTCGTGATGCGACAAAGGAAGCTTCTGGACGATCGTGACAACCTTATTTTGCAGATACAAGCCCTGCCGGGCTTTGAGACCTTCTTGAAGCCCCCTTCCTTGGACACCCTCCGCTCCGCTCCGTATCACGGGCCAGTAATCATTCTAAGTGGCATTCTGACATCCTCATCCTTCTCTACAACTTTCCACCCTCCCTTCTTCCCATGTCCAATGACTTCTATGCACGCGCGAACAGATTGCAAGACCAATTACTGGAGGCTCGAAAGGACCTCGAGTCAGATAAATACGAGGATGCTCTACGTTCTGTACTCAACGAGCTCTATGAGCTTGTCGGCCGGCCAGTGATCAAAAGGCTGAACGAGTTGAATGTACCAGAACAATCTCGCGTTTGGTGGTGCCCAACATCTGTTTTTTGCTCACTTCCACTTCACGCAATGGGTCCAATCTCATCAGACGGAGGCTCTCTGCGATATTTCCTCGACCTTTACATTCCTTCATATACTCCATCCCTCTCCGCACTTATCGAATCACGAAAGCCAGGCTCACACGCGATCGACAAGCCTTCAATACTTCTCGTCACCCACCCAGATGAAAAAATGCCACTCGCATTGAAGGAGATGAAGGTTGTACAGGCAGTCGATACACAGGTGACAACTCTCTTCTCTACAAAGGCCACACCTACTGTTGTACTAGCACGCCTTCGGGATCATCAATTCACCCATATTGTGTGCCATGGAAAACTCGAGCTGGGGAAGCCATTCAAGGCTTCATTCAAGCTTCACAAAGGGAAGCGCCTTCTGTTGCTCGATATCGTACGATCTCAGCTTCCCGATGCCGAGTTTGCCTTCCTGTCTGCTTGTCACACAGCAGAGTTGACTGACGAGAGTATTACTGACGAGGTGCTCCGTCTTGCTGCTGCTATGCAATTCTGCGGATTCCGGAGTGTTGTTGGGACGATGTGGGCGATGGCGGATATAGATGGGCGGGACCTGGCTAGGTACTTTTATGCATCAGTTTTCTCAAACGAGATGCAAGGCGCACGGTGTCACGAGAGAACGGTGGAGGCCCTTAGAGACGCCGTGAAGATGTTGCGGAGAAAAGGCGGGATAACTTTGGAGCATTGGGTGAACTTTGTTCATTATGGTGCATGATTCGCAACTGTATGTTCGTGATCGAGTTTTGTTTTGTCGAAGCGCTGACACCAACGATTAGCACTGACTTGCAGCAATTAAACAATTAAAGGTGGGACCAATGTTGGTTGTCACATGTCACACTGCTCGGTTTGATGCGATTATCCTGGCTTGTTGTGAGACTCGCCCAACTGCCCTATCTATGGGTATGAATTGCTCGCATTATTAGTACTTTGTCGGCATATATCTACGGCTCGGAGCGAGTATATGAAGAGGGAATCTATGGGATAAATGAATTGAATCTCGTACATATATTTACTTCCTTCGACGAAAAGCGTTGGATAAATTGGGATAAGATAGTGTCTTGCCACTCAAAGGCATCATTAAATAGTTCCAGATTAATGTTGATGATGTTTTATTTGGCTTGTCGAAATACAGAGTATATATATAGGGGCAAACGGCCCGAAAAACTCATTTCCTTTTCAAGCATACATCGCACTCGCCCCGTGGCACTTGGCAGGTGTTCTCCTGCCGAATGAAATCGCTCTTGTCCCACTTGAGTTGTGAGCTTCACATCTTTCTGCGGCGGCCTCCCTGCTCCCCAAGTCGCAGAGGGTGTTCCCACTGGCTATTAGCTCAGCTAGAGGCCCAGTGGCGTTCTACGGGCCACGAGTGAAAGTGCAAGTTTCTGAAGAACCCTTGCAGGGAGGACACCTCACCATAGCACACTCTTTTGTCAATGAGAAATTATGGGGTAGAGATTACTTGTTTAGAACTCTGAATTGAATGTTTTGAGGCTCGAAGGCCTTTGCCAACAGGAATTAGCGCGTGTTCGGACCTTCTTGACACGTGAGTACGCGATGGGCACCACGTCGAGGCGAACCGCCGGGACGACGACGGTCGGGTCGGATCATCCGCTAATATCAGCCTATATGATCTGTCCTCTTTTCTATCCTTTCATGCACGCGTCGCTCCTTGCTTTTGTTCTCCCTTGATCCTCTCATGCACCTTCGCCGTGTGTCTTTTGCGCTGCCGCCGGGTCGCTCGACGTGTCGGTTTTATACATCTCAAACTGCCCCAGTCACTATTGGTATTCGCCGCGAGGATCCAGAGCGTATATGGGAGCGTAGGGCCCCCCTCACTCCGGATACTGTTGCAGAGCTAGTGGGCCGTGATAATGTACGTGTGCTCATACAGGAGTGTGAGCGCAGGGTGTTTCCGCTGGAGGAGTATGTCCACGTGCGTACTATATGCTGTATCTATGTTCGTGGCCCAGAGCTTATCACCGAGCACGTCAACATCACGCAGGCAGGCGCGGAGGTGCACTCGACGCTTGAACCCGCTCACCTGGTTCTCGGCATCAAAGAAACACCCCTTCATTCTCTTATTACGAGCCCAGTCCGCTCAGTCAGTCAGAATGCTCTGGTCCCACGAACGCACATGATGTTTTCCCACACCGCCAAAGGCCAGGAATACAACATGCCTCTGCTTTCGACGTTCCTTGCCGGAGGAGATCATTTTGCCAATCCCAAACTCTCCGGCGATAACACTCTTCCCCAACTAGCAGCTCGTCTCGTCGATTATGAGCTTTTGACTGGGCCAGACGGCAAGAGAACAGTCGCATTTGGGTGGCATGCTGGAGGTGTGTGTCCTCACGTCCTATACGACCTGCGACTCATGATTGAGCCCCTAGTTGCTGGGACGCTTGAAGCTCTCTCTGCGATGGCACATAAACACCTCGAACGTGGGGTCGCCTCGCCGTTCCTTGTAAGTGCCCGTCCAGAGTTCTGGTACCTGGGAGCTGACGCGGGACGGTTCCCATAGTACGCCCCCCGCCCACACAGCTCTCCACATCTCGACGCTCATCGTGCTCAGCTAAGATATATTGGGGGTCAGATTGCAGAATATGGTACTCCAAAGGGTCTCGGGCCATTTATATTTGGCGTCACAGGGTAAACGATCCAACGCTCTACAGCCACCTGGGTCTCACTATGCTGTCCAAAGCAATGGAAATGTCACGCGGGGCATCCTATCCATATTGTCGGAGCTTCCGATTATAAACGTAAACGCAGATGACCTGCCCGCGCTTGTCAATGACCCGGGTGACAATAATTTCGCTTTGCCTACGAACATCTCATCTGACAACTTTATCCAGCTACTGACCTCCGAAGGATATACCTTATCCATGCCCTCCCCGGCTCTTATTTACATCGTGGTGACGGGGCATCTTACGACCGCTCAGACTACTACACAAATCCTCAGGAATACCGTTCGTCATTCCACAATAAGGTATTGGATTTCTACATTCTTGTTAACTATTCCGTGGCTCATCTTTCTCACCGACTAGATCGCACCTTACCTTACCCTACTCATCAATGGAGTCGGTTGGAACACTGGTTTTCCTCGACTTCTCACTACGTCGCAGTTGGCTCTGGCAAAGCGGTTAGCTGCTGTTGGAGACATTTCATGCGATATTGGCGGCGGTCTCGAGTTTGTCTCTCGCGCGACGACGATAGATTCGCCCTCGTACGATGTGAATGGTGTCACTGTAGTCGCTGTGGATATCCTTCCTGCGAGTCTTCCGCGAGATGCGAGCGTCCACTTCTCGGAAAAGCTCTTACGGTACGTGCGGTCTGTAGTAAACGACTATAAAGGCATCAAGGGGGAAGATGCGGAAGCTAGCGACTCCCTCAAGAGGGCAACTATCGTTAGCGAAGGACGACTTCAACCAGGACGCGAATGGTTGGCAGAGAAAGTTGAGGCATGGCGAGCCTCTCAAGGATTGCGGGCTGAGAGCAAGCACAGTGCCTCTGACACCAATTCCGGGAATGATGGTAGGACGAGGCGCGTAGTTGAGAAGAAGAAGCGTGTTCTAGTCTTGGGAAGCGGCATGGTTGCAGGACCTGCCGTAGATGAGCTAGCTGCTAGGCCAGATGTCGAGTTGATCGTTGGTAAGTGTCGTACTTGACCTTTTCTCGGTGATGCCAGGGTGATAACATTAACATACGGCTCTAGCCAGCAATTCTCTCCAGGAAGCAGAGGCCCTGGTTGCAACTCATCCCAATGCGAGCGCTCTATTTGTTAGCATGGACGATCGGACCCAAGTCAGCCAGCTGGTAAACGAATCCGACGTCGTCATCAGGTAATTCTCAAGTTCTTTCTCGGCGATGAGCACCGCTCATCGGCGATTCTTGCACCTTGTTACAGTCTGCTCCCAGCTCCACTACACCCAACTGTAGCAGAATTATGCATCGAACATAGGAAACACATGGTGACAGCTTCTTACATATCGCCGGTCATGCGATCCTTTCATTCACGGTTCGACGCTCCATGACCGCCGAGATCGTTCATGGACTGATCCCCTGCACAGCGCACATTCGGCAGGCGTTCTCCTCCTGAATGAAATCGGCCTTGATCCCGGCATCGACCACTGCTCTGCTCATTCGCTCTTGTCCCGCTTGCGCTCCGAGAACAAGCAAGTCGTGAGCTTCACGTCTTTCTGCGGCGGCCTCCCCGCTCCCGAAGTCGCTGAGGGTGTTCCGCTCGGATACAAGTTCAGCTGGAGTCCCCGTGGCGTCCTGCGGGCTGCGAGCGAAAGTGCGAGCTTCCGTCTCACTGGGCAGGTACGTATCTTCAACCCGCCCGACTTTCGACAACCAAACCTGATTGTACACACATTTCGGTCAGGATTGGGAAATTCCGGGGGAGAAATTACTGCTTCAGAACGTCCCCGATGTGCCTCTTTCGAATGTTTTGAGGCTCGAAGGCCTTGCCAACAGGGATAGCATGCACTACGCGGAGACCTACTCTCTGAAGAACGAGGATCTCCGCACCATGTTGCGCGGGACGCTCAGGTAGAATATGGTTTCGCCTCTACGCCAGAGTGACGTTGCTAATAACAACCGCAGATACCCCGGCTTTGCTTCTCTAATGCACTCCTTCGGCGTCATAGGCCTCCTAGAGCCTGCCAAGCCCATCGTTCTCGACCACTGGTCTTCCCTCGCCCGTCTCGCCCTAGAACAGAACTTCGGCCTCTCCCTCCCCGCGGACGACCTCCCGTCCCTCAAATCCGCCCTCGCGACCGTCCTCCCGGCCTCCCGCCTCCCACCTCTCCTCGAAGCCCTCGCCTGGCTCCACCTCGTCCCCTCCGCCGCTCCATCTCCATCCTCATCTTCGCCAACCCCAGAACCTCGGAGACTCGGACAGCCCGCTCCACCACGCCGGCCCATCCCGCCCGCGGACGCCCTCGCGCTGCACCTCGCGCACGCCCTGCGCT
>Ga0137390_10002669_pt1 | contig 14285 bp, 14 predicted proteins | sample 15con2h24AmetaG_FD_104937 | JGI IMG/M metagenome (GOLD analysis project Ga0137390, IMG submission 104937) | Vadose zone soil microbial communities from Angelo Coast Range Reserve, California, USA - 15con2h2.4A metaG | ecosystem: Environmental > Terrestrial > Soil > Vadose zone > Saprolite... | reverse complement strand
CGCTGGGACAACCAGCCGCTCAGCAGGCCCATGGCGATGAAGCCGATCAGGAGCGGGCTCATGTAGATACCCGACCACAACGGCGTCTGTTGGAAGCTGTAGCCATGCAGCGGCAGCCAGATGCCCTGCAGCCAGATGACGAGCATGAACTGGAGTCCGCCGCGCGCCACAGACGACAGAAAGCTGCTCAGATTGCCGGCCGAAAACATGCGGATCTTGAAGAGATCGAGCCGGAACATCGGCTCGGGCACGCGGAGCTCGATCCAAACAAAGCCAGCGAGCAGAAGCAGGCCGAGCACCAACCCGCCGATCACCAGCGGATTGCCCCAGCCCGTGGGGGCTCCGCCGTACGGTTCGATACTGTAGGTGAGGCTGAGCAACAAGATCGTCAGGCCCAGAGCGAATGTGGCGTTGCCGACCCAATCGATCCGTTGGCTGGCGCGGACCGTGGCTGTCTCACGTAGCTTGAGGTAGGCCCAGATCGTGCCCAGCAGACCGAAGGGCACGCTTACGAGGAACACGGCCCGCCAGTGGATGGCGGCCAGGATTCCGCCGACGATCAAGCCGGCGAACGATCCAGACACAGATGCGACCTGGTTAATACCCAGCGCCATACCACGCTGTTCGACAGGGAAGGCGTCGGTGAGGATCGCGGCGCTGTTGGCGAACAGGAAGGCTGCGCCGACGCCCTGAACGAGGCGGAGCAGGATCAACTCAAGAGCCCCGGTGTTGCCGCTGCCAGGCACCAGGAAAAGCAGAATGCTCCCCAAGGTGAAGATGGCGAAGCCGAGGTTATACAGCCGGACCCGGCCAAAGATGTCGGATATGCGGCCGAGCGACACGAGTAGCGTGGCAGTGACGATCAAGTACCCAAGCAGCATCCACAAGAAGTAGTTCGATTCGCCAGGTGCCAGCGGATCGACCCCAATCCCGTTGAAGATGGCCGGTAGCGCGATCAAGATGATGCTCGTGTTGAGCGTGGCCATGAACGAGCCGAGCGTCGTATTCGACAGCGCGATCCATTTGTACGTCGGATCCAGTTGCACGCCAGGGTTGGTCATCCGCAATGCTTTCGAGCGTTGTGCATTCCAATGACGGTCGAGGCGCGCGGCGTCCCCCGATCAGCGCCACCCGGGTGCAACGGGCCCATAAATCAAGAATGGATGCCGTTCACGTCCGCAATGCCGGACAGAGCGTCCAGTCGCCTGAACTCCGCTTGTACGGGCGGTGCGAGTCCACCGGTTGGGTCGTTACCCCTAGTCCACGCACCCGCCTGGCATCGGTGGCGCCAATCGATATTGAGGTTGGGGCACGCCGGATTCAGGCCCTGTCCTAGAAGAGGGGTTAACTTCAGTTGTGCCTCTCGTAATGACCAACCCCAGCAAGACCAACTCGTGGTGGCAGATCCTGCTGATTGGGCTTCTACTGTTCGTCGTCGGGGTGTTGGTGTTTGCCGTCACCGGCAACCCCAAGCTCTTCCCAACGGTCACTTTGATTGGTAATTTCCTGGTGCCGGTGACGTACGTAGCGTTCTTCTACGAGCGTCGCCACCTGAGCCAGGTCACACTGGTAAGCGTGGCGCAGGCCTTTTTCTATGGGGGTGTGCTGGGTGTTTTCGCCGCCGCTCTCCTGGAGCCGATCTTCATTCGCCGGCTCACCTTCGAATCGGCCTTCGGCGTAGGATTGATTGAGGAGTTCGCCAAGATTCTGGGAGTGCTCGTCGTAGCGCGCCACCACCGCCATGACTCGGAGATCGATGGAGTGATCCTTGGTGCGGCAGCCGGAATGGGCTTCGCCGCGCTGGAGAGCAGCGGCTACGCCTTTAGCGCCTTTTTGGCGAGCAGCGGCAATCTATCGGATGTGGTGCTCACAACGCTGCTGCGCGGCTTGTTCTCACCTGTCGGTCACGGCACGTGGACGGCGATCTTGGCGAGCGTTTTGTTCCGCGAAGGCACACCGAACCGCTTCCGCATCGACGGCCCGGTGATCGTGGCGTATCTGACGGTGGCTGCGCTCCACGGGCTCTGGGACGGCTTGCCGCAAGTAGTGACCCGGCTCACCGGAGCAGGTCTGGACGTGCTTCTGGTCCAGGGCGTCGTCGGCGCGGTCGGGCTGGTGATCCTCTGGTTCCGTTGGCGAGAGGCCGTGCGTCGCGAGCTCGGCCCCGTCAGCGGAGAGCCTGCCCGCTCGTGAGTGACGCAACAGATCATACGCGGAGCTCCTGCCGACATTGGAGGAAGCGGACGACGCCTTCGCGACTGATCAGGCCCCGCAGATGCCCGCCTTCTGCACCGTCGCCGCCCCCGTCTTCCACGACGGGCAGCTGATGCAGGCCTTTTTGACCCATGACTCGGATAGCTGCTGCGAGATCCGCTTCTTGGAAGACGAAGTCTTGCACGCTCATGTTGGTGGTGGCCTCGCCGGGGGATACGTCCATCAGCTTCGAGACCGCTACCCCACGCAAACTCTCGTCGAGAGACTGATCCTGGCGGACGGACTCAGCCGCGCTATTCAAAAACCAGCCAATGAAGGCGATCCAAAGGCCACCAAAGATGTCGCCGCCGAGCAAACGGAGGAGTCCCCCCAGAATCAGCAGCCAACCGAAGCCCTGTCCTGAATATGACGCCACTAGCGTCGCACGTCGCAAACTACCCGTTACGCCCCATACCAACGATCGGAAGACACGACCACCATCCAGTGGGAAGCCAGGTATCAGGTTGAAGATACCCAGAAGAAGATTCACCACCGCGAGGTAACCCGCCACCGCGCCAGCAACGCCTGGCTGAGGAAGCGCCACCGCGACCATCCCGAAGATAGCTGCCAGGACAAAACTGGAAATAGGCCCGACTACTGAGATGAAGAACTCATCGCCGGGCGCCGTGGGCTCGCTGGCCAGGTTCGAGATGCCACCAAAGATAAACAGCGTGATGCTGTCGACTCGGATGCCCCGTGTGCGAGCGACCAGCGAGTGCATGAGCTCGTGGGCGAGTACCGACGCGAACAGGAGCACCGCGGAGACGATCCCAATCACCCAGTACGTGAAGACGCCGAGTCCAGGGATATCTGCTGGGTAGTAGCCCGCGGCGAGTGACCACGCGATGAGGGCGACGGCGAACAGCCATGTGTAGTGAATCGAGATCTCAATGCCCGCGACTTTTCCAATTGAGTATGCGCCAGGCGTACCTGGCGCCCCGGCGATGCCCGTGCGATCTCCCTCCTGGTGGGCCCCCGCGGTATCGAGCGGGCCGGACGCCATGGTCGGGGTCGGTCCCTGGTCAGAGCTAGTGTGTGTCATCGGTCAGCTCCTTCTCCAGCATGTGCAGCCGCTGCGCGTGTCTCCTGCATCCGGGCCACCGCCCTTCTGAGCGTCTCAGCGCTGCGCTGCAGCGCTTGGCGCTCGTCCTCGGACAGGTCGGGTTCGAGGATTCGCACGACGCCTTGCCGCCCAACCACACTTGGCAGGGACAGCGTGACGCCGTATGTCGGGTTGTAGGAACCAATCGGAATCACCGCGCGCTCGTCGCGCAACACCACCTCCGCAAGGCGTCCGGCCACCATACCGATGCCATACTGACTTGCCCCAATACCTTCGATGATGGTGATGTTGGCGTAGCGGACTTCTTGCTCGATGCGCTGTCGCAGCTCAGCGCGACTACGATCCTCGTTGGGAAGGGCGTCAACGACGGGGACGCCTGCCACGCGCGCCGAGGACCATACGAATACTTCCGACGTCCCATGCTCACCCAGGACGCTGGCTTCAACAGACGCGGGATCGACACCCAGCCGCCGAGCCAGATGAAATCGAAAGCGCAGGCTGTCGAGAAACGTCCCGCTGCTCAAGACGTATTTGAATCCGAACGCGCGCACGAGATCGGCCAGCGGATCCGGTGGATCGGTGAGAACAAGGACTACCGCCTGCGGCGCCGCGCTAACGAGCGGGGGAAGAATTTCGCGTTAGACGTCTGCATTCATGTCTATCAGCCGGAGCCGGCCCGCCGCATCGTGCCGGTCCGTTGCCCCACCAGTTTGTTCGTTGGCGCCAGCGCTGATCATCACCAGCGCCGCACCAGTCAGGTCCGAGTAATCGCCGTCGCGGATATCGACCACTGATGACAGGGGTGCGCCGTATTGCATGTCGGTCGCGACTCCCCTGGCACGCTTACGGTCCCGATTCACCACAATGATCTCACGCGCGCAGCCGCGCATGACTATGGACAGCAGGGCGGCAGACCCTACTCGCCCAGCACCAATCATCCCGATCTTCATCCCTGCTTCCTCCGAGTGCGTCATGCGAGCCTTCATTGGATCAAGCGGCGTGGGGCCGGAGTGCGCGCTCGCGATATGCCGCGAACAGGGCAAGCAGCTCGGAGTTGAACGCTGGGATGTCGCTTGGCTGTCGGCTCGTCACCAGATTCCCGTCACGCACCACTTCGCTATCCAGCCATGTGCCGCCCGCATTGCGGATGTCGTCTTGAAGTGTGGGGTAGCTGGTCAGGGTGCGTCCCTTGACCAGGCCCGCAGACACCAGGAGCCACGGCGCGTGGCAGATGACGGCCATCGGTTTGCCGGCCTTCTCAACGTTCCGGACGATTCTCTGAAAATTCGGCAGGATGCGCATGGAGTCGGCGTTCAAGGCGCCGCCCGGCAGCAGCAGGGCATCGAAGTCGTCCGGATCAGCCTGCTCGAGCGGCAGCTCCACCGGAAACGTGTCCAGCAGTTCCCTATCGTGGGCAACCCCATGCACCTGGCCCTCTACCGGTGAGATGAGCGTCGTGCGAGCACCTGCCGCGTCGAGCGCTTTGCGCGGCTCGGTCATTTCCACCTGCTCGAAATAGTCGCCGAGCAGGATCGCGACACGCATACCGTCAAGGCGTACGTTTGCCATTTGTTCCTCCTATCGATACGGGAGCTGTGCGAAGCCGGGGTAGAACCTCACGGCTGTACGCTTCCAAAAACGCGCGCTGGTCGGGGCCGGCGGTATGCAAGATCAGGTGGTCGAAGCCGAGATCGATGTAGCCCTGGAGGAACCGGATGTGCTCCTCTCGATCCGTGGAGATGCACACGCGCTCCTGCACGGTGTCGTCACCAACCAACGCGCCGTTCAGCTCGGCCATGCGTGGCGTATAGATCTTCTGGTTGTAGAGCGCCGGCAGGAACGTCGCCGCCCAGTAACGCTTCCGAACCTCTACCGCCTTGGCACGATTGTCAGTGAACTCAACGCCGACTTCGACCAACCGCGGCATCTGGGACGGGTCCTTGCCCGCGTCGCGTGCGCCGCTCTCGAAGCATTGCAGCATCTCGCGGTACACCTCCGCCGGTTGGCCGCCGACGGTCAGCAGTCCATCTCCGTATTTGCCCCCAAACGCGGCGCTGCCTGGGGCGAGTGATGAGATATACAGTGGGATAGGCGCGTCCGAGAGCGTAAAGATCCGCGCTTTGCGTGTCTGATAGAAGCGACCCTTGAACGTGGTCTCCTGGCCCGTCCACAGGGCGCGGATCAGCTCAATCGCCTCGGCCAAGCGGTGCTGCCGCTCTGCATAGCCTGGCCACGCTCCGATCGATGAGTATTCGTTGAGCGCCTCGCCCGTCCCGACCGCCAGGTAGGTACGACCCGGCGCCAGGCACGCGAGGGCGGCGGCTGCCTGGGCTACGATCGCTGGGTGGTAGCGCAAAATCGGACAGGTCAGGCCGGGCCCCAACTGGATACGGCTCGTCTGCGTGGCCGCCGCACCAAGCCACGTCCACACGAACGACGCCTGGCCAGCGTCGGACCAGGGGTGAAAGTGGTCGCTGACGTCGATCAGGTCGAAGCCGAGCTCGTCGGCGAGCGTAGCGTACTCGAGCAGGTGGTCGAGCTCGTAGCCGCTGAGTGGCTGGCCCTGGAGCCCGTAGGCTGCCATCTGCTCGCGCTTGATCCGATTGGTCACTAACACGGGCGGCCGAACTGTGGCGGTGTAGCCGCTCCTGCAGATGGTTACGCCGGTTGTCGCATCGGTGACCCGCGCGTCGATCGCGCCAGGCGTGCAGTCCGGGTCAGGCAATCCACCCACGCTGACGCAGCCTGTCGTTTTCGTCCGTCGCGCCGGTTGCCAGGCAGTAGCGACGATGGCCGGCAGTGGTACTGCCGCTGCGTCAGCAGGTGCTGCGCTCGGGTCGGTTTGCATGTTGTCCGGGGGAACAACGTCGACGGGCGTTGCCGACTCGGGAGCTGCTGGCTGATCGGTAGCAATTGGCGAATCAGTCGCCGTTGTCTGCGCTCGCGTGGCGCCAGCCGAGCAAGCCGTAACGACCAGCGCGGCGGCCACGATCATGGAGCGGATGAGCACAGGCGCAGTCTTGCACAGCATGGAAGTGATCAGCATCACCTCGGGCAGACCGCCGTCATCGGTGTTTCTGACCATCGACGGGCTACGTGATGCCAAGGTCCGCGACCGAGACACCCGCATCAAGATCGCGCTGCAGGGCCTCGCGTGCGGCAGAACTGTGGCGCCTGCTCGGCGAGCGATTGACTGAGGCGGAGAAGTCGACCATCTGAGCAGCGTCACCAGCCGCGCCTGTCTACTGCTGCTTCTTGACCATGCGTTTGCTCACCACCTGGTTGACGGTGGACTCGACGAATGCGCTTGAGATGGTCTCGCCGTTCCGGTAGCGCTCGCCGTAGTCGGTGATCCACGCGCCATTGGCCCGAATGTAGCCACCGAACTCGGTCACCACTTTCAGCAGCTTGCGCTGCTCAGCGCCGGTGTCGTCGATGTCCAGGTCGAGCTCCAGATCCCCCACTGTCTGCAGGGCGCGGAAGACGTTGCCATGCCACAGGAACCACTTCAGCCGCTCCAACTCCTCGAGCACCTGCTCCGCCACGGTGGAGTTGTCGCGGGAGCGCAGGCCCTTGGCCAGCTGGTGCATGACGGTGATGCGCATCGTGATGTGGAACCAGTCCAGGTAACTGTTCGGCCTGAGGATTTAAGTAGGCCGGCAGGTCGCGGACGTCTTCTCCGCCGTCGGTGAAGAAAGTGACCTGCTGGTTCATCTGCATCCCCTGGGACTTCAACACCTCGAACAGGCGCCGCTTGGGCTTGGTGTCGTAGGTCTGGACGAAGCCGAAGCACTTGGCGGGACAGTCGGTGGGCATGCTCTTGCCAGCGATCACCTCGAACCAGCCATCTCGGCGTGTGCGCTGTTGACTCGAGTGCACGTAGCCGCCATCGAGGCCGACGATGAGCGGCAGATCAGGCCGCGGCAGTTCGTCCCAGTCCAATTGGCAGCCCTCGGCGAACATGGCCTGCTCGGGACCGAGCTCGCTCTCCAGCCGTTCGCCAGTTGCCAGAGCGTGCAGCCGCACGGTGGACGCGTAGAGTGGGCGGCCGAGGGGCAGAGTCTCCGCCAGCCACTTGGCACTCAGTCCGTACGAGACCAGCCCGGCGAACTTGCTCTCCAGGTAGAGCAACTCCGGTGTTGTCCGCTCGGGCAGTGCCGTGGCTAGCGGACTGAAGGTACGAGTGGGATTGGGCTGGCAAGAACAGTGACGCCAGCGCGGGCTGGGCAGGTGCAGGGTGCCGAAGAGCGTGCGGAGCACGATGTTGTGCGTGTCCTTGTGAGCTCGGGCTCGGCCACAACTGGGGCATGCCATCTGCTCGGCCAAGCAGGTTGGTGCCTGCTCGCCGATCAGCACCTCCTGGACCCGCTGCAGGAGGTCCTTGGCTTCGGCCAGGTGCAGCCCGAGGGTGTTGACCGCCAAATCGCCACGTTCGATCTGGGCCACCTCGTGCACCACTGGGCGCGCTCGTCATCTTCGTCCTCGGGCACGATGACCACCTGCACTCTGAGCTTCATGCTGCGGTCCTCGGTCGGGTCAGCCCGAGCTGCAAAAGCTGGCGATTGACCGCGCGACGCTCAAAGCGATCGATCTTGAGCCAGCGCAGCAGGTCCACGAGCTCGGCGTGGTGATCGTCAACGGCATCATCGCCATGCTCATCGCCATCGTCATGCTCATCGCCATCGAAGCTGTCGGTCTCGGACATGAGCGGCGACAGCAACTCCAGCAACCGTTCGGCGATGCTGACAACCGAGTAGCGCTGGCGAAGTTCCAGAAACGCCCACGGACCGCCGCAGTCTTCGGGCGGAGCAGCTCGCCGGCCGCCGATACACATCGGGTGCCGTCGTCCCGACTCAAGCGGTAGGACCTGCTCGACTCGAACATCGAACTGCCAACCGTCGATGAAGTCGTACTCGTACAGAAAGCGCTCGCGGACACGCAGCCCAAGATGGGCCAGGTGCACTAGGCGGGGATGGGCGCGCCCATCGGTCCCGTACACCCGCCCCTGGATGACGAAGCGATGCAGGTGCTCGTCGCTCCAGGCAAGGGCCGTCTGCAAGCTGGCATCCAAGTCGGCGATGGTGCTGTCGCTGCGAACGAGTAGTCGGCGCCAGATCAGCGGGCTGACGCCGCGTAGCACGACGCGCAGCTGGTACACCACGGGCTCGGGGTTCGTTGGAAGCTCAGGCATCTCATGGCGCGCGTCGCCAGCTCACCAGTAGCCCCTCCCCTGGTTTTGTTCACTCTCGTCGTCGGCTACGCTGTCCCGGTGCTTCAGTCGGCCCAGGTGGTCAGCCTGGCGTTGGGCAGCCCCAGGTTTGGGCACTCTGTCCTGCGAATCGAGCGGCCTGGTGGGCATTCTGCCCTAAATTTGGGCGGGCCGTTGACATTCGGTTCGCGCGAAACTAGGATTCGGGCATTCCGACCAGAGGCGATCCTGGGCAGTCCAATGACCGACCGGAGTACGAGCACGCCCGAGCTCGACGAGCTCGACCTGCGCATCATCGGCCAGCCTCAGGACGATGGCCGCAAGCCAACGACTGAGATTGCCCGTGCCCTGCGCGTGCCGCGTACCACTGTTGCGCGTCGAATCGAGCGGCTCGTCCGCGACAAAATCGCCACCATCGGCGTGTTCGCGAATGGCCCCAAAATCGGCCTGCCGGTCCACGCGATGATCCTGCTCGAGGTCGCTCCAAACAAGTACGACACGGTCGTCTCGGCGGTCGTCGGCCTCGATGCAGTGCGCTGGGTCGGCATCATGTCGGGACCGTTCGATCTGTTGATCGAGGCCATGCTGCCCTCCAGTGAGGATCTGCGACACCTGTTGCTCGAACGGCTGGCCGGGATCGAAGGCATCACCCGGATGCAGACGGCCCAGGTCCTCGAAGTGGCCAAGATTGCTTTCGATTGGCCGCGCATGCTGCACCCGGAGCACGCCCGATGAGCGGGCTGCAGATGACCCGGCAGGTCGGCCGCGTGCCCTCGATGGTCGTGCCGCTCGGCCGTGAGCAGGAAACTCGCTTCGAGCGGTTGATGGACACCATCACGCTGGTCGACATGCACGAGCACCCGATGGTGCTCACCGACGACGCGAACGACTTCGGCGCGTATTTCCGGAGCAAGGCGTACCAGTGGGCATACGAGGCGGTCCGCCATGGCGGGTGGACGACCGTGTGCACTGCCAACGGACTCAGTTGCTCCGCCAACAGTACGGACGGTTCGTTCGCCCGCTTCGAGGATCTGCTCGAAGAGGTCGCGTTGATGCAAGCGGACCTGAGCAAGCACGCCGACGTGGTCCGGATTGCGCGAGCCGACGATATTCTGAACGCCCGACAGCGTGGCGCCATCAGCTTCCTGCCGACGGTGGAGCACCTGGCTCTGGGGCATGAGCTGCACCGCGTGGACGTGCTGTACGGAGTTGGAGTCCGGCTCGCGGGTCTCACGTATACCCGCAAGACGTACGTCGGCGATGGTCAGAACGAGCGGACCGACGCCGGACTCAGCGAGCTCGGGGTCGAGGTCGTGCGCCGCATGAACGACCTGGGCATGGTCGTCGATCTCTCCCACGCTGGTTCCAGAACTGCCCTGGAGGCCATCGAGCAGTCGCGCGCGCCGGTGGTGTTCAGCCACAACGGCGCACATGCCATCTGGCCGACGCCACGCACCCGCCGGGACGAGGAGCTCGTCGCCTGTTCCAGCAAAGGCGGACTGATCTGCGTTACGGCGGTGCCAAACTCGCTCAGCAGGGATCCACACCAGGACATCAACTGTGTGCTGGACCACTATGACTACCTGGTCAAACTGGTCGGCGTGGATCACGTCGGCATCGGCACAGACACGCTGGTGGGCGATCACGTCGGTCTGCACAAACTGGGCGCGGCACGCCGGAGCGCGAGTGGGAGTGGGCTGCCGACGGTCTTCCCGGCCGCGTACCTCGACGGGCTCGAGTCGCCGGCGGACGGCCAGAACATTATCCGCGGCCTGATCGCCCGCGGTTACTCCGACGACGCGATCGCCCGAATCTCTGGCCAGAACGCGATCGACTTTCTGCGCCGGACGATCGGCTGAGCCGCCCGCCACGGTGAAGCTCAACGTCGGACTGATCGGGTGCGGCAGCATTGCCACCAGCGCGCATGTGCCGGCATTGCAGCGCTTGACGGCGGTGGTGCAGGTCCGGAGGGTGTGCGATATTCGGGCAGCAGCGGCCGAAAGCGTTGCGCAGACGCTCGGAGCGACCTGGACGACTGACCACCGCACGCTGCTCGACGACCCTCACATCGACGCGGTGGTCATTACCACGCCCGAGTTTCTGCACGCGGAGCAGGCGATCGCTGCCGCCGAGGCGGGCAAGCACGTGTTGTGCGAGAAGCCGATGGCCAGGACACTGGCCGAGGCCGACGCCATGATTGCCGCCGCTCGGGCCGCCGGGGTCCAACTCATGATTGCCCACAGCCGCCGCTTCACGGGACGCTATCGGCAAGCCCACGCGCTGCTCGAGGCCGGCGCCATCGGCCAGCCGGTGCTCGTGCGCGAAAACGAGCGGCGCCCGCGCGTGGCTGGACCCGGCGGGCCGGTGTCGGGGTGGCGTCCCGATCCTGACAAAGACACGACCTGGTACGCCCAGGCTCGGTACGCGGCGGGCACCGCGTTTCATATTGGGGTACACGAGATGGACCTCTTGCGCTGGTTCGCCGGAGCCGAGGCGCGCTCCGTCTACATGGAAAGCAAGATGACCGATCCCCGCCAGGAAGTGCCCGATACGGTCACGCTGCAAGTCCGCTTCGAGAACGGCGCCCTGGGTGCCTGCGACATCTTCACCCACGCCCCAGCTGACTATCCGATTCACCATGAGTTCGAGGTGTTCGGCACGGAGGGCATGCTCCGCAGCCGTGACCTGGATTCGCTCGCCCTGACGCGCTTCGACGGCGAAGGCGCCGACTTTCCAACCGCTGCCGAATCGCTGCTGCTGGTGCGCGACGCCTATGCGCTGGAGCAGCGCCTGTTCTTCGAGTCGATCCTGAACGGGACGCCGGTGCCGCTCGACCCGCGCGAAAGCCGCGCCGCCCTCGAGCTGGCGCTCGCGGCGATCCAGTCCTCCGCGACCGGCCAGCACGTGAGCTTGCCGCTGGACGTGGCGTAGCTTTATGGAAACTCCGCTGGTTATCGGCGTGATCGAAGGCGAAGTGCCGACGCCCCTCGGACTGGCCAGGGCGGCGGCGCGTCACCCTGATCTCTCGGTGCGGGCGCTGGTGCTGGACCAGCCATTTGCAGAGCCCCTCGCGGGCGTTATCGTCGATATCCCGCTGGGGCAGCGGGCCGAGTTGTTAGCGCGTGCGGCGGCGCGGTGGCCCGTGCCGATGCTGATCGAAGCCCCGGTCGCCAATGACATGGTCAACGACGACATTGTGGTGGCCAATCCGCTGCGCTACGCGCTCCACACCCGGCGCCTGCTGGATGAGCTCGCACAGGCAGACGATCCGCTGGAAACCTTCTTTGCGGCGTGGCGCTTTCGCCCGCAGACGACGGCCGACCATGCGCTGCCACAACTCCTGGATTTTCTCCAGGCGCTCAGTCCGGGTCCAGATGAGTTGGGTCGCATCTCGGCCATGGAGCGTTCGGAACCGTCCGTCCTGACGGTCACCCTGCGCTATGCATCCGACGTGCTCGGCAGCATCGAAGTGGGGAGCCATCTGCCCGAGAGCTTTCCGTCGGAGTCTGAGCTGGTCGTCGAGTGCTTCTGCCACGCGAGCGCGTACTCGTGCGTACCCGGCAACCAGGCCGTCCAGTTCTACGGTCGCAGCCATGGCGCCGTCGATTGGCAGCCCGACCCGGCCGACGCGATGGTGGCGGCGTTTGCGGCGTGGTTGGACGGCGGGGCGCGCCCGCCTGGAGGCATTGCCGACGATCTGAAAACCCTGCGGTTGGTCGACCGCATACGCCAGGCACTCCAGATGGGTGGCGTGCTCGATGTCCAGGTGATGGAAGCAGTTCGGTAGGTGGGGAAGGAGTACTCCATGTCGATAGGAACGCGTTCATTTGCAGGCGTGCTTGCGGCGATTGCCGTTGTTCTGAGCGGTTGTGCGCCGGCTGCGCCCACCCCGCCCGCGGCTCAGGCACCCACCGCCGCACCGGCGGCCAAGGCACCGACCGCACCGGCGGCGGCGGCGACTCAGGCGCCCGCTGCACCGGCCGCGGCCGCGACTCAGGCGCCCCCGGCTCAGGCTACCGCCGCGCCAGCGGTCCAGGCGCCCACCGTGGCGCCGGCTCCGGCCGGCCCGCCGATCGTTCGGGGCGGCGTGTTGTCCTGGGCGTATACCACCATCCCACTCAAACTGGATCCGGTCTGGACGCAGGCCCGCACCGACGGGATCATCCTCTCGCAGATGATCGAGGGCCTGGTCCTGCCGAATGCCCAGGGCACGGGTGTCGAACCGGGCCTGTCCGATAAGTGGACCATCAGCGATGACGGGCTGACCTATACCTTTCACCTCCGCGCCGGCGTGAAGTTCCACAACGGCAAGGCGCTGACACCGGAGGACGTCATCGCATCCCTCGAGCGTGACCGCTCGATGGGCACCTACAAGTGGAGCCTCGAAAACGTCCAGAGCATCGACAAAGTCGACGCTTCGACAGTGAAAATCACCATCGGCTCCAAGGTAGCCAGCTTTCTGGCCCGCCTGGCGATGAACCCGAACGCCATTTTTCCAGCCGAAGAGGTCGCCAAAGTCGGCTCAGATGAGTTCACGCAGCCGATTGGCACCGGGCCATTCAAATTCAAGGAGTGGGTGCGCGGCGATCATCTCACCCTCGAACGCAATACCGACTACTGGCAGATGGCTCCGGATGGCAAACCGCTGCCCTATTTAGATGGCATTGAGATCCGACAGGTCGCCGAGGACAGCACCAAAGTGCTGCAAATCCAGGCGGGCAGCCTCAACGGCACCGAAGGTCTGCCGTGGAGTCAGGTGACGGCGCTCCAGAGCGACGCGCGCGGCCAACTGATCCTGCTACCCCAGCAACAGATCTACTTCATGGTCCTCAACCTCACCAAGCCGCCGTTTGACGACGTGAAGGTCAGGCAAGCCATGAGCCTGGCCCTCGATCGTCAAGTCTTTGTCGACCGAGCCACCGCGGGCAAGGCGGATGTCGCCAACTCCTTCATGCCGAAATCAGGCCTGTGCTGGAATGCGAATGCCAAGCTGCCCTACAACGTCGAACAGGCCAAAGCGCTGATCGCCCAGTCCAAGTATCCGACGGGCTTCTCGGGCGGCAAGCTTCAGTTGACCAGTGGCGGCCAGGTCGGTCGCGACAACGCGGTCCTGGCCAAAGACATGTGGGACAAGATCGGTATCAACCTGACCATTGAGGAAGTCGAGGGCTCGAGCCTGGCCAATAACTGGTACAAGGGCGACTTCGACTCCATCTCTGGTTTCCAGTGGACCAACGGCATGGTCGATCCGGAGCAGCACGTCATCTTTTTCTTCGTCGATCCGAAGATGAACACGGGCTATCAGCCGGACCAACACGCCACCGATCTGGCCAAGGCGGCATCTCAAGAGCTCGACCCGCAGAAGCGCTGTGGCATGTACAACGAGCTGCAGGACACCTACAACCAGGACGTTGGCGGCACGATCACGCTGTACTACTCGCCGTCGGTGAACTACCTCAGCCCGGATGTCAAAGGGTTCACCCGGACTCCGCTCGGCGTGCCGCTGTACAAGCAGACGTGGCTCGGGAAGTGAGGTACTCGATGTCTCTCTCATCGCGTTCATTTGCACGCGCCCTGGGCGTGATCGCCTTCGCGCTGAGCGCGTGCGCACCTGCGCCGGCCGCGCAGGCACCAGCAGCAGCCACAGCGGCGAAGCCAGCGGCAGCCACCGCCGCGGCACCAGCGGCAGCCACTGCGCCCACGACCACGACCGCTGCAACAGGTCCCGTTGTGCGTGGCGGCACGCTGTCCTGGGCCTAT
>Ga0137390_10002663_pt1 | contig 14293 bp, 13 predicted proteins | sample 15con2h24AmetaG_FD_104937 | JGI IMG/M metagenome (GOLD analysis project Ga0137390, IMG submission 104937) | Vadose zone soil microbial communities from Angelo Coast Range Reserve, California, USA - 15con2h2.4A metaG | ecosystem: Environmental > Terrestrial > Soil > Vadose zone > Saprolite... | reverse complement strand
GTGAGGAAGGGGAGGTAGTGCGGGAGAGGATATGTGTGGAGGACTGATGGAATCAGCGCGTATCCGTACAAGTATGATGCAGAGTGCGGCCTCGTCCGTCCCGGTTACAGCCTCGGGCGCTCAAATCCAAAAGCAGCCAAGCGAGTTCCTGGACTTGACGAGTCTAAAAACCCGGTCCACTGCCTTTTGCCGCGCCGCGTCTTTTTCATCCTCCTTCTCTCTCTCCCGCCACATTCCTCTTCTCCCTCTAGTCTTTCCTTTACTCCCCCTTCTCTCTCACATCTCTCCCCTACCCCATTTTCTCAACATAATCACTCGGGGCCTGTGCACACAACATAGAAATGCGCCTCCCATGGGCCACCTGGTCCCTCCTCTCAATTGCCACCTTGACGCTTGCGTCCCCTTATCGTGATGACCTTGTTCAGTATAATCTTAACGTCAATCAGAATGCTCAGTCTCCTCTCGACTATCAAACGTCCCGTCAAAACACCACATATACCCCGTCCCCCACCAACTGGCGGGCTGTTCCTTTCTACACCGTCCTCATGGACAAATTTGCCGATGGCGACCCTTCAAATAATGATTATTTTGGCACCATGTTCGAGTATGATTGGCGAGAAACCCAGTTGCGCGCCGGTGGGGATCTCAAAGGCTTGGTATCCAAATTGGACTACCTCTATGGCATGGGTATCAGGGGCATCTTCATTTCTGGTACCCCCTTCATCAACTTGATCTGGCAAGCCGACAGTAAGTGTTTCTTACTGAATCTCTTTCACCTCCCGTGTATTAAACTCGTGCCAGGCTATTCTCCCCTTGACTTCTCCGTTCTCGATCCGCACTGGGGCACACTGGATGACTGGCGGAACACCGTTGATACAATTCATGCCCATAACATGTACATCATGCTCGACTTCACCGTCGGCACCATGGGCGATTTGATCGGTTTTGCGGGGTGTGTAATGATTGATTTGCTCTACATCATTTCGTTTACGTCTTCCAGATTCTTGAACACATCCGCAACGTTCTCACTCAATGAGCATGGCGCTGTCTGGAAGCACCCGAAATATGCCCCATGGGGCTTCGACGAGTACCAGGATTTTCAGGCACGTGACGCCCCTCGTGTGCCGGAGGATTTGGCCGTACTGACCAGCTGTACTAGATTAATAATTCTCGCAACACGTCTTGTGTACTCCCAGAGTTCTGGGGTGATGATGGCACGGTCATCACTCTGCAAACTAATGGGTGCCTGGAGTCAGACTTTGATCAATACGGCGACACAGAAGCTTTCGGTGTCCATCCAGATTGGCAACGTCAGTTATCCAAGTTTGCGTCCGTACAAGATCGTCTTCGTGAATGGAAGCCCAGCGTCATGGCCAAGCTTCAGGTTTTTCCTTGCATGGTCATTCAAGCTCTTGATATAGACGCAATTCGCATCGATAAATCAACCCAGGTCACTGTTGACGCTCTGGCACAGTGGGCTACCGCGGCTAGGCAGTGTGCCACCAAGTTCGGCAAGAAGAATTTCTACATTACGGGTGAAGTAACTGGTGGCGATACTTTTGGCTCGCTGTATTAGTGAGTATGCTACGCAGTTGGACCGTAAACCAGCTAAAGACCCATCATTGCCTTTCTCAGTGGCCGAGGCCGGACTCCTACGCAACTCCCCCCCGGATTTCTCGCTGCAGCAAATCTTACCTCGAGCCAGAACCAGTATTTCCTGCGCGACGCTCCCCACAACGCTTTGGATGGCGTGGCATTTCATTATTCCACTTATCGTGCTATCACCCGTTTCCTTGGCATGGACGGAAATCTTCAAGTCGCTTATGACACAGACACCAATTTTGTCACTGCTTGGAATCAGATGTTCGTCGACAATGATATGATAAACCCGAACACGGGCGCAGTCGATCCAAAGCATTTATTCGGAACCAGTAACTTCGACGTGTTCCGCTGGCCTAGCTTGGAGAGTGGAGTGCAGAGAAGTGTCCTGGCTACCTTTATAACATCACTTATTATGCCCGGTGTCCCCTTGGTACGATTTTTTTTTTTGCCGACCCTCTCATCGTCACCCGTAACTGACTTTCTCTCGTTTTCCCCATCCGTAGCTCTTCTATGGCGAGGAGCAGAATTTTTATACATATGACACTGGTGCTTCCAATTATCTCTACGGCCGGCAGGCTATGTTCAGCAACAAGGCTTGGCAGCGCCATGGTTGCTACCGCCTTGGTTCTGACCAGTATTTCAACGTTCCACTGGAGAAGTCTCTTCTTGGCTGCATGGATGACTGGAATTCTTTGGATCACTTCGACCCCACTGCCGACAGCCGCCGCATGTTTGCGCATTTCCTTTACTTGCGCACAATGTATATCGCCTTGCAGGATGGCTTCGACCTTGTCCAACGTGGTAATTGGACTTACGACATTCAACTCCCGGGTTCGAATGGGACGGAGACAGAAAAGGGCCTATATTCAGTTTCGCGTTCTGGAATCCCCAATGTGCAAAATTTCACCACCGGAAACACTACGGATCAAGTCTGGATGATCTATACAAATGAGAACACTACGAAAAAATACCAATTCGATTGCACGTCACCCCAGTGGATTTCATCCCCATATGTGTCCGGCACCGTAGTGAGAAATCTCGTGGCCCCTTTTGAAAACTACACGCTCGCGGACTCCCTCTCTTCCTTCTTCAATAACTCGCAGGCTCCGTTCCAGGGCTGTCTGGCCAACGTCACTATGGATCCTTTCGGTTTCAAAATTCTTGTCCCTGCCACGGAATGGGTCCCGCCGCGTCCTGCACTTACAAAGTTTACGCCAGGTCACGATGCCCGTATTGCATCGAATACAAACGGAGGTAACGTCACAACGGTCGCAATCTCATTTGAATTCAATACTGTCATGAACTGTGCTGGTGTCAGCCAGGCTCTGTCGCTCAATATGTCCTCTTCTGGCCACGGTGGTAATCCTACCTTTGACCCTAACTCGGTACAGTGTGGACAAGTGCAAAATCCTGACCCGACGACTATTCCCGGCGATGTACAATCAGTCTGGTCTTGGTCGGTCACACTCCAAAACGTGCCCGATGGCATTTTGGCCTTGACTCTTGACAACGCTCCGGCCAGCGATGGCAGGACAAGCGGGGTATAGTCAACGTTTCTGAACCAACAAGGCCGGTTTACTGATTCTATCATAGTCTAGGGATACGGTGTTGATCCGCAAAGGGGCCTCCAGTAATGTCATGGTGTTCCCGGAATCAGACTACGACAATAGCGCATTCGGATTTTCAAATGGACAGTACACGTTTACTCATCAGGCCTACGGTGCGGACAGCATACGCTACTCGTGGGATTTCGGTCGTAACTGGACTGAGTGGGTCGCCTGGGAAGACACCACGTCCATCAATTCTAGTACTTTCGACACCCCAGAAAACTTCTGGCAGGGCCAACACATCGTGGTGCAGTGTAAGTTTTACCGTCACTCCCATTTCCTACCGTCGTTAAACTATGTCTAAGATTGGAGTGACTTGGCGAATTCTGCTGGTGTTGTCGTTCATGCGGATCGTGGTTACGGTCTGCAACGCCGCGTACCCCAATTTCTCGTTCGCGGGCCGTTTAATTCATGGGGTTTCGACAAGGGTATCTCGTCGCAAATGACACAAAACAGTCAAGGTCAATGGGAGCTCGAGATCATGTCAACCTGGCCTACCTATGTGCAACTCAACGTGTTCGGTTACGATGACTTTTACTACGGAGACGTAGATGGCGATGGCGTCCTGGATCGTCTACCTCCGAATACCGCCGCGCCGGTCTATTGCAACATATCTGCACCTCCACATCCTCACGTCTCCTGGACCCTTGTCGTCGATGATTCCGATTTGACGTGGACCCTCGTGCCTCGTGGACAGTCCGCCATAGGCGCAATTATGTACGCGCTCCTCCTCTCCATTCCTATCATCACTGGTACTCTTGCCGTCGTGGTCTTCATGTGGTCCTTCTACGGTATCAAGCACAACAAATGGGGCGTTCCGAAGGAGCACGCGAGTTACTTCCCGATTTTGGGTTCCTTGGGCAACAAGTCGAAATCTGACTTGAAGGATCCTTCGGTCGCGTCGGAAAAACTTTTCGGTCACCATAAACCCACCGAGGTTATTGGCTGGCCCGAAGACAAGAATAAGCGACGCAAGGTCCTTATCTCTACGCTGGAGTACGAGATTATCGACTGGAAACTCAAGGTCAAAATTGGTGGTCTTGGCGTCATGTCAAGCCTTATGGGCAAAGCGATGTCGGACGTTGACCTTATCTGGGTCATTCCCAAGGTCAAAGATCTCGAGTACCCGCCCGGTGATCCTGCAGAACCCATCGAGGTTGTTATCTTTGGCGAGCCGTACCTGATTGAAGTAGAGACTCACGTCTTGGACAACATCACTTATGTTATCCTCGATAGCCCTGTGTTCCGTGCACAGACAAAGGCTGACCCCTATCCAGCTCGTATGGATGACCTCTCTTCCGCTATCTTTTACTCCACTTGGAACCAGGCGGTCGCTGCGACAGTTCGTCGCTATCCCGACATCGACATTTATCACATCAATGACTACCATGGCGCGCTTGTTCCTATTTATCTGCTTCCAAAGGTGCTCCCCATCTGTCTTTCTCTCCACAACGCCGAGTTTCAGGGTCTTTGGCCATTGCGCACAAAGGAGGAAATGAAAGAGGTCTGCTCCGCGTTCAACATTAGCAAGGAACACTGCACAAAGTATGTGCAATTCGGAAACACATTCAATTTGCTCCACGCCGCAGCATCCTTCATCAGCGTGCATCAAAAGTCAATTGGCGTAGCTGGTGTGTCAGATAAGTATGGCAAGCGCTCCTGGGCCCGGTATCCCGCCCTCTGGACTCTCAAGCATGTCGATTCTCTGCCGAACCCCGACCCGAGCGATATCGATGCCTTGGATGAAAATGCGCCGAAGGTAGCTGACATCAAGATTGATCCGAAAGCAGAAGCAGAGCGCCCCGAACACAAAAGGCAAGCCCAAGAATGGGCCTCGATCAAGCAAGACCCCCACGCAGACCTCTTCGTGTTTGTTGGGCGGTGGTCCAAACAGAAGGGCGTTGATCTTATCGCCGACGTCATGCCGTCCTTGTAAGTGTCCTGTCGACGTGTACTCGATGTCTACTTAAGTCTTTACAGACTGGACAAACGCCCATCCATTCAACTGATCACCGTTGGACCCGTTATCGATCTCTATGGACGATTCGCAGCCGAGAAGCTTAACCGTCTTATGGAGCTTTATCCTGAGCGTGTCTACTCGAAGCCAGAGTTCACCGCACTCCCTCCGTACTTATTCAGCGGTGCAGATTTCGCGTTGATTCCCTCCCGTGACGAACCTTTTGGTTTAGTCGCCGTCGAGTTTGGCCGCAAGGGTGCACTGGGCGTTGGTAGCCGTCTTGGTGGCCTTGGCTTAATGCCCGGATGGGTGCGCACCTCAGGATTTTTGTTTAGTTCCGTAACTAACTCATTACAGTGGTTCCCTGTCGAGTCTATGTCTACGGGACACATGATGTCGCAACTGTCCAAGACAATTAAACTGGCCTTGAAATCGACTGAGGAAGAACGCGCAATCTTGCGTGCACGCTCTGCCGTTCAGCGCTTCCCTGTCGTCGAGTGGCGGCAACGCATGGAGGACTTCCACAAGCGCAGTATCAACGCGAGCAGACATTTGGCTGCTCAGGATGCATGGCGTCAGTCAGATGGCGCAACGGGTGGCGCCATAGCTATTGCCGAACACGACGACTGGAACCCCGTCATTAAAGCTGATCCGTCGCAACCGGACTGGGACGCACAAAGCGTACACAACAGCACTCGCATGAATCATCCCGGCTCCCCTGGTCAATGGAGTCAAGAGACGCTCACTCCAGGCGGTGATCCCTTCCTTCATGCACCTCCGCGCATTCAAGACGGCAGCCGCTTCTCAATGAGCAGCAATACATCAGATGTGGAGAGCGACTATCGTGCTAGCACAACACAACCCGAATTCGGTAACTTTTTGGATAAGGCTAACCGAACCATCGCCAAGGACCAGAAACACGCGCCAGACCCATTTTTGGAAGCCCCATCTCGGCCCTTTGGTGCCCACAGCCGCGCATCCTCTGTGGAGTCAATCGCTTCCATCGTGGACGAGAAGGCTAACTCGCCGCTAAACAAAGCCATTGCCTCGGTGAGGACCACCTCTTTCTTTCGTCACTGGGTTACTTAGAATATCTGTAGTTTACTGATGCAGATGGTGGTGTTGCCCAAGAATTCGTAGCGAAGTTGCAAAACTTGTCAGCCGACAACTCAAAAGGGGAATTATCCATTGAGAAGTTCCTCCAAAAGAGTGAAGAAGCGTTCTTTGATAAGGTTCGAAAGGACAAGCTCTCCAGCGCGGCTAGCCTGCGATCTTCGAAGCGAGAGTCGATCTGGGGGACGCCCGACCCGTCGCTCTATGATCATCCGTCTCGGCCAACCTGTACGTGTACCTCTGTTGATAGACTCGACCATCAGACTGACTCGATGCAGCTCCCAACACCCAGTATACTGCAGGCCAGTATAATGACTACGATGGTCCGATGGCTCATGATCAAGGAGAGGTCGTTATTATGTCAGGTCTTCAGATCGCAATGGCCAGAGAGATTGGAGGCTGGCCCCTGTACACCATCGTCATGGCCCTTGGGCAAGTGCTCAGTGCGACTAGTTTCCAGATCACGTTGCTCTCGGGCCAGAGTTCTCAGGACAACATGCAACTTTATGTCCTCGGCAGTGTCTTTCTTGCCGCGAGCGCGGTGTGGTACCCGATGTTCCGTCTAAAGCCCTCTTTCTGGGTCCTCTCTGCACCTTGGGTCTTCTTTGGGTTGGCGTTCTTCCTCATCGGATTGCCTTCTTTGACCCAGGCCCTGCATCCGGCTCATAAGGCATTGGCTAGTGTGGCTACATGGTGTTACGCTGTAGGCTCTGCGGCTGCATTTATTTTCTTCGGCCTAAATTTCGGGGAGGAAGCCGTGAGTATATCCTTCCTACACTGGTTTACACTGAGCTGAACAAAGCGGCACAGGGTGCGGCGACGGAGGTTTGGATGTTGCGGGCTTGCATAGTGCAGGGCTCGCAACAAATCTGGGTGGCTGCCTTATGGTATTGGGGCTTCCAGCTTCAGAACGCACAACTAAACAGCCTGGCACCATGGTGGATTGTCCTCATTGTCTGGCCACTCGCTGCGATCAGCTTCTTATTTTCTTACCTGATGCTATATGGCTTGCCAGGTAAGCAGTTCTTATCCGGCGCTATGATCATACTCGGTTCTCACCTTGCACAGAGTACTACCGCCAGACTCCTCCAAAGGTACCGAGTTTCCTCAAGACGCTTTTCCGGAGGAAACTTGTCCTTTGGTTCCTGGCATCTGAGATTCTCCGTGATTACTGGCTTTCAGGGGTGAGTGTCAAGTAACGTTGTCTTGACCCCAGCCATATTTTAACGCTATATACAGCCTTACGGTCGCAACTGGGGTTTCTTATGGGCTGTGCCAATTCCCAAATGGCAGATTGGGATCTTGATTGTTATCTTCTTTGTTGGCGTTTGGGCCGCGATGTTGTTTGTGCTCATTCACTTCAGCAAGACGCACACGTGGTTACTCCCAGTGTTTGCCGTTGGCCTTGGCGCGCCCAGATGGTGCCAGGTAAGTAGTGCTACTGTCCCGTACTGAAGATTGCTAAGACGGTACTGCATAGATGCTATGGGGTACGTCTTCCCTTGCCCTATACATCCCTTGGGCGGGTAAGGCAGGCCCTTACCTCGGTATATGCCTTTGGCTGTGGCTGGGTGTTTTGGATGCCATACAAGGTGTTGGCCTCGGAATGATTCTCCTTCAGGTAAAGTTCCTGTATTTTGTCCTCCCATCATACATGTCGCTAATCTATATTTATATTTCCTCAGACACTGTCACGACTCCACGTCTGCGCGACTTTGGCATTCTCGCAGATCATCGGTTCAATCTGTGTGATGGTTGCCCGTGCCACTGCCCCCAACAGGATTGGACCAGAAAGTGTCTTCCCAGATGCGGGGACGTGGGACTTCCAGAGCGGACTGAAAGGAAGCCCTATGGCTTCAGCTCCCTTCTGGATTGCACTTGCCTGTCAGCTCATCATCGTCGTGGGGTATTTCTGGTTCTACCGCAAGGAGCAGCTTGGTAAGTCCATGCATGGCCTCTTGCGTGAGACCTTCCGTATTGACATGTGTGCCAGCACGACCATGCTGGCGATATCTTTTCTGCATCTGCCTCGCACGCATAGAGGTTTATTCTTGAAGCATGGACTTTTGGATTGTTTCTGCGTCATTGAACTGCATTTTGGTTCTTGCTGATCACGTTCTCTTCATCCTCATCCTACATCGTACTAGATATACGGACCTTCCACGTTTTATTGTGGTCTTGTCATGCTTCGATGTCTTGCAATATAACGTACCATACATTTACTTGTCCATCATTGGGGTATATTAACAAACGACTCCCAGACATTACCATCTTGCATGGCATCACTACATCAATCAAAATCACTTTTTCTTCATACAGAGAGGCCCTGAGAATAAGTCATGCACGGACCTCAGGGGACGTCCCGGGCCAGTGTTTCTGGAGGGTTGAGCCAGGTCGGGGTTACTTGAGTTGAGCTTGTCGACAGCTTATATCTGATATGGGTACAATTAGATGTAAGACGTGAGTGATTAGCAGCAAGTAATGTAAGCGCGTGCGCGGGCGATGGCCTGTAAGATAAGATCGCCTGTTGTAGGGCCAAGTAAGTACGGAGACCTAAGCAAGGAATAAAAGGGTTCTCACCTCAACCTCTGCGCACGCTGACAAGCACAAGAGCGGGGGACTAAACTAAACTACGAAGAAAGGCGTCCTTAAATACAGTGAAGGGGATGAAATTTTCCGCCCGCGGGTAGGCAGGCAATAAACGGTCCAATATGCGCTCGCACGTACGAATCATCAATGCATCAATGCATCAATGTCCATCATCGAAACAATAAACGAACCGAACCACTTAGCGCGCGTCTGCTGCCGTCTGGCCTCGCTCGCTCCACCTCTCATTTCTCCAGCTCCATACTTCAATTATCCGACGCTATATTTGGCATTGTGCCACGCTGCAGCAACAGTATTAATCTTGTTTGCCCCAGTCGGACGCTGTCGTGCCGTCGTCCGTGTGAAAATACTCGACGAGCAGAATTTTCTCCATATTACCGTCACCTTGTGCCTAGCATTCTTGTCTAATACATCCACTTTTGTTGCGAGGAGTGTCTCATTTGGAAAATCTTCGTTGGAAACAGGCATCTTATACATATAGCAAGGACCCCATCAGCTTTCCATGGGTTTCCTCGACACCGTCGACGTGCGAGCTTGCAGTGGTATGATGTCCTGGGGCGGCGGCGGCGGCGGTCCAATCACGCTTATATAGTAGCGATGGAAATCCAGTTATTTTTTCATCGAAACTCGCGATTTTTGGTTTTATTTTAGGGGCTCTCTTCCTTGCGCAGCATACGCGTACACGGCAGCAGGGAGGTCTTATAGACTCGGAGTTAGATACGTAGTAGATAACCTCATATCAGTACTTATCACGTCTTCCTATGTTCTAAACGCTGGTTGGCGGGTCCATTATCCCACCAACGTAGCCAACCCAACTCATGTCCAAATACTGGGTAGAGAGTTGGCCAGGCCCAGAGTTACAGTTGAGTTACAGTATACAGCTCAGCTCTCCGGCCTGGGCCTATGAGGGAACTTACATGTGATTTGGGAAATGACGGGGTGTCCGAGGAATCTAACGCAATTCCCGGGTGCGAGAGCCATTAGGTCAGGACAATAGCCTGAGGCAGAGACGAAAGCACCAAGCACCAAGACCGAATCACCACGTTAACTCCGAGGGTCCAATCCAAGATCGGGAGTATGCTTGGAAGAGCACGCAGAGTTTTTGATAGATGCATGGACGTTACGTTACAGAGGGGCACCTAAGCAGGTTTTGGTGCACAGTACTTTGCGCAGAGAACAAAAGAATATCAGTAATAAGCAGACCCTTAGAAATGAAGCTTAGCGCACGATGCTCGCTTAATGGACGGCGACATGGTCTTATTATATAGTAAGCGAGGATACGAGTCAAGACGAAACAAGGGGCCGAGGGTATTATGCGCAGAGAATGATATCGTATTGAGGCGAAAGCGAGAGTCTACGGGAGGTTTCCAAACATAGCGAACAAAGAGCCGTTGGTTGGCCGAGATGGTCACAGAATGTGGCATTGATAGTGTGACATTTCGGAATGACTCCGGAGGTGTTCCGACATGCGACTTGCAAGCTGTTCAGTGAGCAGGGTAGTACGTTCGCCTTACACAAATCTATCCCGCAATGGGTCCCTCACGCGGACCCTGGGGGCTTCAAAGTGAAATCAACAGAGTAGCGACCGTTCATGCTAAGCACGGTCGCCAAACCGCGATGCACTTCAGCATAGTACTCCTGGAATGGAAAACGCTCCCCATCGATGGACAAATTGCCATCTTCTTGCATGGGTCTCAGACGGTATGCGGTAGCTTTGATGTATTGCGCCTTCAGAAGGTGATCAGCAATTGTGGGGAGATCCAGGAAAATTCTAACTTTGTCCTGCCAATATGCCGCGCCTTTTTCTGCGCCATCAAAACTCTTCAACATTTCGAAACGGGACATCTGAGAGAAAAGAGGAAGAGGGGTTGTGTTCAGTATTTGTTAGAGGCAAAAAAAAGATCTGAGCTGACCCTCCCCTGAATGACAAGATCTACCATGCCATCATTTGGCACAGCAACGGGAAACTGCATCAGTTCGCTAGGAGGGTGTCGTGTCATCAGGCCTGAATAACGAAACCCGCTGGGCTATGCATTACCGGCTCACAAATGGACCTTTTCCAGCATACATGTACAGAATGGGTCCCTCGAAGGTGGTCCATCCATCTTGTTCGTCGACATATCGCAACGGAGGGAGGGCCATCGTAGCTTCTTCCCCCTCCCGCGGGACGTCAAAATGGGGTGCCGAACTTGTATACTCTCGTAAGGCTTCTACCATTGCACCCTTTTCTGACATCCCAGTCTTGACAGAGATTGCGAATCGGTACGCCTTGCGCGTTAGGACTGGGAAACGTTGTCTCGGTCAGTCAAGGCACGAATGCAGACGGACAGCACTTACGGCCTCGCAGGTAACCGTACACAAATCGAGTGCTTCCCATCCAACGTAAGTGCTCGGTACCCAGGTCCAGATCCGCCATGAGCCCAACACTTTGCGACAAGAAAGAGAAAGTGCGTTTCTCAGCTTGAAGGATTGAAAGTAGGTCAATTGCCATTGGTTGTCCCTTGATGGCATTTAGCGTAGCAGCAGCGAGGTCTAAGCCGTCCTAAAGAACAGGTGAGTGACCCCTGGAGAAGAAGAGCTCGGCACTCGAACATTAGCACCCATAAGGTTGAGAGACATGGCATTGCCAGACCCTGCTGGGATGACTGCAATGGGCATCCTCAATGCCTTGATAGGTTCCTTATGCTGTGCGAAACCGTTGACGAGCTCGTGTAGCGTTCCATCTCCAGAGACAGCGACAACAGCATCGTAAGCGTCTAGCTGGATTTCTGACGCGATCTTTAAAGCGTGACCACGATACTTGGAGTCTATCGAGTAGAATGAGCAAGAAATTAAGTTACAGCTAGATAGATTTACTAACGCACGACCTCGTAAGTGCAACGCGCAGCTTTGAGAATCGGTTCCACCTTGTTCTTGAAAAGGGATATCGCTCGGCCCTACGATGGGGACCACGGTAAGAGAAAAATGTATAGCAGACGCCGATAGGGCTCACAGGACCACAATGTGGATTGATGACGACTAACAAGCGCCGCTGTACCTTTACACCTAGTGAAGTGGTTTATTTGTGATAGGCGATGTGCGTAAACCCCCACGCACCTGAATAGGCAGCATTCATTGCGCCTTGTACCCACTCGTTTGCAGCGGAACTCGCTTCTGCGTTATCCCCTCGGAGGGATCCCGAGAGCTTTACTAGTTTCAAACCGCTATGACTCTTTTCGAGCACGTGCGCCTCGACGACCGAATCAGATATGCCGACCGAGAGCACATGAGATAAAGGAACATGGACGTCCGGTGAATCTATGGGGTGGGAGTGGGTGAGAAAGTGAGACAAAGTAAGAGTAACATAAACACGCACTCCTCGACGAGTCTTTGAACGCAAAAGAAGTGTCATTGAATGAGAACTGAACCGGTTCCTGTCTCTTGCCTGTAGCGAGGACAAGGACAAGTTGGTGTGGATATCCTGTTGGTTCGGCCATGGCAGTCATCGGCTCGAGCCGAGCTGTCCCCGAATTTATAGCGGTCACGCCCGGTTTGGTCTTCGGGCGCTTACTGCTGTCCTGCTTTGCAATGGTCCACCGTGAGGGTGTTCATGAGATTGCAAGATCTGGCTTTGGAAACGGGACAAACGATCTATACGACAGGTCAGCCCTAAGTACTAGTAGGTCTGTTTACCGGATTACTTACCTTGGCTCCTCAGAGCCCGTCCATCGTACCCTTCTGATGCTCTCAAGTATATCCGTCAAGAGTTCGCCACATCTGGCTCTCTCGACATAGTCGAGTATAATGCCCCTCTTCCAGGTGATATTCCCGTGGTGATCCAAGTTCCTTTAGAATTGGTTCTGGCACTGGAATCTTTACACGTGCGCTCCTCGCCCACCCCGACTGGGCCAATGCTGTAGGAAAGATCACCGCGGTAGAACCAAGTGAAGGGATGCGCACCATCTTTACCAAGTCTGTCCAGGATGACCGAGTCTCGTGTCAGAATGGGTCATTCGAGAATACTGGGATTCTTAATCACTTCGCGGACTTGGTGGTCGTCGCACAGGTGACGGACTATCGCCCCTCCCGTCATGTCAACACGGCAAAGTGTTCACCCTGTTTCAGGCCTTTCACTGGTGCCCAGACTATGATGCCGCGGCAACGGAGTTTGCTCGGATTCTGAAGCCGGGGGGTATTGTAGTTTTAATTTGGAACCTGGAAGACCGGTCAGTGATCCGTGGAAGGTCGTCTCATAGACGAGTCAGGGCCGCGAAGTGCTCACGATTACACATATGACAGCGAAAACGCCGCGTGGGTTGCGCAAGTGCGTGATTTGATTGAACAGTTCGAGCAAGGCACACCCCAATTCCGACTTGATCTGTGGCGTGCGTTGTTCGAGACCCAATCCTTCCAGAGTCTCTTCCGGCCGCAGAAGGAGCGATCATGGTGCTACTCCCTTGTGGGTTCCATGGACATCGTTACCGACAGAGCCATGAGCAAGAGCTATATCGCGGTCCAACCTGAAGACATCAAAGCAACGGTCAAGGCTGAGATTGCGGAGATCATACAGCGCGGGGATGGTAAACAATGGATTGATAAAGACAAGGGTCTCTTCGAATATCCCTATAGAACATTGGTTGTGGTATTCCAACGGAAGTGAGCTTGCAAGGAGGACGGCAATACGGAAGCTGTCTACAGACAGTAATTTACCCAAGTCCGAGTCGATGTTTAACCGACTAATAGAACGTTGACGGTTTCTTACTTTGCACTACCGTATCACACATCGACATCATTCATACAATTAATGCTCGCATCTCTAATTTCTCGTTCGTCGCGAGCCTCCACACACGCGATTGCGGGTGAAGCGGCCGTTGACCGCTGGATCAGCCAGAAGAAAGGAATCACGCTATCTGAAACCTTGCACACCGACCGCATCGCAGATCTCTATGTCACCCTGCCCACTCGAGATGGAACCACGCGGCCGTACGCAGGGCCAAAGAATTCGGAGGCACTCGATTTTGGACATCACCTAGCTTTCTTCCACCCTCGTACGCCGGAGAGGCATTTACGGCCAGACGGGACGGAAACCGACTTTTGCCCTCCCGAGCCCTTCGTGCGGCGGATGTGGGCGGGAGGGCAGATCGAGTGGAGGAAACCGCTCATTATAGGTGGGAAAGCGTGCGCCCGCGCCAACGTCAGTTCGGTGTACAAGAAGGGCTTCGACGGAGTCGCCCCGATGGTGTTTGTTAACCAGCGCATAGAAATTATGAACGAGGGCGAGGAAGAAAGCGCTGTTCTGGAAGACAGGACGCATGTATACCGTGGTCTGGGAACATACCAGAGAACGGCTCGCGAAGGTAGGCCGTGCACGGTGCGCCTGTCAATTTGTCAAAGCCTCATGCTGAACCCGTATCATCCCGACAATCTT
>Ga0137390_10002659_pt1 | contig 14299 bp, 13 predicted proteins | sample 15con2h24AmetaG_FD_104937 | JGI IMG/M metagenome (GOLD analysis project Ga0137390, IMG submission 104937) | Vadose zone soil microbial communities from Angelo Coast Range Reserve, California, USA - 15con2h2.4A metaG | ecosystem: Environmental > Terrestrial > Soil > Vadose zone > Saprolite... | reverse complement strand
TGGCTCAAAGGTGCAGGACACCATCGGATACGACCGCGAGGCTCATCGATTTACTCGCGGAGCCAATCGCGCAGGCGGTCTGGAAGGCGGGATGACCAACGGACAGGACGTGCTGGTGCGTGGTCTGCTCAAGCCTATTTCGACGCTGCGCCGTCCCTTGGAATCGGTCGACTTGGTCACGCGGGAGCCCGCGCCGGCGGCGTACGAGCGGTCAGACGTCTGCGTGGTGCCGGCGGCCGCGGTCATCGGCGAGGCCATGGTGGCTCTAGTGCTCGCGCAGGCGTTCCTCGAGAAATTCGGCGGCGACTCACTTAGCGAGACGCGGCGCAACTTTGACGGATATCTTGAGCAAGTCAAGAACTTCTGAGCTATGGTTTATCCCATCGTGAGATTGTTCGACCCGGTACTCGAACGTGAAGCCGACACCGTGACCGAATTCGACACGCCCGAGCTGCACAAGCTCATTGAAGATATGTTCGAGTCTATGTATGTTGCCAAGGGCGTTGGCCTGGCAGCCCCGCAAATCGGTATCTCACGCAAGGTTGCTGTGATTGATATCTCGGTAGGAGAGAAGCCCGAAGAGAAACTGGTGCTGATCAACCCAAAAATCCTGAAGGTCGAAGGTAAACAGAGGGGAGAAGAAGGCTGTCTCAGTATTCCCGGTTTTCGCGAACAGGTCACGCGCGGAAAACACGTCACAGTGCGAGCACAGAACGCCAAGGGCGAATGGTTCGAAATGAGTGGCGAAGACTTGCTGGCGCGCGCCTTCCAGCACGAGATCGATCACCTGCATGGAAAGCTTTACATCAAGCACATCAGCGCACTGAAGCGGGACCTCATCAAGCGGAAAGTGAAGAAGCTGGTAAAGGCGGGGGAGTGGCCGTGAGAGTGAAGGCAAAAGGCAAAAGTAGAATCGGAGCGGACGCCTTCGGCGCCGACTTTTTCAAATTTGTTCGGGGCGACAGCCGGCAACCTTTTGCCTTTTGCCTTTTCTGATGCGCCTCGTCTTCCTGGGCACCCCCGCTTTCGCCGTACCAACCTTGGAGTCGCTCGCCGCAAAGCATGACATCATTTCGGTCGTGACCCAGCCGGACCGTCCCAAAGGCCGCGGCCAGGAATTGTCGGCCTCGCCAGTCAAGCAAGCAGCGCAGAACCTGGGATTAGCGGTTTACCAGCCGGAGCGCATTCGCCGCCCGGAAGCGCAAGCTCACCTGGCATCGCTGTCGCCAGAGATCATGGTAGTGGTGGGTTACGGGCAAATCATTCCGCAATCCGTGATTGAGATCGCGCCGCGCGGGATCGTCAACGTGCACGCATCCCTACTGCCGAAATATCGCGGAGCAGCGCCGATTCAGTGGGCGATCGCCAACGGCGAGAGCCGCACCGGCGTCACCACCATGCAGATCAATGCGGGCCTCGACACCGGCGACATCCTGTTAATGCGCGAAACCCAGATTGGACCGCAAGAGACGGCCATCGAGCTGGGCGAGCGGCTTGCTGTCATGGGCGCCGAACTTCTGGTTGAAACGCTCGATGGTCTGGTGCAGGGAGCTATTGTCGCGCGCCCGCAGGACGACTCACAGGCGTCCTTCGCGCCGATCCTTGAAAAGGAGGACGGCGCTATTTCCTGGGCCGATGCAGCCGCCACCATTCACAACCGCGTCCGCGGATTGCTGCCGTGGCCCGGAGCCTATACGCACTTTCGCGGGCAGCTATTGCATGTCTGGCGGTCGCACGTTGTCGACGAGAGAACCGCGCTCGCACCCGGTCGCGTGCTGGCAGGCGGCGGATTCCGCATGGCGTGCGGGTCCGGCAGTGTGCTGCAATTGGTCGAGGTGCAAATGGAAGGGCGCAAGCGCATGAGCGCCGACGCGTTTGCCAACGGCCAGCGCCTGCTCGAAAACGAAATCTTAGGAGAACACGCGAATTGAATCTACCGCTCGGCTATCGCTACTCCGCCACGTATGCGGGAATTCGGCGCGAGGCGCGCGACGATCTGGCGCTTATCGTTTCCGGCGTACCCGCTGCCGCTGCAGCGGTCTTTACGCAAAACCGCGTGCAAGCCGCGCCCGTGAAGCTCTGCCGCCAGCACCTGCGGGCTTCGCGCGGCCAGGTGGGCGCCATCCTGGTGAACGCCGGCAACGCCAACTGCGCTACTCGGACCGGCGACCGCGTTGCGCTGGCTTCCTGCCGCGCAGTGGCCCGGCAGCTCAAGCTGCCGCCCACCCAGGTTCTCGCGGCCTCAACCGGGGTCATCGGCGTCGAGCTGGATTTTGGCCTGATCGAGAAAGCGATGTCGAAGCTTTCGGCCGGGCTCGCCGAAGACCGCTTCAGCGACGTGGCGCGCGCCATCATGACCACGGACCTGGTGGCGAAAGAAGCTTTCGGTGAGATGAAGCTCCGGCGCGGAACGGTGCGTATCGCCGGCATGACCAAAGGCTCCGGAATGATTCAGCCGCGCATGGCCACCACGCTCGGGTTCGTTCTTACAGATGCCAATATCCCGGTGGCGAAACTCCGCGGGATCCTGGCTCGCGTCAACGAGCGCAGCTACAGCTGTATCTCAGTGGATGGCGATACTTCCACCAACGACACCCTGGTTCTGATGGCCAATGGATGCTCCGGCGTGCGGCCCGATCCCAAAGAGTTCGCAGCGTTCGAAGAAGGCGTGGCCATTGTCACGGAAACGCTGGCTCGGCAGATCGCACGCGACGGCGAGGGCGCAAAAAAGCTGGTGACCATCGATGTCGCGGGTGCAGCCAACCACGATGCCGCCGCGCAAATTGCCAGAACCATTGCAAACTCGCCACTGGTCAAAACCGCCATCGCGGGAAGCGATCCCAACTGGGGCCGCATTCTCTCGGCGGCTGGAAATGCAGGCGTGGCCTTAGATCCGGCAAAGGTCGATATCGCTCTGCAGGGCGTAACCGTGTGCCGGGGCGGGGTGGCCGCGCGCTTCTCCGAAAGCGACCTCAAGAACAAACTCGATCAGGCCGAGTGCTCGATCCGGTTCCAGATTCGCGGCAAGGGAAAGGGCAGCGCGCGATTCTGGACTTGCGATCTCACTGAAGGCTACATTCGGATCAATGCCAGCTACCGCACGTGACATCGCCCGGCGCGCCTTCCTGGCCGCGCTCGCGGCCCCCCTGCTCGCCGGAACCGAGCAGGAAGTACTGGATCTCTTCACGGCTTTGGCTTCGGCGCTCAGCGAAGGGAACGGGCTCGCTTTTCTCGATCGTGTCGACCATTCCATGCCTGATTACGAAAAGCTTGAGCGGGGCATACTGGCGCTAGTGGCACAAAACGAAATAGTGGCGGCAATCGATGTGATTGAAGACGAGGGCGACGATCAAACTCGCGCGGTGCAGGTCGACTGGCTGCTGCAGATTCGCTCACGAGAAGAAACGGGCACTCTGGTGCGCCGCCGCGAAATCGTAAAATGCCGCCTGACGCGAGCAAAGAAGAAGTGGAAGGTAGCATCGCTAGACCCCATCAGCCTATTCGCTCCCCCAACGTAGATGTTTGCTAGAACCTAAAACCTAAAACCTAAAACCCGGTACTAAGATAGGAAAAGACTCGCGCGATGACACCCAAGACCGTCTTGTCTGTTGAGGAATTCGCCGCCCTGCCCGACGACGGCATGAAGCACGAGCTGAATGAAGGGGAGCTCATCGTCATGCCGCCGCCGAAGCCGAGACACGGAGACTGCCAGGTCAGACTCTGTTCGGCTCTTCACGAATTTGTCATGGCTCGCGACCTAGGTGGTGTATTCACCGAATCCGGCTATCGCCTCACGCCGCATACCGTCCGCGGCCCGGACGTTTCCTTCGTCCGCAAAGCCCGGATTCAGAACCCTGATGAGTATTTCGAAGGAGGGCCGGACCTGGCTGTGGAGATCGTCTCACCAGGCGACGATGCCTCCGACCTTCGCGAGAAGATCCAGCAGTACTTGAGTGCAGGAACCTCGGTCGTGTGGGTGGTCTATCCTCGTTCTCGCCAGATCGAAATTCACACGCCGGACAAAACTATCCGCACTCTTGGCATCGATGACACTCTGGAAGCCCGCAACCTCCTTCCAGGATTTCAACTTTCCGTGCGGGCACTCTTGGAGTAACGCGCGCGATGTTTACTGACACCTGGCACCTAGCACCTGGCACCTGTTTTTATCTCTCCATCTCCCCCGCAATCTCCTCGATAACCCCCGCCTCGTTCTCCAGCACCTTCCCAGCCCGGACAATCTGTTCGTCCGCTTGTTTCCAGTTCTTCTGCTCGATCGCCTCGCGAACGCCGGGAATGGTCTTCACGCCATAGCCCGTGTACATTCCCGGCGCATAGATCTGGTGCGTAAACCAGGGGCGGCCCGGAAGACCATCCGGCAGCGTGAGCGCGCGCTCCACCCGCGCCAGTTTCCGATTCAGAGGATCGAGCGGCTTCTGCCCCAGCGGCAGGTTCTGGACGGCCTTGTCGTAGTGTGTGGTGCTGCGCTGCAACTTCTCCAGGCCGTTGCGTAGCGGCGCGAAGTTCAGGAACGGCGGAACCTCTTCGGCTTTCGGCGGCACAAGGGTCTTCTTCGGATCGGCGATCGCCACATAAACGCCCTCCTCGATCTCTTTGTCGCGCTCCTTGATCTCGTCGCTCTTCGTTTTCCAAAGCTTCTCAAGTTCTTCGACATACTTCTGAATTGTGTCGGTGAAGTCGGCGAAGTCGTAGGGCAGCAGGTCCGCGCCAGCCAGGCGCATCACTGCCATGCCGACGGTCTGCGCCAGCGCGCGGCCGTAACGGAAATCGGTGTCGGCGAAATGCGTGTACCAGTAGAAATCGTCATAAATGGAGTGGTAGATGCCGCCGCCATCCTCGCCGCCGTAGCCCAGGTTGAGCGACGCGATCCCCAGATGATCGAGAAAAGCCGTGTAATCGGAGCCTGAGCCCAGCGCACCAAGTCGCAGGTCGGCACGGTTGCGGATCTTGTCCCGCTCCTCCTGCGCCGCATTCGCTATCTGCGACAGTCGCAGCCGTTTCCAAACCGGGTAATCCTTCTCCGGATCCTGGCTGTCCTTGGCGACGCCGTTCATGAACTTCTCGAGCGAGTGTGAGCCGCCCATTTGCAGAAATCCACGGCCGTTGCCATCCGTATTTAGATAGACGGCCGCATGCTGCCGCAGCTCCTCGGCATGTGCTTCGGCCCACTCCGTCGAACCGAGCAGCCCTTCTTCTTCCCCGTCCCATACGCAGTAGATGATGGTGCGCTTGGGCTGCCAGCCCTGTTTCACCAGCTCGGCCAGACCGCGCGCTTCCTCCATCTCGGCAACGGCCGCCGACACTGGATCTTCGGCGCCGTTTACCCAGCCATCGTGATGGTTTCCGCGAACGATCCACACATCGGACTCGTCCTTCCCCGGTACGCGCGCGATCACATCATAGAGCCGCCTGGTATCCCAGTTCGATTTCACTTTTAGATGGACCTTCGCCGGACCGGGCCCTACATGGTAGGTGATAGGCAGCGCGCCCCGCCAGCTAGCCGGCGCGACCGGACCTTTCAACGCCGCCAGTAGAGGTTGCGCATCGGCGTAGGAAATCGGCAGCACCGGGATCTTGGTGATGGTCTTGGCCTCGCTGATGGCCAGGCGTTTTGCGCCTTCGGTGGCTCCAACGCCGGGCGTCAGAGGGTCTCCGGGATAGATCGGCATGTCCATCACGCTGCCGCGCTGTACGCCATCCCGCGGCCGCCACGCGCCCTGCGGAAACACCTCACCCTGGTAGTAGCCATCCTCGTGCGGATCGGAATAAATGATGCAGCCTACAGCGCCGTGCTCGGCCGCGACTTTGGGCTTGATGCCCCGCCACGACGCACCGTAGCGCGCAATCACGATGGCTCCCTTCACCGCGATGCCTAGCTGATCGAGCTCCTCGTAATCGGCCGGGACTCCGTAATTCACGTAGACCAGTGGGGCCGTGACATCACCGTCGATGGAGTATGCGTTATAGCTGGGAAGCTGCTCCTTCTGCTGGTTCGAAGTGGGATCGCCCGTCACCGGCGGTTCTTCCAACCTGGCGGCGAATCGCACCGGCTCCAGAAGCTCTACAGTGCGCTCGCGAGGCGTGGGGAACAACACATCGAAATTTTCGATCTTCGCGTCGAGCCCCCATTCCTTGAACTTCGCCAGAATCCACTCGGCGTTGTCCTTGTCGTATGGCGAGCCGACGTGGTGCGGCCGCGCCGACAGACGTTGCATGTATTGCCGGAGCCGCTCCGTGTTGGGAATCGCTTTGAATTTCGACTCCCAGGCCCGCTCGGTAGTAGCGGAGTCTGCCGAGAAGCCCTGCAATGCCGGGGAGTCCGCGGCGGGCGCCGCGACAAGAAGCACACTGCAGCAAACAAGAATTCGTGCCAGGTTTTTCATGCTGATCGGAATGAGTGTACCGCACGTCGCGATCGCGGCGGGTTAAGTCACGGGATCAGATGAATGCCCGCTCTAGCGAGGTAATGAATTGAATTCCGGGCACGACTTTCCGGCTGAGCCGCTCGTCATTGGTAATGAAAAGGTCGCATTTAGCGCTCGCGGCGCAAGAGAGTTGGATGGCATCGGGCGGCGACACAGTCTTGTCCTGGCGGATCTGAGCGAAGATTCGGGCACAGGATCGGTCGAAGGCCAGGACCGAAACGCCCGGAGTACTCAGCAGCTTCTCGTAGCGGTCGGCCCATGCGACATCTCCCGCCGACAGCGGCTTGACCAAAACCTCCGCAAGGCTGAGCGCCGAGGTCAGCAGGTCGTCGTGCCGGTCGGAAATTCGCTGCACAAGCTCGTTCACCCGTGCCCCAGACTCTCCAGTGTCCTCCAGCAAATAGATAAACAGGTTCGTGTCGAAAAAGATTCGGCTCAACCCCAGTTCTCCCGAAGCTTGCGCACGTACTCGTCGGGATTCTCGCCGCGCCACAACTCGCGGCCGAGCCCGCGCATCTGAAAAACTCCGTCTAGCCAGCGGGTTTGGTGCGAGCTTGCTTTCCCGTACTGTTGCTTAGCCCAGCTAATCAGCTCGGCATACTTCGGAGGAACAGCGTCGGGCTCCGGCCATAACTTTCCGGTTCTGTCAGGATGATACGCATCGCCGGCGCGCAAGAGTCTGCGAGTTCGGTCCCCCGTCGCATAAAGCATCCGGTAACGTCCCGGGTTTGGAGCTCGATTCGCGACACAATGCAGGGAGGCGTGGACACGTATGCCCGGCCGCAATTCCCCGAACAGGTTTTCTTTCGCCGCACGCTCGACGATCTCACTGATAGTGAAATCCGAACGTTGAGGATTCTCCCGGTGCAGAAGGGCGGTGGCAACGAACACTTCGTCCGCCACCTTGATGTCTACGCGAGCCGACTTCAATACCTTCACATTAAAAGTATACATTACCGTCTTGGATGACCTCTATTGCGGCAAGTATTCCTGTGCCAGTTCCTCGAATTCCGTCGGGGTCACCAGATGAAACCGGATCTCGAGCGAGGAGAATTTCCGCAGATCGTCGTGCATCGCGTCCGAGGGCAGCTCCGACCCGGCAACAAACAGGTGGCCGGCGGCGACCTTGTACGGAAGGACTTTCCAGCGTTTGGCCACTTCGGCGGGTAGTGAACGGGTTACGGGGCGGGAAATGGTTTCCGGCCGGGGTTTTCCGTATGGCACGTTCTGTTGCAAGCTCAGGGCTTCGTAAAGATCGGCGACTGTGATCTTGCGCTGCTCCACCAGAAAATCTCCCAGCCGGACACCGGCAGGCTTCGCGGCGAGCGCTGCGTCCAAATCTTCGGGAGCCAAATACTGGCACCAGATGAGCACCGCGCCCAGCTTCTGCTTGTTCTCGATCAGTGCGGCACGGCTGGGATAGGCGTGCTCGGTCTTCAACCACACGAGCGGCCGATCGCGCGCGACGGCTGAAAAGTAGCGGTAGTACGCCATCACGGTGGCGAAGCAGTTGATCCAGTTCCCCCAGATGGCGCGAAGGGGCACGCCAGTGGCAAACCGCCAGCCGTAGATCCGGGCGCTGCAGAACGCGCGGATCCCCATATGGAAAAGTTGGAGGCCCAGTGTGCCGAAGAATGCGTAACGCAGGAATCGGGGCTGGGCAACGTGCGCCAGGCCCCAGGGACCGCCCGAGTGCTGGCTCCATAGCCATGTAGCCACCCCATAGGCAAACAGAACGTTGGAGAGCGGCGCCGCCAGATTGCCGATCAATCCCTTGCGGTCGCGCCAGAACCAGTACAGCTGCGTGGTGGTATCCCGCCAGCCGTGGCGTTGCCAGGATTGCAGAGCGATCCCGGTGATCCAGCGCGTCCGCTGGCGCACTGCCGCTCTGAACCTTCGCGGAAAGTATTCGCGCGTGGCCACGAAGCTGAGATCCCCTCGATACACCGGCACGAAGAACTGCGGGCAGCCCAGCCGGTGCATGCGAAATCCGTTCTCGTAATCTTCCGTGAGGCAGACGGGCTCGAAAATGCGGTTGGAATGCGCGGCTGCCAGCCGTTCGAGTGCTTCGCGCTTGAACCCGGTCCCAACGCCGCATGACGGGATGAAGCCGCCGAGCACCTGGCGCGCGCGTAAGTCCTTCATCTGGAATTCGGCGAACTCGTCACAGTAGACACCGTGCGTCAGTTCGAGCACCGGCGTGGCCAGCGCCAGCACTGGAATCTGCACCATGTCGTATTTTTCGGCGAAATAGTTGATCCAGCGCAGAGAATCGGGATGGATGATGTCCTCGGCATCATGGGTCATGATGATGTCGAAATGGATCCCCTCCTCTTCCTCCATGAGCAGCATGCGCTGGTAGATCCAATTGAGATTGTCGGCTTTCGAGGTGGGGCCGTCGTGCGGGCAGACAGCCAGGTGAACGTTCTTGACCTGCTTGCTGGCCTCACGGATGGCCGCCAGCGTTGGCACATCGTTGGGATAGGCGCCGATGAAGATATCCCAGTTCCGGTAGTGGTTGGCCGCGATGTTATGCTCCACCATTTTCTGGATGACGCGGTGCTCTTTCCACAGCGGCACGAAAACGGCGATGCGCTTCTGCGGCGCCGAGTCGAGTTCAACTTCCGAGGGGCGGCGAAATTGCGCGCGCCTGGAAAACTTGGCGGCCAGCCAGGAGCAGGCGCAGGCGATGTCGAGCACCAGATCGTCCAGGCCGTTAAGAAGTACCCAGAGAGCCAGCGGAACCAAGCATTCCGCCACCCACACGTCCATCTGCGAGACTACCCAGCGGAGGATATACAACAGGGCTAGTGGGACTGGAAACGCGAAAATCTCAAGCTCTCCAGCCAACCGGGCGGATTTGACAACCCTCGCTGCCGGTTCTTATCATAAAATTTAATCAATTTTCGTTTGCGCGACCGGCGCCTTTATAACCGGCATCTCCTGATGCCCTTTTCGGCAGGTTCGCTGTTTTCGGCAAGTGACTCTCTATGATTAAAGTCGAAGGTTTGACGAAGCGATACGCGCGTACGCTCGCCGTCAATGACATTTCCTTCGAGGTTGAGAAGGGACAAATCGTTGGTTTTCTTGGCCCTAACGGCGCCGGGAAGACCACCACGATGCGCGTCCTGACCTGCTTCCTGCCGCCCACATCCGGCACCGCACACGTGGCCGGCTACGACGTGCTCGAGCAGCCCCTCGAAGTGAAAAAACGCATTGGATATCTGCCCGAAACCCCGCCCCTTTACCCCGACATGGAGGTGGGGGAATACCTCACATTCGTCGGCAAACTAAAGGGGTTGGCATCGGCTGACGTTGCAAAACGCGTTACAGAGGTCTGCGATCGCTGCGCCATCAGTGATGTGAGACTGAAGCTGATTGGCAAGCTTTCGAAGGGCTACCGGCAGCGCGTCGGCCTGGCGCAGGCCATCCTGCACAATCCGGACGTCCTGATCCTGGACGAGCCGACGTCCGGGCTCGACCCCAAGCAGATTATCGAAACGCGAGAGCTGATCCGAAGCCTCGCCGGCGACCACACCATCATTCTCAGCACCCACATTCTCTCCGAAGTGGAGCACTCCTGCGAACGCGTCGTAATCATTAACCAGGGGAAGCTGGTGGCCCAGGATACGGTTACCAACCTGACCAACCGGCTGCGTGGGTCCGAGCAGGTGGCGCTCGAAATTCAGTGCACCAATGGCGCTTTGAACCATGGCGATGTACGGCAGCGTCTCGAGCAGGTGGCCGGCGTCAGCCGCGTGGTCCTCAAAGACACCAAGGACAATCGCTGCACTTTTGAAGTCGAAAGCCTGCAAGGCCGCACGATTCGGGCCGAACTGGCGCGCGCGGTGGTCAACGCAGGCCTGGACCTGAACGAACTGAAAACGGTAGGTTTTAGTCTCGAAGATATCTTCCTGCAACTGACTGCGTCCGAAAAAGCGGAGACAAAAGCGGAAGTCAAACAAGAGGCGAAAGTATAGCAATGAGAAACGTTCTCGTTATTTTCAAGAAGGAGATGAAGAGTTACTTCGCCTCCCCGATCGCCTATTTGCTGCTAACCATCTTCGCGGTCATCTTCGGGTTCTTTTTTTATACCTTCACCCGGCTTTTCGTGCTGCAAGGCATGCAAATGCAGATGATGGGCCGCGGCATGCCCATGGATGTGAACGAGCAGGTAATCCGGCCGCTGCTGAGCAATGCCAGCGTCCTCGGACTGTTCCTCATCCCTATGATCACCATGCGGCTGTACGCAGAGGAGAAGCGGTCCGGTACCATCGAACTGCTCATGACGTCGCCGGTGCGCGATCTGGAAATCGTTCTGGGTAAATGGCTGGCGGCGCTTGTTCTTTACGCGGCGATTCTGGGGATTTCGGGAATCAACATGGGAATCCTCTTTGCGTTCGGACGCCCGGACTGGAAGCCCATTCTAGTTGGTTTTCTTGGACTGCTGCTGCAGGGAGGGTGTCTGCTGGCCGTCGGTATTTTCATCTCCACCATGACGCGCAATCAAATCATTGCAGGCGGCGCGACGTTCGCCGTATGCCTCATGCTGTGGGTGCTTGACTGGGTGAGTGCCTACGATCAGTCCGGATGGGCCAAGGTCATTTCGTATCTGTCTGTGGTCACGCACTTCGAGCCGTTTTCAAAGGGCGTGATCGATTCCAAAGACGTTATCTTCTATCTGTCGATGATTTTCTTCGGTCTTTTCCTCACCGCCCGTTCGGTGGAATCCTTGCGGTGGAGATCATAAATGAACACAGAATGGCTAAAGGCGCGGCAGACCCGCTATGGCGCCTATTTACTGACTTATCTAGTGATCATTGTCGCCGTCTTGGGCGCCACCAACTGGCTGGCCAACCGGCATAATAAATCCTACGATTCAACGTCGAACAAGCGGTTCAGTCTTTCGGAACAAACTGCCAAAGTTGTGAAGGGCCTGAAACGAGACGTCACCATTACTTATTTCGACAAATCGACGGAGTTTGGACGCGCACGCGACGTTCTGGATCGTTACGGCAATCTCTCCACCAGGCTACACGTCGTTTACGTCGACCCCGATAAAAAGCCTCAGCTAGCGAAGGGCGTCCGCTCGTACGGCACGATTTACGTCGACAGCGGCCTCCGCAAAGAAGAAGCTAAGAGCCTGACCGAAGAGGACCTCACCGGCGCATTGATTCGCTCGCTCAAGAGCGGCGAGCGCAATGTCTGCTTTGTAAGTGGCAGCGGCGAGCACAGTCTCGACGACAGCGGCCGCACCGGGTACTCGTCGGCCAAGGAATCGCTCGAGAAGAATAACTACAAAACGCGCACCATCTCCCTGCTCCAGTCCGGGGCCGCCACCACACCGGAGCCGGTAAAGCTGGGCCAGGCGGCTGCGCCACCCCTTGCCAATGCCGCCAAACCGCAGGTGCCGTCGGATTGCACGGTTCTTGTCGTCGCCGGGCCGAAGTATGATTACTCACAGCCGGCCGTCGATGCCATCAAGACTTACGTGGAAAACGGAGGCCGGGTGCTTTTCCTGCTGGATCCCCCGCTCAAGCTCGGCCGTGAAGAAACCGCCGCCAATGCAGGCCTGACGGGCGTTATTCAGACTTGGGGGGTCACGCTGAATAAGGACCTGGCGCTCGATACGAGCGGCGTCGGGCAGTTATTCAACCTTGGCCCTGAAGTTCCGCTGGTGACCAGTTACGAATCGCAACCGATTGTGCGCGATCTCAAAGAGGTGGCGACGGCCTTCCCGCTTTCGCGCACCCTCGAAGTGAAATCGCCCGACAAGGGCACTGCCGAGAAGCTGTTCGCAACCAGCGATAACAGCTTCGCCACCACCAAGATCAATTCCGCAGAGATTCGCATCGATCCTAAGACAGACAAGAAGGGTCCCCTGACTCTGGCCGCCGCCGGCACTTACAACGCCTCCGGCGACAAAACCAAGGAAGGGCGCTTCGTCGTGGTGGGCAGCTCGAACTGGGTGGTGAACAATATTGTGCGCTTCAATGGAAACCGCGACCTATTCCTGAACATGATGAACTGGCTCAGCTCCGACGAAGATCTGATCTCGATTCGCCCCAAGGACCCCGAGGACCGCCGCCTCAACATCAGCCAGCGCCAGATGTCGACTTTGTTCTACGCGAGCATGATCTTCCTACCCCTGATCGTCGTGACGTCCGGCTTCGCGGTCTGGTGGCGCAGGAGGTAAGATCATGAAATTCCGGGGCCTGCTTGCCGCAGTCGTGGTACTGGCGGCTCTCGGGGGCGCCGCCTGGTGGTCCGAGAAAAAGGAAAAAACCGATGCCGCTAAACCGCCCGCTAATGCGCCGCCGAAGATCCTGAGAATCCCCGACGATCAGTTCAAACAGATCCAACTCGTGAAGAAGGCAGGCGAAACTACCACTCTGAGCCGCGCGGGCGGCAAATGGCAGATCGTGCAGCCCAAGCCCCTAGGCGCCGATCAGGAGTCGGTAACCTCGCTGGTGTCTTCGCTCTCATCGTTGACTTCCGATCGGATGATTGACGATAAACCGGCTGATTTTGCCATTTACGGACTTACATCTCCCTCCGAACAAATCAACATAACGCGCAAAGACGGCAAGGTGCAGACGTTGCTCATTGGCGACGATACTCCGACGGGCTCAGACGCCTATGCCAAGGTGGACAATGACCCGCGCGTATTCACAATCGCCACGTACGTCAAAACCAGCCTGGAAAAAACATCTAAGGATCTCCGGGACAAGCGCCTGCTCACTTTTAATTCCGACAAGCTGACCCGCGTGGATCTGACCGCCAAGGGGTCCAGCGTCGAATTTGGCAAAAACAATCAGAATGAATGGCAGATTCTAAAGCCCCGGCCCTTGCGCGCCGACGGCCTGCAGGTGGACGACCTGGTCCGAAAACTCAAGGACGCCAAGATGGACACGTCCGGCTCGGAGGAGGATGCCAAGAAGGCCGTCGCTGGATTTTCGACTGGCACGCGCGTGGCCGTGGCCGCCGTCACCGACGGAACGGGCACACAGCAGATCGAGGTTCGTAAGGACAAAGACAAGAATTATTTCGCTAGAAGCAGCGTCGTGGAAGGCATTTATAAGGTGACGAGCGATGTAGGCGATGGCGTCGATAAAGGTATCGACGATTTCCGTAGCAAAAAGTTATTCGACTTCGGCTGGAACGATCCGGGCAAGTTGGAGATCCGCAACGGACCGGCCCAAGCAATCTACCAAAAGAGCGGCGAGAAATGGATGTCCGGCGCCAAACAAATGGATGCTCCCAGCATCCAGTCGCTTGTGGATAAGTTGCGGGATCTGGCTTCGACGAAATTTCTGGATTTTGGCAACGGGCCGGTTATTTTTGAGGTCACTGTGACTTCCAATGATGGCAAGCGCGTCGAAAAAGTCTCCGTATGGAAGCAGGGCGCGGCTTACCAGGCCCGGCGTGAGGGCGAGCCTACGGTTTACCAACTGGATGCCAAGCCCGTCGAGGATCTGCAGAAAGCTGCCGGCGATGTGAAGGAGTTCCAACCTCCAAAAAATGGTAAAAAGTAAGTGGCACAGAATCGGCAGGATCCTGAGCCACTAACGTGACCGGACTCCTCACCGACCTCTACGAACTGACCATGGCTGCCGGCTATTTCGACGCCGGCAAGGCCAGCCAGAAGGCCACTTTCGAGCTTTCCATCCGGAGGCTTCCCGCCCGGCGCAATTTCGTCATCGCGGCCGGCTTGGCGCAATGCGTCGAATATCTGTTAAACCTGCGGTTCACTACTGAGGAGATCGATTATCTGCGCGGCCTTCCTCAGTTCGCGCGAGTCTCTAGCGGATTTTTCGATTACCTGCGCGACTTTCGTTTTACGGGCGATCTGTTCG
>Ga0137390_10002657_pt1 | contig 14316 bp, 17 predicted proteins | sample 15con2h24AmetaG_FD_104937 | JGI IMG/M metagenome (GOLD analysis project Ga0137390, IMG submission 104937) | Vadose zone soil microbial communities from Angelo Coast Range Reserve, California, USA - 15con2h2.4A metaG | ecosystem: Environmental > Terrestrial > Soil > Vadose zone > Saprolite... | reverse complement strand
TGGAAAAAGTCAAGGCTGTAATTGACAAGGTCATGCCTGTTGGCAAAAAACGTACTGCGCTCGAGGAGGCCGAATGGGAGGACGAGGGCCAAGACGGCAGTCTTGAGCGCGAGCTCATGCTACAATGCAAGTAATCCTCGAATCCTTAGCACTACGACTAATAATATGACCACTAGCTATGGAGACTCTCCGTGTTTATCGGCCAAGGATAGTCGTCTACGGGTCAGTGGGTATGGGACAAAACTATATCGGCACCGCAGCTCTCCATCACCTAGAAGGCTATCATGTGCAGAATTTGGATTTAGGGACTCTTTTGTCCGATTCAACTAGGGTTTGTCTACACGTAGCCGTCGCCGAACGTACTCTCACTATTTCTCTCTCTCACATCAGACGAGCGAGGCCGCAATTGTGCAACTTTTTGTCGAGGCGAAGCGGCACCAACCGTCAATTATCTACATTCCGTCACTTCTGAGCTGGTGCGCCGCAGTATCGGAGACATGCCGTAGTACCGTCCATGCCATGCTAGGCACACTCGCTCCCACGGACCCTATTCTTCTCCTCGCGGTGGTTGATGGGTCCTATATATCCCTCCCGCATGACGTGCAGGCTTGGTTTGGCCATACACGCGAGACTCGTATCGAAGTTACCCGGCCCAGCTCAGCTCAGCGTGAAACGTTCTTCGAGGGCTTACTTAAGGACGTCCAGCGGCCGCCGAACCAGTTCCCCGATGGCCTGAAGCGTAAGCGACGCGTGCTTGAAGAGCTCCCGCTTGCACCACCTGTTGAGCCGAGGAAACCAACGGCAGTAGAACTCGGAATGCAGCAGGATAACGACCATCGATTGCTCACTCTTTTGAGGTATCGCTTAGGGCCAATCCTCACCGAGCTCAAACGCAAGTTCAAACGCTTCACCAAGCCAGCAACGGTATGTCAATGCTGACTTTTGTATCTTTTATAAATGAAACAAACGCCCTCTCTAGGAAGAGTATCGTTTCCCTGCGCCCGAGCAAGCCCCCCAAGAGCAACCCCAACCCCAACCCCAACCTGTAGATAACATCAACATCACGACAGCGGTTGACGTTCATCAAGGCCCCAATGGTGTGCTCGATACTGTTGAACAACACACCGAGGTTGTACACAGTGCCCCAGAACATCCTTCCGAGCAATCTGTGGCCCCCCCACTCCCACTCCCACTCCCACTCCCACTCCCACTCCCACCCCCACCCCCTTCCGCCGAAGTACAACCTCAAGTACCCCGGTTATTTGACATGGACTTAGAACGAATGCACGTCGAGTTGCACAAGAATCGATATTTAACTCCCCAGGGTTTTCTTAATGACGTCGGGAAGATGGTCCATAATGCCATCGTATGCCAATCTGAGGACCTGGAGCGTTTGCATCGCGCGCAAGCAATGTATACGGCAACCGAGGTCTCCATCCAAGATTTCGACTCGCAATTTCGCACTGAATGTGAGCGCATGGCAGTGCGTGAGCGTCAGCGGCGCGCGGACCGAAAGAAGGAGAAGGAGAAAGAGAAGGAACAACGTCTTCGGGAGGCTGATGCAGGAAGCGAGACCTATGCGCCTGGCACTCGCCGAAGCGCGCGACACAACGGGCAACAGCCAGAGATCGCCATCACAGACGTGACGAAGCTTGAGCGCGCTGCAAGGCTCAAGCGACAACGGTCGACTGGACCAAGCACCGGTTCACAGGCATCTGGCGACGAAATCAACGATGGCCGCAATGCCAAGCGTTCGAGAGTGAACAGCGAGGAGGACGTGCCTATGAACCTGAACTTGCCGGACTCCTGTAGCAGTCAGCAAGTATCTACGGTTTATCTGTCTTGTCCACAGCCAGCTTCCGATTCTGCCAATCCTAATGGTGATGGTGGCTTACTGCCCGATGTGCCTCCAGCCGCCATGGGTGGCGGATTTGATCCTTCGCTTCTCAACCCCGCTCCTTCACATACCGATCAATCCCCTTATCGTTGTTTCTTCTCACCTTCAAGTACCCCCGTTGGGACGCACCCGGATCCCATGACGATAGATGCGCAACTCCCCCGTCCTCCAAGTCCCGTACAACCTCCACAAGAGCCTGAGCAGGCACCGAGCTCCGAATCACATACAACCTCCCAACCACCCGTCTCGGTCGCCAGTGCACCCCCCACTCCAACACCCATCACTAGCGAATCACCCGCCCCTGCCCCGCCAGCACCAGGGCAAGAACCAGATGTCGAACCAATAGACGTCGACCGTGAACCTACGCCCCTTCCCGATTTCCACTTTGACCAAAGTGCACTTGCGCGCCTTACGGACGACTTACGAGATATGACAGACCTCCTCAGCGTCGAGCATTTAGAGCACCTACGTGCGTCATGTCTCAGCCGCGTTTGGGCTCATAGGTCGGACTGGAACCGAGATGACCTGATTCTCGAACTCAGCAAGGTGTTGCGTGATTTCACAGGCGAGGTCCGGGAAAATCACGAGGACGAAATGTTGGTGTCACCCATCCCTCACAACTTATGACCCTATGCCATCAAAGTTATGTGTATTCTACAGCATTTCATTTTTTTTATGCTTGTGCTTCTTTCAACCTGTGTTTCTACTTCCGGTCTAGAATGCCGGTCTGGTCCTTGCGGTCTGTAGGCGCTTGTGTAGAATCAGGAGACTACTTCTAAGAACTTCGCCGCCATATTTCTCCATTTGTGAAGTTGTATGTACAACCGGTGGACACCGCTAAACTTGCATTGCTTCACAATGTCAGTTTGATCATGTATCTAGACCCGCAAGTCCCAAAGGTTTCTCTGAAGGTTCGATTTCAAGGAGCTCCACCTCGAATTCGAGGGCAGCGTTCGGTGGAATGACAGGTGGAAAACCTTGTGTACCATATGCCTGAAAACAGCCAATGTAGAATATTGCTCAAGAAGGAGATTGGGTATGCAACACGCACGTAATCTGGCGATACCTTCAATATTGCTCTAGATCCCCGTGACAGTTGTAGGACACCTAACCATATCGGTGATTATCAGCAGAGTGACGGACTGGCCCTCAGACTGCAAGCACACCCTCGTCCCAGCCTTTGATCGCTTTGCCAATACCAATCTCCGTGACAAAGGGAGTACCCCTGTGCCCGAGTGTGAGTGCCCGCACGCCGTCAGGGGGGACAGATAGTAGGCAAAGGACCTCCGAGACTGACCGAACCAGGCTAGAGCCGAACGTGGAACCGTCGCTGACGATGGTCCCAACGTAGTTGGTCGTAACCGTGTCTGTGATTGGGCATCTGTGTCAAGCAAGAGAGGAAGGAGAGGAACCAGGTGCACGCCGTACCACCGACTCGGGGACGTTGTCCGTCACCAGTTTGGAGTATTACAACCTCGACGCCCTGGTGAGGGAAAGAGGGGAGGAGGGAAGCTGCGTCCGATGGGGGGGCAGAGCCGCAAGACAGCAAAAGCCGCACTCACCATAATGATCGATTAGTGAATGTCGAACGACAAAAAAAACGAGACAGAGAGAGATCACTGGGGCAGTCTTATACGCGCGGCGGCGTGCGGGGAGGCTCGGGATGCGGATGCACGCACGGATCATGGGCTGAGGCTGCGATAGGACAGTCGCGTCGATATCTTGGAGATCCGACCGATGTCACATCCGTCCGAGTCCCCCGCCCATCGGATCACCGCGACCTGCCACGATGAGCACACGCGCGAATAAATTACAACCTATTGACGGCCAGATGCAGGCAGGCAGGCCTCTCTGGACAGAATTATCTGCGATGCGAGTTCGAGACCGCGGGCCCGGGTCCGTCATGTCTCCAGTAGTCAGCAGAGTTGACGGGCCAGAGACTCGGAAACCGAATGCGTGTGCGCCACCGACGACCCGGAACCCTTCTCTCGTCTTTATTTACACGGCCAGAAGAAACCAGGTTCGGGCCTCGATACTGTTGTCGTCCCGTGGCCATCGATCCCTAGCCGAGCAAGCCTAATTCACATATCAAAAGAGTTTTTTTTTTTCGTTACAGTCGCTGCCGCCACGGAGCCCGGGGTCATAGTCGGGAAGTGCGGAGAGACTGCGGTTTATGACTGCCAGTTTGGGTCGTCACAAGGAGAGTCCTCAATTGAGACCGGTCCTGGCAAACGTAAAACGTTTCCAAGAAGTGTGAGAGCGACAGCTCACGGCGTTTGAGGGTATGTTTGGTAGTGATCAGGTGCTCCGACCCATGCAAGTCATGAGGGTGAACTTGAACGGGTGCAATAGCAAGCTTCTAGTGAGTTGATTTTCTTCTTTCACATCGCCGCAGTCAGTCATCCCTTTATTGGACGTTTACGGGAAACCACCACGCGTTCCTGGAGAGTCAGGAAGCACATGATGTGCACCATATGCGATACAGAACTTACATACACGGTGTACATAGCTGTACCCTCTAATGGAGCTGTTGTCCCTGATTGATGGCCGGCCGTATGAAAACAAGATATATGTGAGGAAAGAAGAATGCGAAGATCTATACATGTGCATAGGGGTCATCATAGTCTCTTGCCTTTCGCACCTCCTTTCGATTTTGTGGTGGCTGCCTTCTTCGCCTTCGCTTCTTGAATCAGACTATCGTGCTTAATGTCATCCACGTCGCCAACCTTCTTCTCGTCATCTACATCGTCGACCGTGTCATCCACCTAGCAAGGAAGGCGATTAGTCGTTAGAACGGGGCCCCGAACCAGCGCAAAGGCTTACATCGAATGCCTCTTCAAGGTCTGGCGCCGGTCCACCAGGAAGCTTCTTCGGCACCTTGCCCAGGTCCTGTGCTTTATGGAATGGTATTGGGTGTTCGGTTGCATTGTACTTCCTGGTGAAAGCCGTCTTGGTAGCGGTAGCTATCTTTTCGAGTACGGCCTTTTCCCTCTGCTCTCCAAGTCCGAGCTCGACGATGGTGTCCCAGTCCGTACGAGAGACATAATAGTCATCCATGCTGGTAATAACACCTTCAACGGCGCTCTGAGACATCCTCCATCAGCTGGTCACAAGCAGACAAGCGAGAGGAACGCACAGAACCCTGTTCCATAAGAGGCTTGACAACAAGAGGAAACATCGCGGGTAGGTAAGATAACCGAATTTCGGATTTGTCGCCTGAGACTTTGAGTCTCATACGAATCTGCATATCGCCCAACGCTCGGCTGAGCTTGTTCTGCTTGGAGTTCTGTCCGAGCCACCTGCCACAGCTCTTGGTCAACATGTTTGTACTGTCGCGTGCCGTGAACGTACTGAGGGAACGTCATGGCATTCGGGCCGCCGTAACCACTTCCCGGTCCATATAAGAACGACGAAGGCCGCACAGTCGAAAGAACCGCATGAGTTGGCATCAATGACCAGTGCTGTTCGGGGCTGCGAAAGCATAAAAATGAGGAAAAGGGGGAAAGGGAACAAGGATTTGTACCCATGAATAAGAGAGTCGATCAGGTCACCGTCGGATATTGACTCCGAGGCTTTTTCCATAAGCCTCAATTGATTAAAGACTTTCCTTGGTCCGTCCATTTCACGCACCCGTGACGGATTCGTTTTCAGATAATTCTCCTGTAGCACAAATAAGTATGTGGCATACCAAGTCATCGCCAGGCCCACCTGGATGAACAACGGAACGAAGGAGTAGTCATGAAAATATAGCTCAATTTTGTCGTTGAGCGTGTCACGCGACGTTGGGGAGAACATATAAGGGCCCAAAATTTTCTGTATAACGTTGAATGGCGTCAACACGGTGTACTTTTCGTTGGCCTTTGCGCTGCAATGCATATAAGGTGAGCTCGAATCAAGGTAGATAAACTTGCGTACAGCGTCTTTCCCTCTTCGTAGTCCATAATATCGTTGTGCAGCTTCCATGTCGATAACATATTAAGTACTTGGCGTATATCGGACCCTACGCCCGTGACAAGTTCATCCACGACGTTCGCTGGCATCTCCATCTTCTCCTTGAAGGCAATTGTCATAATTCTCGAGCGTATCTGGGCGGCATCGGGCCTGAGGAAAAAACTCTCTTCAGTCACAACATTTCTAGGCGCCACTCGGACGGACTCACTTTCGAAAACGCAGATCAAAAGTACCATTCATAAGAGGCTTCATCTTTAGTGCGCCACGATCATTGGCAATGCATATGATAGGAATCTAACAATCTTTCGTCGAAAGTCCACTTTCAATAAAATAAAAAAAGGAAATTTACTTTGGTCTTCCGAATGAGGGCCGCTAGGGCGCCGACGCCGCCTCTATCACCCGCAGACATGCCGTCGACTTCGTCCATGATTAGACATGACCTATCTGTTATTACAATTCCTGCTGCATTAGTCCGCTGTGGGATGGTCAATATTGATACATGGTTTTGAACAAAGAATGTGGAATCCCTTACGTCGCCTCCGCCCATCCAGCCGTCTAGAGATGTGTTATGGATGTTCGTGCTATTCTGTGCCACAGTTTGAGTGAGCCCCCTGGGGGAGAAGTGAGGTGACGCACTTCGACAAGCTTTTTACTGCGCGCGTCGCTCGCGTTGAGCTCAATGGGCGTGAACCCTGCTAACTTTGCGCACAGATGTGCGCTGGTTGTCTTGCCGATGCCAGGTGAACCCGTCATCATCACGCCGCGGTAGATGTTCATCGCATTTTTTCCGGGCTTCTTGAAATTGGCTTTCAAACTGTCTGACCTAGGGCGCATCGTTAGCCAACTCTACAGCGCAACAAGAAAGAAGAGAAGATCTACCAATCGTTGAGCCATTGCAGGAGTTTCTCGACTTGGCCCTTGTTACCGCAAATCTCTTTGAGTGTCTGCGGGGCATACCGATCGGTCCAAAGTTGTGTCTTGGGGTCTATTGCCTTGGCCCTGTTGTTGTATCATTTTCATACCTCGAATGCTCAAAGTAAAGCGTTCTTGCGCACCCTCGAACAACACCTGACCCTGCTGCCCTGACAGCCTTCTCGCGTGCTTCCATCTCCTTTGCGCTGTCCCGAATCGCCTTTTCCTCCTTATCCTTTTTCTTCTTTTCCTTTTCGCTAAGACCTTTACCATCCCCGGGGCCCTTGCGTATGGCGATCAGATTCAGAAATTCGTCTTCGGTCAGGGTTTTGAGATTGTGTTTCTTTATCGCAGCGAGCTTACTCTGGCCTGCGTTGTCACCAAGCACGACATAATTAGTTTTTGAGGATGGTTGGCCCACCACGCGACTGGGATAGTGTGAACATTATACGACGAATATGGGGAAGAGGACCCACCCGCAAAATCGTTTAGCGAGGTCGGCGGCCTCGTCACGCGAAAAGGCAGAGAGTTCGCCAGTGAAGACAAAGGATAATCCCGCTAGACAATCAGGTGCAGCTGCAGGCGGGACGACTTTTGACCCAGGGTTAGGTGGGCCTGCCATTCTCGCCGCCTTGACCGCTGCCCAGCTACGAGAACCCGTTAGTAATTCAGCGTCTGATGGGTCTCGAACATCGAAAAGTAGCGTACTTGGGTTTGGGCATCGGCTTGCCACCTTCTTGATCTTCGCTGTCTACCTTGGTCGGGGTCGCCTTTGACTTCCCCTCTGCTCTCGTCGCGCCAGAGGAAGCTGCCACCTTGGCTCGCTTCGCACCCGTCTTTGCCTTTGTTGGCGCCTTCTTCACCTCCACCTCATCGACATCCAAAAAGTCAGGGTCACTGTCCTCCTTCCCATCCTCTGCTGGGCTTTCTTCGTAGTCGCTCTCTTCCTTTTTCCTCTTTAATCTCTTTGTCCGAGGGGAACTCTGTGTTGAGCGCGGCTTGGCTGCTTGCGCCCGCGACGACGATGATGCAGAAGCTATAACCTGTTTCTTCTTTGAAGGAGGAGTAGATTCCTTCGCGTCCTCCTCATCGCTCAAAAGCAATACCCTATTTGCCTTGCGCTTCAGCTTTGGGGCTGGCAGAGCCGATTTGTCTTGCTTTACGCACTCCGGCAAACTGTTTATAAGTATAAAGTGCCGAGGGGAGAGACGAGATCGGGTCTTACTGGGAAGGCCTCTCCTTGGGTGAGGGCAGTCTGTAGCGTGTAAACTAATGCCTCCGGGGACGCAACTCAGACATTACGCACGCTTCGTCTTCACCTGAAAGACAATGAGATTAAACGCGGTGTAAATAGCAGCAGCAGAAACGCACTAAGTTCAATCACCCGCTTCTGAGAAGTCGTCTGTATGGCAAGATTCGGTACATGTTAATGGTTATGTCCCCAGAGCGTGTGTTGTGACATGTACTTTCTGTGGGCTACTCACTGCGCTCCGACTCTGCGTAGAACCAAAGAACGACCGGAGATATTTCTGACTTGAATCAACATTCGCCTTTGTAATTTTCTTCCCTGGAGGGGCCATAATCAAATCAAGACAGAGACGAGAGTGGCCACAACCGCGGTGCGCGTCGGACATCGCGTCGCGCCAACGCGCGAATCGAACTGGTTCGATTCAATCACGTGATCCTGTGCCACGGCGTTGCGCAAGCCAGCCTTCAAGTCTGCGTCTGCTACATATTCATCTGATGCAGTCTTTGACGAACAAATCCAACAACACCAAAGCGGTATCCATTCTTTCGCTTTTGCGTTAACATTAAATCTGCAGTTACACCATTCTAATATTATTTACCCCAGGACCAGATGTCCACATGATCTCAGAGTGTCGAAAGGAATTTCCGAATCAGAGCGTTGACCTGGTCTGGAAACTCAAGGTGAACCCAGTGTGCACCAGGTAATGTCTGGATTACAACCTCAGTCACGAGAAATCGTAAGGAACAAAAACTGTACGCACAGTCTGCGTGAGGTTTGGCAAGAAGCTAGCGGACTTCAATAAGTTGGCTGCGAGGACCCAATCCGCTACGGGATCCTGTGAAAAAGTTGGAGGGCTCATTTCGGCAGGAATTACAATAGCGCAACACACCTGAGTAGGAAGAATACTCAAGCATGGTTGAGGAATAGTCTCATTTCCCTGACTGTTTGCAAATGTGTATGATGCCAGACGATCCTGCGTATGCGAATATCAGCAAAATAAGAAGTTAGTTCCCGTGAAGTGAGCACTCACAGGACTCGTGTAGAACTCAAGGGCTGCAATTTGTACGCAACTGAGCGAACCGTATCAGAATAGAATATGGATGTGGTACTGACTGAAGTTGAACCCTTGGATGCGGTACTGGCTGACCCAATAATCCTCCTCACCCGGACTGAAGAAAGGTATGGGTGGGATCTAGAGTGATATCTGCATTGAGTCCGATGGGAATATCATGCACGTTATCTCGAGACCCACGGTCGAAACATTCTGCCATCCAACCAAATACGAGCTGTTGCTCAATAGAAAATTCGCTGGCGGCGGGCTGGCAACAGTACGCAACGTCGCACGCAAAGTGCGACGAATATCGGCATTGAGCTCTGCTACGGCAGCCGATGTCTGATCTTCGAAGTAGACCTGATACGCGAGGTGCGGGAACGCTGGCACAAGTGCAGATATAGGGACCAGTGGCCCCGCTGCAGGCGTGTACGGAATCGCGATGCCAACTACTGCAGTGAAGACATCGGGGCGTTCTCGTGCAGCTTCGTACGCAAGCTGAGTACCCCAGTCGTGGCTAAGCTCGGAGAATGTCAGTCATTAAACACGAGCCACTCCGACAAGATGGCTTGCCCGATCGCGATGGCTTGTGAAACACCTGCGTGTTCCAAGATGCACAACATATCCCCGACCAAGTCAGGAAATGAGCCAGAGGACTGGACGTCCCCTGGATGCGTTGATGCTCCAAAACCCCGAATATTGGGAACGATCAAACGGTAATCACTCTGCAAACTAGCATGACAAAATGCAGAATCGACGAGCAGCAAGCACTACACACGCTGAATTCCAGGATCTGATATTTCCAGCTTGCCCAGAGACTCGGCCACCCATGCAAGAGCAAGAGCGTACGGTCCGCGTACGCGTTGATATCAGCATAGTCTGTCGGACAATAACCGGATTAGGCACTGATACAGGATGCATATGCGGTTGTGGGAGATTACCAAGTTGTAGTTCAACGGTCTTATTCTCTGCGCGATTGATACCAGGACAGTTCGCTACTTGCCAGAACGGGTGAAAAGTCTGCGGATCAAACGCGGAACCCGCTTCCGACGTCGGTGACGTGAGCGCGAGACCAGGGTTGGTAACGAGTATGATCAGCAAACTGCTCGCAAAAAAGAGTAGGTTGCGCATCATTTTGCAAGGTTGGCAAGAGTACGCGTGCCCTGTGGACGTCCTACGGCCGTATAATATATGGTCATTAACTCATCAGAATAGGACCTCGCGTATCACTGCGGCATCAGGCACAGTAAGGCCATAGTGGCGGGTTTCGAGGGAGGGTAAGTGCGGCCTGGGGTGGGCTAGTGGCGGCCATCAATTGGGTAGTGTGTGTGTTGATGCAGAGACGCCCACCGGTGGATGATTCTCCGGTGCTTCGATCACTAAGAGTGCGTCAGGGAACGGTGGAAAGGCTGAGGTCGGGCGCTGAGAACATACATGTGAAGGTGATCACATGACTGTCAGGACAGATTGGCTTTGCTCACATCTGGAGTTCCTTTCAATTCCATTGCGCGCGTTGTGTGAATAGAATGCAGTACATTACAGGGCATCCAAGAGTGCATCAGGGTCTCAAGAAACTGTGATCGAGAAAGACAACGTGCGGCAACGTCAACAGACGCCCACATCTGACTGAGTCTCTTTCTTTGGCTGATGCCTCGCGCAGCTCTTTCTGCCCCCAGCCGCAAACTCTAAACCATGATTTTTGTACAAGTTCTATCCGCGGTTGCTTTCTTGCTCATTTCCACAGCATCGGACGCCTTGGCTGCGAACTTACCATTTAACCCTCGCGAGTACTCAAAGAAAATCGTCACTTGCCCAGCCATCAACCGCGCCCAGAACACCCAAGTTGATATCAACCTACGTACGGGCTTTCCTTACTGGATATTGTGGCACATGGAGGAAGCAAACCTGATTTGGAATACTGGCAGACTACGTTGACATCAATCCCGAGGCCGAGAAGACGCTGCTACTCCTACATGGGTGGCCGAGTCTATGGGCGAGTTGGAAATACCAGATACAAGAATTTCAGGTACGATCGGCACAACCTCATTCATCAATACAGCGCCCATATTCATGTCCTCTTCTAGGATCACTACCATATCATCGCACCGGAACTTCGTGGGTTTGGTGCGTCAACGCACCCGGGTGACGTCCAGTCGTCCGGGAACATGCCTGACATGGTTGGCGATCTCTTGTGCATTCTGGAGCATGCTGGCGTACCGAATTCAATCGTTATTGGGTATGTGGCACCTTTCAAAAATAAATAAAACTCCAGACGATCCCGGCTTGCAAGGCATGACTGGGGCACCCAGCTGGCATACGAGGCCGCACGTCAGCGGCCTGACGTTTTCACGGCCGTTGTAGGCATCACCATACCGGTAATAACCCAGCCACTCGGGTTACGTGCTTCGAGGTTGAGCATGAGCACAGTATATCCCCGCAGCAGGGCGATATGTATCAAAGGAGATTCTAGTACTGGCACACCGGCGCCTGGCGTACCAGCTCTTCTTCGACAAGCAGACCCCTGCAGCCGTAGCTGAACTTAACCGCGACATCCGACGCACGCTGCGAGGAACGCTACGAGACGTTGCTTCTCCGCCACCTGAGAGCTTCCTAAAGAGTCGGGACACGTTCATAGGAGCCTGGGACGACTTCGACGAGGTCTGTTTTTCGATGCCAGTTGTCCTCTGGACCACGTGTTAAACCATGTCTTCAGATCCCCCCGATCCCATTTTTCTCGAAAGACGAGGAGGATTATTGGGTTGAGCAATATAGCATAAGCGGTTTTGATTACAGTGAGTCTTCGCGCCCCTCCTAAAAGGCGGTAAATAGACTCTTTGCCCTGCAGCCCTTCAGTTATACACCGCAGAGGTGCGGCTAATTGCCCTCGGTCTTGGTGTTCCGTTTCTCATTCTATTCCGCAGAATAACTACGCATCCTGGAAATTTGCAAATGATCAGGGAAACCACACTATTTCCCAGCCCGTTCTGAGCATTCTTGCCACAAAAGTGTGTTCGCATGGACGTGGGAGAATCAAAATTGAGATTTAGCTGACGTTCTGATAGGATCCGGTGGCGGATATGGAACTCGCTGCCAAACTGCTGCGTTCGTTTAGTTACTTACCTAACCATTCCCTCTATGTAAGGACCCGCTCATGTTCGATCGCTAGCTGTTGACGACACTCTCACAGACGCTCCCCACGGCTCACTGGACCCAACTTGAGAAGCCTACTGAGGTCAATGGCATCATCCGCAAGTGGCTCACAGAACTTGACCCCAAGCAGGGGCGCCCTGGCGACGAGCTATGAAATGTATATGAAAAATTTGAGGAAAAAATTTAGGGTTCCTTTTTGTATAGAGTAGTTCATGGAGACAGGGAAATAATTGATTTGATCGTCTCAAGTGAATCAATGACGCGGTCGAGAGGACCTTACTACCGTCAGTAGGTGTGTCGGAATGTCATGTGTAGTCGGATCGGGGCCTCAAGAAGCCGTGCAAACGGGGATAAAGCTGAGAATATGGATATGGGCACGATGCTGCAGATGCAATCCTGACAACATGTCAGCTCATGGGAGATTTTGTTTCAAGTTCTCACCTCTTGTGTGACTGCTGTAAGATGCCTGTCTACACTCCCGACAGGCGCCAGAGTTGAAGTTCAATCCTGACCTCTTCACGTAAGTTCCCATCGTCGCTTTGCCCCCAGGTACACAACACGGTGGTGTACCATGCCAGCTCGAGACGCCGGGACTGGAACGTAGGTATTCGAGTTAAACCATGTGCATGGGCGGCTCCGGGCGATACGTAGCCATTTCGTGCGGCAAGCAAAAGGGGATCATTCAAAACTAGGCGTGTGTACAGACTGGCAGTTAGTTGATCATTGGTAACCGGGACCCGCAGATGACGGGAACATTGATACAGTGAGTGATTTTGAGGTGACGAAAATACAATGAGAAAAAAGCCCGTATAGATACAAACCCGAACGCCCCCCTCGGACGTAAACCCAAAAATACCAGCAAAACAGCCCACAGTGCGTTTCATGCTTCTGAGGCCGCGAGGCGGGCGCCAGGGCGGGCAGGCGGTAATTGTGCATCGCCGGAATTGCCTGTGGTTATCGTCGGAATCTGGAACGCCTGCGTCATCTGCATGTAGTGAACGCTCCGCCCACGGGGTCATGCTGGGCGAAAAAATACCTTCTTCAGTTGCTCTTGAAACTCGACCAGCTTGCGCTCTGCTTCCAGGCGGGCTGCGCGCTGCTCCTGCGCGTCTCTCAACACTGTCGTGTGTGTAAAGGTACGCATATGTGTCAGTGTCGGCGATAAGGAGGACAGAACGTCGCACGAACGCTCATTCACACGCGCCCCGAGCGTGGTTCCCAGTGCGTCTCGAAAGGCTTCCGCGAGACTGGGAGAGCAGTAGGCGCTCGCCCGAAGGCTCCGATTTTCTTCGAGGAGGCGAGTGTTTTCCGCGCAAAGGCGTGCATTTTCTGCCGACAGGCGCATCGCTTCTTCGCGGATGCGGTTAATTTCCGCGTCCGGCGGGAAGTTCAATGTCCGTGGCGGTGGTGGAGGTGGTGGTGGTTGATTTGGGTGCTGTGGATATGCAGCAGGGGAGGGATGTGGTGGAAGGGTGCCCGTGATGGACGTGGAGGACGGTGAAAGCGTCGCAGCCGCGGATATCGTCGGGGTGGTTGCGAAGGTCGTTATTGTCGGCCCCGAGACGGGCTCGTGTGGTGGAATGGCGGAGGGAGACGGCGGTTGGGGGTTGGGGGGAGCATTGGGGCCCAAGGCCTGGCTGAGACTGGAGGATGGGGAAACAGGATAGAAGGACATTGTGCCAGGGTTGTAACCGACTTGGCGCTGGAATCGACCGTCGCCATTCCACGCTGGCGCTTGCGGCGCGTCATGTGTTGCCGTGGTCCCGCTCCCGCTGGAGGTGGAGCCGGGCGTGGGTTCCTCCGAGATGCTCTTCACGCGCTGGGGCGGTGGGTCCACGACGCCCTCGCGAACGCGTCGACGTTTGGGCTCGGGTGGATCGCGGCCGTGGCAGCGCTCCTCGTTTTCCACTTCCAGGATTTTGGCGACGGCCTCCTCCGCGGTGCGCAGGGGAAAACGTGGGGTGTTATCGTTCGCGCTTCGGGCGCCGCCACGCTCCATGGGCCCTACCGTCCGGTACCGCGTGCGACCAAAGTCCTCCTCTTCGCCTCGTGTCTGGAGGGACGCGCTCTTACGTATGCCGTCGCAGGTGTACCACAATACGTGCT
>Ga0137390_10002649_pt1 | contig 14333 bp, 16 predicted proteins | sample 15con2h24AmetaG_FD_104937 | JGI IMG/M metagenome (GOLD analysis project Ga0137390, IMG submission 104937) | Vadose zone soil microbial communities from Angelo Coast Range Reserve, California, USA - 15con2h2.4A metaG | ecosystem: Environmental > Terrestrial > Soil > Vadose zone > Saprolite... | reverse complement strand
GATCTACGGATTCCTGATTCCCAACCAGAATGCGGCAAAGGGCGCCGGCGAGTGGCAGACCTACGACATCACGTTAGTCGGCCGGATGGTGACCGTGGTGCTCAACGGCAAACAGGTGATTTGTCGGACGAACATTCCTGGTCCCACTGGAGGGGCGCTCGACAGCTATGAGGAGAAGCCGGGGCCGATCATGCTGCAGGGGGATCATGGGCCGGTCGAGTACCGCAACCTGACGATCACGCCGGCACGATAGTTCGGTTGTGATGTGGCAGGCGAAGGCGTGGTATGTGAAAGCCCCCCATCAGCATCAGCCTGAGAAGCTCGCTGTTGCGCTTACTTGACCAACCTCGGCCAAAGCTGAGTCGTTGAAAATCAACAAACCCTGCAACGCCGGTGTTGTCGGGAGCGGGCTCCAAAATCGGGGGCTGCAGGTTCGAGTCCTGCCGGGCCTGTTCGAAGATCAAGCGTGGCAGCCCGTTGCATCGCTGCAAGCATCGGGGAGCGGTCAGGCCCTTCATGCGCCGCCCGATACTGCGACTCATCCGAACACTTGTGCATCCTCATCTGGCAGCGGCGCTCCACACACCTCACACCTCACACCAGGACCGCCATGACGACAAGGCTCGCCGTCAACGTGAAGAAGGTTCATGCGCCTTTGCTCTGCGCTTTCGCATTCTCCACCGCGAAGATACCACAGCTCCTTGCTCAGAATCCAACAGACGGTCGTATCGATCGTGTGCTACACGGTCTCCGCCCGCCCGTTGGGATCAAAGGCAGGCCTGCCGTGCGCTGGACGATGGCCGAACGGATGGCGGTGCACCACGTACCGGGAGCAAGCGTAGCAATCATCGATGACGGGCGGGTGGTATGGGCTGGGGGGTTCGGTCTCAAGGAAGCGGGAACGAGTGATTCAGTGACAGCTTCGACCCTGTTCCAAGCGCAGTCGATCAGCAAGCCGGTCGCAGCGACAGCCACGCTGTTCCTGGCGGACGCCCGTCAACTGTCGCTCGATGAAGACATAAACACATATCTCAGGTCTTGGAAGCTGCCCAAGAACCAATTTCAAGTTCAGGAGAAGGTCACGCTTCGGAGAATTTTGAGCCACAGCGCAGGCTTTACAGTTGGCGGATTTGCCGGCTACAGGTCAGGCGACGCAATCCCCACTCTCTTACAGGTCTTGAACGGTGAGAAGCCAGCCACTAACCCACCGATTCGCGTGGATACGCTTCCCGGCTCGATCGCCCGTTACTCCGGCGGTGGCGTCGTGGTTATGCAGCAGCTTTTGATGGACGTGACCGGCGAGCCGTTCCCTTCCCTGATGAAGCGACTGGTGCTCGAGCCTATTGGAATGACGCTAAGCACGTACGAACAACCACTGCCCGAGCCTCGTCGAAAAGAAGCAGCGAGTGGACACGATGGCGACGGCGTGGTGGTAACAGGCAAGTGGTCTATTCAGCCCGAGATGGCGGCCGCCGGCCTATGGACTACGCCAAGCGAGCTCGCCAAATGGGCGCTTGCAATCGGCGATGCGTGGGGCGGGCGCTCTGGCAAGCTGTTATCGAAGAAAATGGCGACGGAAATGCTGACCGTGCAGAAGGCGCCGTACGGGTTAGGCGTATACCTCGAAGGAACAAACCAGGCCCTTAGCTTCTTCCACGCGGGCTCGATCTGGGGATTCCGAGCCCTGTTAGTGATGTTTCCTGCAGTGGGGAAGGGTGCTGTGGTGATGACCAATGCCGATCGAGGTGACGCTCTTATCAGCGAAGTAGTTATGGGCATTGCGGCCGAGTATGGGTGGCCAGCACGCGCTCCGTCGGAGCGGGAAGCTGTGATTCTGACCAGCAAGCAACTCGACGGATTGGTTGGGACTTATACCTTACCACCCGCCCCTTCAGGAGGGGCGGTTTACTACAAAGTCTCGCGCGAGCGTGGGCAGTTGTTCGCCGAGCTGAAAGGCTTGGGCTCATATCCGAAGACCGAGATCTATGCCGCAAGTGCCGACTCGTTCTTCAACACTAGCGGTTTGTCTCTCGTCTTCACTCGCGACAGTTCTGGTCGGGCGGTGCAGGTGAAGATGGGCCAGATCGAAGGTACCCGTAAAAAAGACCTCCAGTAAAGGCGGGTCGAGAACGATCACGTTGGTTCTGCTCGCGCTCGGGTGAGCGGCCCTGGGGTCAGACGGCGCATCCCCCTGACGACCCACCGTTCTCAGTGCCAGGGATAGTGCCAACGCCGGCGTTGCTGGGAGTGGGCTCCAAAACCGGGGGTTAAAGGTTCGATTCCTGCCGGGCCTGTTGATATAGTGAAGCGTGGTAGGGAGTTGCCTCGGTGCAACCTTCTGATTTCGCCGGGTCGATCAGACTTAGTGCCGGCGGCGGTGTCATGCCTGCGCTCACCCTCCCACCGGTCAGCGTCCAATCGGATCGTTGTTGCTTCTTGTCGTAGGCCGGGATCTCAGCGGTCCAACAAGTCGGCGATCTCACGGGCGGCCTCGGCCTGCACGCGGCTGTCTTCGTTCAACGCCTGGGCGAGCTCGACGAGATCCTGACCTGGGCCATGAGTCCCCCGCATCGTTGCCTGCCACTGGCTCAGTGCGGCGCTGGCCTCGAGCAGGCGCTGGGTGAGGACGTCCCGGCCTCGCTCGCAGCGACTGAATGCGTCGAGCCACGTAGCGGGCGGATCGGCGAGCCGCTCACGCGCGGTGTCGAACCCCTCCAAGTGCTGCTCGAGGGCCGCGAGATCCCGCGCTGCAGCGCAACCTGCGACGACCAGTGCGTCGATCGACCCCCGGCCCTCAGTCACGGCACCGGCCCGGCGAAGCAGATCGATGAGGAGCCGCCGCGCCTCTCCCCGCGGCAGCGTCGCAATGGTACGCGCCGCCTCTCGCTCAGCGTCCGCACCGAGCGCGTTGCGGCCGGCGGGCGGGGGATTGCACACGGGGGTGCGGCGCCCGAGGGCCGCAGCGCCCACGAGAACCGTTGCCACGAGGGGGCTGGTGACCAGCAACAGCGAGGTCGTGGCGGTGAGCCCTGCGGCGAGCCCGCCGAGCGCGACCAGCGCGGCGAATGCCGCGATTGGGCCGGGAACTGCGGTGCGCCATGCCGCAGCCACCGCCTCGGTGCGCGCGGGCAGGCCGTACGCGTCGAGCAGATCGATCACGCGGACGCCTGCGGTCGCGGGCACGCGCAGTAGCGGGCGTTCGCCGCCTGCCACTGCCTCGCGCGCCGCCGGCCCCGTCAACGCTCCGAGTCGCGCCTCGAGCGCCTCGAGCACGCGACGGCGTGGGGCACCGGGGGAGGTACGCCTGAGGAACACCAGAACGTCGTCCGGCCCGCTCGCGCGCCGCGCGCAGCGCGGGCAGACACCCAGGCCGAACGGGTCGGCCGCCTGACACAGGGCGCAGCGGTCCCGCACGGGGAGGTCTACGGGCACGGGCTCGAGCGCCGCGTTGGGTACGAGCGCCGCGCTGAACAGCGCGGTCGAGGGAAATCGGTCGTCGGGATCGGCCGCCGTCGCGTGCGCGATGGCGGCGTCCAGCCACGTGGGCACATCGGGCCGCCGCTCTCGGATGTGGTAGCCATCCGGAGCCGGTCTCGGGCCGGTGTTCGGGTTGGCGCGAAACGGCAGTTCACCCGCGAGCGCGTAGAACAGCGTTAGTCCCAAGGCGTACGTGTCGGCGCGGCCATCGCCGCGCGCGCCGGCGAGCACTTCCGGGGCCGCGAACGCGAGCGTGCCCACTAACCCGCCCGTCTGCGTGACCGTGACCTGGCCGGCAAGTCGAGCGGAGCCGAAGTCCGTGAGCCTCGCGCGGCCGTCAGGCGAGAGCAGCACGTTCTGGGGTTTCACGTCTCGGTGGAGGATGCCGTGCACGTGGGCCACTTCCAGCGCGGCCGCGACGTCGCGGCCGAGTTGCGCCACAGCTGCAGTATCTAGGGCACCACGCTGTTGTACCCGGACGGCGAGGTCGGGGCCCGCCACGTACTCCATGACGACAAAACTCCAGGGCCCCGCATCGGCCACGTCGTACACGGCGACGATGCTGGGATGCTGGAGCTGGCGAACCACTTGCACCTCGCGGCGTAGGCGCTCGCGCGCCAGCCGCGCCGCGGCGGGTGGGGGGACTAGGAGCTTGATGGCGACGTCCGCGCTGATGCGTCGATCCCGGGCGCGATAGACGACGGAGTAGCCCCCGCGACCGATCTCCTCGGCTATTTCGTAGCGGTCCGCGAGAACCGCCCCAGACGGGAGATAGGTCGGCTCGGACATGCTGCGCGCTAACGAAGGTGCGCGAGCGCGGCGCGCGCGCTCTGGGTCCAGCCGTCGTTTTGGTGATAGTAGGCGAGGAACGACTTGAGGTGCGTCTGGGCGAGCGCGCGCTGGCCGAGCGCATATTCAGCCATCCCGGCGTGGTAGAGTGCCATGTAGTGATTGGGCCAGTAGTGCACCACGAGTTCCATGATGGGCCCCGCTGAGCGGTTGTCACCTGCATCGGCTACCGGGTGAGCGACGTCGAAGACGATGCCTGCCGCTTGGTAACGCTGGTCGGCGGGCAGGCGATCGATCACGGCGCCGGCCGAGTCGAGCTTGCCGCCGAGCGCGTAGCATGCGGCGCTGTACCCTTGCCCCGCGAGCGACCGGGGAGCTGGATGGCCACGCTGCGCGAGCTCGACTTCGACTGCGTTACAGGAAGGTTTGATGACTACGAACCACTGCTCGGCCGAGCTGCCGAAGCCGCTTGTCACGACCGGAGGTCGCGGAGCGAGGTTTGGGCGAGCGTTGTGCCGTAGTACGACGACCCCGCAGATCAGGAGGTAGCCCCCTCCGACGAGATACAAGGACCGATGCATGACCGGTCACTATACACGGCGGACGGGCTTCCGGATGTGCGGAAGCTCACTGGAACGGCTTCCCTAGTCCTCTGTTGGGACCAGGCCGCGAGCCACGGTATCGGCCCTTGGTTGTGGCGGATCTCCGGCGCACCCGAGCGTGAGTTAGCACACGCGCCGATTAGGTTCTCATCAGTGGCAGGATTAGTGCCAACGCCGGCGTTGTCCAGCAACGCCGGCGTTGGTGGTTACAACGCTAAGTCGTTGAAAATCAACAAACGGTGCAACGCCGGCGTTGCTAGGAGAGGGCTCCAAAACCGGGGGTTGCAGGTTCGATTCCTGCCGGGCCTGTTGAAGGATCAAGCGTCGTCGTGCCTCTGATCCGTGAACGCCCGCAACATAGCAGCATTACGGGAGCTCGGTCTGTGGAGTATCCCGATACGCCGTAACATTTAATTTAGACAGACGGGTCTAATTCGACGTGCGAGTCTGGGACGCTGTTATTGGCGTTATGACGAGCACTGACGAAATTGCGTTATACCGTTCTGTCCAATTCCCGTAAGGCGGCATTGTACCATGAACGCGCACACGCGATGATTGCCCCAGAGTCGAAGCCGCGGGTGACCTCCTTCGCTCCCCAGTTCCTGGTCGATGATCTTGCGCGTTCAATCGCGTACTATCAGAAGCTTGGCTTCGCGTTCGGGGAGCCGTGGGACGGGTTCTACGCGATTGGTCGGCTGGATGGGCTCGAACTTCACCTGAAGGAGGCGGCCAAGTACGACGCTGAGCGCCAGCACCGCCGTGAGCACGAGCATCTGGACGCCGCGGCCGGCGTGGATGGCATCGAGGCGTTCTACGCACAGTGCATGGCGAATGGCGCACGGATCATCAAGCCGCTGACGGCGACCGCGTGGGGCACGAAGGACTTCTACGTTGAGGACCCCGACGGCTATATCGTCTGCTTTGGTGGTCGGCCGACCGCGGACTCAACGATCGGCCAAGCCCGACGATCTTTAATCTGACTGCCGTTCAACTTCCGACGGACCGTGGAGCGAACTGTTCGCACGATCCTTGAGGCATCATGGCGCAACCTGAGTGTCCGAAGTGTACAGGGCCCATGGAGGAAGGCTTCATTCTCGATGTCGCGCAGCGAGGCTACGGCCAAGCCACCTGGGTGCAGGGCCGCCCGGAACCCTCCTTCTGGGCGGGCCTCAAGCTTAATGGCAAGACCCGCCGTTCCGTCGTCGCGCTGCGTTGTTCGCGGTGCGGATACCTTGAGTCGTACGCCCAGAACCCCCTGCCAGACCGACAATTGGTCCGGGGGCCATTTTTGGTCGCGGGTTTTCTACTCCTCATTGGTGCTCTACTCGTTTTCCTCATGACCAGCTCAGCGCGATAGCGGGGCCAAGGCAATCGCGAACTTGAGGGCGGCTGCAGACACCATCGCGCCGGAGCGGGCCGACGACGATTGACTTCGGCAAGCAACTACCGCAATCCGTAGACGACGACACGTTTGGAGAACGTCGGCAGGTAAACGTGTCCGTCGGCTATCGTAGGAGATGCAAATTTCGCGTAATTCCCCGCGCCGTCGCGCGAAACATTCTGACGATTGTTCCACAGCTCTTTGGTGACGTCATTCGCGTCAAAGGCCCTCAGAATGCCAGGGCTCACGTTATGCTCCGCGTCACCACTGAATGCATATGACGCCCACAGAATGCCCGTTCCGTCTTTGGAGCCGTTGGACGAGACCGACAAGACCGCCCCACTTTGCCCGGTCGGTCCTACGCTGGAAACAACCTGCCGCTGTGGGTCTAACAGGTTGCTGGCGCGGTCGAACGGGATGGCGCGCAACGGATCATTCTCGGACCACACGTAGATGAATTCCTTCGAGGTTCCTTTGTAGTACGCAGCCTGGCAATGCACGTTGGCACTGCCGCCCAACGGGACGACTTGCTGCACCTGGTTGGAGGACGGGAGGTACCCGCCCATGTCATCCTTATTCAATAGATACAGGTTCCCATCCTTGGCCCCGGTCAGGTAATAGCCTGAGTTGGGAATCAGGAAGCCACCCATCCCTCCGTAATCCAGGTCATAGTCATTCAGAAACTGGTAATTGTGGGGAGTGAAGTAGCTCGCCACCCGCAGGGTCGACCCGGCCGGTGTGAGTTTCAGCGCGCTTTCGGCGCGATTCGTCGGGCTCGTCGGATCACCGGTATCCCCCACCGTTCCGTTGCCCGTCACCACATACAGGTTGCCCTCCGCATCAGCGGCCATGCCGGTTCCGCTTTCCCACATGCCTCCGGCGTATCCGTTGGGCGTGGCATTGTAGACAATCTGTTGCCGCAACGTCGCGGCGTCGTATCCCAGTATCCATCCATGATACGGCCCCCAATCGCAGTGGGATGAAAAGGTCACGTACACGATGCCGTTGAGCAGCGTCAATCCCTGACGCTGGTTCTGCCGGTGGGCGTCAAATGCAATCACGCCCTGCACGCTTCCGTCTCCATTCCCGCTGTAGGTGGCCGTGATTTCTGTCGGGCTGCCGGCGATCTCATTCCCGTCGACGATGTTCACGGCATGGAGGTGCTGAAGGAACGTGCTGCCCGTGGTGCTGCGCGCAACGAAATACATCGTCTCCCTCGCTGCATCGATCACCGGGGTGCCTACGATCCCGATATTGCCGCTGAAATCCTGGTACGATCCGCCACAGGGCGCCCCTGCGATGTCGGTGTTTCTCGGCGGCCGCATGCCCGGCGCAGTAAAGCTTCGCTGCCAGTACAGTCTGCCGTTGTCTCCGTCATAGGCATAAAGCGTGTTGCTGACCGTGGCGATGTAGACGACGTTATGAGAGCCACCGCCCACGGAGACATGGCCAACGACCAACGGCTGGGCATACACCTGGTCGTCCACGGGCAGTGCGAACACTGCGCCAAACTGCTGCACGTTGACATTGCTGGTGGTTAACGCGGTTTCGTTCTCGTTCCAGCCGGACCGGGTGTTGTCGTTGTGCTGCGTAAGGACAGCCACAGACTGGGGATTCGGCGCGCTATTGTGCGTCAGGTCGTCCTTGCAGGTGGCGAGCAACAGGAGCACAAGCGGCAGAGGCAGTTTGCGTCTTATCATGAGCAACCCGCAGCAAGTTTATCGACGGATACAAGAGGAATGTCCGCCATCACACGACCGACCGACCGAGCGTTGCGTTGCGGCTCATCGGAGCGCCGAGGAGCGGGCACACACCGATTCATCGCGTCGTTGGGCGAATCGAGTCCACCACGATGAGATACGCATTGCCGGCGGCAAAGACTGTCCCGTCCACTTTGACCGACTTTCCAACCAGCCGCCGAGTGGCGGCAGTAGGGCTACGACGGATCGCGACTAAGCTGCGCACAAACCGTCCGACCCGATGCGGGGAGCCCATTTTCGGCTGCCAAATCAGTACACGTGGCGACAGCCCGAACCAACTTCTGTCCGAGCGGCGCCACTGGCGCGAGATGCTATTCCCGATAGAACCCGACCGAATGGGACTGGTTGGCTTCAGTCCACGTTCCCTTGAGCTGGTTCGCTCCCACGAGCTGACCGGAGTACGTGACAAGACGGCCGCTAGCAAAGTCCAGGGTCAGAACGAGACTCTCAACCAAGACGAGTTCAGCGCGGTGACCCACAATCGTAATCGAATCCACTCTGCTCGCGGGCCCGATGCCGTAGGATACCCCGGTGCCCGTGACGTTGCTGCCGGCCGTGCGGAGCGAGAGATTCATGCTTGACCCGCTCGGGTTCCGGTTGTACTCCCACGCCCAGTTTCCATTCAGGCCGTCGCGTGGACCCGCAGGCGTTCCACAGCTCACGAAGGTGAGCAGAACCCCTGCAAAGAGGAGGGAGGTAAGGCGCAGAGCAGCCCTTGCTCTCACTTCGAGCACGGAGACGTCTAACGCAGCCTGGAGGTCACTCCATCGCTTGTGGCCGCCTAACGGATGGCGCTGGGTCACGAAGAACAGGAAGCGCCGCATAAGGAATCGCTCAAGAGATGGTCCTCTTAGTCAGCACCGCACTGGTAAAGACACTCACGAGGAGTTGGAAGTCACAAGGACGCTCAGTGTTGCGCTTCAAGGTTAATATCACGGGCTTCCGCTCGAACGTACAGATCCGCGCCGACATTTCAGCGTTTCGCGTTGCTGCATCGAAAAGCTAAGTCGTTGAAAATCAACAAACCCTTCAACGCCGGCGTTGCTGGGAGTGGGCTCCAAAACCGAGGGCTGCAGTTTCGAGTCCTGCCGGGCTTGGTTGAGTAACATGAAGCCTCGCTCTGAGCAGGGGCCTTGAGCTAGGCTCCGCCGGGTAAGTTGAGCTTGGTGCACCCCTCCTTAGGTGGTGTGACGGGCCCGCAAGATGAACTGGTAACGCTGCACTAGGAAGATTACGGCATCGGCGGGGAACGCGACTTGCAGGAGGATCAAGAGTGCCGCGCGGTCTCTCCAATCACGTACTCTACAAACTGCAGTGTGCTCTCGAAGTCGGTGTGGTCTGCGGACTCATGTATCGCGACCGCCGGGTTCGGACGGCCCCCCCATGCCCGGTCAATCAGCGCGGACCAAGCCGGATCGAGCGTTGTCTTTGCCCACGCGGCTCCCGCCCGCTTCGAGCCGGGACACCCTTTGACAAGGTCATGCATCATTCGGCAGTAGTTCAAGACGATGAACCCTTGATAGAACCGATTTCTGTACCGGTCCGGATCTTCGAGAATCTGCCGGCCCCAATCGCGGATCGTTGCGCGGATCTCCTGACGTAGCGCGTCCACAGGTACCGGCCGGACTAGCGTTGCTGGACTCGGCCCGGCGAGCGTAACGCCGTGCTCGCGAACGACCGAGCGGACGACGAGCGTATTGCAGTGATCAGATCTCACGAGGGACTGACTTCCGTGGTCGAGATACCACAGTTGCTTCGCGGGTTGGTCATGGTCCCGCAGAATCCCCGCTGGGAAATAGGATCCCTCCAGGTGCTGCGCCCATTCGGAAGGCAGATTGAAGATCCGCCCGTGAATTCCTTGCAGCACGTTGACTTCGTCGTCGCTTAGGTCCTGGGCCACGGCGATGACGAAGTCGACGTCACTATGACGATCAAAATCGCCGACCGCGAATGAGCCTTGTAGGTATGCACCGACAAACGCTTCGCCCAACGCGACTCGAACGCTGGCGACCAGCTCTTCTAGTACCGAGTCGAGTTCCGGATACGGAGTTGGACGGACCATTGCAGTTGCGGCGGCAAGGCCCATGATTACCGAACGTCAAAGGGTGGCGATACGACTCCAAGGTTCACGTTGCGGAGATCAGTGCCCACGAGGATGCGCAAGCGATAGCGACCCGGATCTTGAACCGTTGTGGTTTCCTCGCGGAGAGCGCCAGGAGCCAGTGTTGCCGGAACCATAGAATAGATTGCGAGGCAGATACCGCTTGCGTAGTTCTGCCACCCGGCTCCCTGCGAACGCTCGAGGATTACGGTGACGTGGTCGCCGCACGCTGCCACTAATACGGTTCGCCCGCTGGTGTTACTGAGCGCGAAGGAGATCGGAGACCCCCGGCCGAATGCTGGCGCCGTTGCTGCGAGGCGCACGGGAGCGGCGGGCTGCGTCGGTGTCGTGCCTGCGGCAAGTGACGCGCAGACCAGCGCTGAACGCAGGGACATTCGCATGAACCGGCCCTCCGTGCTTCTGACCGGGCAACTACTAAACCTGACCGTCAGTGGCACTCCTACTTAACTCGAGTCTTCAGAATTTTTCGGAGAGCATCGTTGACGGACTGGGAGTCCTTGAACTCTGCAGCGACGTCAGGATGGAGCACGAGAAGGTTGGTCCCTTCGCGAAAGCGTTGCGGGTAACTGGCCACGTACCCCTCCCCGAAAGTCGTATTCGGGGCGGAGGTCGTCACTCGAATTGGCGAGCTTACTGGTCTTCTTCATAGGTCGTCCGCTCACGCCGGGTTGCCGGTCGGGCACTGATGGTGCGAATCTCATCACCCAAGTTCCGTATGCGCGACTCTAAATTAGGCGGCGCCCTTGGCGGCGCGAAAGGCCCAGATCGCCAAGGCTGACGTGACGAGAAAGGCTAACACCGAAGCCCACACTGGTACCGCCACATCGGCCACTCGAACGGGCCAGCCCAAGAGTACGCGCGTCAACTGCGCAGCAGCGACCAGACTGAAAAACGCTCCCGACACCTGCCCATAGCGTCCCATGTTGTTGTCCTCGATTGGGAGCCACGATCACGGCCCGGCAGCTTCACGCGCAGAGCGGGGCACACACCGATTCATCGCGTCGTTGTGCGAATCGAGTCTAACAGGATGAGATACGCATTGCCGACGGGAAAGACTGTCCCGTCCACTTAGACCGGCTTTCCAACCCTCGGCGTGCCCTAGAACGAGGGCGAAGCAGTCTTCCGACGCCCGATTGTGCCGGGCGGCTCCTCTTCAGTGCCAGGATTCGTGCCAAGGCCGGCGTTGTCCAGCAACGCCGGCGTTGGTGGCTCAGAGCTAAGTCGTTGAAAATCACCAAACGGTGCAACGCTGGCGTTGCTTGGAGTGGGCTCCAAAACCAGGGGTTGCAGGCTCGATTCCTGCCGGGTCTCTTCGCGGCTCAAAGCCTCATCGCGAGTTGCGTCGCAGCGTCGCTGCAACCTTCCCTTCCTCTCAATCATCTACACTCATAGCCCCCAAACGCCCTCGAGGTCGTCATGCCGGCACCATTCTTCGCCTTCGCCGCGCTCGCGGTCGCCGCCCAGAGACCATCCATTGACTCGAGCGCCGTCGCGCGCGTCCTCACCCTGCTCAAGGCGGCGGACTCTACAGTCTGTGAGCTCGCCGCACAGACTGTCGGCAACTCGTGGGGCATGCACTGGGAGTCAGACCTCCTGCCGACGCCCATGCCCATGCCGATGCCCACACCGATGCCGATGCCGATGATGACGCATCTCAACCGCCGGGCGCATCACCTGCGCGTGCATGTTCGCCACGGCTGGGGGTGGCGAGGTGACGACTCGGCGACGTTGGGCGCGTTTCGCGCCGTGCTCCGGGACGAGGGCCGGTGCGTGCGGAACCTCGCCGCGCGTGTGCTCGGTCGTGCCCGCGCCGCGGGCAGCTACGACGCGTTTCTCGGGCTGCTCGGCGACACAAGCCCCGGTCTGCGGGAGACGGGGGCGCTCGGCCTGAGCGAGATCGGCGAGCGGCGCGCGCTGCGGCCACTCCGGGACGCGCTTCGCGACCGGAATCCCGGAGTCCGCGCCATGGCGGCGCGCGGCTTGGGCGTGATCGACGACTCAAGCTCGATCGGCCCCCTGGCGAACGCGCTGGCGGATGAGGTCGAGCGGGTCCGGCAGGTCGCCGCGTGGGCCCTGGGGCAGATCGACGCTCAGACCGTGATGGAGCCCCTTGGACGAGCGCTGCGCGATCGCTCACCGGCGGTGCGTGCCACGGCCGCGTGGGCGCTCGGTGCGAGGGGAGGTACCCGCGCGGTGCCCGCGCTGGGCGGCGCGCTCAAAGACTCGACCATCGCTGTACGGCGTGCGGCCGTCTGGGCGCTGGGACAAACCGGCGGCGAAGACGCGGTCGACCTGTTGCTCCCGCTCCTAAACGATTCGTACGCCTCGGTGCGGGCGGCGGCGGCGCACGCCCTGGGACAGATCGCGAGTGGGCGCGCCGTCCGGGGCCTCGGGGCCCTCGTGCGCGATACCGCACTCGAGGTGCGGCGGGCGGCGATCTGGGCGCTCGGGGCAAGCGGCGACCCGAGCGCCGTTACCGCGCTCGGGAGCGGCCTCAAAGATCCCAACTCTGAGATCCGAGAGCTGAGCGCGTGGGCCCTGGGACAGATCGGGGACAGTCAAGCAGTGGAGGCGCTGGCACTCGGGCTGAAAGACCGCGAGCCCTCAGTGCGGGTCGCCGACGCGTGGGCCCTGGGGCAGATCGGGAACGCCCGAGCCCGGGAGCCGCTCGAGGCGGCGCTCCACGACGCGTCCCCCGAGGTTCAGGAGGCGGCGCAGTGGGCGCTCGACCAGCTCGACGGCGAGGGCCATCTGCGGTCGCGAGCGAGGCCGCGGGTGCGGGCGAGGTCACCGATTTGAAGGCTCGCGCCGGCGCTGGCGGAACGGGCTGACGGGGTGCGCTGTGGTGATGGCGGTAGCGAGCAAGAACGCAGTGCGGATCACTCGGCTCGTCTCGAATGGCGAAAGTACGCACTCATTTTCGTGGCTGCCTCACCGAGCCCGTCGCGTTCTCAGGCGTCCGGCCGTCCTCCGCGCGTTCCGTAGACCCATCGGCTTCGGCCGCGCGTCCCGCCGCCCGGCAACGTCACGTGTGTGAGCAAACCCCACCCCTCGTTGCGCACCGGCCCGCAGACGACGCTCCGTTTCCGCATCTCCGTGACAAAGGCATCGATATCGTCGCACATCAGGAAGAACTCATGCACGTCGGTTTTCTCAGAGGGATGGACAGCCAGTTCGGCTGGAGGCAATCCGAAGATCAGCCAGCCGTCGCCCACGTCGACATGAGGGAGCTCGAACACCTCGCGCAACAGGGCGCGGTCGGCTTCGGGGCTTCTACTGTAGATGATCGAATGCGCGCCGATGATCATGGATATGGCCATCCGGGTGCATTAGGCGCGACCGGCGTCTGTGGGGTGTGTGGCTGGTGAGAAGGGAGCCCTCGCCAGCTCGATGACTGTCGAGAGCGAGGCTAAGAGACCAAACATCCCCGCGAAGATGGCGATCCCAGTCAGAACGTAGCTCGAGGTCGCGTAGGTGGGAAAGCGCTCAATGAGCGTCATGGCTTGCACTGCTACCCCAAGACAGATCGTTGCCGTCGCGGCTGCCGCCAAGGCACGCCACAGCCGATCGACCCTAGTCGGCGGGCTGTTCGTGGTGCCGCGGCGTACGCCGAATTCGTAGAGCAACCAGCGACTAATGGGCGCGTCGGGGTGCCGCTTGAGAAGGTCGGTGAGGATCCAAGCGAGGAGGTGAGGATGTAGCATGCTCGAGCGCCGTGTGTGTGGGTCTCACTCTGTGTTGTCAGCATAGTCTCCTGCCGCCGGACCCGCAATCGACCCTAACGGGTGGCGACCCTCGCATCGAGATGCCGGTCGCCCTCGGGGATCGTTCCGGCGGGACACGCGAGTCGGGCCAAAGAGCGAGGCGATCTGCCGACAGGAGGCGCGCCGGGCGGCTCCTCCTCACTGCCAGGATTAGTGTCAACGCCTGCGTTGTCCAGCAACGCCGGCGTTGTTGACTCAGAGCCGAGACCCTGAAAACCACCAAACGCTGCAACGCCGGCGTTACGAGGAGTGGGCTCCCGAGCCGGGGGTTGCAGGTTCGATCCCTGCCGGGCCTGTTCCACGGGAGCTCCTGTTCACGAAGAAGGACCGCGCGCGGCCTCACAAAAGGCGGCGGCATCAGTAAGGCAACTCGTCCGGTCCAAGGCCCACGTGATCCGGTTCAGGATCCTCGGCAAACTGGACTGCTTCGATTTCCTT
>Ga0137390_10002640_pt1 | contig 14358 bp, 16 predicted proteins | sample 15con2h24AmetaG_FD_104937 | JGI IMG/M metagenome (GOLD analysis project Ga0137390, IMG submission 104937) | Vadose zone soil microbial communities from Angelo Coast Range Reserve, California, USA - 15con2h2.4A metaG | ecosystem: Environmental > Terrestrial > Soil > Vadose zone > Saprolite... | reverse complement strand
CAGTTCTCAGTAAAGTTCAGATTTGCAACGTTCGAACAACTGAGAACAGAGAATTGAGAGCTGAGAACTGTAGGCTGCAAGCGTGAGGGCGTCTGCACGGGATGACGTCAACCACCCACTGGCGGCAATTTGATACGAGGAGACACACAATGCGTAAGCTTAGTCATCTGTTCATGACCCTATCGGCTCTGTGCTTCGCTGTCCCTGCCTTCGCGCAGGGCGGCGGCGCCAGCGAGACCAATTGGATTGCCATCACTGCTGGATTTTCTATGGCGATCGCCTCCGCAGTTTGCGGCCTGGCTCAAGGCAAGGCTACCGCCGCTGCCGCCGAAGCCCTGGCCCGCAATCCTGCGGCGCGCCCAGGCATTCAATTTGCCCTTCTCTTGGGATTAGTGCTGATCGAGTCACTGGCGCTGTACACCCTGGCGATTATCTTCTTGAAGGTGAAATAGGCAAGACCCACTCAGAATCAGAAAGCCTCTGCTGGGCGAGCAGAGGCTTTTTTATGCCCGACCGCAACCGAAAATAACTGCGGTTCAAAGCGCTCAGCCGCCAAGCGCGGACTCACTCTTGCCGCTCCGTTTCATCAGTTCCTGAATGGCGTCCCGCGGAGCCTTGCCCTGGTGCAGAATCGCATGCATCTGCTCGGTGATCGGCATTTCAACGCCCCGAGCTTTGGCCAAACCGACTGCCGCCGTGGTGGTAAAGATTCCTTCGGCCACCATCCCATGCATGCCAGCAACGATTTCCGGCAGCTTCCGTCCGCGACCGAGTTCGACGCCCACACTGCGATTGCGCGAAAGCCCGCCCGTACAGGTTAGGACGAGATCGCCCAGTCCCGCGAGCCCCGCCATTGTGTCGGCACGTCCGCCGCAGGCCATGGACAACCGCGTCATTTCGGCCAGACCCCTGGTGATCAAGGCCGCGACGGAATTGTGCCCAAGTTCAAGGCCGGCGCAGATTCCAGCGGCGATGGCGACAACGTTCTTCAGCGCGCCGCCTAACTCCACGCCAATGACGTCGGTATTCGTGTACACCCGGAAGCTGGGATCGCTGAACTCGTGCTGTACTATGCGCGCAAGTTCCCCGTCCTGCGATGCGACTGTGACGGCCGTGGGATCCCCTTGGGCCACCTCCAACGCGAATGAAGGGCCGCTCAGTGCCCCAACTCGTGGTCGATGCCCGCCGTTGTCGAGCACTTGCACGATGACCTCCGTCATGCGGAGCAGTGAGTTTTCCTCCAGTCCCTTGGTTGCGCTGATGATCAACGTGCCCGGCCGCAAGTGCGCCCGCATTTGTTCAAAGATGCTCCGACAATGTTGTGACGGCATTACGCTTACCACGATCTGCGCGCCGTCGATTGCAGACGCCAGATCATTGCTGGGTGTAACCGAGTCCGGGACGGAACAGCCGGGAAGAAATTTCTCGTTCACGCGCCGTTGCGCGATGGAATCGCACACTTCCTTTTCGTGAGCCCAGAGGCGTACGCGATGCGATTCCTTCCGCCCGAGGACGATGGAAATGCCGGTGCCCCACGCTCCTGCTCCGATGACGGCGATCTCGCTCATCCGCGCCTCGATCCGATGCGATTCTCAGTGCCGGCGACTAGTCGTCGGATGTTCTCGTGGTGTTTGGCCACGATAAGCAGAGAAACCAGGGAAATGAGTACCACAGCTATCGGCGTGCTTCCGTATTCATGAAGGAGCCAGACCAGAAGCGGAAAGAGAGCAACTGCCGCGATCGAACCCAACGAAACGTAGCGAAACAGAAGTGCGACAGCAAGAAAGACACCAACTGCGGCCAGCACGGCTTTCGGAGCGATCATCGCAAACGATCCCAGTCCCGTGGCAACTCCCTTTCCACCTCGGAATTTAAGCCAAACGGGAAAGATGTGCCCCAAGACGGCGAACAGTGCGGCCAGCGACATTACGCTGGAAGAAGAAACCTCCGAAGTCCGCATTCGGCTACATATGAAGATGGCAAGCCAGACCGCCGCAGCGCCTTTCAACGCATCGAGCAGCAACGTCATTACTCCGAGCGCCGGCGATTTGCGCGAGACGTTGGTAGCGCCGATATTCCCACTCCCGGCCAGGCGCACGTCCTCTCCACGCAAGATGCGCACCAATAGATAGCCGAACGGAATCGATCCTAGCAAGTAGCTCGCGGCAGCGATGAGGAGGAGTGTGGGCATTAGCTGTTGAGTTTAACCGTAGCGTCGTCGGCCATCGCGAAAGCCTGTTTTCACAGCCGCCTATCAGGCGAGCCTGCGCTACCGCAAACCGAAGGCCGATAGCTTTGTATATCGTGATCCGCCTCGTGACAACTGGCTCTGGTACAAAAAGAAGTCGCGGGCCGTCATAGTACCAAATTCGGGTGCGGGCATGGCACTTAGTTTTTCCTGGAGCCGCTGGAATCCGCGGTTGGGGCTGTCTTCCTTACGCCATCGCGGCGAAGCTGACCCACCGCCACGTCGAGCCAGCGTAAGGTGCGGACTGAAGACATGCTCTTCCTTCGGGATACCGAGCGATTCCATCTTCTCATCAACCTTAGCCGCCAGGGAGGCCAGTTGCGGTCCAGCTTCAATCCCAATCCAGAAAACGCGTGGTGCCTTCGCGCTGGGAAAGAACCCATGTCCACGAAACCGAATTTCCACCGCGCCGGACTCGATCGTTTCCAATGCCTGCTTGATTTCTCCAACCGCATGCTCAGATTTCTCGCCGATAAACTTCAGCGTGACATGCATCGACTCCGGCCGCACCCAACGCGCATCGGGCGCGAACCCATGCACGCCCTCCAGGAAGCATGCAATACGCTCGCGGATCGAATCGTCGATATCAAGGGCAATGAAGATGCGCATTGAAAAGATAAGAGTTAGTCGCTGATCTCACATCAACTTTCTTCTCAACATGTCGAGAGCCATCGTAGAAGCAAACCGGCGTATGCGTTTGCGATCTCCCGGGAAATTTCGCTGAACCACTTCGGTACCGCTGCTGTTCGCTACCGCGTGAAATACCAAGCCGACGGGCTTCTCGGGTGTGCCCCCGCTGGGACCAGCCACGCCGGTAATGCCCACTCCGAACGTCGATTCGCAGCGATATCGTATGCCTTCAGCCAGAGCCGCGGCCACTTCACGGCTGACCGCGCCGTGCCGCTCGATCATCTCTGAGGGGACGCCTGCAAGCTCCGTCTTGAGTTGGTTCGAATACACGACGGCTCCGCCCAGAAAATACCGCGAGCTGCCGCTGACCGACGTGATCCGCTCCGCCAGCATCCCTCCCGTGCAGGATTCTGCCACGGCCAGCGTGGCATTGCGCATCTGCATCCAGTAGCCCACGATCTGTTCGAGCGATTCGCCTTCGCGCGAGTAGACAAAGTCATCCAGTTCGTCCTCGACCTCGCCGGCTACTTCGTCAACTCGTGTCTGCGCGGCCTCAGCGGATTCAGCGCGTGCGGTGAAGTGCAGTTGAACCTCTCCTCCTCCCGCTAGAATTGTGGTATCCACGTCAGTATGTCGTTTGTAAATCGGAGCGACGCGAGCGTCGACCTGTGATTCCCCGAGCATCGCTACTTTCAGCACACGAGTCGCGAGAAAGGCCGGCGGAACCTTCGCGCTCAGCCGCTGCCGCACCTCCGCCTCAAACAAAGCCTTCAGCTCGTGTGGTGGGCCAGGCAAAAGCACAACGATCCGCTCGCGATCGTCAAACTTCCCACTCAGCCATTGGCCTGACGCGGTCCCATTCGCATTAGGAAGTGCGATGGCGCCGTCGAGAACATCCGCCTGCTTGGCATTATTGGGCGTCATTTTCCATCCCCGGGCGGCGAAACGTGCCTCTAGTCGGGCCAATATCTCGGGATCACGCCGCAATCCCATCCCCAATGCTTCAGCCACAGCCTCGCGCGTGAGATCGTCCTCGGTCGGACCCAAGCCGCCGCTGAAGATGACAATTTCCGAGCGGAGCAGGGCGTGCTGGGCAGCGGCCACCAGCCGCCGCAGATTGTCACCCACAATGCTCTTGAAGGTCACCTCAATTCCGAGCTGGTTGAGTTGCTCGGTAAGGTAAAGCGAATTGGTATCTGTGCGGAAGGGAGTGAGAAGCTCGGAGCCTACCGCGATGATCTCGGCATTCACGCGAAGAAGTTTAAATGAAAACTGCAGAGCACGCCGAGCGCGAAAGAAGGAAAGAAAGGCTGGGCGCCAATCATTCGGGTATTAGTGGCAGTCCCGCTATATTCCACGCAAGATGGTGGACCGCATTCGTAGTCGCAAGAACGACTGAGCGTCCCGGAGCAAACGCCAGTCCCACCAGTCCCTGCCCGGCGACTTCCAAATTGGCCTTGGCGTCAGGTGTGATCTTCACAATGCCGCGCTTGCCCGAAAGCGACGCGGCTACGTACATATTGCCCGCAACATCGAAGGCCAAGCCTTGCGGTCTCCCCAGACCTCGGTAGAACGTGCTCACAGTGCCGTGAGGGTCGATCTTGTGTACACGGTCGAAGCTCGATGTGGTGGGTCCAGTGACGAACAAATCTCCCTGCGGGCTAAAAGCCAGGTGATAGGCAGAAACGCTGGGCTCCAAGGTTGCAAAAACGAAAACTTGCTGGTCACGGGCGATCTTGAAGATCGTACCGCTGCGGTCGCCAACATACAGGTTTTGCTCGCGATCAAAAGCAATTCCCGTCGCGACCCCCATTCCCTCCGCGTAGGTCGTCATCGTCCCATTCGGCGCCACGCAGTACACCGCGCCGTCATAACGGGACGAAACGTACATCTGGCCCGCCCGATCGAAAGCAATGGATGTGGCATTCATCATCTCCGCCACAAAGGGTTTCACGCCGTAGTTCGTGTCAATCTTGAAAATTGCCACCGGAACTTTCTGGCCGCGCGAACCTGAGAATGTGACGTAAATGTTGTGCTCCGCGTCCAGCGCCGGGTTGGTAACCGGGTGCAGGTTCTCGGCGATTGGCACGGCCACCTTCACCGTGTACGAATTGCTGACGTGGCCGTCGGTCGCCACGACCACTGGACCCGAGGTCGCGCCTTCCGGCACGCGGGCGATCAGAAAGGCGTCGGAACTAACCACAACGGCGCCCTCGACCTCGCCGAACTGTACCCGCGGACGGTTCAACTCCTGCGGCCGCAATCCCGCGCCCATGATGCGGACTTCCCCGCCAGCCAGCGCCAGCGCCGGGGCCACAGCCTCGATGTGCGGACCGCCGTTAACGTTTTTCTTGCCCAAAATACGGTTGGAAAATACCATGAACGTCAACTTCCTTGGGGAACGCAAGCTCTCCTACGGTATTAGTAGACCAAAATGGAGCAGGAGATGCATCACGATCAGGCCGTAAAGCCCGGCGGCCAGGTCGTCCAGCACGATGCCAGTCCCCTCCGGAAGCCGTTCCAGTTGGCGTACAGGCGGCGGCTTGACGATGTCAAAGCCTCGGAAAAGTATAAAGCCCGCCAGAAAAGTTTTCCATGCCAGGGGAACCGCAATCAGCGTGATCAGTTGCCCCGCCACTTCGTCGATCACCACGAACTGAGGATCTTTTAGCCCGGACGCCCGCGCCACCCGCGTGGCCGCAGGGATGCCAATCAGCGTGACCAGCAAGGCCAACGCAATTGCGACCGGGGTTCGCAGCGACGGAGCAAGGCCATAAGCCAGTGCAGCCCAGAGCAGCACAGTTATCAACGACCCCCAGCTACCCGGCCCAGGGCGCAACCGCCCGACACCGAAAAATGTTGCAACTAGCGTAGCCCCGAGGGGCGCGTGTGGGCTGGACGCCGGGGGGGCGTCAGCCTTGCGATCAGGCTCCATGGTTGCTGGATATTTCACGAGTCTTCGTCCACCTCGGCGTCCAGATCGTTCGTACCACGCTCTGACTCGACATCGGTAACATCTGAAACGGGCGACTTAATCACGTACGCCCCGCTGGCCCACTTGCCGAGGTCGATGGTCCGGCATCGATCGCTACAGAAAGGGAAATCCGCATCCGTGCTCTTTACGGCTTTCTTGCAGATTGGACAACGCAGTTTGACGACGTGCTTGCGCGGCATACAGATTCTTATTGTAGAGGGAAGAAGCCGGATTGCAGATTGAAAAACGGAGCGTAGGCAGGGCTAGACAATCTTCGCCACGAGATCGTAGTCATGCGCTTCGGTGATCTGGCAGCGATAGAACTGGCCCGGCTGGGGCTCGACGTCTTCAGGAAATTCGTTCACGAAGACTTTACCGTCGATTTCGGGCGCGTGCATCGCCGTCCGCCCTTCCAGCAGCAAGTCGCTCTCTTCGGAGGCGCCTTCGAGGAGCAAGTCAAACTCCCGCCCCACCAGCGCTTTCTTTTTCTTTTTACTGATCTGTCGCTGGATGCCCATCAGATGTTTGCGCCGGCGTTCGATTTCCCGCGGCGAAAGATTCGTGTCCAGGCCGTAAGCGGCGGCGCCTTCCTGGTCGGAGTAAGCGAAGGCTCCCATCCAGTCGAATTGCGCAGCACGCACAAAATCGCAAAGCTCTTCGAATTCCTTGTCGGTTTCGCCGGGGAAGCCGACGATAAACGATGTCCGTAAGGTCACGTCAGGAATCGTGCGGCGCATCTTCGCGATTGATCGCAGAAACACATCTGCTCCGCCCCCGCGCTTCATGCGTTTCAAGGCCGAAGCCGAAGCGTGCTGCAGCGGGACATCCATGTAGGAGCAGATTTTTTCGTGGTTCGCGATCGTTTCCAGCAGTTTGGCGGTGATCTTGTTGGGATAGGCGTAAAGGAAGCGAATCCAGCGCAAGTCCTCGATTTCGGCGAGCTTCTCCAATAATTGGGCCAAACCATCCTTCAGGCCAAAATCCTCGCCATAGCAGGTCGTATCCTGGCCGATCAAAGTAATTTCCCGGACCCCGCTCTGCGCAAGCCGCTCGGCCTCGGCCACTACCGACTCGAATCGCCGCGAGCGGAATTGTCCCCGCAACTGAGGAATAATGCAGAAGCTGCAGGGATGATCGCAGCCTTCCGCAATCTTGATGTAGGCCATGTGCCGGGGCGTGGCCAGAATTCGCGGCGTGGCATCGTCATAAAGATAGTTGGGCAGATCGCTAATCGCCCCGTCCCAGGATTCCCGCGAAAAGCGTCCCTGGGCAGCCCGAGCATCGCCCTCGGGTCGCGATTGCAGCACTACAAACGGTGAAGCACTGCTCATTGGCTCGGGCGCAATCCCACTGGCGGCCAGAATATTCTCGAGTTCCCCGGTTCCGACGACAGCGTCCACTTCAGGAATGTTCTTGCGGATATCGTCGCGGAACCTCTCTACCAGGCAGCCAGCAACTACGAGTTTCTTTGCCCGACCGCCGGTCTTGTGGCGGGCCATTTCCAGAATTGTGTTGACCGACTCCTGCTGCGCGCTTTCGATGAACGAGCAGGTATTTACTACGATGACGTCAGCATCCTCGGCGCGAGGGGTCAACTCGGCACCGGCGCGCGCCAGCAATCCCATCATGACTTCGCTGTCCACCAGGTTCTTGGGGCACCCCAGGCTCACAAAGCCCACTTTTTGGGGCCGATTGGTCTGCGCAGTCTCCGGGGATTTCCCAGCCGGGTCGCTAATTGTGAGATCCTTCAAGGGCATGCAATCTCTCTATTTTAGCATTCTCCGGTGCGGGGTCTCCGCTAACACACCTCTTGAACCGTCGTGTGACCACAGGCACCACGAAAGGTAGCATCGGAGCACTCAAGGAGGCTGATGTCGTGCTACGCTAACTTTTATCGCCGTAAATTATCAAAAACCACTTCTCAGGAGGGGAAATGTCTGGGAAACAACTCTGGATCGGGGTCCTGGCTGTGGTGGCGACGCTCGCGGTCTCGGCGGCCGCCCAGGATGAAAAGAACGAACTGACCGGCATGATTGGTCGCACCATCATCAGCGACCAGGGCATCAAGGGCGCGAATTATTTCAATCCCTTTGTTCGCTCCGGTAAGGGCCTGAGTTTTGAAGTCAACTACGCTCGCAAGTTTATTGCGACTCAAGTCTTCGCCGTCTCTGGCGAAGTGCCGGTAGTTTTCAATCCCGACGAAGACCTGAACGCTGGTGCCGACGTTGTTCCCATCGACTACAGCGCTTTCTTCATCGCTCCCAGCGCCCGCTTGAATCTGTTCCCAACCACGGCATTTTCTCCGTGGATCAGCTTCGGCGGGGGCTTCGGACATTTCGGTGAAAATAAGACACTCATTTACGGCGGCACAAACCCGGGCAAATCCAAGACCACGGGCGTCATCCAGGCGGGGATTGGCCTGGACGTGAAATTCTGGCACCGCTTCAGCATCCGCGGTGAGGTGCGCGACTTCTGGTCGGGCGAGCCGGATTTCCCACTTGCGGCCACCGGCAAGACCCGCCAGCACAACTACTTTGTAGCCGGCGGCGTCATCTGGCATTTCTAATCAAGAGGACTCTCCCAGCGATTACCGAGAGGGACGAGGAATGTGATTCTGGCGCTGCCGAGCAAATTCTGAGCGAACTCAGCGATTAGTCTTTCCCTGGGTCGGTTACTTCCCAGCCGCCGACACCACTTCCTCGTACAACTCCGGCAGTCGCTGCGCATCGTCCACGGAGTTTCCGAAGCGCGCTGATTCGTAGGCCTGGGTGAATTGCGCAACTCGGGTCCGCAAGCGCTCGTCTTCAATCTTCTTCACGAATTCCTGGGCTGTGTTCCCGGGCAGTCTTTGCATTCCCCATCGCGCCAAGGAACGCGCCATTCGCTCATACCACATGGCCGCCGCCTGTTCCGGAAACCGTTCGGGATGCGATCGCAGCCGCTTCTGGTGGATCATTCTCACTATCCGGGCCGCATTTCCCAGCAGCAGGAGCAGCACCGCGATGCCAGATCCGAAAGCGACCCATCTTCGGGGCGAGCTTTCGATATGCTTCTGGCCGCGACGTGCCCAGGCCAGCATGGACTCATAACGATTACGTGCCCATGCTCGCGCTCGCTCCCAAGACGCGCGGGTTCCACCCAGTGCTGCCTGACCCAGAATGTACTGGTGTGAAGTATCGTAGCTGATGATCCATTCCCGCCAGAACGACGACATAGCGTCCAGGTAGAGCCCGACGCGGCCCCATCCTTGGGGTGTTCCTGCGTTTCCCGCAGGGGTAGGATCGAAACTCTGCCAGCCATAGCCGGGGAAAAAAGCCTCCACCCAGGCATGCGCGTTCTTCGCACGGACTACGTAATTTCCCGTAATGTCGTTGAATTCGTCGCTACGGAATCCATTCACCACACGCGAGGGAATTCCCAGCGTGCGCAACATTACCGCCATCGTAGAAGCGAAGTATTCGCAATGGCCCTGCTTTCGTTCAAACAAGAAATTTGCCAGTGGATCCTTCACCGCCGTTCGCGGCAACTGGAGCGTGTAGCCAAAGTGCGTTTTCAGGTAGTGCTCGAGTGTTGACGCTTTGTCGTAGTTACTGGACGCCGAACCCACAATCTGGGCCGCCAGCCGGGGAATGCGTGGGTCGATCACGGGCAGGTGTAAGTAGCTCCCGCTAACCTGAGGCGGATAGTCTTCTGAGGCCTTGCGCAACTGTTCCGGTGAGGGCGTGCCAATGTCCGAATCGGCTTCATAGACGCCGATCTGATGCTGTCCGTCGAGATCGTATACCGCTGCGCCAGCATCCACTGAAACAGTCTGGTACTCTCCTCGCACGCTGCGCGCCCAAGGGGCTAAAAAGAAAACGTTTGTGCCGATCGGCTCCATCAGCACCCGATAGTGGATGACATTCTCCCGTATGCTGGGCTCGCCCGAACCGGGAGGCCGTGCGATCTTCGTACCAAAGGAAGGAATGGAGAAACTATTGTCCGCTCCGCGCTGCAGTACCAATTGCTGCCGCGGGTTCGACCAGCTATGTCCGTCGAAATCCGCTAGCGCCACGCCGCGCCAGCGCAGATCGTAAGTGCCCACTTTATCGCCATCGATCTGAACGTGCATCACTACGGCATTCGACTGCTGAATCTGCCCGATTCTGCCCAATTGCACGCGGTCGCTGAATCCGGTAGAGAAATCCGTCCCAAACGAGTACGCGCCCATGTACCCTGCGGACATCCGAGGCAGCACAAAGAAGACGGCCGCTGCTCCGGCCATGATCATCAACATCAGTCCGGGAGTTACCCGCGCCAGGGAAAATGCCAGGTGGCGGTGTTCCTGCAGATCATTCGTGTGCCGTGCCTGGAAGCCGGCAGCGCGTCCGGAGCGCCCCATCTCCATGAGCACAAACGTTGTTACGGCCATCAGCATGAAGCCGGTGAAGAACAGCAGAAACACACTATCCACGGTTAACACGGACGCCGCCAGCACCATGAGAAAGGCCAAAATCGCCAGCATCACGTGATCGCGTTCCCGGCGCAGCGAGAACATCCGGATCACTAGGGCAAACAGAGCCAGATGTACCGTGGCTGTCAGAAAGCTGCGGGAAAACAGAAGGAAGTCCGCAAGGAAGAATACGAAATAGGCGATCGTCAGGGGAGTGGTCCAGCGCTCCGAGATCACCACCCGTCTCCGCTCCGCCAGCAGATACCCCCGCACCGCGAGGGCAGCCCCGACCAGCAGGGTTGTAGTTAGTCCCAGTCCACCCGTGCTCGCTAAAGCGCCAAAGCCAGTTAATACAAGAAGATAAAGAGATAGTTCGAAGTAGTGCTCAATCGCCTTCTGGAGCGGAATGACGCGGAATTGGGAGACCTGCGGAGCCATGGAATCGGAGCAATGAAACCGGAACTCTATTGTTCGACAATCAAACCAAGAAGGGAAGACTTTCCGGAAAGTTTCTTGCACCAAAAGTCACATATCGTCTGCGGCATCTGTTCGGCGGTATCGGCAATCCTCCCTGCTATATCTCGGCACCGTGTTGCAGCAACGGGTACTACGCACGTTGACCAGCAGCGCCCGCGTGGAATTCGCTCTGTCGAAAGGCCGGCACGACATCCGATGGAGCCGCTCTGAGCTCCGATTGCGAATGCTAGAATGATTCAGGTCAGGCATCGGTCTTACGCGACGTACTCCCGCCAACCCCGCCAGGTCCGGAAGGAAGCAACGGTAACGGGCTCTTGCGTGTGCAGTGAGTCCCCGGTGCCTGACTTATTTTTTGCCCAGGTTCTCAGAATGCGGCGTAGTTCACCTCTACGAAAGTGTGGAGCGGGCACTCTTGCCCGCGAAAGGCTGGCAGCGTATCAAAGTCCGAAGTCATCGAGTTCAATCGCTAGTGCCTCGATTGCTGGCCAGTTCTGAAATAGAATTACTGCGTTACTCGTGGTTAGGTTTCGGGGGCAGGAGTGCCCCGCGCCACAGGTTCCTCCACGGGTTCCGCGACAAAGCGAAACTTTACCCGCCATTTACGAGTCTTTATGCAAGAAACTCCTTCCTCGGACATCATAGAGAAGAAGGATTCCGGCAGATGTAATTGCCGGGCCAGGAGGAACGGAGAATATGAGTGTTGTTCCGCTACGCGCGGCTAATCCCGCAGTCACCATTCGAGTATCCGGACAATTGTTCCAAGGCCATCTTACGTATCTGGACCAGGTCGTCCGCTCGGCCACCGAGTGCGGCTTGTGGGCCAGTGTGGATCTGCAGCACGTAGTTGAACTGGACCGTGCCGCGCTGTTCTACTTGATGCGAGGCGAAGGCCATGAATTTGCTATGGTCGCTTGCCCGGACTTCATCCAGCAACGGATGCGCCATGAAAGGCAAGCAGCCGCTGCCTAGGATGTTGACGATCTGCCGACATTGATGCTTAACGACATTGATGCTCAACGACGACTTCAAGACCAGCGTGCGTGTGAAGCTCTACCAGATGTTCGTTGCAAGTGGTCGATGCCCCACAAAGGAAGAGCTTGCGAGGGCGCTCGATTGCAGTCTCTCCGATGTGGCGGCGGCCTATCGAGAGTTGGCCGCCGCCCACATTCTCGTCCTGCAGCCTGGCAGCGGAGAAGTCTTGATGGCGAGCCCGCTCTCGGCGATTCCAACGGCGTTCGTTGTGGAGACGCACGACCAAGCCGAAGCGCGAAGCTGGTACGGCAACTGTATTTGGGATGGTTTGGGTGTGATTGCCATGCTGCGCACTGACGGCCGGGTGCTCACCTCCTGTGCTTGCTGCGGAGAAGGTATGACCGTCAGCGTGAGGAACGGTGCCGTCGTCTCAGAACCGGCGGGAGTCGTACACTTTGCTATCCCCGCCAGGCACTGGTGGGACGATATCGTCTTCAATTGAAAGACCATGCTTCTCTTCCGGTCGGAAGAGCACATCGATCGGTGGTGCTCTGCCTGGAAGTTGCCTCGAGGTGCTACCCTGACGGTGGAACAGGCCTGGAGACTGGCCGACTCATGGTATCGGGACCGGCTCTCGCCCGATTGGCGGCGGCGCACGGTCGACGAGGCGCACGACCTGTTCAGCTCTCTGGGACTGGTCTCGGATTTTTGGCGATTCAGCTAGGCCTGTCTGTTCCAGTTCGACCGTTACGGTTAGACATTCTGCTCCCAATCATTCAAAATACTGAGTTTCCTTCCTATAGGAGCTCTCATTGACTACACCGGTCCGCGCCAGAGCGAAGATCAGCGCCCTAGGTACCTATGTGCCGCCCCGCCTTCTCACCAACGCCGACCTGGAGAAGATGGTCGACACCTCCAATGATTGGATCATGTCGCGGGTTGGCATCCGCGAACGCCACATCGTCGACAGAGGCGTCGCCACCAGCGATCTCGCCGTGGAAGCATCCAAGAGGGCGCTCGCCCAGCGCGGTCTTGCTCCTACCGATATCGACGCCATCATCGTGGGCACAGTCACTCCTGATATGCTTTTCCCCTCAACGGCTTGCCTGGTACAGCACAAGCTAGGTGCCAAGGGTGCCTGGGGATTCGATCTGTCTGCGGCCTGCTCGGCGTTCCTATACGCGCTGCAGACGGGAGCCCAATTCATATCCACCGGAGCGCACAAGCGGGTGCTCGTGATCGGCTCCGACGTAATGTCGTCAATCATTGACTACACCGATCGTGCTACCTGCGTGATCTTCGGCGACGGCGCGGGGGCCGCGATCGTCGAAGCCTCGGAAGATGATTCTGTCGGCCTGATCGATTTTATCCACGAAGTGGATGGCTCCGGTGGATGTTCCCTGTACATGCCCGGAGGCGGAAGCCTGAATCCCTCGAGCCACGAAACCATCGACAAGAAAATGCATTACGTTCACCAGGACGGGCAGCAGGTATTCAAGTTCGCCGTCCGTAAACAGACCGAAGTTTGCGAAAAGCTGCTTGCCCGCAACGGCCTCAAGGGATCTGATATCGATGCCTTCATTCCTCACCAAGCCAACTTGCGCATCATCAACGCGACCGCCGAGCGCCTGGGCCTGCGCCCCGAAAGCGTGGTAGTAAATATCGAACGCTATGGGAATACGACCGCCGGCACTATTCCGCTGGCCATGAATACGGCGGTTGAGGAGGGCAAGCTGAAGAAGGGAAGTCTGGTGCTGCTGGCCTCAGTAGGTGCCGGCTTCACCGTCGGAGCCACGCTACTGCGATGGGCTTTCTAAGCCCAACCCATCGGGCGTGGAAGGCAGCGCCTAAAGCGACAGGGACAAGGGCGTCATGGCCGATTGAAGGTGTTTCCCCGATGGGATGTGCCGACGTCTAACGAATGAGGCCCCCCGTGACGTTCGTAACTTTCCTTCGTGAATTTTAGTAGCACCTTCAGGTAGTGCACTGTTATGTTCTCGGAGCGTCCGCCTCACGTGGGGATGTGGCGAGCGCGCAAGACCATGATCCGCAATGTCTGCTGTGTTTTGTTAGTGCTCGGCTGGTTCGGGCAAGCCGCGGCGCAGCAGTCCGACCCGCGTGAGAACAAACTCCTCGTGCTGGAGCGCCTCTGGAACGAAGCGCAAGTCAATCGCGATTCCTCAGCCTTGGACGCGCTTGTCGCCGAGCGCTTCATCAACACCGAATATGACGGCGAAGTGAGCGACAAAACCAAATTCCTTTCCGACGTCAAAGATCCGCTCTTCAAACCAACCGCTGCGAACATTCAGGCCGTCAAAGTAAACCTTTTCGGCGATACGGCCGTCATTACCGGCATCTATCGCACCAGGGGCACCTACCAAGGGAAGCCTTATGACCACCTGGGCCGCTTCACCGACACCTGGATTTCAGAAAATGGCAAGTGGCAGTGCGTCGCCAGTCATACCAGCCTGCTGAAGAAGTAAGCTTAGTCACTCTGCAGCTTAACAGCCCGTGGTGCAAGTTTGGATTCGTGAACAGAAAGTGTTGAGGTATCCACAGGCTTGGTTTGTAGAATCGGCGCATGGCGATGGGGACGCGCAAGCAGCGGGAGAAGCAAGAAGATTT
>Ga0137390_10002636_pt1 | contig 14364 bp, 12 predicted proteins | sample 15con2h24AmetaG_FD_104937 | JGI IMG/M metagenome (GOLD analysis project Ga0137390, IMG submission 104937) | Vadose zone soil microbial communities from Angelo Coast Range Reserve, California, USA - 15con2h2.4A metaG | ecosystem: Environmental > Terrestrial > Soil > Vadose zone > Saprolite... | reverse complement strand
CCGGAGGCTACTTAGCCTCGCGGCGACGTCAACGTCCCTGGCGACTTTTTCGTTGGCCGGTTTTCAGGTGACCATCATTGGCCGGTTTTGGGTGACCGCCGAGGAACCGTTTCAGCGGTGGTCGTCTGATCTTGAGACCAAGTTGGGAATCAAGGAAGTTTTGTTCGAGACTGAGGCACGATGGTCGCCGGAAGAAGCTGGTCAAGAGATGTATAAGGAGGTACTTGGAAAGCCCGTGTTTGACGAGAAACATCCCCCTCCTCTTATTGGCCTGCGAGAGCTTACAGTTAACCACCTGTATGCAAAGATCTGGAACAGGTCACTCGAACATGGAGGAAAGATACCTCTCATTAGCCTAACGGAACGACGATTAATAACAATAGCCTTGCTGGCAGCGCAGGGCCATAGCGACCAGTTGAGAGATCATGTTAGTGGAGCGCGTTCTGCGGGAATATCGAAAGACTCATTGCTTGATCTAATGATTCAGGTCGCACATTACGCAGGCTGGGCGGCGGGGACTGCCGGGCAGAAGATAGTCTTGGATGTCTATGAGACGAAGAGCGGCTAGTAAACTGCTCCTTAGCAGGCAAGAGCGGAAAAACGAAACTCTTCTGCACTTAGGTTGCATGCGTCGAACTCGCCAATAGAATCTAAAGGGGGCCTCAATGCGGACATACGTATACGACCCGCAAGATCAAACTTTTCCACAACTCGCCGAACGAGATATTTTGTGGCGGTACATGGATTTCACGAAGTTTGTGGCGATGCTCTCCTCTAAGGGACTTTACTTTGCACGTGGCGATAAGCTTGGCGATCGGTTTGAAGGATCGCTTACTGCCAGTCACATAGCGAAGCGCAAAGAAATCGAGGAGAGAGCGAGGAAGCGTCGTCGCCCGAGTAAAGCGCATTCCCTGTCATCCAACATGGCCAAAGCAAGAATCGAAAGAACTATCGTGACTGCTGGCACCTGAACGAAGGTGAGTCTATGGCCATGTGGAAACTCTATCTGAGAACGTCGGAAGGAATCGCCATCCGCTCTACTTTCGGCCGACTAACTTCCGCATTGCCGCAATTCAAAAAGACTCACAAGGGACGCACAGCGCATGATGGCCTGATTCGGATACAGATTGGAAAAGTTCGTTACGTAGACTTTGACGACTCTGTATTATCTGGGGGAGCAGGAATCATGTTAAAGCGAAAGAGCTTCGAACATGAACGTGAGATTCGTGCGATTGCCGTCGATGATGCTGTGGAATTGTGGCCGGAGAATCCATCGCCTTTTCCTGCCGGAGGTGAAATAGTGAAAGTGAACCTGAATGAACTCATCGAGCAAATCTTCGTAGCACCCGAAGCGGCCGTGTGGTTCAAAGATCTTGTCGACAGAGTTATCAAGGCTTTCGGGTTCGCTTTCCCAGTGATTAAGTCAGATCTTGACAAAGATCCGGTCTTTTAGAAGACACTTGATTGAAAGTCTTGGGATCAAAGGCCGTAAGGACCATTCGAGTTACTGCGAGAATCTGTTTTGGATTCGGCGACTCTAAATCTTCCAAGTACCAGATTACGAAACCCTGAGTCGAGCAAACTCATGTTCTGGTTTTGGCGTCAGGTTGACGCGACTGTAGGGCAATGAAGAGGAATGGGTGGGAACGGATGGAATGCAAATCATCTTTCGGACGGCTGCTCTGTTGAATTTACGTTAATGGATAGGAACGTGTAGTAGTCAGTGGAACGAACTAAACCGCGTTCGCAATGCGGAGGTCAGGGGTTCGATCCCCCTCTGCTCCACCAATAGAATCAATGACTTAAGGCAGGGCGGCTACCCTGCCTTTTTCATTTGTCACCGATTCGTCACTTGGTCCGTCTCTTTCACTCGGTTTGACCAAGTTTTCAACTGCCCGGCGCTTCGCCTCGTCGGTAGCGTGGGTGTAGCGCAGAGCCATTCGAACGTCCGACCATCCGAAGATCGCCGCAAGCGTAAAGGCATCCGCTCCGCAGTCAGCCATCCGAGTGGCTGCTGTATGACGCAGGTCATGAAAGCGGAAATCTTTGATGCCGGCGTCGTTCTTCGCCAGGTCAAATCGACGCTTCACGTCGATCAAACGTCCTTTCGTTTTCGGACTTGGAAAGACGTACTCAGCAGTACGGGGTAGTCCTTCCAACATTGCACGGACCGTCTGATTGATCGGAACGAAACGATCTTTGCCGTTCTTGGAGACTCGAATGTGAATCACCCCTCGCGGTAAGTCCACGTCGAACCAGGTGAGATCGAAAATCTCGCCCTGTCTCATTCCGGTGTTAATAGCCACGGTAACGATCCGCTGTACCCATTCCTGACCTTGAAGTTTCTCGAACAGCTTAGCCTCCTCATCGAAAGTCAAATAACGCGTCCTTCCGCTGTTCGTGCGAAACTTCCGCACCCGGCGACAAGGATTGCTTTCGATCAACTCAGCATCGAACGCAAGAGAGAAAATCTTTGATAGCACGCACAACTCGCGATTTACTGTCGCCGGGTTTCGCTGCCGCTTGTACATCGTCTCTCCTTCAAGCCTCTTCAGCTTGAACTCCTCAATCAGGGGCGGATTGATTTCGCTAAGATCCATCTTTCCGAAGGTTTCGAAAAGCATATCGCAAACCAACACGTCATCTGAGTACGTCCGCTTGTGTAACTTTGAGTAAGGCAGAAAGTGGTCTTTGACGAACTTGTCAAAGCGAACTTCCGGCACTTTCTCAATCTTGTATCCCTTTTCAAAGAGCTTGTTCTCAATCACGGTCGTGGTTTTGATTGCTTGTGCTCTCGTATGTGCTTTCTTCAGCACCCGTTGCACTCGCTTGCCGTCGATCGTGATGTCACAGAACCAACTTCCCCTACGCTTGTAAACTGACATCGTGCTCCTTTCCGGTTGCAGCCGTCACAGGAGCGCCGACAGTCTAGCACGCGCTCACTGTGATGGTTTGTCTAACCAGACTTCGACGTCACCTGATACTTCTCATCGCGCCGGCTCATTCCAAGCGTCGCGACCACACCGGCACGTTCGGCAGCATCGCTGGTTGCGACCGCCATAATGACAGGCTCATGGTCCAAGGCCGTAAGATTGGAAGCCGATCGCCACCGCTCACGATTCGAGCCATTAGCGTTTCCTTCCATTAAAGCGGCGAGTTGGTTTACGACGGAGACAATTTCAGGGGCTGATCGATAATTATAGGAAAGCTCAAAACGTTCTGCTCCGGGAAAATCCTCAGGAAATCTGCTGACATTTTCAGGTTCTGCACCACGGAATCTATAGATCGCTTGCCTAGCATCGCCGACGACCCATGGCGGAGACTCTTCACCGCAAATCTGTTGCAGCAGAAGTGCGGTGGATCGTGAAACGTCCTGATACTCGTCCACTAAAACCCAGGAGAATTCGTTTCGGACCCTACGCCGCAATTCATCGTTAGCCCTAAGCACCTCATGGGGCAGCAGAATCAAGTCAGAAAAATCAACCTGATTGCGTGTCCTGTTTAATCGCTCATATGCCTCAAACAAACGGCATAAGGCTTCGGAGCGTAAGACTGCTTCTCGTTCAGTTGGCGCCGGCCGCCATTCGTCAATAGCTATTCGCAACTGAGTGGGATCGACCAAACGATCTTTAAGATAGTTGATTTGTTTGACGACTTCTGCCGCAGTGCTTTCTGGATTCTTGATATCGAGTAAAGCTTCGCAGTCCACTGTCCCAAGAATCTCGGTAATGAACTCTTCCTGAGATGTTTCGTCAAGAATCGAGAAATCTACTTTTAGACCGACATGATGGCCCAAGGTGTTCAGAACCATCACGCCAAAGCTATGAAACGTGAGTACATTGATATGGGAGGCAGTTTCACTGCCGAGGACTTTCTCAATTCGTTCTTCCAACTCGGCGGCAGCTTCATTGCTGAACGTAAGAACCAAAATCTTTTCCGGTGGTACCTTTTTCTCGCTAATCAGATAGACAAGTCGGCGTACTAGAGTCCTGGTCTTTCCGGTACCAGGCCCAGCATCCACAAGCGCCGGTGCCCCGCAAAAGGTCGCCGCCTGTTCCTGCTCGTTCGTTGGCTCCCGTTCTGGTTCCTTTTTACACTCCGACACTGGTCGACCCGTGACGTGTAGATAAAGACCTTCAGCGAGTTGTAAACGGATCAGTGATTCCGTTGCATGATAATCAGACGCAACGGTTGCTAACGTGATATTAGGCTCCTGTCGCCATCGAGCGAAGAGTTCGCCGGCGGGGCAGATGAATTCTGCCGCGAACGCACTGGCCTCCGACTCTTGCTTTGATCTCGGGCTGTACCGGGATAGGCGGGAGTTTCCACTATCGAGAAACACTGAGCCGCGGATTAGATCGTCTTGTGCAACAGCGAAAGAATCATGATGAAGGATCAGGTGGCCGTATTCGTGAGCTATCACTTCGAACAACTCTTCAGGTCGATTCTCGAGGCGACGATCGTAGTAGAGGTAGCCCTCGGCCGGCACAACCTCAGCCCGGCCTCCTTGAAGAAGGGCGTCGGAGTCAACAGGCACTAGTTCAATTTCATGCCGTTCTATGAGGAGAGCTTGAAGTCTTTGCGAAAGCACCTCGCCACGCCCGCCTAAACTTTGCCTCAATTCGCGGGCCTGAGTTCTTGCGTAATCGAGAGAGCGCATCGGGTTTACTTAGTAAGTTTCAGCCAAAAGGTTTTTTGTTCCGCGTTTAGCTTGCCGCGTTCCAACAACTCTTGGAAGCTTGCCGGCTCATTCTCGAACGGCTGCGAACGTGAAGCTGCCCTTAGAATTGTTGGCTCACGAGCAAGGTATACGAAAGACTCTTTCATAGGTATTCGCCAACGCTCCTCAACGTAACGCGCGAAAGTCTGTTTGACTTGATCGGGGACCAAATTAGGGTGTCGGCTAACCAAGACGAGAAACTCTGTTGTGACATTGGGCAACGACTTGGCCAACTCTGGTAGTTTCTGACCGAGTCGTCGGCGTAAGAACACCAAGAATGTTTCGGTCTTTCCCTGACCCGCCACAACTTTCTCGACCGAGATCCCGTCATCGGCACTGGTTGCGGCGGGAGAAGAGGTCGGATCACTTGTCACTCGCATTGCCCACTCTTGCGCAGCCGCAGCTTTCGCAATATCGAGCCCAGATGACTGAAGCCAGTGATGAACCCGTTCTTCAGCCTCTTCAATCTCTATGCTGTCGTCTTTGCTTGGACCCAAAACAAGGTCCTCAAAGAACTCATACAGCTGATCGCGAAACTCAGGATGCTTCTCGCTCAATTCATAAACAAGCATGCGGTCATGACGGTCAACCCAAGCCCGTTCGATCTGGCCGAGCAGTTCAGCTAACAAATCACGATCTGGATAGCTTTTCATCGCTTTTCCTCCCTTCTGACGACCTTCGACTCAATGCCGTCTCTTTGTTGCTCTAGAAAAGCTTGTGCGCCTTTGGGCCATTTAATTTCATCGTTCGCCAATAGCGCCGCTGCTAGTTGGCTGTCTGCATGGCGCAAAGCTCGCTGAATCTGGTGTCTACTTTTGCCAGGGAAAAGGTCGGTGAGCGGCACAGCACCGGGCTTAGCTGCACCTGATATTTTGGGTCGCATATTTTCGAACCAAGCTCGGCTAGCGACATCGCGGACGAAATCGTCGGGTATGTCTTCGATTACTTTTCGAGCTATTTGTTCAATCCTTTCAATGTTTCCATCGCCAATCTTCGCGTGCCAGGGAGGCAAGTTCTGGACGTCGAAAATCGTCTCGGACGATTCGTCGTTTTCGTTTTCACCAGACTCGCCGTTCTCAACCGCTTGTTCCTTGGGCACTCTTTCGCCGCGACGGCCGAAACGCTCACGCCAGGCATCAGTGGCTTCTCGCCGGCAGAATGCATTCCAAGACCGCTCCGAAAATTCTCCTCTTTTTCTCGGTAGAACCTGCAAGATTCTGGTGAAGGCGTTTGAAGCACATCTTGATGGTCGTGTGTTCCAACTACCATCCGTCGAGCCTTAGCCACGAGCGCACCAAAATATTCCCACCCCTTGCCTTTGCGCCTGAGCAAACGCTCCAGAGTTGCTTCATACCCAGCCGATTCAGGTGGCAATTGTCGGAGCGCGCGCGCCAGTACCTCCGGTGGAAGCTCTTTTGCCGTTGCCTTCGAAATGTGCTCTACATAGGCGTCAGAGCCGAGCGGCGGTAGGGCCTGAAACACTTCTTCCACTGCGCCAGCAGTCTTTGCCGATGTCGCGACATCTTTTGTTAACCTGCTATTCTTTGACATGCATAATTTCCTCTATAAGTGCCCCCTATTTGGATAAACGGCCAACCAGCAGATTGTGAGTGCCTCTCAGTCACCTTCTGTCGCTTAAATGAATGTCATTTCCCTCTAAACAGATAATACGGACAGGTTGTCGTAATTGAGCGGCCCCTAGGAGAACTGCGAGCACGACTGCCCGTGACGTCTAAGACAACTACTCCTGTATGGCGGAAGATTCCGGGAATGGCCTTTTGTTGAGGAGGTCCGGTCCGTACGCTAGCTTAATGGCATGTGAAGTTAACCCGCATCCCGCCGTGGAATATCAAGCGCAAACTTTTCGTGTGACCCATTGATTAAGATTTGCTCCGATTAAGGTTCTTGCAATCACACTTATACTCTTGAATTTATCCGAGATAGAGCCTGGCGTCGTGGACGGACTATTTGGTTAACGCCTTTTTTAGTTCCTTCAACAGCTTTTCAGTTTCCTCGATTCTTCTTAATGCCTGAGGGTCATCCTTCAACTGGGCGAGCGATGTCCAAGGGTGACGTTGCAAAGCTTGGTTTAGCTCTTCAATTTCTCCAAGTAAACCTTGCGGTTTCCTTTTCGGTGCTGGGCCAACCTTCTTGAATGAAGATTCTATGCTGCCATCCTTATCCAAAAACTCCTCGCGCGCCACAGGATCTTTGAGGATCTGCCGGAGCTTTCGAATATCTTTCGAGTTGGTAATTTCCTTGTTGTTGACTTGACGTATTATTGTGGTAAGCACGCTTGGGGTCAAAAGATTCTTGTTAAGGTTCTTAATTTCTCTCGCCCACGTTATCGAAGCTCCCGGTTCAGCTATGTTGGTGAGCTTTTCAGAAAGTTGGTATATATCAACCAGCTTATCAAGCTCGCGCACTGTAATGCCTAAGATGTTTGCCGAACTTGCCCTACCAACGATATCGACAAGGCTGTACGCGACCATTTCTTTCTCTTTGGCATCCCACTCTTTTCTCTGCCTGTGGATATAAATCCAGACACGAAGCCTTTCTTCCTCTGTTAGCGGACGATCCGTAATTTCGACCGGGATCTTGCGAAACTGATCCTTTTTGTAGTCATCGACTAGGACCCGGGAGTTTGTCCATCGGCGGTCTCCATCGATGATGCGGAACTTACCAGGATGATTAGGATGTGGTTCAACAAGTAGAGGCTCGAATACGCCTTCGTTCGCTTCGATTTGCCTCTGCAATTCTTCATCTTTCTTCGGCCCAAGCCTTGGTTGCTTGTCGTTTGGCAACAGATCGTCCACGTCAAGAGTTGTTCTGTAAGTCTTAAGGACAGTTCGACCCAGCCTCCGCTCGTTCCACTGAGGCTGGGCATCCCCATTTTGGACCAGTTCAAGTGGCATCTCAGTTCCTTGGGAAGGCCTTTGGCCGGATCACATTTTTTGAAGTTGGCTGCGAGATTAAAGTTACCGGACGTGATGGTTTTTCACCGGGATCGGATCGCTCGATGATTGCACTGATCTCAGTGTCGATCTCGCTCGTCATGTTCTTCAGCCGCTTCATCAAGAGTCCACGTTTCTTCCAGACATTTTGGTGCGCTCTACCTTCTTCGACATCAAGCTCCAGAAGCTCGTCGCCTAACCGATCCACTTCCTTCAGCTTCTGTTTGAACGTCGGACTTGCAATCAACTCGTAGAGCTGCGCCATCTTACCAGTTCGCTCCTTCAAGCTCAGGTTGCGGATGTGCATGTCCAAGAGTCGGGCTCGAAGTAGTTGTACCAGATAACCAACGCGAGCTGGATTAACAACAATAATCCCCTCGCGCAGACATAACTCCTTCTCGCCGCGCGGAAACACATTCGTCGTAAGAATAGCGTGCTCGGCTCCCGCTCCGGTCTGATCAGCACGAAGCTTCGAGGCGTATTCGTCCTTCCAATCCCGTCGGTTCTTGGAGTCATAAACGATTTTTCCGCAGGATTGCCCCTTGTAATAAACCTCGTGATGGATGTCGGCCCCAGGCTGGCCTTTCGGAATTCGCTTAATGTCATCGCTAGCAAAGAGATTTCGCAGCTCTTCGTAAAGGTCTATTTCCGCGCCGTCGCCGAGTTCATTTGCTGTTTTCTCCTGAAGCTGGCGTTGCAAGAGGCCGACTTTCTTTTCGGCGCTCTCAAGCTTTCGCACATATTCCCCGCGGAGCTTTCTTTCACGTTGTTCGCGATCCCTCTCAAGTATTTGACGCTGGCTGTCGAGCTCCTTTTTCGTACTTCGAGCGGCTTCCTCAACCATCTGTTTCTTCAGGGCAGCCTCTCTTGCTTCGAACCCTTTTAGCTTTTGAATGGCCCCATCGCGTTCGGTTTGTAGTTTGCTAGTCTGTTCTCTCGCCCATGCCTCGGCAGCCTTGCGTTCTTTTTCAACCTCTTTCTTGACAGTGCGTTCCGATTCTTCGGTCAATTGCTTCCTTAACGCTGCTTCTTTTGCTTCGAAAGCTTTCATCTTTTGGAGGGCCCCATCGCGCTCGGCCCGCAGCTTAGAAGTCTGCTCCTTTGCCCACTGCTCAGCTGCTTTCCGTTCCTTCTCTGCGGCCTTTTTGGTCTCTCGTTCGACCTGAAGCTTGGTCTGTTCTTCGTACTGCCGTCGCAGATTCGACTCCACCAGCTCTAGCTTCTTTTTCTCTTCGGCGCGAATGCGCCCCTCGATCTCAATAAACTTCACCTGCGGAATCGTATTCCCGCACCATGGGCACTTCGATGTTTCTACTGGCATTTCACAGCTCCTTGGCGTCCAATCGGCGCCTGTCCAAAACCAGATCGCCTATAGCCACGAGATGCGTCCAAAACCCCGTGCTCGGCTCTTGCAATTGAAAAAGGACGCACAAGGACAAGATATAGTCCCTATGCGTCCTTGTCAAGAACTTTTTGGGCTCTTGCACCACCCGCCTTTTGCTGGATTTTTGGCCCGATAGCCCTAATCGCGCCAATAGCGAGACTCTTGTGGCGCGAATAGGGCTAATCGCGCCAAATGTGTTACTCTCTATGGCGCGAATGGGTTTAATCGCGCCAATGGCTTGGAAGGGGGATAAAAAAAGCAACATGACAAAAAGATTGGCTGCAGGCATTAACGAGCAACTGTTGAGGCACATAGGGGACACAACCGACGGACTCAGAATTGATGAGCTACTGGGTTTGCTTAACGGACAGATCAGTCGCCGGTCACTTCAAAGACGCTTATCAGAACTAGTCGACGCGGAAAGGCTGACCACTGAGGGAGGGGGCCGCTCAACGCGCTATCTCCTGCCAAAGGCCATCAGCAAAGCGGAGCCCGAAGACAATTACGTTCGGCTGTCGCCATCAGGTGCGAACGTGAGAGAACTTGTGCGAAGGCCAGAAACTGAGCGCACGCCGGTTGGTTACAACCGCGAGTTTCTGGATCAGTACAGACCCAACGAAAGTAGCTACCTGACCCCGGAAACAATTTCACATCTCGCTCGCATCGGTGCCACTCCTGACGCCGAAAGCCCGGCGGGCACGTACGCGCGCCATATTCTAGATCGACTGCTGGTCGACTTATCCTGGGCGTCGTCTCGACTCGAAGGCAATACGTACTCGCTACTCGACACGCAACGACTTATCGAATTTGGCGAAGCGGCTCAAGGAAAGGACGCAGCCGAGACCCAGATGATCCTGAATCACAAAGCCGCCGTCGAGTTTATGGTGGACCTGAAAGATGAACTGGCATTCAATCGGCAGAACATTCTCAATTTCCATGCGATTCTGTCGGACAACTTATTGACAGACGCTAATGCTAGCGGTCGGTTGCGCCGAATCGCAGTCGGTATTGGCAACTCAGTTTATCACCCGCTTGAAGTGCCCCAGCTAATCGAGGAATGCTTTCAACAAGTCATAGATACCGCTGCGGCAATCCGCAACCCATTCGAGCAAGCTTTCTTCGCTATGGTCCATCTGCCTTACTTGCAACTGTTCGAAGACGTCAACAAGCGCGTGTCGCGGCTGGCTGCGAACATTCCGTTTATTCGTCAGAACCTATCGCCGCTCTCCTTCATTGATGTACCTGAGCGCGCTTACGTCGAAGGACTAATGGGAGTCTACGAACTCAACCGCGTCGATCTCCTTCGCGATGTCTTTGTTTGGGCATACGAGCGTTCGGCCCAACGCTACGTCGCGATACGTCAATCACTGGGCGAGCCAGACAAGTTCCGACTAAGGTTTCGGAATGAACTCATCGAAGTAGTTGGTGAAATTGTGCGAGGAAGAAAGAGCCCAACCGTAGACGAAGTAACGAAGGCGGCAAGCGAACGCGTGCCAGCTGAGCATCTGGATGATTTCGTTAGGATGACAATCAAGGAGTTGGACAATTTACATGAAGGGAATTTTGCCCGTTTCAGACTTCGTCCCTCTGAATATCATTCCTGGAGCGAGCTTCCCACAAAGGAAGCAAATACGCTGAAAATAACTTGATACTGCTAGCTAACGATTAGCTTCGGATTCTTATTACCCCTTGCTTACCGAGAGGAGAGCAATGTACACTTCCCTCGGTAACCGATGGAGAGCTATGAGTAAACCGACAGACCTTGTCCAGGGAACCCTGGACCTTCTGATATTGAAGATGCTAGCCCTGGAGCCGCTTCACGGCTGGGCGATCGGTCAACGCCTCAAACAGGTCTCTGACGACACACTGCAGGTCAGTGACGGCTCGCTATACCCAGCTCTGCACAAGCTTGAACAAGAGGGCTGGATCAAGGCCGAGTGGAAGCCCAGCGAAAACAACCGACGCGCGAAGTTTTATACGTTGACGCGTCCTGGCCGGAAAGAGCTAGAGCGGGAGGCTGCCAACTGGAATCGTTTATCGACGGCCATCTCGCTGGTGGTGCAGCTAAAAGAGGCTTGAGCCATGCGTTTGGAACACTGGTTTTACACTGTGCCGTTGCGGCTTCGGTCACTGTTTCGCCGCGGTCAAGTCGAAGCCGAGCTCAATGAGGAACTGCGCTACCACCTTGAGCGGCAGATCGAGGTGAATACCGCCGCCGGCATGTCGGTAGAAGAGGCGCGCTACGCTGCGTTACGCGCAATGCACGGTTTGGACCAACGAAAGGAAGAGTGTCGAGATATGCGACGCGTGAGACTCATTGAAGACCTTTGGCAGGATTTTCGATTCGGTTTGCGGAGTTTGTTGAAGCGCCCGGGCTTTACGGCGATCGCACTCCTCGCACTCGCTCTCGGAATTGGAGCCAACACTGCAATCTTCAGTCTAGTTAATGCCGTTATACTTCAGCCGCTTCCCTATCGGGATCCCGATCGACTCATCTCGGTATATGGCACCCGCAACCGCAGCACCCAGGGAAGCGTTGGACCAACCGATTTCCTCGACTATCGCAGTCAGAACAAAACGTTCGAACAATTTGCCGCGTCGGGCTCGACGATGCTTCCCATGAACCTCACGGGCAGCGGTGAACCCGAACGTCTCAACGCATCCATCATAACGGGAAATTATTTCGACACGTTTGGCGTCCGTCCGGCTCTCGGTCGTGGCTTCTCGCTCGAGAATGAAAAGACCGGTCAGGATCATGTAACCGTGCTCAGTCACGCTTTTTGGCAGACGCGCTTTGGCGGCGACCCGAACATCGTTAACAAGACCATCAACCTCGACGGCAAAGCTTACGAAGTTCTCGGCGTGATGCCTGCAGAAGTGGTCCTGCCACAGCCTGCGCAGTTGTGGGTACCGATAAACTTCGACGCCGATCCTGAGATGAAAATGCGCAACGCGCGTTTCCTGCGAGGTATAGGAAGACTCAAAGAAGGCGTCACCTTGGACCAGGCGCAGACCGACACCGATCTAATCGCAGCTCAACTCGAACAACAATATCCCGACTCAAACACAGGTTGGAGCCTGCGTCTCATTCCTTTGCGCGAGATACTCGTGGGTGGGAGCCGAACGATGCTCTTTATTCTTTTCGGCGCTGTTGGTTTTGTGTTGCTGATCGCGTGCGCCAACGTGGCAAATCTGTTGCTGGTCCGTGCTGCTGCCAGGCAGAAAGAGATTGCGATGCGAACGGCACTTGGAGCCAGTCGACTACGAATCATCCGTCAAATGATTACGGAGAGTCTTTCGCTCGCGATTTTCGGTGGCGCGCTTGGCGCTTTGCTAGCGGTGGCGGGAGTCAAACTGCTCGTAAGTCTCGGAGAAGACAATATTCCTCGCACCGCTAACGTGAAGATCGATGCTACGGTTCTGGCGTTCACTCTTCTCATTTCGCTCGCAACGGGTTTGCTATTTGGGCTGGCGCCCGCCATCCGCACGATGAAAGAAAATCTCGTCGACGCCTTGAAAGATGGAATACGAGGTGGCAGTGAAGCGACGGTGAAGAATCGCACGCGCAGTTTACTCGTCGTGTTCGAAAGCGCTATCGCTGTGATGTTGTTGATCGCAGCCGGACTCCTCATCCGGAGTTTGGTTGCACTGCAAAACGTCGATCCCGGATTCGATCCGAACAACGTTTTGACTCTGCGCGTCGACTTGCCCCGGCAGAAATACAATACGCCGGAAAAGGCGTCGAACTTTTTCGAGCAACTCGAGACACGTGTCGCCGGCTTACCGGGCGTCGAAGCTGTCGGTTTGATTACCGACCTGCCACTCAGTGGTGAAGCTAGGGACATGCCTTACAGAGTCGAAGGCCGTCCGGCCACGTCCGATATAGCTTTTGTTGACTTTCGCCGCGTGAATAAAAACTACTTCAGCGCGATGCGAATCCCTTTGCGGCGCGGACGGAACTTTAGTGAGCAGGAAGTGCGCCAAAGCGACAAGGCGATCGTCGTCAGTCAGGCTTTCGTCGACAGCGTCTTCCCGAACGAGGAAGCACTGGGCAAGCGACTGATCATTTGGTCCGGAATCAGGAACGAGCCCTATGAGATCATCGGCATCGTTGGCGACACTCGCTATCAATCATTGCAAGGTGAGCCATCCGCCACGATGTACGTGCCGACCCGAGAGCTCCTTTTTGTCAATCTCGTTATCCGCACGCAAGGGGATCCGCTGAGCCTCGTCGGTGGCGTGCGCAAAGAGGTCAATGCGTTGGATCCGGACCAGCCAATCGCAGCAATAAGGCCGATGACGGAGTGGGTAGCTATGTCGGCTGCCGGAGCGCGCTATCGCACAACCTTGCTTGGACTGTTTGCCCTGCTCGCGATGATCCTCGCCGCGACGGGAATCTACGGTGTCATGTCTTATTCCGTTGCACAGCGAACACAGGAGATCGGAGTACGCATGGCGCTCGGCGCACGACCACTTGACGTGTTGAAGCTGGTGGTGCGGCAGGGAATGATGCTGGCGTTGATTGGCGTCATCGTCGGACTCGCCGGTGCGTTAGCGCTGACCAGAGTTATGTCGTCATTGCTGTTTGGAGTTACGGAGCGAGATCCAATTACGTTTGTTGCAGTAGCGGCCTTGTTGATTGTGGTTGCTTTCATCTCGTGCTTCGTCCCGGCACATCGCGCGACAAGGGTCGATCCGCTGATAGCACTACGCTGCGAGTAGATATACCAAATGTCACTGCATGTTAAAGACCGCAGTGGACCATAAAACCCATTCGCAATGCGGAGGTCAGGGGTTCGATCCCCCTCTGCTCCACCAGATAACATACTCGCCTTCAATCACTTACAAGAAGCACATCAACGAGCGTGAAAAATCCTTTGCCGTGATATTGACGCCGCTGAGAGGGATCTTCTGTGCACAACATCAGTCTTTACTTGGACCAGTATGTAAAAAACCTAATGAAAACGATGGTTGCAGGCGAAATCCGAGCGAACTCACGCCAGCACTCCGCGCTGTGAACGCGGAGGTCAGGGAGTTCGAGAGTGCGCTATTTCGTTTGGGTTGTGAGACTCGGGCTTGCGATGCGGCCAAGATAAATGCGGAGGTCAGGTTCGATCCCTTCTCCACCAAGCTGCCAACTATTAAACATTTCGTGTTAAGCCCTCCAACCTCTTTTTCTGAGGGTAAATTGTCAAAAGGGTGAGAAGCGTAGCAATGAATCTACCTTCTCACCTGGGCCGCGTGGCGACCATTCTTTCCTCTTGAGTTAAGTTGACGATGCCATCCCCATGTATCCGTTCTTCAGT
>Ga0137390_10002633_pt1 | contig 14369 bp, 18 predicted proteins | sample 15con2h24AmetaG_FD_104937 | JGI IMG/M metagenome (GOLD analysis project Ga0137390, IMG submission 104937) | Vadose zone soil microbial communities from Angelo Coast Range Reserve, California, USA - 15con2h2.4A metaG | ecosystem: Environmental > Terrestrial > Soil > Vadose zone > Saprolite... | reverse complement strand
TTAGGTCATACACCAGAACCGGCAAAAAATCAAACACCCAGCCGACGTGTCACCAGGAGAAACCCGTCAAGCCAGCAACCAGGTCAGCCTCAGAAAACCATGATCATCTGAAACTCCGGCTAGAGGTTCTGCCGCAGGTAGTACGTCCGCTCCCACATCTGCGCCGGGTCGCGGAACGCGTACCAGTCCTCCAGCCGCAGCGGTGGTGAACTTGTCGTAGAAGATCTGCTGGCTGGGGACGCCGAAGCGGACGGAGAAGAGCTCGATCGCCGCCTCGACCATGGGCGGCGGCCCGCACAGGTAAAGGTCGGGCGCGGATATCCCTTCGGCCAAGGCAAGCCGGCCCGCGACGTCGTGCACCAGCCCGCGCTCCCCCGTCCAGCGGAGGATCGTCGCAGTCGGAGACCACCGCGCAGAAGCGGCAATCGGGGATGCCGGAGGCGAGCAACCCGAGCCGTTCGGCATCAAAAGATCCTGTTCCTGGCGCGCGCCGTAAAACGCCCGCACCGGCCTGTTCCCACGCCCGGCCTGGGCCAGATACCGCAGCAGCCCGAGCATCGGGGCGATGCCCGAGCCGCCGGCGGTCAGGACGGCCGGCCTGCCGGACTCGCGCAGCCGCAGCGAGCCGTACGGGCTGGTGAACTCGATCACCTGGCCGCGGGTGATCGAGCCCGCGCGCCTGCGGGCCGTCCAGGACCAGCCGGTAGATATCCCGGGTTCACCTGTTCGACGCGGCTGACCTCGGCCGCGGCGGCGACGATTTCATTGGCCAGCTTGTAGTCGTCGAGGTCGACGTGGAGCAGTTCGACCACCACGTCCCTGTCCGGCATCGCCCGGCAGAGCGGGGTGTACCCCTGCTCCTCCTCCGTCTCAGGCAACGCGAAGGACGAGTGCCGCCACAGGGTGACCTCGCCTTCGAGCAGGTAGGACTTGCAGGCGGAGCACTGACCCTCGAGGCAGCCGTAGGAGCGGCGGTCAGGGGCCGGGGAAGGCGTGCTTGAAGGCGTCGGCTAGGCGTCGGTCGCCATAGGCGGCAAGCGGTGGGTCTGGTTGCCTGCCTAGGAGGAAGGCGAAAAGGCTGGCGGACGGCGTCTCGCTGAGCGGGTCCCCCCGGGTAGGTGGTGGTCGCCATGCCGGCGAGGGCGTCGCCGGTCATGACCACATAGCGATCTGCCACCCAGGTGAGATGGGCGGCGATCGTCGCTCGGGCCCAGCCGGGCAGCAGGCTCGGAGCCGAGAGGCCCTCCTCGTCGACCGCGCCGAGGCTGGCGGCGACCCGTCGGGTCGAGGCGTCGATCTCTGCCAGCAGGAACCCGACCTCCGCAGCGGTCGGCTCGGTCCTCACCAGAGCAGCCGGTCGATCGCGAGTTGAAGCACCTGGGCCCGGGTCATGTCGCCGTGCTGGGCTGCGATGAAGTAGCTGCCGATAACCAGCGAGTAGGCCAGCATGCTGCGGACCTCGACATCGGTCTCGTCCGCGCAGAACTGCCCGAACAGTGAGCGCAGGTACCCGATGCGCCGGTTGTCGACCCGGCGCAATCGCTCGGCGACGTCACTGTCGCGGCGCGACCAGTCCCGGACGGCCAGCTCTACGGCAAGTCCATGGGGCGACGAGACCAGCTCGAAGAGCTGCTGCAACTTGGCTCGCGGGTCGCCCGGCTGGCTTTCGACGCGCGCGATGAGGTCCTCGGTCCAGGCCTTCTCCCAGGTGTCGAGCATCTCCTCGAGCAGCGCCTGCCGATCGGTGAAGTGCCAGTAGAAGCCGCCCTTGGACACCCCTAGGCCCACGGCCAGCGCCTCGACCCGCACGGCATCCGGGCCCCCGGCCGCCAGGGCCTGCAGCGCCGCGCCGACCCATGCGCCGCGTGGAGTCCGGACGTTGGCCATCGGTATATCTATACGGCACCGTATTGACGGATGCAAGCGGTCAGGTCTAAAATCCATACGGTATCGTATGGATGGAGGATCAGCATGAGGATCCCGAACGCAGTACACGAATCTCGGCCCTGGCGCATCCGCGAAATCGCGCCGGACTTCACCATCGAGGATGTCTGGGCCCTTCCCGTGCACGGCGGCGCCGAGGACTTCCAGACGCTGCTCGAGGTCATGGCTTCCCTCGATCCGATCCACGGGGCTTCCCTCGCGACTCGCATGCTGTTCGCTGCCCGCTAGCGTCTCGGCAGCTGGTTCGGCTGGGATGATGCCGCGGGCCAACTGCCGATTCCTGGTAAAAACGAAGTCTCACTGACCGACCGGCTGCCAGAGGATCTGCGCGGTACCGCGGCGGATCTGCCCCTCGGCTCCCGTTTCGCGCCCCTCTATCGCACCGATGTCGAAGCAGCCGCCGAACTGTCGAACCAGACCGTGCACGGCGTGATGCACCTGGCCTGGGTCGATCAGGGCGACGGCCGCTACCAGGGACAGATGACCGTCTACGTCAAGCCACGCGGTCGGTTCGGGGAGGCGTATATGGCGTTCATCGCGCCGTTCCGGCATCGGATTGTCTACCCGGCGCTCATGCGAGAGATCGAACGAGCGTGGAATGCGCGCGTCGGTCAGTAGGCTGCGTCCTGCGTCGCGCCCCCCGCTGGTGGCGCTTCCGGCACGGCGCGCGCGGACGCATTCTCCTCGGCCAGGCGCCGCAGCGCGGCGAGGAGGGTGTCGCCGAGGACGGTGCCGATGATGACGCCTTCGAGCTGGCTGTCGAGGCTCTGGCGTCCGCGGATCACGGCCAGGTCGGCGGCGGCGATCTGCTCCGCGGGAGCGGCGTAGGCGTCGGCCATGGTGAGCAGGTCGTCCTGGCCCAGGTCGCGCAGGGCGGCCAGGACACCGGTGAGCAGTTCCCGGGCTGGGCTGTCCGGCCCGACCTGCCACCCGCGGCGGCGGATGAGCTCGTCGGCCTGACGGACACTGGCCTGCCGGGATTCCTCACTGGCCTGGTAGCCATAGCGGGGGGTGGTGGCGTACTGGGCCTTGCCGAGCGCTTCGTGCGGGCTGGTGGCTGGTGATCCAACCGCGGCGAGCAGGTCGCGCATGGCGGCGACGGACAGCCCGCCCACCTCGCACAGGGCGCGGATCAGCTTCAGCCGGCGCAGGTGGGAGTCGTCGTACTGCGCCTGGTTGGGACTGGTCAGCTCGCCGGGCGGCAGCAGGCCCTCGCGGACGTAGTACTTGATCGTCGGCACCGGCACGCCGCTGTCGCGGCTCAGCTCGGCGATTCGCATCAATCCTCCCGCTCGTCACGGAACCCGGGCTTGCGCCGGGTCGTATCGATAGTATAGCTTGCTGATAGCGGATAGTTTTACTATCCATAGCTAAGAGTGCCGCTATCAGGAGGTACCCCATGTTCACCCGCCTCGCCGCCCTGGCCGCCGCCGCGCCGCGCCGCCTGGCCGGGCTGGGCCTGCTCGCGCTGATCGTCCTCGCGATCTTCGGAGGGCCGGCCGTGGGCAAGCTCAACGCCCCGGGGGCGTTCAACGACCCGGGATCGCAGTCCGCCCTGGCGCAGACGCAGATCGGGCATGCGACCGGGCGCGATTCCTACCCGGAGATCGTCGCGCTGGTGAAGGCCCCGCCGTCCAGCGCCGCGGTGGCGCACGCCGCGGCAGTGATCAAGGCTGACCCCGCGGTGGCCAGCGTTGGCGTCTCGTCGCCCGGCGCCCGTTCGCCGCTGGTCTCCCGCGACGGCGCGCAGACCCTCATCGCGGCCGTGCTGCGCGCGAGCGTCAGCCAGGACGACACCGTGAAGCGGCTGACCAGCGATTTCCGGAACGACCCGGCGGTCTTGCTCGGCGGCAACGCGGTCGCCGGCCGGCAGGCCGGCCAGCAGGCTACCCGTGACCTCGCGCTCGCCGAGCTGATCACATTCCCGCTGCTGGCACTGCTGTCACTGCTGATCTTCCGCGGCGTCGGCGCGCTGCTGCCGCTGGCCGTGGGCGCGGTCACCGTCTTCGGCACCTTCGCCGTGCTGCGCGTCGTCAACCTCGCGCTCCCGCTGTCGCCGTTCGCGCTCAACCTGGTCATCGGCCTGGGACTGGGCCTGGCCGTCGACTACAGCCTGCTGTTCGTCTCCCGGTTCCGCGAGGAACTCGGCCACCCGGCCGCCACCCCGGGCAGCGCGCTGGCCGCCACGCTGAACAGCGCCGGGCGCACCGTCTCGTTCAGCGCCGTCACCGTGGCCGCGGCGATGGCCTGCCTGACCGTCTTCCCCCAGCGATTCCTCGTCTCCATGGGCATCGGCGGCGCGGCGGTAGCGCTGGCCGCCGCCGCGGTCACCCTGCTGCTTCTCCCGCCGCTGCTGTACCTCCTCGCCCGCAGGCTCGGCAAGGTGCACCTCGCGGCCGAGGGCACCGGACGCTGGCACGCGCTCGCCCGCGCGGTGATGCGGCGGCCGGGACGTACCGCCGTGGGCGCCACCCTGCTGATGCTGGTCGTCGCCGGCCCCGCGGCGGGCATCCACTGGACAGGCATCGACGCTGGCGTACTGCCATCCAGCCAGAGCGCCCGCGTGGTCGCCGACACGATCGCCCTCGACTTCCCCGGCGCGGGCACCAACCCGCTCACCATCGCCGTCACGGCACCCGCGAGCGCGGCTCCAGCCGTCGCCGCCTACGCGAAGGAGCTGCGCGGCATCAGCAGAGTGCTCGGTGTCACGCCGCCGGCCGACCTTGGCCACGACACCTGGGAGATCAGCGTCGGTGTCCGCGGTGCCCCGGCGTCGGCGGCCGCGCAGGCCCTGGTGGCGAGCGTCCGCGCGCAGACCGCACCGTTCCCCGTGGCCGTGGGCGGCCAGGCGGCCAGCCTCGCCGACCAGCACGCCGCCGTCGCCCGCACCCTTCCGGTCGCGCTGCCGCTGCTCGCGGCGCTCACCCTCGTCATCCTGTGGCTGATGACGGGCTCGGTCACGCTGCCGGTGATGGCCCTGCTCACCAACGTGCTCACCACGGCCACGGCGACCGGCATCGTGACGTTCGTCTTCCAGGACGGCCACCTCGCCTCCCTGCTTGGCAGCTCCGCCCAGAGCGGCATCGAGCAGACCAACTACCTGGTGCTGGCCGCGATCGTGTTCGGCCTGTCCACCGACTACGGCGTCTTCCTGCTGACGCGGATCAAGGAGGCCCGCGAGGCCGGGCGCTCCGCCAGCGACGCGATCGCCGTCGGCATCCAGCGGACCGGCGCGATCGTCAGCGCCGCCGCCATCCTGCTCGCCGTCGCCCTCGGCGCGTTCCTCACCGCGAAGGTCGTATTCCTCAAGGAACTCGGCCTGGGCGCGGCCGCGGCGGTGCTGATCGACGCCTTCCTCGTCCGGTCGCTGCTCGCCCCCGCCGTCATGCGGCTGCTCGGCGACGCGGCATGGTGGTCACCCGGCCCGCTGCGCCGCCTCCACCAGCGGATCGGCGTCAGCGAGTCCGGGCCGCTTCCCGTCGGCCCAAGGCCGGTACCGAGTGAAAGAAGCCAGGCATGAACACCGAGCCCGCCACCCCCGGTCGGGTCCTGGTCCCCGGCGCAACCGGGCTGCTCGGCAGCAACGTTACCGGCGAGCTGCTCGCAACCGGAGCCGAGGTCCTCGCCCTCGTTCGCTCCGCCGAGCGCGCCCGGCGTTTGCTGCCCGCGCACGAGCGGCTGCGCATCCTCGAGGGCGACGTCACCCGCATCGACGGTTTCGCCGCCCGGCTGCGCGGCGTCGACGCGATCGTCCATACCGCCGCCTACTTCCGGGAGTACTACCAGCCCGGCGGGGAACGACGCGGCACAGCTCCAGCGCGTCAACATCGATGCCGTCGAACGGCTCCTGGAGGCGGCGGCCGACGCGGAAGTCCCTGTCATGGTGCATATAAGCTCGGCCACCACCATCGGGACCCGCGCCGGTGGCCGACCGTCCGACGAGGGCACCCCTGCGGACACGGGCTGGGAGCGCAACGGCTACCGGGCCAGCAAGATCCGCGCCGAGCTGGTGATCCAGGCCTGGTCCGAACGGGACGGTGTGCGAGTCCCGATTATCGTGCCTGCCTGGATGTGGGGACCCGGTGACGCCGCGCCGACCGCCTCCGGGCGGCTCTTCCTCGCCGTCGCGCGGGGCGAGCTACGCGCGGTGCCCCGGGTCGGCAGCCAGATTGTGGACGCCCGCGACGTCGCGGCCGCCGCCGTCCGCGCCATCACCACCGGAGCGCACGGCCGTCGCTACACCGTCGCTGGCGGCTGGCATCCCCTGTCGGCCATCACCCGCCAGATCGCCGTCGCGGCTGGTGTCCCCGCTCCCCGCGAGGTTCCCGCCGCCATGGCCATGGCCGGCGCCACCGTCATGGAACTCGCCGCGCGGCTGCGCCGCCGCAACCCCGCGGCCACCCGCGCGGGCACCCGCGTCCTGCTCGAAGGCAGCCGGCAGCGCCTCACCTCCCAGCGCGCCGAACGTGAACTCGGCGTGACCTTCCGCCCGCTGCAGGCGACCATTGGCGACGAAGCCGACTGGTACCGCAGCCACGGCACCCTGCCCGCCAGCCGCAACCGGCCTCCCGGCTCGGAGCGACCGAAGGCAGGCATCAGCCCACCGTTCGGTCGTGCCCCAGGCGGATGAGGTCCCGCCCTACATCGCCCAGCGGACCAGGCGGGTGCCGACAGGGTCGCCGACCTGGGTAAGGAAGGCGAGCGGGCTGGCCATGGCCGAGATCACCGCCGCTCTGGCGGGGCTCTTCCTTCTGGCCAGCCCGGCGCCGATCAGCCGCATCGCCACGGCGGCTGCAGGCAGCGGCCGGAAGAACGCCGTTACCTCCTGGATCTTCCCGTCAGCCCGAACATCAGCTGACGCGCTCCGCCAGGACCAGGGACTGGCGCTGCTGCACGCGGTCAGACGGCGCAGCGAAGACCGCATCAGCGCCCTGCGCGCAATCGAGCCTGCCGCCAAGGCCGCCGAGGAACGGGGCTACCTCCATCCGCTGCTCACGCTGGAGCTGGGAATCGCCTTCCACCAGGCCATGATCGATGTTTGCGCCGACTTCGAGCGCCGTTCGCCTACGCGCTCTTAGGCCGGGTGCAGACTCCGGGTCCTGAGTTCGGTCTGATGCGGTTCGCTGGGCGGTTCCTCGATACCGAAGCTGAGTACCCGGGTGGGATGGATCCGTATCAGGGCCGTATCGTCCACGTCCCCAGCCTGCCCGGATGCCTGGACAGCCTCGGCGATCCCGCGGATCTCCAGGAACCGTACCCGCCACGGCGTGGTAGAGGCGATGTCGTCAACGACAAGAGCGACCCGGCCATCACGGCTGACGTTGCGGAACTTCTGGCTCGCGGACATCCTGAAGCCGCTGATGTCGATGGTTCCCAGCGCCGGGTTGTAGCGGAAGCCGACGGGCTTGACCTGGGGACCGCCGTCGGGCTGGATGGTGGCCAGCCGCCCAAGCCGCTGGGCTTGCAGGTAGCCGACCTCGGCAGTGGTGAGGGTCATACGTTCCTCCTTGTCCGCCAGTCGTCCGCGGGGTTAGCTGAAGGCCGCGGCGTTGGCGGCAGCCCAGTCGGCGAACCCGCGGGCCGGGGCGCCGGTGATGGCCCGGATCGTCGAGTTGACTGTCTCGGGATGGTCCACGAACCGCTCCCATCCGTTCACCGCGGCCTCGGCGAAGGCCCGGTCGCCCCAGGCCGCCGTCAGTGCCTCAAGCGCGGCCTGTTTCGGCAGCTCTTCCCAGGTCAGGTCTCGGCCGATGGCCGCCCCGATCGCGGCCAGCTGCTCGGCCTGGGTCAGCACTTCCGGCCCGCTCAGCACATAGCTGGCCCCGGCGTGACCGTCCTCGGTCAGCGCGCGCGCCGCGACGGAGGCGATGTCCCGCTCATCGATTAGTGCTCGGCCGGCGCCGCCGAACGGCCACCGGACGACGGCGCCGGAGCGGATCTGGTCGGCCCACATCAGCGTGTTGGCTGCGAACCCGGTCGGACGCAGGAACGTCCATTCGGCGCCGGATTCCTCGATCGCCCGCTCGACCAGGGCCCAGAACGAGTCCGGCTGGTCGGCGGCGGGCTGCGCGGACAGGTACACGATGCGAGTGACATGCCGGGCCGCGATCTCGGCGATCTTCGGCGCCAGCCCGGCGGTCACCTCCGGCGAGGTGAACGGCCACAGCAGGAATAGCGACTGCGCGTCCTGCAGGTGCGGTTCGAGCGATGCGGGGTCAGCGAGGTCAGCCTGCACGGCCTCGGCGTGCGGCGGCAGGCCGCCAGGGCCCCGGCTCACCGAACGGACCGGCCGCCCGCTCTCGGTGAGCTGCGTGACGACCTGGCGGCCGACCCGGCCGGTCCCGCCCACTACCACGATCATGGTGACTCCTTTCCTCGCGCCCGCCCCGTGCAGCCGCTATTGGCGACGCTAGGACTTCAACTAATGTTTAGGTCAAGGGCAAGATCGGCAGGCCTGTGGCGCGCATGACCCTGCTGACTGGAGTGCGATGGAGTCTTACGACTGGCACGAGGCCGGCCTGACCGTGGGCCAGGTAGCCGAACGCAGCGGCGCGAGGCCGTCAGCTCTGCGGTTCTACGAACGGCAAGGACTGATCAGCACCGACCGCACCGCCGGGAATCAGCGCCGCTACCGCGGGGACGTGCTGTGCCGGGTCGCCATGATCAGGGTATGCCAGCAGGCCGGACTCTCTCTCTCGCAAATCAGGGCCGCCCTGGCCGAGGCGGTACCCGACGGCCAGATCCCCGGCCCGCAGAACTGGGAGCGGCTGGCTCAGCACCTCAGGCGAGAGCTAAGGACGCGCATCCATGACCTCAATCGCCTGCTCGGCGAGCTTGGGTCAGACGTGACACCGCCCGCTGCATCGGCCTGAAGGCCGGTCAGGCAGACTCCGGGTCCTCAGCTTGGTCAGGTGCGGGTCGCCGGGTCGGCCAGGTCAGCGTGGACCGCCTCGGCGTGCCGACGTCTCAGGGAAGGATGAGGACCTTGCCGGGGGCGTGGCCGTTCTCGACCTGCTCGTGAGCGGCTGCGGCTTCGCCAAGTGGATATCGCGCGGCGATGGGATGGGTGAGCACGCCATCGGCCAGCAGTTTGGTGACGTCGTGGACGGCAGCTCGCCGGGCAGCGGCGGGCATGACGAACACGAGTACAGTGCGGATGGTGACGCCCCGTCGCATGAGCCGGTAGAACGGCAGCGTGGGCTCGGGCGTGGCGCAACCATGCCGGCTCCGCCGGTGACGAGCACCGTCGCGCCATTGACGGGGCCGTCGGCGAACACGCAGCGGTGCGCTGTGAGCGCAGACCGCGCGCATCAGCCCGGCACCTTCAGGGCGGCCACGTACTTCCCGCTGCCATGTCCCTCGGCGAGCAGCTGGTGCACGGCGGGGACCTGGTCGAGGGGCCTGATCTCGGTGACCGCCAGATCGAGCTTCCGGTCGGCCAGGAGCCGCAGTCCGCGGCCCAGGGCCGCCGCCACCTTGGCCGGCGCCGTCACGCTCAGCCGGCTCATGCTGAACCCCGCGATGGCGACGTTGCCGGTGATGAGCCGGCTCAGCCCCGGGAGCGCGGCGGGCTGGCCGCCGCCCGGGTTGCCGAACAGGACGATCCGTCCGCCGGGCGCGGCTACCTCGAGGTCCACCTCCAGCAGGCTGGTGCCCGACGGATCCAGGATGACGTCCACGCCGCCGCCCGCGGCCTCGCGGATGGCGTGCGCCAGACCGCCGTCGCGGACGAGGGTCACGTCCCAGCCGCTGCGCTGCGCATCGGAGATCTTGTCCGGCCGGCCGACCGTCCCGATCCGCAGGCCGCCGCCGAGCGCCGCGACCACCTGGGCCACGGCGCTGCCGACCCCGCCGCTGGCCGAGTGCATCAGCACCTGCTCGCCCGGCCGGAACCGGGCGACGTCCTGGAGGAGAAGCTGCGCTGCAGAAAGCATTAGCGGCACCGCGGCCGCGGCGGGCATCGGCACTTCGCCGGGCAGCGGGGCGACCAGAGCGGCGTCGGCCAGCGCGACTTCGGCCAGGCCGCCGCCACGGGTGAATGCGGCCACTCGCTGCCCGGCGGACAGGCCCGTGACACCGCGGCCCGTCTCGCGGATAGTTCCCGCGACTTCGAGACCTGGCACGTAGGGCCACGATGGTGAAGTTGTTGGTCAGCGCCGGTTCGTCTACGACAAGGGCGTGCGGCTGCACGCCGGCGACTGGCCCCTGTCTCGGCTGCGCGACCAGGGCGCTGTGGATGTCGTAGAAGAGGTCGCCGCACAGGCATGCTTGTCCGTCGCTGGTCTGCACGATGATGCTGATCGATCCGGGGGTGTGGCCGCCGGTCAGCTGGCAGGTGATCCCGGCGAAGAGCTCGGCGGGACCCGAGTACTCGAGGTCGAGGAAGCGGAGAGCCCCGGGTATGTACACGCGGTCGAGCAAGTGGTGAATGTCGTCGCGGGCGTAGGCCGTGCCCTGGATGCCGGTGCACGCACCGGCCATCTCGCTCCGGTTGACCACGACTGGCACGCGCATCGGGACCTTGTCCAGGTGCCCGGCGTGGTCGCGGTGCAGGTGGGTCATGATCACGCAGGCGAGGTCGCCGGCGCGTACGCCGTGCGCTGCCAGCTGCTCGTGGAAGCCCTGTCCCGGGCCGACGCGGCCGCCGAGGCCGAGCACGGACGGGTCGCGGTAGCCGGCGTCGACCAGGATCGGTCCCGCGTCACCCATGATCAGGTAGCCCTGGGCCGGGACGTCAACCTGAGTGCGGCGTCCACCCCGGCATCCTGCTCGGTGTCGGCCAGCAGCCGCGGGGCGCCGCCGGCTCCCGGCAACAGCAGCCCGGGGCTGTGGACCTCGATGAGCTCACAGTCGTCCTGGCCGCGGTTCCAGGCCCAGTGGACGGCCCCGGCCGGGATCCGCAGGAAGTCCCCGGCCCGCAGCGGGTACGCCGTGTCCTCGACGAACACCCAGATCTCTCCCGCCTGGACGTAGTTGAGCTGCTCGCAATCGTGGGAGTGCGGCAGCGAGTGGTAGCCGCCCGACCGGGAGGCGATTATCAGGCTGGACTGGCGCCCGAACACCTGCCTGGTCCGCAGTTCCCCGCCGGAAACCCTCATCGGCACGACCGTGACCGGGACCTGCTCTGCCGGGACATGGAGCATCATGAGACCTTCTTCCTATCCGGAGGTACCGGCGGGCGGCCCTGGGCCCGCCCGGTCCGCAACGCCAGCCGCCCGCTGGCCACGAACCGGTCGATGTGGTCCAGCATCGCCTGGTGCGCCCCCTCGGGATCCTGGCGGCGCACGGCGTCGAGGATCCGCTGGTGCTCGCCGTGGCTGGCCGAGATCACGCTGTTCTCACCGGAGAGCCGCTCGCGCACGTCCTGCAGCAGGCTGAGCGTCGGCGAGATCAGCACGGAGAACACCACGTTCTGGGAGGCCGAAGCCAGCATGGCGTGGAAGTCCGAGTCGGCCTGGAGATAGGCCGAGGGGTCGCCCGTGGCCCTCATCGCCTCGATTGACTGCTGCAGGGCCATGACCTGCGCGTCGCTCCGGTGCAGCGCGGCACCGGCGGCGATAGGCGGTTCCACGGCTCGCCGGGCGGCGAACAGCTCATCGAAGGTGACGTCTTCCAGGCTGAAGTAGACGGCCAGGTTGGCGGCGACCACGCGCCGGCTCGGCTGCACGGTCCACCCGGAACCCTGCCGGCCGGTCACCACGCCCTGCTCCGCCAGCGACTGCAACGCCCCTCGCAGCGTGGAACGGCTCACGCCCAGCCGGTCGGCCAGCTGGCGCTCGGGCGGCAGCCGGTGTCCGGCTAGCAGCCGGCGAGCGCGGATCAGCTCCTTGAGGTGCTGCTCGACGGCTTGTCCGGTCGTCTGTGACCGCGGCACCGGCTCGAACAGATCCGACACGACCGCTCCAAGTTGGTAGATTGGCAGGACCAATCTACCAGTTACTAGTTCCCTGTCAAGATCTAGGGCATGATCCACTTACATGGCAAGCCATGTAAGTGCTGGAGCTTTGCCGAAGTCGTTCCAGGCCTCGCCGGCCTCGCGCCAGCTGATGGCCATCACGGATCCCAGCCCGGTGGCGGCCGTCAGCCCTGCGTCACTGGTCCCTTACGCGATGACGGCAGCCCGGTTCGTTCGGGAAAATAAGATCTTTTGGGCCGAACGAGCAGCGGTGCTTCCCATCCCGGCCGGACCAGGGGACGGGGCTAGGCGATCTGCCGGATCGTCGCGGTGAGGGCGTCACGTCGACGCCCGGGCTCGTTCTCCTGGCCGTCGAGGATCATGCGGTTCAGCCGGGGCAGGACGTGCCAGCTGGTGGCGTCGAGGGGCACGGCGTCGGCGAGCCGGTCAAGTTCGGCCAGCACCACGGCGTCGAAGAGGAGAACATCATGACTGCTGTGCGCGCGCCCTGGAAGCCTGATCCCTGCCGTTACCGTGCCGCAGGACCGCTGCCTCATCGGCGGTGAGTTCGCGGGCGCCGGGAGCGGCGCCGTTTTCCCGGTCACCGACCCGGCCACCGGGACCGTGCTCGCAGCGGTTCCAGCGATGGGCGCCGCTGAGACTCGCCGGGCGATCGAGGCCACCCGCGCCGGCGGCGGGCGCCTTCCCTTGACTGGTCCGGGTGCCGCCCTTACGCGGATGCGCCCTAAGCAGGGGTGCCGAACTGCTGCTTCATCTGCTCGAGCGTCGCCGCGCGACCGCCCGCACCCCAGCCGCCATCGGTGACCTCGGTGACGAGGACGGTGACGTGTGGCCGCAGTTGGGGGATGCCCTCGACTTCGACCACGGCGTCGGTGATCTTAGCGACGATCTGCTGCTTCATTTCGGGCGTGTAGGAGCCTTCCGGGATCTGGACGGTGACGACGGGCATTAGCTGACCTCCTGGTGCTGGCGTTGGTGATGGTGGTCGATGAGACGGGCCGCGGCCCGCTTGGCCTTCTGCGCGGCGGTCGGGTCATGGCGGCTGGCGGCGACGGCGAACGCGCCGTCGACCAGCAGGATGAGCTCGTCGATCAGCTCGGGATCCGGTTCGGGGTGCGAGATGGCGAGCAACTCGCCGACCAGCTCGCGCCGCGCCTGGAGGTGCGCTCGCGCGGCCTGGCCCGCCGGATGGTCGGCGCCGCCGAGTTCGAGGGATGCGTTGAGGAACGCGCAGCCGCGGATTCCGGGGCCTTCGAGGACCGCGCCGATGGCGTCGAACAACGCGAGCACCGGAGGGCAGTCATCGCGCTGGGCGCGCTTGAGCGAAGCGCGGCGCAGCGCGTCGATAGCCGGGGCATCGCGCACCTGAAGCGACGCGGCGACAAGCTCGTCCTTGGAGCGGAAGTGCTGGTAGAGCGTGCGCTTGGTGACGCCTGCCGCGCGTGAGATCGCATCGACGCCGGTGGCCTCGATGCCGCCCAGGTAGGTCAGCTCCGGCGTCCTCAGCGGTGAGCAACGCCGTCGGTTGGGTGTTCCGCGTGATCATGAGCACCGGATGAGCAAGATCCGGGTTTCGTGAGCAAGGGCCGCTGGCTTCTCTACTGTCTTCCCATGATGACGGCGCAGTCACGTGCCCGGCTCATGCGGAGATGAGTCTAAAGACCTCACGGGGCCGGAACTCGCGCTCATCGTAATCAAAATCGACGCCCGCCGTGCGCGCCGCCGAAAATCCTGCCATACGTGCCTGCTCAGGCTCCCACTGGCCCGTTGTCACAACGGCCTGGTTGTCTTCGCTCAGCCAGCAGTCGACCGCAAGGCAGCCGGGTGTTGCTGCCAGGACGTCTGCCGCCCGGTGGACGCGGGAGATCATCTCGTCCCAGTGCTCACGACGCGGGTAGTGGACCGCGACCAGGCCAACCTTCATTTCGAGCCTCCCTGTTCAAACGACACCCCGGAGCACCGATTAGACCTTCACGAACTCCCGCAGCTCGCGTGCCAGCCGCTTGGGCTGGTCCTCGGGGATCAGCGTGTAGGAGTCCTCGATCTCGACCAGTTTCGCGTCGGTGAAGAGCTCGGCCAGGCGTCGCCCGTGGTCGCGGGGCATCAGCCGATCCTCGGTGGCCCAGACGACCAGGACCGGACCGTCGTAGGACCGCATCTCCTCGGCCCAGCGCAGCAGCGTCCGCCGGTCCGGGATGGAGAGCCCGTAGCGCACCACGTCCCTGCGGACCCCGGCGCTGGTCCGTGCGGGACGGAACCAGCCGTCCATGATCTCGCGGGGCACTGGGCGTCTGCTCATCCAGCCCCAGAGGCCCGGAGCCCGCCTGGCCACGCGGAATCGGAGCAGCTGCATGGTGGCGTAGATCCCGCCGGGGATCCTGGCCACCATCTGGATCGCCCGTCCGGGCAGCCCGGGCGGGTAGTTGTCGAACGCCTCGCAGGCGGTGAGCACGACCCGGGCGATCCGTTCGGTGCGGCCCTCGGCGAGCAGGATCTGCGCGCCGCCCCA
>Ga0137390_10002632_pt1 | contig 14372 bp, 15 predicted proteins | sample 15con2h24AmetaG_FD_104937 | JGI IMG/M metagenome (GOLD analysis project Ga0137390, IMG submission 104937) | Vadose zone soil microbial communities from Angelo Coast Range Reserve, California, USA - 15con2h2.4A metaG | ecosystem: Environmental > Terrestrial > Soil > Vadose zone > Saprolite... | reverse complement strand
GGATCACCGGCCCGCCCAAGACCTGGGCGGAGCTGGCGGCCATCGCTCCCAAGCTGACGCAGGAAGGCGCGGGCGGACCGGGCGCGAAGGTCTTCGGATTCATGCCTATCAACCAGTGGTGGTTCTTCCAGTCGATGACGTGGTCGAACGGCGGCGAGATGCTCTCGCCCGACATGAAGCGCGCCGCGTTCGCCAGCGATGCAGCCGTCGCCGGGCTGAAGGTCTGGGGAGATCTGATCGATCGCGGCTTTGCCCAGATCCGGACGGGCCCCACGGAGTTTCTCCAGACCATCCAGGACTTCGTGAACGAGAAGACCGCGATGTACTGGGGCTCGGCGGCGGATATGGGCGCCGTGTCCGCGGCCAAGTTCGAGTGGCGGGCGGCGCTGAGTCCCGGCTTCGAGGGCAAGCCGCTCGTCGTCCCCCAGGGCGGCGCGAACGCGGTGATCATGGCGAAGATCGCGCCGGAGCGGCAGAAGGCGGCGTGGGAGTTCATCCAGTGGTGGACGAGCCCGGCGGAGGCCGCCTACTGGAGCCGCGAGACGGGCTACGTGCCGGTGGTGAAGAAGGCGCTCGACGACCCCGACTTCAAGGCGTTCCTCAAGGCCAATCCGAACCACGCGGTGCCGATCGAGGAGCTGCAGTACTCGCGTGCGGCGCCGCCGTCGCCGAAATACTTCCAGGTGCTCCAGCTCGTGCAGCGGGCCCAGCAGAACATCATCTCCAACAAGGCGCCCGCGCTCGAGACCCTGAAGTCGACCGCCCAGCAGGTCGACGCGCTGCTGGCCGCGCCCTAGCGCGTGCGCCGCGAAGGCCTGCTCGGCTGGGCGCTCCTGGCGCCGAGCCTCGTCCTGCTGGGGACGTTCGTCGTCCTGCCGGTGCTCCTGGACGTGCCGCTCAGCCTCATGCAATACGACATGATCGCCGCCACCGGGTATTGGGTAGGACTGCAGAACTACGCGGCGCTGGCGGCTGATCCGATTTTCTGGCAGGCGGTGGGGCACACGCTGGAGCTGGCGCTCGGCACGACGGTGCCGCTCCTCGTGCTCGCCATCGTGTTCGGCCTCGTCCTCAACCGGCGCGTCCGGGGCGGCGCGGTGTACCGCACGATCCTGTTCGTGCCGTACGTCATCCCGCTCGTCGCCTCCTCGATCGCCTGGATCTGGATGCTCTCCAGCAACGGCTTCGTGAACGAGGTGCTGGGGCTCGTGCTCCCCGTGCGCGGCGTCACCTGGCTCGACTCGAGCACGTGGGCGCTGCCGGGGATCATGCTGGTCACGGTGTGGCAGTTCGTCGGCTACTACACCGTGCTCGTGCTGAGCGGGCTGCAGGGGATCCCGCGCGAGATCGAGGAAGCGGCCCGCATCGACGGCGCCGGCGAGATCCGGCTGGCCTGGTCGGTGACGCTGCCGCTGCTGTCGCCGACGCTGCTCTTCTGCATCGTGGTCAGCGTCATCGCGTCGTTCCGCGTGTTCGACCAGATCTACGTGATGACCGGCGGCGGGCCGGGCACCGCCACCATGACGCTGGTCTTCTACCTCTACCAGCAGGGCTTCGGGTTCCTGAACACGGGCGCGGGTGCGTCGGTCTCCGTGGTGTTGCTGATTGGGCTGATGGGCGTGACGTGGCTTCAGCTGCGGATGGCCAGGCAGTGGGTCACGTATCAGCTCTGATGGGCGCCCGTCTCCGTCGTGCGCTCGCCGCACATGCCACGCTGGTGGCGGGCGCCGTCCTCGCTGCGCTCCCGCTCCTCTGGCTCGTCTCGCTGTCGCTGCAGGAACCGGAGGCGGTGTTCCGCTACCCGCCCCGGTTCATCCCGGAGCGCGTGCTGTGGAGCTCGTATCCGGCCGCCTGGCAATCCCAGCCGTTCGCGCGGATGTACGTCAACAGCGTCGTGACCACCATGCTGATCATCCTGGGCCAGATCGTGACCTCGTCGCTGGCCGCCTACGCGCTGACCCAGCTGCGCTTCCGCGGGCGCAACCTGGCCTTTCTCGTCATCATCTCGACCATGATGGTGCCGATCCAGGCCACGTTCATCCCGGCCTACATCATCGTGAGCCGCCTGCACTGGGTGGACACGTACTGGGCCCTCGTGATGCCGTTCGTGGCGAGCGGCTTCGGGATCTTCCTGATGCGCCAGGCCTTCCTGGTCGTGCCGCAGACGCTGGTCGAGGCGGCCCGCATCGATGGCGCCGGCCACTGGACCATTCTGACGCGCATCCTGCTCCCACTGGCGCGGCCGGCCGTCGCCACGCTGGCGGCGCTGAGCTTCGTCTTCCACTACAACGACTTCTTCTGGCCGCTCATCGTCACCAACTCCGCGCGGGTCCGCACGCCGCCGATCGGGCTTGCCACCATGATCCTCACCGAGGGCGCGCACGGCACCCAGTGGAACCAGGTGATGGCGGCGGACGTCTTCGTCATCGCGCCAATTCTCGTCGCGTTCGTCTTCTTCCAGCGCTACCTGTCGCCCACGGCGCTGACGAGCGGGGTGAAGTAGTGCGGCGGCCGCTCGTGGTGGCGCACCGGTGCGGCAGCGCGGTGGCGCCTGAGAACACGCTGGCCGCGCTGCGCACGGCCGTGCTCCAAGGCGCCGACGCCGTCGAGGTGGACGTGCTGCCGAGCCGCGACGGCCATCCGGTCGTCCACCACGACGACCGTCTGTCGCGCACGGCGGGGGTCGACGCGGCGGTCTGGGATCTGGATCTGGCCGAGGTGCGCGCGCTGGACGTCGGGCGCTGGTTTGCGCCCGGCTTCGAGGGCGAGCGCATCCCCACGCTCGAGGAGTTTGTGGCCGCGCTGCCGGCGGGCATGCGGCTGATCGCCGACTTCAAGCACGGGGAGGAGCGTTTCCCCGGATTCGCCGCTCGAGTGGCGGACATCGTCCGGCCGCTCGGCCCCCGATACGCGACGATCTCCATCCAGCACGCCTTCGCCCTCGACCTGGCATCCCGCGTGCCCGGCGCGCTCGCCCTCCTCACCTTCCGCCGTCCGCCGGCCACGGACGAGGAGGTGAAACAGCTCCGCGAGCTGCCGCCGGGCGCCGGCCTGGCCATGGCGATGCGCGCCCTGTCGGCCGCCGTGCTCGTGGCGGCAGCCGAGACGTCGCGCCCGGTCTACGTCTTCACGCCGAACAGCCCGGCCGAGCTCCGGGTCGCGCTCACCGTCGGCGCCGACGCCGTCATCACGGACCACGTGGCGCCAGCGGTCGAGCTTCGCCGCCAGCTGAGCTAGAATGACGCTCGACATGGCGGAGTACGCGTGACCCGCTCGGCCGAATCGCAGGAGATCCTCGCCCTCCGTCTCTCGCTGGTCCTGACCGTCCTGTTTGGCTGTGCCGCTGTCGCCATCGCTCTCCTCTCGGATTCCGAGACCATGACGCTCGAGGCGGTCACGGCGGGCATCGACATTGTCGTGTGCATTCTGGCGATCTTCGTCGCCCAGAAGGTCCACGAGCCCGCCAACAAGCGCTACCAGTACGGTTATGCGAAGTACGAGCCCCTGATGACCACCGTGGAGGGCGTCCTCCTGGCCGGCGCGTGCGTGGGCGCCATCATTTACTCCGCCCGGGATCTCATCCACCCCGATCCGGTCGAGAGCGCCTACGTCATCGTCATCTACCAGGCGGCCAGCTTTCTGCTCTCCGTGATCTTCGGCTGGTGGATGAAGCGCGTCGGCACGCGCATCGGATCGCCGCTCGTCTCGGCCGAGGCCGAGCTGTGGATCGTCGATGGCTGGCTGGCCCTGGGCGTCACCGCGGCCTTCGTGGCGAGCATCGTCCTTGGCCGCATCGGGACGCAGGAGGCCAGCGCCTACGTCGACCCCGCCGTGTGCATCGTGCTCTCGGTGATCTTTCTCAGGAAGCCGTACGAGATCCTGCGCGAAAGCGTAGGCGATCTCGTCGACGCCAATCCCTACGCCGACACGGTCAATGCAGTCGAGGAGTCGGCGCGCGCCCTCGCCGAACGCTTCCACCTCAAGGGCATCGAGTGGGTGCGCGTGCGCAAGGCCGGGCGCAGGGTCTTCGTCATGGTGTCGTTCTTCGTGGACCCCGAGGAGTCGCTGGAGGGCATGGACGTCGCGCGCCGGGGCGTCGCCGAAGAGATGACGTCTCTCCATCCCGATGTCGACGTGGCGGTCCTCTTCAGCTCGGCGCCCGCCGGGTCCTAGCCCTCGACGGCACGCCATGGATGACCTGCTAGTCCGGGGCGGCCACGTCATTGACGGCAGCGGCGCAGCGGGCCGCGACGCCGACGTTGCCATCGGGAACGGCCGCATCCTCGCCATCGAGCCGCGCTCGACGCGCCCGGCCCGCCGCGTGATCGATGCGCGCGGCCAGGTGGTGGCGCCTGGGTTCATCGACATCCACACGCACTCGGATTTCACCCTGCCCCTGAACCAGCGTGCCGAATCGAAGATCCGCCAGGGCGTCACGCTGGAGGTCGTCGGCAACTGCGGCTTCTCGGTGGCGCCGGCGCTGCCCGGCCAGGCCGCGATGCTGCGCGAGTACCTGGCCTCCAGCGCGACCTGGCTGCCCTTTCACGACACCACCTTTGCCGAGTACGTCGCGGGCTTTCCGCCGACCTCGGTGAACGTGATCCTCCAGGTCGGCCACAACACGCTGCGCCTGATGACGGCCGGGCTCGAGAATCGGCCGCTCACGGCCGACGAGCTCGCCACGATGGGGCGCCTGCTGGAGGAGGCGCTCGCCGCCGGGGCCTGGGGCCTGTCGTCCGGTCTCTTCACCGCGCCTGGCAACTTCGCTGACGCCGCCGAGATTCATGCCCTCGCGCGCGTGCTGCGCCGTCACGGCGCCGCGTACTCCACGCACATGCGTGACGAGGGGGATCACGTGTTCGAGGCCGTGCGCGAGGCGATCGCCGTGGCCGAGGCCACCGGCGTCCACGTGCAGATCGCGCACCTCAAGCTCTCCGGCATCGACAACTGGGGAGGCGCCGCCAGGCTCCTGGCGGAGATCGAGGCAGCGCGAGGCCGTGGCCTGCCCATCGACTGCGACGCGTATCCCTACGACACCGCCACCAATCCGCTCCGGAACCTCCTGCCCCGCTGGGTGATGGAGGGCGGCATCCCGGCGATGCTGGAACGGCTCCGCGTCCGCGACGTGCGCACCCGCATCCGCGACGACATCGAGCGGAACGGGCTCACCAACTTCGGGCGCATCGCGTCCTGGGACGCGGTGCGCGTGGCCATCTCGCCGCACCTGCCGGAGAACGCGGGGCGCACGCTGGGCGACATCGCACGCAGCCGCGGGGTCGATCCGATCGACACCGTCGCCGACTACGTGGTGGCCGACCGCGGCGAGACGCGCATTCTCGTCACGTCGATGACCGAGGCGGACGTGCGCGAGATCACCCGGGCGCCGTGGATCACGGTGGGATCGGACGGCAATGCCCTGGCCGTCACCGGCGTCACCAGCCAGGGCAAGCCCCACCCGCGCTACTACGGCACCCACGCGTACGTGCTGGGTCCCTGCGTGCGCGACCTCCGGCTGCTGACGCTGGAGGCGGCGGTCGCCAAGATGACCGGCGTCGCCGCCCGGGCCCTCGGGCTGCGGGATCGCGGCTTGCTGCGGACCGGGGCGTGGGCGGACGTGGCAGTGTTCGACCCGGCCAGGATCACCGACCGCTCGACGTACGAGGATCCGCATCAGTACGCGGTCGGAATCTCCACCGTGGTCGTCAACGGGGAGGTCGTGGTCGACGGCGGCGACCATACGGGCGCGCTCCCTGGCCGCGTGCTCCGGCGCCAGGCGGCGGCTGCCTGAAGCACTCAATGATGGTGCAAACTGGTGCACAATGATGTAAGATGACCGACATGGCTGGAATAGAAAGATCTGTTCGCCAAAGCGTGTCAATCCCCACAGGTATTGCCAAGCGTGTGCGCGCCTTGGCCAAGACTCGGAAGACAAGCGCCAATCGCGTACTCGTAGATCTGATCGAGGCCGGCCTTCAGTCCAAGGAAACCGAGAAGGAACGATTCTTTTCGCTCGTGAGTCGACTTACTCACTCTAGGAACTCTGCTGAGCGGCAGCAGCTTAAGGAAGAACTCGCGCGGATGACATTCGGTGATTGATGCCGAAAATTCGGTGGGCCGATCTTCTCATTCAAGATCTGTGGCGAAGGTGAGTTCCCCAAGACATTTCTCCTGAAGGGACAAGCTGCAAGAGGGAAGGCATTGTAGACGGGGATCACCCACTTGTGTCGCGGCGCCATCTGCATGAGAATGACGCCCGACTCTTGCGTGTCCCCAAGGAGACCTCCATGGCCGAGTACATTCCAAGCCCCCGCGATTGGGTACGTGAACAGGTTGCGCTCTACGAAGGCAGCGGCGGCACCAAGGCCACGACGCTTCGCGATACCGGCTTGCCGGTGATCATCGTGACCAACACCGGGAACAAGACCGGTGGGATCCGCAAGACCCCGCTCATGCGCGTCAAGGACGGCAACAACTACGTCCTCGTCGGGTCGCAGGGTGGGTTGCCGAAGAATCCCGTCTGGGTGTACAACCTCCGAGCGAATCCGGCCGTCGAGATTCGTGACCTCACGGTGGTCCAGCCGATGCGGGTGCGCGAGGTCGCGGACGAAGCCGAGCGGGCGCGGCTCTGGGCTCTTGCCGTCAAGGCGTTTCCGCCCTACGCGGAATACCAGGCGAAGACCACCCGGAAGATCCCGCTCTTCGTCGCAGAACCGGCGCGCTAGTTGATCGAGCGGACGCTCTGCCTCGTGACCGCCCTTCTCCTCGTATGCCCTTCCGGGGTCAGCGCGGAGTCTCAGCTGCCGAAGCGCGGAACATACGAAGTCCGATTTTTTTGGCAGGCCTCGGGAAAATGGTCCCAAGTCGAGACGGACCACAGCCTCTGGGTCGGAGAGTTCAACGGGACGTTCTTCAACGATACTGGACAAGGGTTCTTCCATCGCGCCTCCGGGGTTTGTCCCGGCGCGAGGGACGTCGTCAAGGACCTCATCAATGCCCATGGCAACTGCGTAATCACCGACGAAGATGGCGACACGGCTTCCCTCGTCTGGAAGTGCAGAGGCAGCGAGCGCTGTGAGGGAGAGGCCGAGTTCCTGGGCGGGACAGGCAAGTACACGGGACTCACGGGACGGAGCACCGTTTATGGAGTGCCCCGATTGAGGGCCGATCCCGACGGGTCCACGGGTTACGCGGTCTTCAAGGGCGCATGGCAGTTGCCGTGAGGAGGCCGCTCAGCGTCCCTACGGGATCGAGGCTACGGCGAAGAAGCTACCCTACGTCACGGGGTACTGAGCCGGCATCGCCGGACTAAGCCAGCCGTGAAGCCTTTCCGGTTCGGCGTCAACGTGCGGACCGCAGGTTCGGGTGCCGACTGGGCGGACAAGGCGCGCAAGGTCGAGGCCCTCGGCTACTCCGTGCTGTGCGTGCCGGATCACCTCGCCGAGTTGCTCGCGCCGCTGCCGGCGCTGGCCGCCGCCGCCGCGGCGACGAAGCACCTGCGCGTCGGGACGGCCGTGCTGAACAACGACTTCCGCCACCCCGTGTTGCTGGCGCGCGAGGCGGCCACGCTCGACGTCCTGAGCGACGGCCGGCTCGAGCTGGGGCTCGGCGCCGGCCACATGCAATCGGAATACGAGCAGGTGGGGCTCGCGTTCGATCCGGGCGCCACCCGCGTCGAGCGGCTAGAGGAGGCGGTCGTCATCGTCAAGCGCCTGCTCGAGGGCGAGCCGGTCACGTTCAGGGGCCGGCACTATCGCGTGACCGGTCACACGATCCATCCGCGCCCCATCCAGCGGCCGCGCCCGCCCGTGTTCATCGGTGGCAACGCGCCGCGCCTGCTGACGGTCGCCGCACGTGAAGCCGACATCGTCGGCCTCACGGGGATTACGTTCCGCCGCGGCGGCAAGGAGCCCGACGTTTCCGACTTTCGCGCGTCGGTCGTCGACGAGCGCGTGAGGCTCGTGCGCGAGACGGCCGGCGATCGCTCGCTCGAGCTGAACGCGCTTGTGCAGCGGGTGATCGTGACCGACGATCGCCGGAAGGCGTCCGAAGAGCTGGCGGTGGGTCGCTGGGCGCAGCTCATGCCCGAGGAGATTCTGGAAAGCCCCTACGTGCTGGTCGGAACGGAAGACCGGATCGTGGAAGACCTCCAGGCACGGCGCGAGCGCTGGGGCATCTCGTATGTCACCACGCACGAGCTGTTCATGGACGCGCTTGCGCCGATAGTCGCGCGGCTCGTCGGCCGCTAGCTGACCCCGCCTGCACGCTACGGTAGGAGGTCGGCGACGAGGATGACTGCGGCGGCGTGCGCCGAGTGGCTTGGAGAGCAACTGGATGTGGGGTGGGCGATCGATGTCCTCCACCCCCGGGCGATCTGCGGTACCTTCGAGTCTCGGCCCGCAGGGCCGCCGATGTGACGGGGACTGAGGACGGGAGGGGAGGCTCATCATGGCTTTCAGACATCTGCTCGTCCCGACGGACTTTTCAGAGCCGGCCAACTACGCCTTGCGCTACGCGATAGAGGAAGCGGCCCTCCACAACGCCAAGGTCACGCTGCTCCACGTGGAGCCATCCGACACCGAGACGGAGGTCTACTACGTCAGCGGTGCGCAGACTGCAGGGGCCGGCTTCGATCTCGTATCCGGCGGCCGGCTGGTCACGCCTCCGCCGGCGGAACCGACGGTTGTGCGCCGTGATCTTAGCGACGAAGCGCTGACGAAGCTCCACGACCTCGTGCCGGAGGCCTGCAAAGGCACCTGGCAGGTCGCGCTCGCCATCGGACGTCCCGCCAACGCGATCGTGGGCTTCGCCCAAGAGCACCATGTCGATTTGATTGTCATGGCCACCCATGGCCGTACCGGCCTGACACATGTCCTTCTGGGCAGCGTAGCCGAAACAGTGGTGCAGCTGGCGCCTTGCCCCGTGCTGACCGTCAGACGCACGGGCGACGCTTAGCGGTCGCTCGTGGAAGAAACCCGCCTCGCTTCCAACGCGCTCTGGTGAGCAGCAGGTCCCGGAGCGAGGCGCGTATCCTCGACGCGTGCGCTGCACGCGGCTGCCCGGTCTGCTGCTGTCTCGGCGAGGACTCGGCGCGTCACCTGTCCATGATTCTCCACGAGCACGTCACCGATCCGGAAGTCCGAACCGCGCTGCGCGCCTCGCGTGGACTCTGTAACTGGCACGCCGGCATGCTGCAGGGCGTGCCGGACGCCGCCTTCGGCGCCGCCATCATCTCGGCCGATCTGCTGGCGCGCGAGCGGTTGCGGGCGGAGGCCCTGGGGCGGGCGGTCCGGAGTCGCGGCTCGCGTCTCACCGCGCTGCGGCGTTGGCTGAAACGACCGGCGTCTGCCCGCGTGACGGCACGGCGGACCCGGCGCTGTCTCGTGTGCGACGGGGTGCACGCCGCCGAGCGCCGTTACCTGGACGCGCTGCTCGCCCTCGCCGGCGACCCTCGCTTCGAGGATGCGTTCGTCCAGGGCGACGGCCTCTGCGTGCCGCACCTGACGCTGCTCGTCGAGCAGGAGCCGGGCGCCGCCCGGGTGGCCGCCCTTGAGCGACTCGTCGCCCTCGCCGGCGGCCGGTGGCGTCGGCTGGAGGCCGCTCTGGAGCGCTTCATCGCCAAGCACGACTACCGCGCGCAGACGCCGGCCACCGAGGAGGAGGCCCGCGCCTGGCGCCTGGCCCTCGAGATGCTGGCCGGGGCACCAGGTGTGTTCGGCAACGCGCGTCCCGCTCCGCCGGCGGGCGCCCCTGTGCCCGCGCGGCCGGCCCGCCGCGCGCGAGTCGCGCCGGCCCGGCCTCTCCGAGGAGAGCCGTGATGGATGCTGCTACTTCTTACCCTTGAAAAACTCCTTGATATTCTCGCCGCTGAACTTGGCACCCTCTACGACCGTATGGCCGATGCCCGTGAACATTTCCTTGAATCCGGGGCCGACCTGACCTTGGCCGATCTGCTTGGCGCCCTGCTCGACCCGTTTCGTTGCCTGATCCACTTTGGTCTTGTCGGCGGCATCGGTCGTCCCGGAGGACAGAGTTACGGCCGCGAGGAACACGGGCGCGAGCCCCAGCCAGCGAAGTCTGCGTATCATGACGCACCTCCGTCAGTGAAAGTAGCCCACGGTTTTATGCTACCACCAGGAGTTTTATGCTACCACCAGGAACTGGAGGACGCTCGCCATGACGATTCGCCTGGACCACACCATCGTGCCGACGAAAGACAAGGTTGCCTCGGCCAAATTCTTCGCCGAGATCTTCGGCTTGAAGGTCAAGCCGGGTCGCGGCTACTTCGCGCAGGTGCGAATCAACGAGAGCCTGACCTTGGACTTCTCCGACGAGCCCGAGGACTGGGGCGAGCCGGATCATCTGGACTCCGAGACCGGCCCGAGCCTTCACTACGCCTTCCATGTCAGCGACGCCGAGTTCGAGGCAATTTTCAGCCGGGTGAAGGCCAAGGCACTTCCGTACGGCAGCGAGCCGGACAGCCCCACCGACGGCCACATCAACACCCGTCGCGGCGGGCGCGGCTTCTACTTCGAGGATCCCAACGGCCACCTGCTGGAAGTCATGACGGTGCCCGAGACAGGGAGCTAATCGTGGGGTCGGCTGCTCGAGGCGTGTCCTTTCGTGTCGAACTGGCGCTCGTAGAGCTGACGCAGCTCCTCGAGCGTGGTCGCCTGGCCGGGCGCCTTGTCCTCGCGCAGGCGGGCGATGCGGGCGAACCGTAGCGCGAATCCGGAAGGATAGGTCTGGCTTTTCTGGATCTCGTTGTACTCCACCTCGACGACGATCTCCGGGCGTACCCGCACGGTGTAACCGTCGTCCCCAGAGGCCAGCGCCTGCAGACGAGCGGTCATTGCCGCGAATTCCTGGTCGGTAGGCCCCTTGAAGGTCTTCCCCACTTCCGCCCAGCCATCCCCATCGCGCACGGCCAGGTGATAGTTGGAGAGCCAGCCCATTCTGCGCCCCGAGCCGCGGTCGGCTGCCACGATCACACAATCCACGGTGAGGGCCTTTTTGAGCTTGAACCATCTCTTTCCCCGGCCGCCCGGCTCGTACGGGCTCCGCATGTCCTTGGCCATGATGCCTTCGTGACCGGCCGCGATTGCGCGGGCCATGAGGGCCTCACCCTCGGCGGCCGATGAAACCACCTCGCGCTCGGCCAGCCAGCGGCCGGCCGTCACGCGCTCAAGCGCCTCCCAGCGCCGCGCGTAAGGCTCGTCGAGTACCGAGCGCCCCTCGATCATCACGCAGTCGAAGAGACGCAGCGTGAGTGGAAGCGCGCCGGCGGCCGCCTCCACGCCGCGGATCCTCCGGAAGCGGCGCATCAGCTCCTGGAACGGCAGCGGGCGGCCCGCCGCGTCGAGCGCGACTACCTCGCCGTCCAGGATGAACGGCGAGGAGCTCAAGTCGCGGCGAGCGATGTCCACGATGTCGGGCAGACTTCGGGTGACGTCCGAGAGCCGGCGGCTATAGATGGCGATGCGCTCGCCGTCGCCGTGGAGCTGAACACGGGCGCCGTCGTACTTGTATTCCACGGCGGTCTCGCCGCCGTGGGCGGCCAGCGCCTCACCGACGTCGCCTGCGATCTCGGCGAGCATCGGCAGGAGAGGGACAAATACCCTCGGTTTTGCGGCCGGCAGCGCCTGGGCGTCCTTCCCCAGGGCGAGAGCGGCGGCGGCGGTGAGGTCGCCGGTCACGAGGGCGGCGCGCCGCACCGTCGTGATGGCGACGCCGGCCGCCTCGGCGACGGCTTCGAGCACGAGGCCTTCCGAGAGGCCCATGCGCATCTCACCGTAGAGAATACGCTGGAGCAGATCGCGCTCGGTCTCAGAGGCCCGCTCGGCCAGCTCCCGGAGTCGGGACTCGCGGAGAGCGCGCGCGCCCGTGCCACCCGCTTCGGCCACGGCGCCGAAGGCCTCGTCCACGTCCGCCAGCGTGAGCGGCGCCGTCTGAGACGTCGGCGCTTTCGGCGCGGGCAGGCCGCGCACATTCAGCACGCGCGGATCCGTGGCGGGAAAGACCCTGCCGCTCAGATAGGTCACGGCCCGGGGCACGTCCTCGAGTGAGAGCCCGCGCAGGTAGTCGGCGACGAGCCGCCGCTTCTCGAGACGGCCGGAGCTTGCCGCCACGCGCGCCCGCAGGACCGCCAGATCTGACAGGAGCGTCATGGAGCGGGTCAGGAGACGCGAGTCAGGCCGACGTATGTTGCCGTCATGAGGAGCATTGTCCACGTTTTTCGGTGTCCGCCAAATCGGGGCTACCTCATCCAAGCCGCCCTTCACACTCCTTTACCTGCGACACATGCGGGCTTCACACGCCGCCGGCACTCTTGATAGTCGTAGCCTGCCGGCAGCCGGGTAAACGAGCCGGGGCGCGCGCGCGTCTGAATGGTGAATGGGGTCCGGGCCGACGTCTTTGTGCCTAGAGGTCGGCGCGCAGTGAGGCCAGGCACCATAGGAGGATCCGCAGATGCTTCGTCGATCGATGCTCGCGGGGTTCGTGATGGCGGCCGTCCTCGGCTCGGCGGGCCTCGCCCAGGCTCAGGTCAACGTGGATATCGGTATCCATCTCGGGAGCCCGCCCCCGCTCGTCGTGGTGCCGGAGAGCCCGGTCATGTACGCGCCCTCCGTAAACGGCAACTTCTTCTTCTACCAGGGCGGGTACTACGTATTCAGACGGGGCGCGTGGTACATGGCTCCGAGGCACGATGGCCCGTGGGCGGTGGTCGCGCCAGAGTATGTCCCCCGGCCGCTCCTGTCCGTACCCGTGCGGTACTACCGGGTACCGCCGCCCGAGTGGAAGGGTTGGCACGCGGAGGCGGCACCCCACTGGCTGCCGGCGTATGGTCGGCGGTGGGAGGAGCGCCGCGAGCCGGTCCGGGAGGAGCATCGAGCGGAGCGTCGCGAGCAGCGTCGCGAGGAAGACCGGCGGTAAGCGCTTCGAGCGTGAGCTGAGTCTCGATCTGGGGTACCTTCGGGGTCTGGCCCGCTGGGCCAATGTGACACCGCATGGAGGGAGCCCCCATGGCACAGCTACGGATCACCCCGCTGCATCCCTCGCTGGGCGCCGAGGTGGCCGGCGTCGATCTCAGGGCGCCGATCGACGAGCCGACCCGGCAGGAGCTCAACCGCGCGCTGGCCGACCACCTGGCGCTCGTATTTCGCGACCAGTCCCTGACGCCGGCCCAGTATCTCGCCGCCGCGTCCGCGTTCGGGCCGCCGATGGAGCAGCACTACTCCCAGCACAACATGCCCGACTTTCCCCTGATCTGGCTGATCTGGCATCGCAACGGCCAGCAGCCGGCCGAGCGCTGGCACACCGACCACACCAACCGTGAGCGCCCGCCGGCCGCCACCATCCTGTACGGGGTGGAGATTCCGTCGGCGGGCGGCGGCACCAGCGTGGCGAGCATGCGCGCGGCCTACCTCGCCCTGCCCGAGATCGAGCGCCGGCGTCTCGAGTCGCTGACGACGTTCAACGGGCTGGACGGGCACGACGACACCCGTCCGGAGGATCGAGAGAAGTACGGCCGGCCCGTCGAGCACCCGATGGTGCGCACGCACCCCATTCACGGCTCCAAGGCGGTGTACTTCCACATCTCCAAGGCCACCCACATCAGCGGCCTGACGCCCGAGGCGAGCCGGACCTACATGAGCTCGCTGCTCGACCGGATGATCCGGCCGGAGATCGTCTATCACCACGCTTGGCGCAAGGGCGACGTGCTGGTCATCGACGACCGCGCCACGATGCATCGGGCCCACGGCGACTACGACCGCAGCCAGAGCCGGGTGCTGTGGCGGATCATCGTCGAGGGCGATCGTCCCCGGCTGGCCTGACCGTCGAAAGGAGTCGAGCGCAGTTGATCTCGGCTGCTCAAGCGCGTCGTTCAGTTCTTCCCGGTTGCCCTCCCCCGCGAAGCCTAGGCTAACCGACGACGCGCTGCTCTCAACTCCGTCAACGCGGCGCCCCTGCCGTGAAGCATCGCAGCCGCGATTCCGCCGGCTGAGAGGCCGACATCTGCTCGGCTTGCCGGCATGCGTTCATGGCCAGACCCGGATCTGTGGCGGCAAACACCACGGTGAGCGGGGCATTCGCCGCGCGGGCCGACGGCCGGGGGATCGGTTCGTGCGACAACGCTCGGCGCTGCGCAGCGGACAGACCATGAGCGCACCGCTGAAGGACCTTGCACGCGCGACACACAGCGCGCAAGGATTTCGTCACCTCGCCCAGCATGTGCTCACAATCGTGTTCCATCGTCTGGCCAGGCTGCAGGAACGTCGTCTCCACTCCGCTTGGTGCAAAGAAGACGACCACCGGGAAATACAATGTCCGCGGCAGGAACTCGATCGCGGCCGCCGTCAACCCCGCGGTGGTGG
>Ga0137390_10002630_pt1 | contig 14377 bp, 29 predicted proteins | sample 15con2h24AmetaG_FD_104937 | JGI IMG/M metagenome (GOLD analysis project Ga0137390, IMG submission 104937) | Vadose zone soil microbial communities from Angelo Coast Range Reserve, California, USA - 15con2h2.4A metaG | ecosystem: Environmental > Terrestrial > Soil > Vadose zone > Saprolite... | reverse complement strand
GGTCCTTGGCCACCTCGTACCCTTTGACCAGCTCGCCGCGCGCCACGACCGCGTGGTCGACCGGGCAGTATATCTGCTGCCGAATCCGGGTGCCGCATGTGGCGTGGAGCAAGTGGAAGGAGACCCCGGCCGAGACGGCCGCCGTGTAGAGCTTGATCGGGATGGCCACCAGTCCGAACGAGATCGTTCCCGAGCCGATCGAATGGGCGGGCATGACGAATCCTCCGAGATGAGATGTGTATGGCATCCTCCCCGAGTCCGCCGACGCCCCACCCAGCCTCGGGAGGGCGCCCCAGATCACCCGGGCGCCGTTGCTCTTCGTCATGCGGGGTTGCCCGGCTCGGTCGCGGCCGGGGCCGTCTCGAGCGGCGGCCCCGGACAGCGCGAGCCGAGGTCGTCGAGCGTCAGGCGGCGACGGCACCGGAGGCAGGCCGCGGCGTCGGTCGGCATTCTGAAGGTCAGCTCGTGGTGCTCGAATTCGGCAACGTTCGCCATGTCAGTGGCCCTCCAGTTCGTGGGTGTCGAGCACCGCGTCCCACCCGCAATCCCGGCAGCGCGCCCACGTCTGCGGCCCGAGTGTCCCGAGCAGGCCGCGCGGGCCGCCGCAGTACTCGCACCGCACGTCCTCGCCCGAGTGGTCGACGAGGGGGCCCGGCGGCGTCCTGCGCGTCCCTGATGACGTCGCTGTCGAAGTCCATGGGTCAGTTCCCTCCCTTGTCGCGCTCCTGCTGGATCAGCGCGGCTTCGAGGTCGTCGTCGTCGGCCCGCATGGCCGCGACGCTCTCGGCGCGGATCGCGTCCAGCGCGAGCTGCGCGACCTGGAGCGCGCCCTGCGCCTGGTAGACCTTGTTCTGGGCCTCGTTCTCGATCTCGCGCTGGTGGTGCTGTTCCTTCTCCCAGGCACCCTTCGGGGTGGAGGCGACGAGGCGGCCGAATCGGGGCGAGCCGTCGACCTCGCTCCTGTTGAGCCGCTTGCCCCAGTTCGTCAGCTCGGCGGTGTCGACGAAGTAGTAGAGCGGCGTCTCGCGCACGACGTTGGCCTCGACCAGCTTGCGGTTCCTGACGCTGTAGAGCTTCTTCATGTTGGAGACCTCCTTGGGGTGCGTCGAGCGTCGTCGCTCGTCGACCATGACTCATCATCGTGCGTCGTCGCTCGTCGGGTCAACCCAAAAAATAAGAACAAAATAAGCCTTGCGGAACGGCTACTTACAGGTGTAGAAGGGCCGCCATGGGGCGGAGGCGGAAGAACCCAGCGGCCGTGGCGCTGCGCAGGCTGGGCACCTCCAAGGGCGCGGCGAAGGCGGGTCGGGCCCGCTGGGAGGGGATCGAGGCGGCGGAGCGCTCGGCTGAGATGCGCGCCGTCAGGTTGAAGGGGTTGAAGAAGGCGAAGAAGAAGAGGACGTAGAACGACGGCGCCCGATGGTCTGGGCGGGGCGAAGGGACGCCACCGGGCCGCCCTGAACATGACGCCGGAGCAGCGGGCGGAGCGGGCGCGGAAGGCCGCCCGGGCCCGCTGGCGGAAGAATCAAGAGGCGCTGGCGGGCAAGGCTGGCATACACGGCACCTACGTCGGGTCCGTCGAACGGGCGGAGCGAAATGTGTCGGTCGACAATATCTGCAGGTTGACGTGGGCGCTTGGCGTGGAGTGCGCGAACTGCTCGCCCCCGGGGTGCGATCGCGCTAGCCAGTAGGCGCACAGTCTCGCGAGGCTCCGTCATAGGCGGGCCGTCGCGCTTCCTAACTGTCCTTCGTGGAGCAGGTGGAAGGAGACCCCGGCCGAGACGGCCGCCGTGTACAGCCTGATCGGGATGGCCACCAGCCCGAACGAGATCGTTCCCGAGCCAATCGAATGGGCGGGCACAGGCCGCGACGCTCGCTCGACGGCGCGTGTACAACCGGCGCCGTCCCCAGCAGCTCACATGAGGTGAATCAGCCGCTCAACTGTCGGTTGCCCCAGTCCTCGCAGACTCCCAAAGGCTCTGACGACGAACACGCCGTCCGCGAAACGCGAGGTCGTGGCCGGCGCTGCTGGCGGGCAAGCTCACGCACGGCCGGCTGCCCAGCCCGTTCACGGCCCGCGACGTGTACCGCAACGAGTGGACGGGCCTCACGGAGCCCCGGGTCGTGCAGGGGGCGCTCGCATGCCTCGAGGATCTCGGCTGGCTGCGGCCGGACGCGGTCCGCGCCTCCGACGGCGGGCGGCCCGGCGTGCGGTTCCACATCAACCCGCGGCTGGCTGCGGGCGCGGCGGGGGCGGTCCGAGGAGGTCGGAGCCCGAAGAGGGGCCGGTAACCGCCAAGACCCGCCGAGGGGTTTTGTCAGTTTTGTCGGGTGGTCACCCCCCTCCTTCTTCTCGCGCTTCTTCTCGCGCGATCAGACATTAGGCATACCTAATAGCCTGGCCGCTTCTGAACGATTGCAGCGAAGGCCGTTGGAAGATCGCTTGACGTCGGGACCTCCTGCCTCTCGAGACGCAACCCGATCGCCGCTGCTGCCGCTTCCGCCGGCTGAATTCCCGATGCGGTCCCGGGAATCCTGGGCGAAAGCACAGCAACCCGCGTCGAACTCGGGACAAGCTCCTTGAGGAGCTGTAAACTCTTGGAGCTGAGCTCGGTCGCGGCAGCGGAGAAGCCGGTAATGTTTCCCTCCGGTCGAGCGAGGTTCGTGACGAACCCGAAAGCGATGGGATCGGCAATGTCCTCCATTACAATCGGGACGCGGCTCGTGGCTTGCTTGGCCGCTCGCGCTGCGCGGGAAGCCACGGCAACGATGGCGTCGACATCGAGGTCGACGAATTCCCTAGCGAAGCGCACCGCGGCCTCGCCGTCCCCCTCACCCCAGCGGTACCGCCCACCCGATTCACGCATGAGGCGTTGGATATGACTACTCGTGTCTGTACGCCAGGCATCACGATGGTCCAATTAGCAAAATCCTGGCACGGCCCTTGCTCTTCTCTAAGGGCAGTGCTGGACCGACCCAGCGCGATCTCGGGCCGTCCTTCGAACAGCCCAGTCAGGAGGAACAGGCACATGATGCGTATCGCTAGATTGCTATTAGTCGTCGGGGTGATGCTCGCCGTCGCCGCCGGGCCAGGATGGGCTCAGACCCAGATGCCCCCCCCTGCACCTGCGGCCCCGGCGAGCCCGACGCCCGCTTCGCTCGAGGGGACAGTGAAGAAGGTCGATCACAACGCCAAGACCGTACTGGTTTCGTCGGGTCTGTTCGGCCTCTTCGGAAGAACTCTCGAGGTGACCGGTGATACTCAGATCCAGGTCGAAGGTCGGCAAGCCACTCTGACGGACATCCAGGAAGGGGCAAAGGTCAAGGCTTCCTACGAATGGCGGGGCGGTAAGAAAATTGCCACTCGCCTCGACGTGATGCCGGCGCCTCAGCCTGCTGCCAAGAGCCCGGCAGACCCGGGCGCGCCGAAGCCACCGATGGAGCCGCAGCCGCCCGCGCCGACTAAGTAGCAGTTAGTCCCGCCGTGCAAACGCGGGCGCGGAGCAGGGAGCCGCGCCCGCCCGCTTCCATGCAATTTCTATACGATCCCTATGAAAAAGCTCCCTCTCTTATTTTCTCTCCGCGATCTCCAACCGTCAAACATAGCTTTTCGGCCACTGCTGGTTGGCACGCGCGTTGCCGCATCTCAACCCGATCGGCTCGTTTCTCCGGAGGGAAAGGTAGTGTCCTCGCGGATGAGCATGTGAGGAAACTGAAGCAGAGGGAGAGGAGGCATGTGGGCAATGAAGAAATTACTCACACTTACACTAGTTGTAGCGGTGGCCGCTCTGGCGTTTGCCCCGCTGGCATGGGCGGCTGATGTCCAGGCAAGGTAAAGAACATCGACTCGACCGGGCGGATGCTGATTCTCGAAGATGGGACCAAGCTCATGATCCCCGCCACGGTCAAGGTCGAGCGCCAGGCTCTTCAGCCCGGCGCCGAGGTGAAGGTAAGCTACGAGGATCAGGGCAGTCAGAAGATCGTCACTTCGATCGAAGTGCCGCCAGCCCACGATGAGCTTCACGACCGAGGACATCATCCACCCCGAGGTGGGCTTCCTCCTCCATGGCGATTTTCGGGGCAAGTTTATCTGCTCGCCGTGTCTCGTCAAACTCATTCGCGAGCGATTAGGCACCAACCTCAGCACATCCAAGATCGAGCGGGCGCTGAACGCGGTGTTCAAGTCTCCGGGGGTGTTCACCCGCCTGCCATCGTTCCTCTGCGATCTCTGCCAGACGATAATGCCCTGCCTCGGGGAGGCGAGTCCTCGAGACCCCGCCGTTCGTCTGCCATGAGGAAGGAAGCCGTCGCCCAACACCGCGTACCGCTCACATAGGCCGCCCCGGCGCACAGCGGAGGAGTCTCACCGTGGAGAACAAGATCCTGATCGGCACACTCACGGACCGTCATTCCGATCATCTAGTCATCGATGGCGTCAAGATTGAGGTAACGGAGGGTGTGTGTCCGCCGACCAGTTCCCTATCGACACGACTCTGGCGGTGGCCTACACGCTCCAAGACAACAAGAGAATTGCCGCACGGAGCGTGATCTCGATGCCTGAGGCCGCACGGCACCCCGCGAGTACAAGGGGGGCGATGAGACTATAGGCAACCCATACTCTCGCGTTCTGCGAGTCCATTTCATGCCCCGCGTCGTTGTCGATCTTACCTCATCGACGACTCCTGATGGCGCGCGGCACGCAAAGCGGGCCTCCTCACGATGAGAACACCTCCCCCACATGCGGTCGTCGAAGGGGCAGCCGCCGAGAGCTACTTGACATCGACGCTCTTTCGGCAAATCCTCGGGCGCCTCGCGCGACTCGGGTGGCATCCGACGTGATCGGGCGGACGACTCAGACGGGGAGCCGGATCGGCGCCGGCGGGGGTGTCTCTGAGGTGGGTGGTCACGGGCGGCAAGCCTTCCGAGGATGCGGGATCAGCCGCGCTCGCGCCGCGAGCACGGCCCCCGTCACCTATTGCGAATGGGCAGCATCGCGGGGAGGGCGCCATGACACCACTTCGCCGTCTGAGACGGAGGAGGAAATGGGTCATATCGCAAATCCCGGTTTAGAGATCAAGGGGAGGACAATGGGGAGGAAAACGGGTGCGCTGTCGATTACGCTGATGCTTCTTGTGGTCGCGTGGGCCGCCGCGGCACAAGGGGTGAAGGATCCGGGCGTTCGTGGCGGACCGGCCGGGGCCGGGGGCCCACTGCCGGGGTTGACGAGCGCAGAACTCGCGTTCTTTCAGGCCGGGCTCGCGACGTTCCTCGAAGTTGAGGCCGTGAAGGATGGCCTGGGGCCGCTCACACCGGAGGAGCGGTCGGCGCTGGCCCGTCGGGCCGCGGTCGCCCGCTGGAGGAAGCGCCGGGCGAAGCCGAAGCGGCGGCGCTCCTGACGGGAGACGCGCGATGGGACGACGCCACGCGGGCCAAGATCGGGCAGCACGCGAGCAGTACGTTCGGCTGAACGAGGGAGGACTCATCCCTGCTGAACTGAAGGACGCCGCGCTCTACGTACATTTAATGGTTGACGGGACGCTACGTGTGCCTCGGACGGCGGCCAGGGCTGGGATCTACGCCGAGATGCACGTCAAGCTGCTTTCGGCGCATCTCCGCCAGTTCGCACCTCTTCCGGACGTACTGACGGACGACCTCGAATGGGACTCGTTTGCGAAAGGAGTCCGGCATCGCATTGACGGCGTAGGAGGATAAACTTGCAGTAGCCCCTAACGACTGGAGTCGCCGAGGGCGCTATGGATGGCCCGGATCAGCGTGTCCTCGTCGAAAGGCTTCGGAAGATACTCCACCGCCCCTGCCCGCCTGGCCCGCTCGCGCGTCTGCTCGTCATCGTGGGCGGTGATGAAGATGAGCGGGATCTGATGCCGCGTGGCCGCCAGGCAGTCGCTCAGGTCGAATCCGCTCATCCCGCCCAGCTGGCTGATGCAGACCGACCCGGCCGACCCGCAGGACCTCCAGCAAGTACTCCGCAATATTTATTATGCTGCACCTGGATCCCCTCTTTAGCCCGACCGACCTCGATGCTGCCAAACGGGCTCGCTGGCGGGAGCCTGGCAAGCCGGTGTAGAATCCCGTCGGACTGGACGTCCATGCGGGCCTCGTCACTCCTGTTTGCATCCTGAAGGGGCCCCTCGCGCGGCATCGGGTTTTTGCCGCTTCCCCGGTCTTGCTCGCCCCCGAAGCGGAGCGGCGTCAGGGGAGGGACGTGCGGGCAGCTAGCGAGGCGTGGTCACCGTCCAGTCCTCCACGTATTCCAGAATGCCCTCTATCGGGCTCAGCTGGTGGCTGCTGGGTTCCCGCTCGTGACAAGCTTCGAAATGCTGGACAAGGGAAACCGCACCGAGTACTTCCTCTACTACGGTACGACGAGCCCCAAGGGCTTGAGCGCGATGAAGCAGGCGATGTGGAAGGCGGATCCCGCTGGCGGCAAGGCGTTCTCCGACCATATCGCCTTGAATCCCCAGTTGTCCCTTGTGCCCGCGACCGCGCCTATTCAGTCGCTTCGGGACGTGCTTGTCCAGCGGTTCGGTGGGAAGAGAGTAGCGATCGAGACGATCGAGGATGTCGTGCTAAAGGAGACGATCTTTTCAGAGAAGCGCCACCTCAGACGGGCCACCCTCGGGCCCCTGGAGCGCGAGAAGAGGATCCACGTGCAGCGACCAAAAGGAGCCCGCGTCATCCCCGGGCAGTATCCGCCTGGGACCTCGATCCGTTTCATTGACCGCCGGCCGGTTTAGCCCACAACCCGCGGTTCGGTCCAAGGCCAGCGCCGCGCCCCACCGACCAGACTGCCCGTGCAGCTAGCGGGAAGAGCTGATACGATGTGACGTCTCCCCCGAAAACGACGGCAGCCCTAAACTAGAGTACGCTGGCGCCTTCGGCGGTCCACCCAGAAAGGACGGGACCGATGAAGCGCTCGAAATTCTCCGAGGAGCAGATTGCCGACGCGCTGCGCCAGGCTGGGAGCGACACTCCCGTCGGCGACGTGTGCTGGCAGCTGGGGGTCAGCGAGGCGACGTTCTCGCCTCGACGGGCTCCAGGTGCGCATGCGGGTCCGTCGACGCAAGCACATGGCCCTGCATCGCGGGCCGGCGCCAGTGCCCGCCGGTCCCGCCGAGCATTGGAGCATGCACTTCGTGCACGATGCGCTGGTGGATGGCCGCCAGTTTCGGGTCCTGACGCTACTTTAGGCCTGTGGAACGACCCTGTGTCCCTCCGAGATCTTGTGCAGTTTAGCCTCAAGCGCCGATCTCGGTTGCTCATAGCTTCGAGATTAGACGTGCGACTAGCTCCAGCAATAACTGACCGAGACGCGCAATCGCCGCGAGCACTCTTAGCCAAGCTAGCTGCTGTTGTGCGCCTTCTACCTTTGCGCGAGCGGCCTGTTGAAGCCGAGCAATCTGTGGCTCGACAATCTCCACGATTTCCCGACTGCTGCGCGTGACTATGTTGTCACTTCGCCGTGACCGTACTTCGGCTATGAGCGGCAGCGCGAACGACAAGAGGACAAACGTCAGAACAAATAGCATCGTCGTTACCCTTTCGCGAGTAACAGGAGGAGGTACGTACCGAACGCACCCGAGCCCAAAGCAAAGTTCAAGCCAGCCAGTAACGCCCTTGCGCGTGTTCTCGGATCGTTCACACTTCGACTTATTCGGGCCGTACCGAATGATGCCAGACATGCTGCAAGGAACAGGAGGGCGAGAATCACCGTATGTTGTTTCCACGGGTCTGGCGACACAAAAGCAAATGCAGCCAAGAAGCCGGTCGGAGGTAGCTTGCTCAACAGGTCCCCATCAGACAGCAACTGCAACGAGAACATCGACAGGGCAGTCCCCATCGTCAAGGTACAGAAGTCGTAACCATGTTTGTGATATTCAAAGTTGTCGCTGATGATATCTCCGAGAAACAACTTGAGCATGAGGCCCACCCATGTAACGAAGAGCACTACGTAGGCTTTTCCCTCAAGCTGCGCGATCAAGCCGTACCTCGAGAACAGGAACGGGAGCAAAACAAACAGTACGCCGTCCACGGCTACAGCCGACAAGAGTTTCCAGATCTTCATCGACCCAATCCCCTACCTCCGAGGGCCATTTGGTGCGCCTAGCACCACGCATCATCCGTGGCCGGCCGCGGGCCATCGGGTGGATGCGAAGTTAGGCCGATCATGAGAATTGATCGACGGTTGCGAGGTACAGGGGACTGGCGAGTATTACCCTCTTGCGGGACCTCGACAGCCCCTGCAACAGCCGCCGGGCGACGAACTCGTATTTCTGCGAGCGTCCGCCGCTTGCTAGAGCCGCGCTGACCGCCGCATCTAGAATGTTCTGCTCTTCGTCCGTAAGTTGCGCACCCTCGTACGCCTCGTGTCGCGACAATTTCGCCATCGCTAACCGCTTCCGGTAGACGCCGCCACGCCCAAGTAGTGCGAAGAAGAGGGGGCCGAACACGACCGTGGCCGCAAGTTCCCTCCATATGAAGCGCATGTCTATGTCACCTACCCGCGATGGGTACAGCGCCGCGATGACGGGATTCAGTATTTTCCAGCGCGTGTATGCCGTTCGCTGCTCTTCCTCTAGTAGATCCAAGCAAGTAAAGTCGTGATCAACTGGGTACTGCGATTCGGCAAGGCGGCGCGTGACGCCGCTGAGTTCTATCAATCGCTCGGCAAATTGGTAGTTGTTCGAGTTTTGGTGAAACACACGGGCATCAACGCTACCGATCACCGCGTCCGCCCGCGTCGCAATCCTCTCAACCGCCGGATCGTAGCCAATGAAATGTTTCGCCGACGCACATAAGCAGAGAGTGATGTCACCCTCGGATTGCGCGATCGTACCTCCGAGATACACCCTCGGCGGGTCGAACAAGGCGGACGCCATGACAATGCCCTTCAGAAATGGTTTTGGGTCTGCTGCTGTCCCGACGAGTTTCTCGGTTTCCAAGTACGCAATTAGGTTGGCAAGGCGTTCGATCTCCGTGGACGACTCTACTGCCGCGGCGCCGATCTCGGCCGACATAACGCCCACGTCGAACTTTAGCTTCGCGGTCCCGCCACTGAGAAACTTCCTCGGCACCTGAGGGCCGTAGGTGTCGAGCTTGGCTTTCGAGAGGTACACGATGTTTTTCATCTCAGGCCTTCCTCGCGGCTGATTCTACGCGGGCCTAACACAGGCGTTGAGCCGCCGCGTGACGCACGTAGCAACGATATGCCGAGTGCGTCTTGCCGTAATCCATGCAGTGGCGTCCCTCTTCGGCCACAACCGGCTCCTTTCTATCTTCTCCTCGCCCAGCTTGGCGGGAAGTCTAGCAGACGAGCACGGGATCCGCTGTACCGAGTACACTAGGTGGCATGTGTGGCCGCTCACCGCAACCGCCGCGTTCGACGTGCTGGCCGACCGATTCGGCATCGAGGTTGTTGACGCCGACACCAAAGAGTTGTTGGGCCGCTACAATGTTGCTCCTTCGCAGCTCGTGCCCATCGTCATCGCGCCCGACGGCCACCGCCGTCTGCTGCCAGCCCGCTGGGGCCTGCAGCCGTTCTGGGCACGCCAGTCATGATTGGGCAGTAGTAGTGCGCCGCTGCCGCTCGCATACTACGACATGCTCGCCAACGACTGGCACCTCATGGGCTGCTTCATGTATCCGAAGGACGCGCCAGCGCGGCTGGCCGCGCTCGTGGAGGGTTAGAACGTACCTGATCCGGAGCATGCGCACCCTGCGCTGACCGACTAGATAGGGAATCCGGACGTAGGAGCGTGTTCGCACCTCGGCCAGGGCGCCCGGCCGGATATTCGTCCGGAGAGTTCTGGCTGCGGTAGTAGGGTAGTCGTCGCAAAGATCCTCGATCGGTTGTTCCCGAAGTAAGCGGCAAGAACCCCCAGGTGAGAGCCTGGGGCTTTCGCTTCCACACCGCCCGCGTAATACGCCCGTCAGACAATGTTCGACATCGCCCTCAGCGAGCTTTCAGCAAATCGCCGATGACTATATTTTTCGTCCACTAAGTGCCTGATCCGACAGGGGCGGGGACCCGATGCCAATAACCTCCGCGCAGCACCTCACGTGCCAAAGAGAGCCGCGTGTGACACATGTCATACGGACCATTTTGAACTTGCAATGCAAAAACATCGCCGATACGTTGCGGTTCATCATCCGAGCGAGAGGAGAGGGAATGACGACTGGCGAATTTGCATGGCGACTGGCGAAGCAAATCGAGAACGGCGAGACGATGTTTCTGGAGTTCCTGGTGAACGGCCATTGGAACGCCGTGGACCTTCGGAAGTGGGTGACCGGGACGACGGCACTCCTGGAGAAGGAGTACACATCATCGTCGGCCACCCTCCGTACGTTCATCGCCGAGAGTTCCAAGCTCGATGTCGAGTATCAGTTGAACTGGAAGGAGACGCTTGAGAAGTCTCTCGAGATCCTGTGCGGAATCCAGCAGGCGGTCGTTGGGGACGGGGAGGTCTAAGGTGCCGTGGGGAATAGGTCGTCAGGTCGGGCTCAGTCGCCAAAGGTTAGCTGTGCCGCAAACAGCGCGGAGACGTCCGAGTGTGAGGGCCCCAAGGAACGGGGCGAGCTTCTGCCAGGTGTCCGTCCCGCCGGGGAGCTTCGCCTTGAAGTTGTCCCCGCCGCCGAAGAGGCCGTACTGCGAGTTTTCCCCCGTGACCTCGCCGACCTTGAGGAGGTTCTCGACGCCGGAGTTTTGGAAGCTGTCCTGGAGCCCCTGGAGCTGGGCGTAAATGTCCTGGGCCTCCTTCCCCATCGGGTTCAAGCGGGAAAAGGGCGCAACCGAATGACCGAGGAGGCCAAGGAGCTGCACCGGATTATCGACGCGAGCGTGCGGGACATGCTCGATGCTTACCGAATCCAGGCGCAGGCGGGTCCGGTGACCGACAAGGCGCTCGAACCGATCATCTTCCGGGCGGCCCTTGGCATCACGCAGAGTCTTGCCCCGTATCCCGCCGCGCAACGGGTGGCCCTGTTGCCGAGCGTCGTGCGCTTTATGCTGGCGACCTTCCTCGAGGAGACCGCGCGCCCGGCCGGCTCGGAATGACCCGTCAAGATCCCATTCCCCCCTCACTTCCGCGCCGATAGTTCCGGGCCGCTGGCGCATGGCCAGGGACGGCGCTACCATCGCGGCGCCATGCGTACCCCGTGGGATGCCCTCTACGCCTTCTACCTGGAGCACCGGCTCTGCAGCGGGCTCGATGGCGGGTTCGACGGTGTGAGAGTGTGGATGGCGTGCGAGTGCGGGGCCGCTGTAGTCCAGCGGATGGGATCGACTCCGCACGTGCATGGCGAAGCGTAGATGAACGACGAGAAGGACGAGAACCCGCTCGCCCATCTTACAGAGCACCAACTTGTTGCGGCTCACTCGAAGAGTGGCACGAACAGCCACTTCTTGACCGAGATGCTGCGCCGCCACATGCTGTCGTCAGCAGACCTCGGTGACAGGCTATCGAAGTTGAATCGATGGCTCCTCGTGTTCACCGTCGCCATCTGCTTCCTTACCGTAGTCCTGGTGCTCGTCGAACTAGGAGTGATGAAGCGCCCTCCGGAACACGCGACAGATGGTGCGTCGGTGCTGTGGGGAATGCTGCAGGGGGATCAGACCATGAAGGCGTGGACGATAGGGCTGCTCTTCTCCCTCGTCATCGGGAACTTTGTCACGTGGCTTTTTCTCAAATGTCTCAGATAATGTCTCAGATGGTGGATGGGCGCTCCGGAACCCAAGCCGCGACTGACTGCCGGAAGCAAGGGCGTTCCTTCCTGGCTGACCGGGATGGTCGAGAGAGGTTTTTTCACACCCCTCATCGCTCTTGACGTATCCGGGGTATCGACGGCCATGATCGGGTGGCTTGCAGTGAAGTTGGCCACGAACTGGAATCATCCCGACTGGAAAGAAAAGCGCGACACCAGAACCTACGCCTTTTCCGCGCTCCTTGGGGGTCTCGTCTCAATGTTGTTCGCGTTCGTCGGAGGCTTGGTGTGCGCAGGACGGCTATCATTTGGCATCTAACCCCTGGCTCGACTAGCGCACTGGAGGAATCGCAGATGACCAGACGCTCGCCGTGCATCGTGGTCGCCATGCTCTGCTGGCTGGTCGCCGTCGCCACGTCAGCCTCCGCCGAGTGTGCATGGGTGCTTTGGACTGCTCCGCCGCGTTCCATCGGGAACCCGATTGAATGGCTCCCCCTCCAGGGCTACAAGCAACACGCCGACTGCCTGAAGCAGGTCAAGGAGCAAGGAGATCGCAACGAGGTGTTGAGTTTGCCGCGTTCTGGCGGGGTAGTCACTGTGTGCCTCCCCGACACCGTGGACCCGCGCGGGCCGAAGGGGAAGTGAGCGATGAATGGCAACATCACTTGGCTCATTCATCTCCTCGGGGCGGTACTCCTGCTCATCGGCGTAGGGCTCGTCGTCTACAATGCCCTTGGCTTTCGGCCGGTGCCTAGCGGATTTCTCCATTGGCCAGACGACGAGCGGCGGCTTGGAGCAGCCATCGGCGCTGTGCTTCTTGTCGCGGGCCTTCTGCTTCGTCGAGTCAAGTAAAGGGAGGAGGCAACCTTGACCATCATCACGAGGGACGCAGTGCGCGGCAAAGTCTGCTCGACGTGCGATAGATGGAAGCCATTGGACGACTTTCCGAGGGACCGGACTCACGGTCCGACGCAAGGCGGCAGACACTGCCGATGCAAAGAGTGCCATCGTGTGGCGTACAGAAGGCGGACCTCACGCTGACGATAGTCCGAAGAGAGGGACGAGCGGGCCAAAGGGAGACGTCCGATGAGAACCGACGACGGAAAGATAGTCAGGATCACGACCCGGGGTCACGACGTCATCCGCATCGGGGTGTACGAGCGCGACGGAATGACTAGGAGAACTTGGGAGGTCTTCAGAGTCGCGGACATCGAGGCCCTTGAGAGGGGATTGAAAGCAGCCCGCAATAAGATAGCCAGAAAGGTCGCAAAGAAGGCCAGGCGATGATCGGCGCCATCTTCACGGTGGAGCCGTGATGCGAGAGCAGTGGGAGAGCGGAAGCGGTCCTTCTGTGCAGATAGGATACGTGAACTCAAATGGCCAGCGGTGTTGTGGTCATCGCACCGTCCCTGGAACCGACCACGAACAATACGCCTACAAAGTGGAATGCACCAACTGCGGATACGTGTATGGAGCGAACGGAACGGACATGCACGAGCGGCGATGCCCTGAGTGCCAGGGTGGAGCGCCTGGGATTCGCTACTGGACGGTCTCCGACTCTGTTGACCCGCGAGGTCCGAAGGGAAGATCGTGAGTCGAACTCCCCTCGCTCGGGTGCTCTTCGCCGGAATGGTTTTCATCGCTGCCCAGGCAGAAGCGGTGTGCAGTCAATCAGTACGGCTGGCCGGTGACGATGTCGCGTACCTCTACTCGGGAGCGTTCATGACAATGGGAATCGTCCCCGTCGCTTGTTTTACAGCCTGGATCGCCGGCGCGGCATACGTGACGATGACATCCACCTTCAGACGGACCAGCTCGGCCGCGAGGCCGGGAAGCCCGTCGTACTTTCCCTCCGCCCATCGGGACTCAATGGAGATGTTCTGACCTTCCACATAGCCCAGCTCACGCAGGCCTTGCCGGAGGGCATCGAGACGAAGCGGGTTTCGTACATTAGAAGGAGAGCTCGGCGACAGAAAGCCTATTCGCGTAACCTTCCGCGCCGGCTGCGCCTCGGCGGCGAGCGGGGCGAGGAGGAGAACTGCACCAGTACCGGCGAGGAATGTGCGCCGGTCCATTATTGGGTCCTCGCGCAGGTGGTCCGCGAGTCAGGCGCGAGGGGATGCGGAGCGTGGGGAAACCGGGCCGGGTCCATGCTGGAGCCCACCTCACTGGCTGGGTGGGAGTCTAGCAGAGTCAGCCCCTCTCCGATTTCTCTCCGAACACGTGCCCCACCGGCGCCCAACATGAGGCTACCTGACGACGCTATCTATGGCAGCGCCGCTTCATTCCCGTGCGGCTGCTCATTGCCCTGTTCATGTCCCCGCTCCTGGCCCTCATTCATCTACTGCATCCAGGTGCCGGGCACCATGGCCCAACGCCCCGTGACGGGATCCTGGCGCAGCCTGACGCGACACGTGCTCCGCGCCGGGCGGGGGCCGGTGGTCATCGAGGTGGCGACCACGAGCACGTTGGTCGGGCTCGCCCAGGTCAGCACGGTGGAGAAGCTGCCGAGGGCGAGGCCGTTGACGTCCATCGACTGGTTCGTGACCCCCGGATTCCCGCCCCCGTTGAGCTGCGCGAGGGCGAACTCCAGGCCGCTTTCTGCCAGGGCGCGCGCCTGGGAGTGGTCGTGCTGGTTGTTGGCGAGCGTCACCTCGCT